>Ga0310123_10002325_pt1 | contig 15225 bp, 8 predicted proteins | sample CB6_AW_1057_MG_FD_203505 | JGI IMG/M metagenome (GOLD analysis project Ga0310123, IMG submission 203505) | Marine microbial communities from Western Arctic Ocean, Canada - CB6_AW_1057 | ecosystem: Environmental > Aquatic > Marine > Oceanic | place: Canada: Western Arctic Ocean | collected... | reverse complement strand
GTTCGTCGACGTATCCGGTATTGTTGAAGATTCCGGCCAGGGAGTAGTAGTCGGCGGTAGGGATCGGGTCGAACTTGTGATCGTGACAGCGGGCGCATGAGACAGTCAGTGCCAGGAAGCCTCGCGTGACGGTGTCGACGCGGTCGTCGAGTGTTTCGGACTTGGCGATGGCGACCCCGTCGGGAGTCCCGCCGTCGTCCTGGTACATCATTCCCAGTGCCAGCAGTCCGACGGCGATGACTCCGTCGCCGCGAAGTGGCTCGGCCAGCAGGTCTCCGGCCAGTTGATGAATGACGAACTGGTCATAGGGCAGGTCGTCGTTGAAGGCACCCACGACCCAGTCGCGGTACCTCCAGGCGTGCGGCAGCGGGCGATAGTAGAATTCGGTTCTGAGTTGATCGTCGGCGTATCGCACCACGTCCAGCCAGTGCCTACCCCATCGCTGGCCGTAGGCCGGGCTGGCCAGCAGGCGGTCGACCAGTCGCGACCAGGCTCCGGGACGGGTGTCGGCGACGAAGAGGTCGACTTCGCGGGTCGAGGGAGGCAGGCCGGTGAGGTCGAGTGAGAGTCGGCGGATCAGCGTTCGCGACGTGGCCGGGTCGACTGGTTTCAGCTGACGCGATTCGAGCCGGGCCAGGACGAATCGGTCTATGGCGTTCCGCGGCCATGTGACGTGACGGACCGGCGGTTGTTGGGAGCGGGCGAGTGGCTGGAAGGCCCAGTGTGTCTGTGCCTGGGTCCAGTCGATCTGGTGCGCGGTTGCGCTGGGTCTGGCGGTGGTCCTGGGGTCCGGAGCACCTCGCGAGATCCACAGCCGGATGAGTGCGATGTCGGATTTCGACAGGACTCCATCGGGTGGCATGGCAAGATCTTCATCGGTGTACTCCACCGCACGCATCAGCCGGCTCTCGTCGGGTTTGCCTGCCACGATCGCCTGACCCGAGTCGCCACCCTTTTGCCACCCGGGTCGTGAATCCAGCCGCAGTCCCCCCTCGATGGTGTCGGCCTGGCTCGAGTGACAGGCATAGCAGTGCTCGACCAGCAGCGGCCGGATTTTCGACTCGAAGAACGCCAGGTCCCTAGCGTTGCCCGGCTCTCCCGCGATCGATGGGCCGCCCGCCATCATCACGAGCAGCAGTACTTTGAACGTGTTGAGACGGCGGTTGCTGGGCATGGCCATGCGTGTTGAAGCCGGATGGGTGTTCCGGACCGAGAATACACCAACGCGGTGTGCCGCAGAAAGACGAGAGGGTTGTGGTCGGCTCCTGCGGCGGTGTGTAGGATGCCAGCCGGAAGTCGAAAAACGAGAATGGAGATGTGGATCGGGAGGAGCAGGATGTCTCGCTGGCTGGCAGTCTTGGCGTGTGTGACGGTGTTGTCGGGAGGTGAGCAGGCGATGGCCGATAAGAAGGCTGGTCGTGAGATCCGGGCCGCGGCGATTTCGTTCGTCCCGACCAAGTTCGACCTCAAGGGCAACTCCGAGAAGCTGGAGCAGATGTACCGCCAGGCCGCGGCCGCAGGGGCCCGGATCGCCGTGGCTCCGGAGGGGATTCTCGAGGGCTACGTGGTCAACCAGATCATCGCCGGTGAGGCGGCGGCCGAGGAGATGAAACGGGTGGCTGTCACGATCGATTCGCCGACGATCAAGCGGTTCCGCAAGTTGGCTCGCGAGTTGAAGATGTGCCTGGTGTTCGGATTTGCCGAGCGGATCGACGGTGACGTGTTCAATTGCGCCGTGTTCATTGACCACGATGGAGAGATCTGTGGCCGCTATCACAAGATGCAGTTTGCCGAGGGGTACCACCCGAGTTGGTGGTACAACCGGCTGGGGCGACGCAGTCGGGCGTTCAACACTCCCCTGGGTCGCTGCGGCATCCTGATCTGCAACGACCGCTGGAACCCTCGGTTGGCCGAGATCCCGGCCCTGGATGGTGCCCAGTTCCTGATCATTCCTTCATTTGGTTCCCGCTCCGCGGCCCAGGATCAGGCGGTACTCTCCCGCGGCCGTGAGAACCGGGTGCCGGTGATCGAGGCGAACGTGGGCGTGACGCTGGTGGTCAACGACGGCAAGATCGCCGCGGTGGATCGCAAGGAGGAGGGCATCACCTACGGGACGATCACTGTCGGCCCCAAGGTCAAACGCGACCGCAAGAAGCGGGACGCGGTCGAACACGCATTCCTGGAATGGCGCCAGACCGAGATGATCCGTCGCTACAAGCGAACTCAGGAGCGGCTGAAGAAGAAGGCAGAGTGATCCGTGGGGGCCGTCAGTTGGCCCGGGCGCACATCACCCAGATCGGGGTTCCCCCGGTCTTGTAGATCTTGATCGGCTTCAGTTCGCCGGTCTTCTTGTTGATCCGGTAGGTGTGCAGGTCGTTGGAGCGTTGTCCGGCGGCGAAGAAAAACTTGCCCTGCAAGTCGATGCAGGTGGCGCGGGGGTGGTACCCGGTCGGGTAGTGGCCCACGATCTTCATGTCGCCGGTCTTGCGGTCGATCGCGACGGCACACAGCGTGTCGTCGGGCTTCTCGCCTTCCTTGAGCTTGGTGCTGCAGCGGTTCGACACGTAGGCGAAGCGTCCGTTGGGAGTGATCTGGATGTCGGCCGCGTGGCTGGATCCCTTGAGGCCTGGGGCGAGTGTCGAGAGCGTGGCCTTGCGAGTCAGTCGGCCGGTTTTTTTGTCGAAGGCCCACGACGTGATGCCTCCGCCGTTCTCGTTGGACGTGTAGCCAAAGGGCAGCTTGGGGTGGTGCTTGTAGTGACGCGGCTCGTGGTAGCGATGCTCGGTGTCCGGCCCGTCGACAAACGGCGGGTCGTTGGGCACCAGCGTGCCTGCCTTGGTATCGAGCACGAACTGGTAGAGCTTGTTGGGCGAGGTGTGCGGCACGTAGACGTATTTGCCGCTGAGGTCGAGTTCGATGCAGTGGGCGGTCTTGGCGGTCTTGATGTGGGCCAGCAGCTTCGAGGTGGCCACGCCCTTGACCACGCTGTACATGGTGACGTCACCGGCGCCGTAGTGAGCCGCCAGCAGAAATCGCCCGGTGGGGTCGACCTGGATATAGGGCGGACGCGAGGTGATCTTGGCGGTGTCGATCAGCTTGAGCGTTCCATTGCCGCGGCGGCGGAACGTGGCGACTCCCGCGGCGTTGCCCGGCAGTCCGGTCACCGAGGCGTAGATGAACTTTTTGTCAGGCGAAAAGGCCATCGCGCCGCCGTTACCGGGCAGGTCGACGGAGAATCGCTCGGTCAGCATCCCGCTGCCACCGTCGATCTTGTAGGCGACGATCGTCTTGTCGGCGGTCGAGGCGAGGTACAGCAGTTGCTCGGCAGTGGCGGTGGATGGCGCGGTGGTGGTCATGGCGAGGGCCAGCAGGGTCAGGGTCAGAGGGCGCATCGGAAAAACTCCAGGATGTTTGGCATGGTTGAGTCGACGCACATTGCACCGTGCCAAGTGGCGCGACGCAAGCGGCCCGGCCCTCCACACTCCGGCCGGCATCACTCTCAAGCTGATCGGCTAGGAAATCACCCCGTCCAGGACCTCGCCGCCGACGTCGGTCAGCTGGCGAAGACGTCCGGCGTGGAGGTATCGCAGTTCCTCGTCGTCGAGGCCCATCAGGTCGAGAATGGTGGCGTGGACGTTGCGGATCGGGATCTGTTCCTCGGCGGCCCGCAGCCCGAACTCATCGGTTGCCCCCACGCGGGCTCCTCCACGAACATTGCCTCCGGCCATCCACATCACCAGGGCCCACGAGTTGTGTTCTCGGCCGGGACTACCTCCCAGGGCTCCGTTAACGAACGGGGTGCGGCCCATTTCGGAGGCCCAGACGACGAGCGTTTCTTCGAGTAGGCCTCGCTGCTCGAGATCCGACAGCAGTGCGGCCACCGGGCGGTCGACTTCCTTGCTATGACGGATCATTCGCCCCTTGACGTCGCCGTGGTCGTCCCAACTGTAGGCGTTGTTCTGGACACCGTGGATTAACATCGTGTAGCGGACACCGTGCTCGACCATCCGTCGGGCCAGCAGGCACTGGCGTCCGAAGGCGGCGGTCGATGGATTGTCGAGACCGTAGAGCCGCTGGATGTGTGCGGGTTCGCGTGAGAGGTCGACCACTCCGGGAGCACGGGCCTGCATGCGAAATGCCAACTCGTAGGCGTTGATCCTGGCTTCGAGTTCGCCGACGTCACGGCGTTGCTGGAGATGACGTCGGTTGAGGAAGTTGAGCAGATCCAGTTCCTCCCGCTGCCGGGGTCGAGACAGGCCTTTGGGGCTGGCGAGGTTGAGGATTGGGGTGCCGGTGGGACGCAGCAGCGTGCCCTGGTAGGCCGCGGGCAGGTAACCGTTGGCCCACACGGCCGCCCCGTTCATCGGGGCACCCCGCGGGTCCTGGATCACGACGTAGCCGGGCATGTCCTGGTTGCCGGTGCCCAGGCCGTAGGTCATCCACGATCCGACCGAGGGGCTGCCGGGGAACTGGCTGCCGGTGGTCACGTGCAGCGTCGAGGGCCCGTGGTTCTGATTGTCGGTCTTGATGCCGTGGATGAAGGCCAGGCGATCGGAGTGTTCGCGCAGGTGAGGGAACAACTCGGAGAAGTGATGCCCGCTGTCGCCGTGTTGCTTGAATTTGAACGGGCTGCCGACGACCGAGTGTGGGAAGGTGAGTCGCCCCTGGAGTTCGCCGGTGAGGTCGGGGATGCGGTTAAGCGGTTTGCCGTGGAGCTTGTTGAGCAGGGGCTTGTAGTCGAAGGAATCGACCTGACTGACTCCCCCCTGCATGAACAGGAAGATGCAGTGCTTGGCACGGCGGGGCTTGTGCGAGGAGCGATCCGCCAACGGATTAGCCAAGTCGCCTTCGGCGCGAGCCATCTCGGCGGTCATCCCGGCCAGGGCGAGTGCGCCCAGGCCGTTCCAGGAACGCGAGAGGAAGTCGCGGCGTGAGGCGAAGGGCAGGATGGGAAGAGTGGGGTTGGGCATCTTATGGTTTCAGTCGATGTAGACGAATTCGTTGCTGTTGAGCAGGATACGGCAAAGGCCGACCAGCGGGTCGGTGGACGCGGTTTCCAGGAAGCGGCCCAGGCGAGTGGTCTCTTGGCGAGACGGTTCTCGTCCGTAGGCGACCTGGAATGCGAACTCGAGCTGACTGGGCGAGTCTTCACCAGCGTGCTTGCGGATGCGGGCAGCGAAGTGACGGGCTTCCTGGTTGACAAAACGGCCGTTGTACATCGCCAGTGCCTGCAGCGGAGTGATCGAGGCGCGGCGCTTGGGGCGAGACTGCTCGCAGACCAGTGCATCGAATGCCTGCATGAAGGGCATGCTCAGAGACCGTTGCTGGTAGATATAGATGCTCCGCTTGCGGCTGCGGTGGTCGTCGTGAGTGAACCACTTGCTCGAGTTCCACTTGACCCTTTCGCCGACGTCATCGGGCAGCATCGGAAAGATCGGCAACCCGAAATGTTCCGGATTCAGTCGTCCGCTGGCGGCCAGCACGCTGTCGCGGACCGCCTCGGCTTCGAGACGTCGTCGGCGGAATCGCCACAGCAGCCGGTTGCCGGGGTCGGTGGCAGCGGCCTGCGGGTTGGCGGACTGAGAGGACTGTCGGAAGGTGGCCGAGAGCACCATCAGCCGATGCATCCTCTTCAGGCTCCAGCCATTGTCGATGAAATGACGTGCCATCCAGTCGATCAGCGATTCGTGGCTGGGTCCGATCCGCAGCGTACCGAAGTCGCTGGGGGTGGCCACCAAGCCCTGTCCGAAATGCCAGTGCCAGAGGCGGTTGACCATCACTCGGGCGGTCAACGGATTCTGCTTACTGGCGATCCACTTGGCCAGGGCCATGCGACGGCTGCGGGTGGGCCATCGTTTGAACGGGTCGAGTCGAATGGGGGCGGGTTTCTGGTGGCCGGTGACGCAGCTGAGGAAACCCGGCAGTACCACGTCGCCTGGATTGTTGTATTCGCCGCGGAGCATCACCCGGGAGGTGGGCACGCCGGGTTCGTAGGGTGGTCCGAAGGCGTGCCGCAGCGACATTGCCACCGGCTGCAGTCGCTTGATGTCCGAGGGGATCGCGCGGCTGCGGATCGAGAGCATGCGGAAGCGGAGACGTTCCTCGTCGGTGATCTGAGTCGCGGCAGGGTCGTTGATCAGGGCGGCCAGGGACTGTCTCTTGCGTGCCGAAGGATAGACTGCGGTGGTTAGGAACTGCCCTGCCCCACCGACCTCCAGGCCGTAGCCTTCACCCTGGTGCGTGGCCGAGAAGACGGTGACGATCGTGCCCTGCTGGTCGCTGAGAAACCGGGCGGAGCCGAGGCCGCCCTTGAGGAACGATGCGTCAAAGAGCACCGCCGCGGACTTGCGTGAGCCCAGCGTGGCGAGGCGGGGCTTGAGAGCCTCGGAGTCCTGAGACAGGACCAGGCCGCTGACACGGTCGGTCCACTTCGCGATGCGTGAGTCGGGCTTGGGGTTGGCAGTGGCCGGGTCGGCGTCAAGATCGGAGGCGTCGAGCCAGAACTGCAGACCGGCGGCCGGTGGAGCGGCGTCGGTGGCGGCGGGGCGGTCGTACTTGTGGCCGATCCAGGCGTGAAGTTGCGACCGCTCCGCGGGTGTCAGCGGGTGGTCGTAAATCAGGATGTCTCCGAACGCCCCCTGGTGACCGGCCTTGAGAGGGGAGCCGCTGCCGTTTGTGTGTTGGCCGAGCGTGATGTGGGACGGGCCCGACAGGTCTCCGAACCAGTGGCCGTGGTTTGCACCCGAGAGAGAATCGACTCGGCCGGCGGGACGGGCGTCGGTCTTGAAGTGCCAGACCGACCCGTTACTGCTGGCCACGACCGTGTGGCGGTCTCCGTCGGCAACCGGGGCGCTGTCAAAGAAGTAGTTGTTGCCCAGGTCGCCACCCATCGACTGCAGGGCGAAGCCGGCGGGTGGAGCGATTCGCTTGCTGAGTTCGGCCGACAGCCTGGCGAGTTCCTGCTTGATCGTGCCGGTCTCTTTTTCGAGGGCTGCCAGCGACTGCTTGGCCCAGGCCTCCTCTCCCTTGCGATAAAACTTCGCCGGCAGCGAGCCGCCAATCTGGAAGCCGTCACCTCGCATCGGTGCCGGAATCGCAACCGTCGCGAAGAAGGCTTTCATGCGATAGAAGTCCTCGATCGGAATCGGGTCGTGCTTGTGATCGTGGCACTTTGCACAGCCCACCGTCAGGCCCAGAAATACGGAGCCGACCGTTGCGGTGATTTCACTGAGCATCTCGTGACGGGTTTCGTCTCCACGCGGTTCGGTAAACGGGGCCAGACGCAGGAAGGTCATGGCGACGACCCGCTCGGGGTTCGGTAGCGGCAATTCCCCCGCACCAAGCACTTCGGCAAACTCGTCGCCGGCCAGTTGCTCCCTGATGAACAGGTCGTAGGCCTTGTCGCGGTTGAGGCTGTCGATAACGTAGTCGCGGTACCTCCAGGCGTTCGGCAGATCGGGGTCGCCTTCGTAGCCAGCGGTGTCAGCGTAGCGGGCCAAATCGAGCCAGAAGCGGGCCCATCGTTCGCCGTGGCGGGGATCCTTGAGCAGCTGATCCACGACGGTTTCGTAGGCCTTAGGGGATGTATCGTTGAGAAACGCTCGCCGTTGTGCCGGCGTGGGGGGCAGGCCGATGAGGTCAAAGTAGACGCGGCGGAGCAGGACGTTCCGAGACGCCTCGGCCGCCGGACTCAGACCGGAGCTCTCGAGACGCGACAGGATGAACCGGTCGATCGGAGTCCGTGCCCACGATGCGTTCTTGACCGCGGGGGTCCTGGGGGTGCCGACCGGCGTGTAGGGCCAGGCCTGCTGGGCGGCCACCGGCGCGGCAAGGCTCAGCAACACCAGCAGGGCCAAAGGAATCCGGGTGATCGACATCATGGAAGCTTCACAGGAGAATGCCAGGGGTCGTCAGACTACCAGTCACGATTGTCTCTCGTAGAATGTGGTGAGATCAATCTTGGTTGATTTCTCTTCGGCCGATGACCGGGACAGCAAGAGGACAAGGCGATGCGATACGGAGACTGCCGCTGGGTCGATATCGACGCAATGGACAAGGACAGCGTGGTGGTGGTTTGCCCGATCGCGGCCCTGGAACAGCATGGGCATCATCTACCGCTGCTGACCGACACGTATCTGGCGACCGAGGTGGCCGAGCGGGTCGAGGCCGCCGCCTCGGACAAGGTGCTGCTGACACCCACGCTGTGGGTCGGAGCCTCGGACCACCACCTCGATTTCCCTGGCACCGTCTCGCTACCCAACACGCTCTACATCGAGGTGATCAAGAACGTGGTGCGTTGCTTCGTACAGGCCGGTTTCCGCCGCATCCTGCTGCTCAACGGCCACGGCGGCAACATCGCTCCAGGAACCGTGGCGATCACCGAGTTGGCCAACGAGTGCGAGACGGTCGACGGCCTGTTGCTGGCGTTGTCGAGCTACTGGGAACTGGCCGGTTTCAACTCGCAATCGACTTCGCTTGAAACACCAATGGTCTCGCATGCCTGCGAGTATGAGACCTCGATGATGCTGGTCGTCAACGGGGAGACGGTGCATCCGGCCGAGGCCCAGGGTGGCACTCCGGTTATCGACACGCCGTTTTATCACTCCGAACTCGGTGGCCGCGTGACTGTTGCCGGTCGTTTTCACCGGTTGTCGGCGACCGGGGCGATGGGGTCTCCTGAGCTGGCGACTCCGGAGAAGGGTGAGGAATTGCTGGAGCGGGGTACGTCGGAGGTGGTGAAGTTCATCGAGGAATTCCTGGAATGGGATCATCGCGTCGTTCTGAAGCCGTAATTGGCCTCGTGGCTGTGCTGGTGTGGGTCGGTGGCGTGTTCGCCGCGCCTCCGTTTGTAGCTACCGAGGGGCTGTTCGATCCGACCCAGCCGCGGACGCTGGGTCTCGAGAGGCTGGAGTTCTCCGAGACGGTGCTCTACGCGGCGACCGAGACCACCCATCGCTTCTGCCACCATCCGAATCTGGTGCGACGAGGCAACACGGTGTGGTGCATGTGGTCCAACGGGCGGATCGGCGAGGACGAGCCAGGCCAGCGAATTCTCTGTTCCACCGCCCGTGTCGGGGCGCTCGATCGGTGGACCAAGCCTCGCGAACTGGCTGTGGACCCGTCGGGCAAGGGGGCGTGTGTGGCGGCGGGCTGGGTGACAGCCGGAACGAAGCTGGTCGCCTTCTACACAATTACCGGCGGCACGAACTTTGATCCAAAGACGGCGTTGTGGGCCAGGACCTCGATGGATGGCCGCAGCTGGTCGGATCCCCGGCGAGTCGTACCGGGGTTCTACATCGCGGCTCCGATTCCGGTTCCCGGAGGGGGACTGTTGCTGTGCGGTGAGCACGTGGGCGAGTCGCGTAAGTCGAAACGCATGGCGTTGTACCGGACGGGCCGGGCGGACGGCCTGGGGGGTTGGGTCGCAGCGAAGATCACACCCGGTGATCTCAAGGTGTTCGGTTACACCGAGCCGGCACCCTACGTGTTGGCTGACGGGCGGATCGTCTGTCCGTTTCGCAATTACAGTGGTTCGCTATATGCCAGCGAGAGCACAGACGGTGGGCGGACCTGGTCGCCTCCGGTGAAGACGAACTTTCCCGACTCGCTGGCTCGTCACGCAACCGGTCAGCTTCCCAGCGGCGATTTCTTTCTCGTGAACAACGCGTCCTCAAAACGACTCGATCGCTCGATACTCACCATCGCCTTGAGTGCCGATGGGCGGCGATATGATCGAGCCCACGTTGTCAAGAATCAGCCGACAACGAAGCGATTCGAAGGAAAGCACAAGCTCGATGGCTGGCAGTACCCTCATGCCATCGTCGTTGGTAAGTCGTTGTTGCTGGCGTACTCGGTGAACAAGGAAGATGTGAGGCTGGCTCGGATTCCTCTGGACGCGCTGCGGGCAACCCGGTGACAGTGCCGAGGCCCTGCACATCAATGTGAGGTGACTGGAGTGATGAGTCGAATTGTCAGCATCCTGTTTCTTGGGACATTGCCCTGGTCAGCGCCATGTGTCCGTGCCGCCGATGCTTCGCCGCTGGAGGCGGAGTTTCAGAAGACGGTACGGCCTTTCCTGGCCCGCTATTGCACCGGCTGTCATGGCAAGACGAAGCCGAGAGCGAAGCTGACCCTCGCCGGCTGGACGACACCCCGGGTGGTTGCGTCCGACGCGCAACGGTTGGAATTGGTGCTCGAGAAATTGACCGAGAAAGCGATGCCTCCGGCCAAGGCGCGTCCGCAGCCGGGTGCGAAAGAACGCCAGGCGGTGATCGCGTGGATCAGAGATCTGCGGCGCAACGAGGCGGACCGCAACGCCGGTGATCCCGGCCCCGTGCTGGCACGGCGGCTGAGCAACTCGGAATACGACTACACGATCCGTGATCTGACGGGTGTGGACATCCGTCCGACTCGCGAGTTTCCGCTCGATCCGGCCAACGTCGCTGGTTTCGACAACAGTGGCGAAACCCTGGCGATGACTCCGGCGTTGTTGAACAAGTACCTGTCCGCCGCGCGGCATGTCGCCGACCACCTGGTACTGACTCACGGCGGCCTGGCATTCGCCCCGCACCCGGTGGTGACCGACACCGACCGAGACAAGTTCTGTGTGCAGCGGATCGTGGCCTTCTACAAGCGGCAGCCGACCGGGTACTCGGACTACCTACTGGCGGCCTGGCGATTTGAGCATCGCCGGGAGTTGGGAAATTCGAAGGCGAGCATCGCATCGTCGGCCCGTGAGGCGGGCGTCAGTGCGAAGTACCTGCTGAGGTTGCACGGTTTGCTGGTGGGAATGGAACCGCCCGACAGTCCGCCCGAAGGGCCGGTCGCCTTGTTGCGGAAACGGTGGCGGGCATTGCCGGCTCCAAAAGTTGGGCAAAAGGACGCGGTGATCCTGGCCTGTTCCGACCTGGCGAAATGGATTGCCGTTGAACGGGCCAAGTGGGAGGTGCCTGAACCCACGCTCGCCGACAGGGTGATCAAGCCCGGGTCTCAGCCGCTGGTCCTGATGAAGGACCGCGACATGGCGGCCAACCGCCTGAAGGGAAAGCTGCCCGAGAACCCGGACAATGACCCGGCCGTGAAGGCGTTGCAGGACTCAGTGACGGCCTTCTGCGCGGTCATACCCGATACCTTTTACGTGTCGGAGCGTGGTCGGGTGTTCCTGGCCAAGAAGGATCGCAACAAGGGACGTTTGCTCAGTGCCGGTTTCCACCTGATGACCGGCTACTTCCGCGACGACGGTCCGCTGTACGAGCTGGTTCTCGACACCGCCGGCCGGCGGGAGCTCGACAGGCTCTGGAGCGAACTCGATTTCGTCACCCTGGCCCCGATCAGGCAGTTCCGCGATTACGTGTTCTTCGAACGGGCCGAGTCGCGGTTCATGGAAGGCGAGGAATTCGATTTTGCTCGTTCCGAGGACAAGGACCTCTCGTCGCCGAAGAAACTGAAGCGACTGGCCGAGCTCTACATCGAGACGGCACGCGTGCGGAAGGTGGCTCCAGCGGTCGTAAAGGAGATCGAGACGCACTTCGAGTTGATTGCGAAGTCGATCCGCCGGGTTGAGTCCGAGCGATTGGCAGCCGAAGGGGTCCAGTTGAAGGCGTTGTTGAGCCTGGCGGCCCGGGCCTACCGACGACCGCTGCAGTCGGTCGAAGAAACGAGCCTGCTGGACTTCTACCGCGAGTTGAGAACCCGTCACGAACTCAGTCACGAGGCCGCGGTTCGGGATGTCCTGGTCAGCCTGCTCGTCTCTCCTTGTTTTTCGTACCGGGTCGTCCGGGCCGAGACCGGTCGCGGGACTCATGGCCTGAGTGGTTACGAGTTGGCCAGTCGGCTGAGCTACTTCCTGTGGTCGAGTCTTCCCGACAAGCCGCTTCTGGAGTTGGCCGCCTCGAAACGACTCGCGCGGCCGGAGGTACTCCGGGAGCAGGTGGCCCGCATGATCGCCGATCGTCGCAGTGACGCGTTGGCCGTTGAATTCATCGGCCAGTGGTTGGGCGTGCGTCACTTCGAACAGTTCAACTCGGTTGATCGAAAACGGTTCCCCGAGTTTACGCCTGCCCTGCGGCAATCGATGTACGAGGAACCATCGCGATACTTTGCTGATGTGCTAAGGCAGGATCGGTCGCTGGTGACTTTGATCTCCGGACGCCACGCGATCGTCAACCGGGGCCTGGCCGTCCACTACGGTCTTCCGGTTCCCGACGCAGCGAGTACGGCCACGTGGTTTCGTGTGGAAGGTGCTGCGAAGCACGGTCGCGGTGGCCTGCTGCCAATGGGTGTGTTCCTGACGAGTAACTCGTCGGGACTGCGGACCAGCCCGGTGCGACGCGGTTACTGGGTGGTGCACCGTCTGCTCGGCGAGCACATTCCTCCACCTCCACCCAAGGTCCCTGAACTGCCGGCCGACGAAGCAGACCTCGGCGGCGCGACGCTGCGGGAAGTGCTTGAAAACCATCGCAAGGTGGCCCTGTGCGCCACGTGCCACGCTCGCTTTGATTCCTTCGGGCTGGTGTTTGAGGGCTATGGACCGGTGGGACGGCGGCGGGAAGTCGACGGGGGTGGCCGCAAGATCGACGTGCGAGCCGAGTTCCCGGGCGGGGATCGCGGCGAAGGATTGGCCGGTCTGCGGCGGCACCTGCTCGAGCATCGCAGCGACCAGTTCATCGACAACGTGGTGCGGAGAATGTTTGTCTACGCGCTGGGGCGGCGAGTGATGCTCTCGGATCGCCGTGCAATTGAGAAGGTGAAGTTGGAGTTGAGCGAGAACCGATACCGAGCGAGGGTTCTGATCGAGGAGATCGTGCTGAGTCGGCAGTTTCTTGAGAAGCGGGACCGGGAGTTTCAGGCGGTACGATGAATGCCGGGCGAGACCCGGTGAAATGAGATCGAGACCGTCGATCCGGCGTGCTGTGCTATAATACACCGGTCCGCACAAGCCTGTTGGGAGCCTGTGGCTGATGACATTCGAGTCGACTCAATCACACCGCCGTACATTTCTGCGAGGGGCAGGAGTGACGATGGCCCTGCCTTGGCTCGAATCGGTCTCGGCACTCGGAGCTCCGGCCAAGGGGTCCGGGAGTCCCTACCCCACGCGATTTGCTGCCCTGTTCATGGCCAACGGTGTGAACCCCGACCACTGGTGGGGCAAGCAGACCGAGACGGGGTTGGAGTTGGGCAAGAGTCTGAAGCCACTGGAAGCGGTCCGCGAAAAGGTCAATGTGATCCAGGGCCTCTTTAACAAGAACGCCACGGGGGTGGGAATCCACCCCGGCCAGACCGGCAACATGCTCTCGGGAGTCTCGCTGCAGAAGGGTGCGGTGATTCGAGGCGGGGTCAGCATGGACCAGGTGCTGGCGAGGCAGTTCGAGGAGCAGACGATCCAGCCCAGCCTGGTGCTGGGCTGTGAACAGCCGATCACCGGATACCACGAGACGAACTACTCGATGGCCTACAGTTCGCACATCTCCTGGCGCGATGTGACAGCCCCGGTACCGATGGAGGTCTATCCTTCGCTGGCCTTTGACAGCCTGTTCGACAACCGCGGCAGTCGGCGGATGCAGAGCATCCTGGATCGCGTCGGTTCACAGGCATCGGGCTTACGGCAGCGAGCCAGCTACATTGACCGGGCGAAGCTGGACGAGTTTCTGACGAGCGTGCGTGAGATCGAACGTCGGATCGAGCGGGTTCGGAAGTTGAAGGACCGCGCCGACGGGAACGCCGGCAAGGTCAACCGTCCACTGGTGTCGATGCCTCGCCCCGACGACGGGTTGCCCGAGGACATACGCGAGCACATGAGATTGATGTGCGATGTGATCGCACTGGCCTTCCAGACCGACAAGACTCGCGTGGCCACCCTGCTGTTGTGCCGTGACATTTCCGGATTGTTCTACCCGTTCCTGGACGTGCGGTTGAATCACCACACCTCGTCGCACGACGACAAGTCGGCCGCCTACGAACGAGTTTCGAGGTACTACTGCAGCCAACTGGCCTACTTGGCCAGAAAGCTGGACGCGATGCCCGAGGGCGACGGGACGGTGTTGGACCATTCGTGCCTGCTGTTCATCAACAACATGTGGTCCGGTAGCGCACACGATTCGACGAGGGTGCCGTTGATCCAGGTCGGAGGTCTCGACGGAGCGATCCGGACCGGCCGGGCGATGAATTTCCTGGACAAAGGCGACGAGAATCGAAAGCTCTGCAGCCTGTATCTCTCGATCATGGATCACATGGGCCTGAAGCTCGATCGGTTCGGCGACGCCGATCAGAGACTTGCCGGCTTCTAGTCTCGCGTGCCGCGGGTTTCCCAGATGTGCGCCTCTCGCGACCGCTTTCCGCAGATCGTTCTGGGTTCTACCGATCTGGATCTGCCCGCAGACCGTACGGCGAGTTATGACCGGTACAGTGAATTTGAACCGATCGCCCGCGGTGCGAAGGCGGAACTGAGGTCCTGCTGGGATCCGATGATGGGCCGCCGCGTGGCGATGAAGACACTACTGGACGACTTTGCGAGAGATGACACCGAGCGACGTCGTTTCCTGCGTGAAGCTCGTGTCACGGCCCAGTTGCAACACCCCAACACCGTGCCGGTCTACGAGATCGGCCGCTATGACGGCGACTGCCTGTACTTCACGATGAAGTGCATTGCCGGCGAGGACCTGTTCAAGGTGCTGCAACGGCTCAGTTGGAACGACACGACCACCCAGCAGGCGTTTCCGCGTGAACGCCTGGTTGAAGCCGTCATCCAGGCCTGTCAGGCCTGTGCCTACGCTCACGCTCACGGCGTCGTGCACCGGGACCTGAAGCCCGAGAACATCTGGCTGGGTGCGTTCCGTGAAGTGGTCGTGCTCGACTGGGGTGTGTCGAAGGTCTGGGGCGCGTCGTCGTCGGTCGATGGAGGCCAGGGTCCGATGAGCGACGCTGATCTCGACCAGGAAGTGACTCCGCTGACTCGCGTCGGTCAGCGGCCGGGCACACCGCTTTACATGTCACCCGAACAGGTTCTTGGCAAGCCGTCGCTCGACGAGCGAACTGACATTTTCAGTATCGGGGTGGTGCTGTACGAACTGCTGTCGTTTCGCGAGCCGTTCCGTGGCCGCACGGTGAGACAGACGTTCGAGAACATCCTGCACGAGGATCCGCTGCCGTTGAGTGAGGCGGTGCCCGAGCGGGACGTGCCCGAGAGTCTCGAGCAGATCGTCGAGAAGTCGCTGGCCAAGGAGCCGG
>Ga0310123_10002323_pt1 | contig 15228 bp, 15 predicted proteins | sample CB6_AW_1057_MG_FD_203505 | JGI IMG/M metagenome (GOLD analysis project Ga0310123, IMG submission 203505) | Marine microbial communities from Western Arctic Ocean, Canada - CB6_AW_1057 | ecosystem: Environmental > Aquatic > Marine > Oceanic | place: Canada: Western Arctic Ocean | collected... | reverse complement strand
TTTCTTCAACTGAAGTCTTTGGTATAAAAGTTGAAGATAATCTTGATGATGTATTATCAAAAATGGATGCTGCAGTTATTGTAACAGGTCATGATGATTTTAAGAAAATTGAAATTTCTTCTTTTGCTAAAATGAAAACTCCAATACTAGTAGATACTAGAGGAATTATTGAACCACAATCTGTAAAACAGTATAATATAATTTTTAGAGGATTGGGTCGTGGAGATTTCTAATTCCTCAATTAATCCTCCATCCATTGTAAATATTCTAACTCTTCGTTATGATCCATCTATAAATCCAAATTTACCTAAGAAAACTTGGAAAGATTTTGAACCAATTGATGAACCTCTAAACCCCATTTCCATTGAGAATTCAATATGTAATGAAATTGAAAAAAAACTAAATTATATCAATGAGCAGGAAATCTCAATCGCTCTTAGTGGAGGAGTTGATTCAGCATTAATGCTATCCCTACTACGCAAAACAAAACCTGATGTTAAAATTAATGCGATTTCTATAAAATTTGCAAATAGCATAGATGAAACACCGGCTGCATCAAAGATAGCAGAAAAATATAACGCTGATCATCACATTATTCATCTAGAGAATTATCTTTCTGAATTACCAAAAGCAATTAGCATTATTAAATTACCATTTTGGGATTTACATTGGTATTATGTGGTAAAAAAATCACAAACCATGTCTAAGATATTAATCTCTGGTGATGGTGGTGATGAACTTTTTGCTGGGTACACGTTTAGATATAAAAAATTCCTTTCTTTAACATCTGAAAATTCTAATCCCAATGAAAGAGTCAAAGCATATTTGGAATGTCATGAAAGAGATAGAGTACCTGATCAAGAAAACATCTTTAATCAGAAATGTCAATTTTCATGGAATTCTATTTACAGTATACTTTTGCCCTTTTTTGATAATAATCTTACACGATTAGAACAAGTCTATCTAGCTGATTATAATGGCAAATTATTGTACAATTTTAATCCAATTAATTCTCGAATAACTGATCATTTCAAAATAAATCAATTAGCACCTTTACTAAATAATGAATTACTTACTACTGCTACTCATATTCCAACAAAATACAAATATGATGCAGATAATGAAATTGGGAAATTGCCACTAAGAGCCATATTAGAAAAAAATAATATTGCATCATTAGTAACCAAAGAAAAATTAGGATTTAATGTAAATACAATTAATCTCTGGAAATTACATGGACATGATTTGTGTAAAGAATTACTTGATAATTCAAGAGTAGTTAAAGATGGTTGGATAAACAATGATTGGATACAGAAACATATTGACAATCCAGATCTTGATGTAAAGTATGTGAATAAATTTTTAGGAATACTTGCTTTTGAAATTTGGTATAGATTATTTATTACAAAAGAAATGAGCAGTAATACTGCATTAGATTAATTTAGTATTCATAAGTGGAAATAACAATGAAAAAAGATATTGTTGCTGGTCTAGGTGAAATTGGTTCCCCAATTCTAAAACTACTTTCCAAAAAACAAACCACTATTGGATATGATTTAGATAAAAGATTAGTGAATGAAACGAAACTCAAGAAGCTTCAAGATTCACAAACTTCTTTTTTACATATAGCAATTCCTGTTACATCAAAATTTGACTCCAATCTACTTCAATTATATAAAAAATTCAAACCAGAGTGTATTGTCATACATAGCACTATTGGTCCTGGAACAACAGAGCGAATTCAAAAAAAATTGGATGTACCATTGATTTACAGTGCTACAAGGGGAGTTCACAAAAGAATGTTAAAAGACATCAAACGATACACAAAATTTTTTGCTATATCAAAAAATGCTCCAAAAAGACAGTGGGCAATCAAAACCTATTCAAGAAAAATGAAAAATCTCGGTGTGAAAACTAAACAGATGTCAAAACCTGAGACATTGGAATTAGCTAAAATTTTATGTGATACATCTTATCTTGGTTGGTTGATAAATTACTCACAGATGACTAGTGTTATAGCTAAAACTTATGATGTTAATTATGATGAAATGTGGTTATTTTCTGATGAGATCCACAAGTTATTAGGAAATAGGCCAAAAATGTATCCTGGACATATTGGCGGACATTGCGTAATACCAAATCTTGAACTAATTAATAATCAAACATTGAATCTAATCAAAAAGATGAATAATATTTATGCGAAAAAAGTAAAAAATACAAAACCCATTAATAAAAAATATGCGTGAAGCACTTAATTTTTTTTATTAACATATTGTTTTACAATATTCAAAAAATTCTTCGCACTTGCTTCCAAACTAAAATCTTCTTGAATAAATCTGCGACCTTTAGTACCCATATTCGCTGATAATTCTTTATCGTTTATCAACATTGCAATTTTTTCTACTATGTTTTTGTGTTCGCCTTCTCTAACTAAAAATCCTGTTTCGCCATCCCTCATTGTTTCTGAAATTCCTCCTACATCTGTACCAATAACTGGAACTTGCATTAATTGTGCCTCCTTTAGTGATAATGGTGTTGTATCCATTCCAGTAATTATTGCGTAAATATCAATTTCACTTAGAAACTCTCTAACTTTATCAGGATAAGATAATGGACCTAACCAATGAAAATTATCAAACTTTTCAAGAACATCTAATATTCTGTTTTTGTATTGCCCATCTCCTGCCCAGTAAAAATTGACATCCGGCATAGATTCAATTACTTTTTGAAGGGTAAGCATTTCCTTGGTTTTTCTCCACCAATTTGCATCTTGTAAAAGTCCAACAGATGGATGCTTCAAATCCATTCCATCTTTTTTATACCATTTTGAGCTATCTACTCCTTCTACAAAGACATTCATTTTTTGTGTCGGATGATGTTCTTTTACAACATCTATAAGATAGTTACAAATAGGAAGTATAGCTGTGGCTCCTGCAAATACTTGCTCTGCAACGTCAGCCCTCACATCTACCACTTTTTGCATAACTTTACTCTTGTAAATTGATTCTTTGGCATGCTTAATTTCAGACCAATGATGTCCTCGTAGCAATACAAATAATGGAATATTACTTTTTATCACTTCTAATCCAAAATTACTTTGTCTATCAACTAACACCGCGTCAGGATTAAAATCAGAAATTAATGCTTGGAATTTATTTTTACTTGCAAAATATTTTCTTAATTGTTTTGTGGGGAAACCAACCACATAATCTGTTTCTCTAACTAGCTTATACTCTACGTCTAATTTTGCTAATGCCTCTCCAAAATCTCTTAAATGGTAAAACTTGCCAATACTCCCTTGTGATGTTCCTCCTCCAGCACCAGACACAATTAAGATACGCAACTCTTAACAACAATAAAAAATTTACAAATAAAAACGTGTGTTATTGAGATGGGTAAAATGAAAAAACTTGGAATTATTGGAATTGGTAATTGGGGAAAAAATCTGGTTAGAGATGTATCAAAAATTTCTTGTGTAAAAAAATGCTCTAGTCGAGGTGATTCAAAAAATATCAGTTGGTTAAAAAAAAACTATCCTTCAATACAATATACTTCTGACTCAAAAGAAATTTTTGCTGATAAAGAGATTGATGCTGTGATAATAGCAACTCCAATTAATACCCATTACAATTTAGTCAAAAAAGCACTATTATCAAAAAAACATGTATTTGTTGAAAAACCGATAAGTTCTACCCTTTCTAAAGCAGAAGAATTAATAAAAATTGCAAAAAAAAATAATTTGCTTCTTTTTGTTGGTCAGATATTCATTTTTAATGAAATATTAAAAAAAATAGTTCAAATTTCAAAGAGAGAAAATATTACATATGTAAACTTTGTATGGAATAAGTTCGGAACATTTGATGAAGACATATTTCTAAATTTAGTATCGCATGACTTATCAATTATTTTAACTCTTTTTGGAAAGCCTAAAAAAATTAAATTAATTAACGCGTTTGGTTTCATCTCTAAATGTGACATTGTTACACTCACTCTTGAACTGCCTGGTAATAAAAAATGCCAGATTCATGTAAATCGCTGTTCAAATCACAAACAAAAACTTGTCACGGTTTTTACACAAAAAAATATCTACGTCTGGGATGATCTTCGACTCTATAAAAATAATAAAAAAACTAGTTCATTTAAACTGGTTTTTGAATCCAGATATACTCCACTAGAAATAGAATGTAAAGAATTTATCAAAAAATTAAATGAAACAAACAAATCGTTTGAATCTGCAAATCTTGCAAAAGATGTTATACAAGTGATCCAGAAATTAAAATGAAAATCGCAGTTATAGGCGGTGGCATTTTTGGTATTACCACGGCATTTACATTAGGAAAGGAACATGATGTAGAACTTTTTGAAAAAAAAAATGATTTACTAAAAGCTGCGTCCGGCTCAAATCAATATAGAGTTCATAGGGGATATCATTATCCACGTAGCATGGGGACAGTTCTGGAAATTATAAAATCGGAAAATAGTTTTCAAGAAATATTTTCAGAAGCGATTGTTAACCATTATGAGCATTATTACTGTATAGCAAAAAAAAACAGTCTTACTTCTGCTACACAATTCGTTGATTTTTGTACTAGATATGGATTGGAAATTAAAGAATCAAAATTAGATTGTGTACAAAAAGATTCAATTGATATTTGTCTTCGTGTTAAAGAGTCAGTCTATGATCCTAAGAAGTTAAAGAAATTATCATTAGATAAACTAAAGGAATGTAATGTAAAAATTCGCCTAAATACTGAAGTTAGTGATAAAATATTTGAAGAATTTGATAGAGTTGTGATATGTACATATACAAATTTGAATGCATTGCTTGACAAATTTCCAGAATTACAACAAGAATATCAATTTGAATTATGTGAAAAACCAGTTGTTAAATTACCTGGTTCCTTTCACAATAAGAGTGTCGTAATTATGGATGGGCCTTTCATGTGTATTGATCCTTTGGCAAATACAGATCTTCATTTACTATGTAATGTTACGCATGAGATTCACCAAACTAATATTGGAAAATTTCCAGATATTAACAAAGAGTATTTACACTTGTTAGATAACGGAATAATTAAAAATCCTAGTCATACAAACTATGTTAAATTCATCAAATCTTCACTTGAATTTTTTCCTGAAATTAAAAATGCTAAACATGTTGGTTCTATGTTTACAGTTAGGGCAGTTCCACCTAGAGTAGAAGATACTGATGAAAGGCCAACTCTGGTAAAAGAAATTAATGAAAAAATTATTACTGTATTCTCAGGTAAGATTACTACGTGTGCGGAAGCAGCAAATGAAGTAAAAAAAATAATTCAAAAAAATTAATTTTTACAAATATGATTCTTTAGTAGATTTTAAATTCTGACAAAAATATGATTTGTATGAACAAATATCTACTAGCCTTTCTGGCCATATCTTTTGTTTCGATTTTCTTCTTTGGTACATATGTAGGATTATACAAAATCTTTCCCTATGAATTTTTAGATTCATCAAAGGACGTTTTATTTGGACAAAAAACTATTGAAACTAATCAATTTATCAAACAGGCTAATATTGATTCTTTAATTAAAATTTACAATAAATCAGACATTGACCAAAAAAGAAATTTCTTAACAGAATTTTTCTGGGATGTTGAAAGTTTACAGCGTGTAAAATATAAATCACAATTACCTGAAGTTGAATCTGGCATATCTGATTCTAACTATAAGGATTTTCAAAACTTAAAGCGTATAGATAGATTAACTGTTGAAATGGAATATGGGATAAATTCAGTCTCTTATCTTTTCTTACCAGAACAATCTAACGAAAAATTGATTTTATATCACCAAGGACATGGAGGAGATTTTCTTTTGGGCAAGGATACTATTCAATTCTTCCTTGATAGAAATTTTACAGTGCTTGCTATGTCCATGCCATTACTTGGTATGAATAATCAACCAGTTGTAGAAATAGATGGATTAGGTAAAATGAAGTTAATTTCTCATAATCAATTTAGATTATTAGAAGCAAATAATTTCAACCCTATGAAACTATTTTTAGATCCAATCCAAATTAATTTAAATTTTTTAGATAAGGAATATAATTTTAAACAATATTCAATGATTGGATTATCAGGCGGTGGCTGGACTACTGTAGTATATTCTGCCATTGACGAGAGAATTTCAAATAGTTTTTCTGTTGCTGGTTCAATGCCATTTTATTTAAGAGTAGATGACAGAGATATGGGTGATTACGAACAAAGAAACATTGAGCTGTATCAAAACGTAAATTATTTGGAATTGTATGTTTTGAGTGCATATGGTGATGGAAGGAAACACGTTCAAATTTTTAATAAAAATGATCCGTGTTGTTTCTCAGGTAACGGATATGAGACTTACGAATTTGTTATAAAAGATAAGATATTACAATTGGGAAAAGGTGATTTCCAGATTTTTATTGATGATACGCATAATCAGCATCAAATCTCTGATCATATTCTTAAATTAGTTCACGAAAACATTTCTTTAGATAATTAAGCACTACATTTTAAATTAAGAAATTCTTACAAATTGAATTAACATTAATGAGCAGTGAAATTGATATAGATTGAATTTTCCATTGTTACATGGTAAAAAATATCGGTTTTCGTAGTTGGTATTATTTTAGAATGGGATACAGTTCATATTTTGCTTTTATTTTTGCTGCAATTAACATGTTAACTGTAACATATTTTCTTGCAATTGATAGTTATCCAGTCTTAAAAGAAGTGTTTCCAACATTCGCAATTTATACTATAATTGCTGCAGGGATTGGAGTTCCTCTGTTGATGGGTGTTGGGTATTTTCATTTTAAGCGTACCCCGGCATATCGTTCAGAAGCTGCTGTTCTCTTTGAAAGTAACCCATTTTCCCGTAGAATGTTAGTCAATACTGAATTAACTTTGAAGATTAACCAAGAATTAATTGCACTTTTACTTAAAATGCAGAAAGGTGAAAAAACAAATGAAGAAGCTCTTGAACAAATACAAAAAAACCAAGCAGAGATCAACAAACTTGTAGAAAAAAGAACTATTTTTAGTAAGGAAGATCTTGATTTTCTTAAAAAATTACAAGAAGATAATTAGATAGGACAAATTATGAGATTGTTATTGTGGTTTGATTGTATTTTTTAAAAAAACGTATTTCTATATTATATCTAAAAATAGTAGGAAGTTTGTCAAGAGGTAAAGGATATGGACAAAAGCACAAATTCCTAAAATCTACAATTACGAAAACCGAATCAATTCTGAAGACAGATTTTGCAGAAACGTGGGGTGGTAAAATATATGTTCATAGTAATGATACAGGTTCATTATCAACTCTGTCTATTAGTGGTACTTTTGGACCACGTGACACTCAAACCATGAAAGATAATGTTCACCTAGGAGATTTTGTTGTTGATCTTGGCGCAAATATTGGATATTACACTTGCCTTTTAGCTAAATTGGTGGGTAAGGATGGAAAAGTTTTTGCGTTTGAGCCTGATCCTAGAAATTTAAAACTTTTGGAAAAAAACGTCAAAGTTAATGAATATAACAATGTAGTAATTGTTGATAAGGCTGTTTCTGATGTTAATGGCACATGTACATTATATTGTTCACAAAAAAAATTTGGTGCTAGCACAATATTTGAATCAGAAAAAACAAAAACCAAAGATCGCTTTCCCGTGAAATCAGAAACAGTCAGCTTAGATTATTATTTTAAAAAATTAAATCTACATAATAAAATTGATTTTATTAAAATAGATATTGAAGGTGCTGAATTTAAAGCATTTAATGGTATGAAAAAAATTTTACAATTGAATAGTAATTTAAAAATTTTTATAGAAATTACGCCTCTACTACTCGATGATGCTAATTCTACCGTAAAACAGGTACTAGATTTTTTAGATGATTACAAATTTACCAACAGATTTTTATCTGATAATAGAAAAAACACTCTTTCAAAAATTAACAAACAAGAATTATTAAATCACATGAAAAATTCCAATTCTGTAAACATATTATGCACACAATAACTCATTATATTTTTTCATATCTAATTGGAATGTTCCAAAAGTAGAGAATCGCTAACTTTTCCTTCCACTTTATGATTATCAACATACCATTTGATTGTTTTTTCAAGTCCTTCTTTTAAAGAAAATTCTGGCTCCCACCCCAATAGTTCTTTAGCACGAGAATTATCTAATGCTCTTGATAATGCACCAGTTGGTTTTGTGGTATCAAATTTAAATTCAGTTGGCTCCCAATTAAGCACAGAGCAAATCATTTTGACCACATCAATTATCTGGTATCTTTGTCCAGTTCCAATATTGATGGGTGTCATATCTGAAATTTTCTCACCAGCAAGAATTGAACCGGAAACAATATCCTCAACATATGTAAAATCCCTTTCTTGCTTTCCATCTCCCCAAATTTCAAATGGGTCCATTTTTTCTAAAGCCTTGTAAATTAATGCAATTATTGCATGAGTTTCATTTTCTCTTGGACCATAAGCAGTAACAAATCTTATTGGACAACCCCTTAAACCATATTGTTTACGAAATGCATGTAACTGCATTTCACTCATCAATTTTTCCCAACCATACTCAATATCTGCACTCATATCCTCATCAAGATTTAGAGGGTTAGAATCTTCTTCTTTTAATGTATAATCAGAGCCTATTTCTTTTTGTAATTCTGTTGGATAAACACATGCCGTACTGGCAAAAACTAAATTTTTTACATTTGAATCTTTACAACCTTCAAACACATGATGGTCTATTGAAAAATTTGAACTGACATCAGCTGGGTGCGTTGTAATAAAACCCCTTCCTCCATGTACGGCTGCAAGATGAAAAACAATCTCTTGATCTTTGAATAAACCATCTAGTTCTGATTTTGTAATGTATTCCAGATCATTTTTTTTGAATTCGATTTTATCCCACGAATTACTCAAATTCTCTTTTTTGCCACTAGATAAATTATCAATAACCGTAACTTTTGAACCGAGACTAACTAATTTATCTACTAGGTGACTTCCAATAAAACTTGCTCCACCTGTTACTAAGACATTTGTCTCGTTCCAAAAATTCTCTGAAAATTGTATCATTAATTACAGATGCTAGGATATGATTTTAAAAATTGTTCTGCCCATTCATAAGTCATTTTCAAGCCTTCTTCTAACCCTACTTTAGGTTTCCAGCCTAGAATATCTTCAGCTAAACTACAATCTGCAGATCTACCTAAATCCCCAGTTGGTTTCAACAAATCATACTTCTTTTCAATATTCTTTCCAGAAATCTCAATTACTTTATCAGCTATTTCATTAATAGTTGTCTTTTTTGCGTTACCAATCTGAATAGGCCCTTTATTGATACCTTTTTCCATTGAAAGCATCAACGCATCAACACTATCAGCAACATAAATGAAAGCACGGCTTTGTTCTCCATTTCCCCATATTATGAAATCTTCTTTTGGATATTGTATTGCTTTTCTAATAGTAGCAGGTATTACTTGTGATTTTTGAGGAGAGAGATCACTATGTGGACCATACACATTATGCAATCTAAGAATTGAAGAGTCTAACATACCTGTTTTACTATACAATTCACATTCATATTCTCCCATTAATTTACCCCAACCATATGAGGATTCGGGGTGGGCTGGATACATATCATCTTCTTTGAAAGGTGGATGATCAGGGTTGTTTTGTTTTTCTAGAGGGTATGCACACGCAGCACCTACATAAGCAAATTTTTCTAATTTTGCTTTATGTGCAGCTTGAAACATGTTTGAATTAATAAGAATATTACTTCTGTAAACAAATGCCTCATTTCCAAAAACAAAATCAATTCCAGCAACCACATCTGCCAAATGGAAAATTGTATCCATTCCACTCACTGCTTTTTCACAGTTTTTCATTTCACGTAAATCAAGTTCAAGAAAATTTTTTTCAAAATCTATTATTGGTTTATCATTTTCATCTAAAAGATATTCTTTTTTTCCTCTCCATAAATTATCTGCAATTCTAACATTTGCATCTTTTTTAACTAATTCTGCCGCAAGATGAGAACCTATATGACCTGCTCCACCAGTAATCAAAACATTACGCCCAGACCAATTCATAAATTAAAAATTCTAGTATGTATTATAAGTCTATTAGAAAAAAATGTAGTAAGACTATTAATTTATTATAATTATCAATTTTCAAATTATTTCTTTCATCAATTCTACCAAAGAACTAACAGCGTTATTGTTTGTTAGATTATTCATAGTGTATTCTCGCCCCGCATTTGCAATTTTCTCCCATTTTGGATTGTCTGGATCATTTATGTATTGTTGAAACCTTTCTTTGTAATTTTTTTCATCGATAAAAATAGCTGTTTCATTATCTTTATACCCTAAAAAATATCCATCATTTTTTTTAGTTATTTCCATAAAAGTTAAACATCCCGCTGCAGCATTTTCCCAATATTTTAATGTTGGAAAAAATGTTGTTGCGGCAATAATTGCGCGGTATTTACTTGTATACGTTGCATAGTCTTCATTAGCATATTTTTTTGCTTTCATTCCACTATATTCTACGTAATCAAGTTCTTTACAAAGAGTTCTTAGTTTATAATGATACCAACCCGATCTTCCTGGATTTAAAATATAATTTGCAATTCTATTTCGTAGATCAGTTCGACCCATTGCACCCGTGATAAGAATTCTATCTTTTATTCTAGTCTTGAATGGTGGAACATTTTGGTATAATTCTGGTTCCAGACCATAAATTATTATTTTTTGTTTAATATTCTTTGGATAATATTTGTAAATTAAACTGTCTGGGTGACTACTAAATAAATAATTAATTTTATTTTTTTCACAAAACTCAATTTGATTATATTTTTTAGCATCATGTGGATCACCTGTTCTAGAAATTACAGGAATACCCAATTCTTTTATTCCAATTAGCTCATCCGGTGCACCATCTGTACTTCCATCACCATAATCAACTACACGATTATTCGGTAATAAAATAATATCACACCTTCCTTTTATTTTTGAGACATCAAAATTTTTTTCACATGGATAATAAGAAATCTCTAATTGTTTATTTCTCTTTAATGCTTTAAAGAAAAAATCATAACTAGTTCGATCAAAATGGTCTGGTTGGAAATAATTATATGTTTTTTTATAAACAAGAGCTACCCTGATTTTCTTATCACGCACAAAAATTTTCGATTATCATGGTATAAAGTAAGTTCTACAAAAATAATCTGTGTATATATAAATGGAAAAAGGTACTGTTTCCTATGAGAGTAATCTCACAAAATGTAACTAATTATGGAATTAAAGTTTCAAAAGATACTATATTTAGAATCAATTTAGCTTGGTGTAATAGCATTGACGAATTAAAAACAATGCTTCAAAAATATAGAGATAACAAAATTTTTCTGGATCTGCCAGTAAGAAGAATAAAGACACCAAATAATCGATATACTTTAGACGATTTAATCTCCATAATATCATCTCATCAACAAATCAAATATTTTGCAGTGTCAAATGTTGAAACGCCTGATGACTTGGCGGAGTATATAAAGAAAATACCTAAGAAAATTGTTATAGTACCAAAAATTGAAAGTTCATCTGCAATTCGTAATATTTCAGATATTGTAAATGTAATTCCTACTGATGAAAAAGTTCTGATGTTAGATCATGATGATCTATTTTCTGAAATGATAAAAAATAATGAACCAATTAGTAATTTTAAAAATTATATACAAAAACTTGTAGATTTTTGTGATTCAAACAAAATCATGTTATTACGAACTATTGGTGTAATATTTAGCGATGAAGAAAAACGCATTTCTGAATATATTAAATAAATTTATTCATTCCAGTTGAATCTTCTGCCTAACATCCCAAATAATTTTTCATTATGAGGCTTGAAAAAATTAATTAGAATCTCTCTTGTGGAATCTTTCATTTTTGGATATTTTATCTCATTTTGTTTTGTCAAATCACTGATTTTTTGGATTGGTACTTCTAAGAATTCGAAAATTTCTGAAATAGATTTATCGGTGTTTGTAGCAAGTTCTTCTGATGAGATTAATAATATATTCTTTCTTGGAAATTTTTTGAACCAGAATTCTAATTGTTTTGCATAAAAACCCCTAGCTAAAAGCAGTTCATAAAATTCATCCACTAAAAATGCATTATTTTCTTGATTATTTTCATTGTTCTCAATTTTTTCTATCTCAGAATAGACTATTTCCTCAAAAGTTGTTTTTGTATCACCTTCATCTTGCATTCTATTATTGTAATTTGAATAGGCGCGATCAATTGGATTTCTTAAAGCCGCTATAATTTTTGCATTTGGTGAGAATTTGAAAATTCGGTCTACCACAAGAGGATTGTATATATAAAACGGTGTGACATCATAGGTAAGAAATTTCTTATATTCAGATTCTATCTTTTTTCGTATAAATTTTGTAGGAAATAAAGAACGATACCAGTTTAATCCCAGATGAAAATTATCGTCAAAATATCCTAATTCATCATATGCGGCCTGTTTTATACAATTATGTTGTCCTAAGTAATGATATAATGAAGTAGTTCCACATCTAACTCCTCCTATTACAAAAAAATTTGGCAGCACTCTAAAACCTGAAGTCAGATAATGAAAATGTCGTTTAATTAACCCATACCTAAATCTTTGATATAGATTTTTTGCTAGCCTGATATCCTGCTGATCCTGACGATGATATTTTGGATGGTAAACGATTTTTTTGTTTTGTTTATTTATCATTATCACCAACTAACTTGTAATCAATTTCATATATCATAAAATGGTTTTTGTAACCAACTTCATCAGAATCAAATATCTTAATTAAATAAGGATATACTGTTGGATTTATACGAAGAGCAGCGAATAATTCATTATCTTCATCAACTACTAGATATCTTAAATCATATTTTCTAGAATCAATAATAAATTCTGCTAAATCATCATAATCGTTTGTTGACACTATCTGAAAAACATAAATAGGTTTTCCATTTTGAGCTGCTTCTGGCAACACTGGCCAACTGGAGCCTAAAATAGCTGTCTTAACGTATCCACTTTGATGAAAACTGTTTGTCATATTTGTTAGTTCAACTATTTTTTGAGACACCAGAAACGATTCTCTATCATGAACGGAATCTCTTTTTTCAAATTCAATAAAAATAATTGATGAAATCAATACCAAAACCATTAAAATAATTATAACACCCAAATTCTTTGAAATTTTTTCAGATACTGAATTAGTCCAAGATATAGATAATATACAGACCAGCGGAATAATAATTAGAACATATCTTATTTCTTCAATTCCTCTCATATATGCATAAAGAGCTATTAAAAACATAATACCGGTTGTAAATATAATCATTTTTTTATCCCAATCAAGTTTTCCAAGTTTTTTATTTTTTATTCTAAGAATTATGTTGTATAATACAAAAAATACAAAATATGGGATTAAAGCTAAGCCTATGAATTTTAGTAATGCGCTGAAACTTACAATTATTTTATTCACAAATAATACCGCATAATTATCAGTTTTTTCATTATTTTCATTATTTTCATTAAACAAGTCAATTGCTGTTTCTGAAACTTCTTGACCTGATACTGCATTCAGAGTATGGCTAAGAAATCTTGGACCGGCTAGAATAGCATGAGTGAATCCGTCATCTCCACACCTTATTCCAAAACTTGTTTCATAGCAAAGATTTTCTGTAGCTTGGATTCGTAAAACTGAAATTGGCGCGAGAATTATTATTACAATAAAGATCATTCCTAAAAATTTAACAACTGATTTTCTATCTTTGAATTTTAAAAAATACATTGTAGATAAAGGAATTAGTAACAACAATCCTTCATATCTAACTAGTGTGGCACAAGCTATACAACCAAAACTCAAAAATAATGTGAGGTTTGTTTTTGTTAAGAATAGTGCTATTGCTAAAACAAATAGGAGAAAGAATAATTGGTAGTTAATTCCTTCTAACGAACTCATTAGCAATCTTGGTTCTATAATTAACAGAAGGCATCCAAATAATGCCCATCTAACATTAACAAATTTTCTAAAAATAAAAAAAGCAGGAATTATAGTAAGCGAGGATAAAATTACACTCAGACTTCTTTGTATTTGCATTAAATAAAATGGGTCAGAAGTATCCGATAGACTAAAAAATAAAGCTAAAAAATTTGCCCAGCCAGTATTTGTAGTTCCATATCCAACAGGTAAATTTCCTTCAAATACGGTTTTAGCTGCATAGAGAAAGGAATCAAATCCATCAGTAGCTATTGGAACATCATATGGCAGATAATAGAATCTTAAGGATAATCCAAGTGTAAGAATTAATCCAAGATATAGAATTATATTTTTTTTTGAATTAATGTAATTAAGTTCTGACATAGCATCTGATAATTATATTCATTGAAGATTTCTTTACCTTCTCCTTCTTTCAGTTATTTCCATTTATTAAAATCATAATCACTAAATTCCACATTAATCATTTCGTTATCGTTTGGTCTCCATGCTATATCTGCTAAAACAAGTATTCTTGCTTGTTCTTCGCCAATATTGACATGTGCAGACGCAATACCATTTGGAACATAAATTAAAACCGGTTTTTCAGAGTCTACTTCTATTTCCTTAAAATTTCCATCTTCATCTTGAATAATAAAAACAACTTTGCCATGAATACAAGAAAAATAACTTGTTCGATTTTTGTGCAAATGAGGTCCTTTGATTTCTCCCGGATTGACAGAACTTAGATAAACCATTTTGGGCGTTTTTTTGATAATATTATCCCAATCTCTCCAAATTACTGTTAAATCTCCATTCGTATGAGAATCACGTACGTCTTTTGTAGCATGCTTTTCTAATTCTATTACTGAGCCAGTTTTAATAGCCATTTTGAAAACTTCCTTAATTCAGCCAATAAAAGTTTGGATTCAAATGTACTTAGTAAACTATACAATATTTTATTAGGTCTGGGAAAATCGTGATTATATGAAATTGCTTGTTACTGGCGGGCTTGGATTTATTGGAAGTAATTTTATTCTCAAAATATTAAGAGAAAGCAATGATTTTGAAGTAATCAATGTTGACGCTGAATTATTTGGCTCTGACCACAAAAATCTGAATGAAATTAAAAACCCAGAAAAATATCATTTCGAGAAGGGTAACATCTCAAAT
>Ga0310123_10002321_pt1 | contig 15233 bp, 14 predicted proteins | sample CB6_AW_1057_MG_FD_203505 | JGI IMG/M metagenome (GOLD analysis project Ga0310123, IMG submission 203505) | Marine microbial communities from Western Arctic Ocean, Canada - CB6_AW_1057 | ecosystem: Environmental > Aquatic > Marine > Oceanic | place: Canada: Western Arctic Ocean | collected... | reverse complement strand
CACCACAACTGGATTTGACTCAGACCGGCATCATGGTCAAGAATTGGTGCAGGACCCGGTCATTTGTGCGACGGTCTTGGGTATCGATCTGCCGGCACTTTTCGTAATCCCCACCTCGCACTCCGCTCCCACCGGTTGCTTCGGCAGCCGGTGGGAGTTTTTTTGTTGGGACGTGGCGCGGTGGGGCGGGGATAGGCACCAGCCCGCCCCCTGCAACCGGTACCGGGAAAGCGACGGTCGACCGGGGGGGGCGGGATGGAGCCAGTCCCTGGGGCGGGTTAGGATGGGTTGTTGCAATCCGAGGCGGAGACCTTCTCGATGGCCAACATGGCAGCAGACGGCAAGAAGACATACCGCGTGGGCATCATCGGCCGCACCGGCAAGGGCGGTTACGGACACGCGTTGGACACCGCCTGGTCGGCGGTCCCTCAGACCCGCGTCGTGGCCGTTGCCGATGACAACAAGAGCGGCCTGGGAGCCGCGGCGAGGAAGCTGAAACTGCAGCGCAGTTTTCTCGACTACCGCAAGATGCTCGACGAGGCCAAGCTCGACATCGTGGCCGTCTGCCCGCGGTGGGTCGACCAGCACGCGGCGATGGTGCTGGCAGCCGCCGAACGTGGCATCCATGTCTACATGGAAAAGCCCTTCTGTCGCACACTCGAGGAAGCCGACCGGATCGTGGCCACCTGCGAAAAGACCCACGCCCGCGTACAGATCGCTCACCCCACCCGCTTCTCACCTCTGATTGACACCATCAAGAAGCTGATCGCCGACGGGGCAATCGGCACGCTGCTCGAGTTCCGTGGTCGGGGCAAGGAGGATCGGCGAGGCGGAGGCGAGGACCTGTGGGTGCTGGGTTCTCACGTCCTGGACATGATCCGTGCCCTGCACGGGGCCCCGAGTTCCTGCTACGCACGAGTCGGCTGGAAGGGGCACGCGGTTTCTGGCGATGATGTGTTCGAGGGTCCCGAGGGAATTGGTCCCCTGGCCGGCGACAACCTGCAGGCCGTCTACCAGATGAAGGACAGCGTCACCGCTCACTTTGCCAGCGTCAGGAACCAGGCGGGCAACCCCAGGCGGTACGGCCTGCAGATCTATGGATCTCGAGGCGTGATCGAGTTGATCGAAGGCACCCTGCCCTCGGTGCAGTACCTCGGCGACCCCTCGTGGTCGCCGGGCCGCAGCGGTGCCAGGTGGCAACATGTCTCCTCGGCCGGCATCGGCAAACCCGAACCGCTCAAGGGACCTCGCTACCAGGCCCGCCACACGCTGGGAATCCTCGATCTGCTCGACGCGATCGAGTCGGGTCGCGAACCCAGCTGCGGGATGCACGAGGGTCGTGGTGTGGTAGAGATGATCGCGGCGTGCTTCGAATCGCACCGGATCGGTGCCCCGGTCCAGCTGCCGCTGAAATCTCGTGCCAATCCGCTGACGCGTTTCTAGCCGGAAACCGGGTCGTTGGCAGCGGTTTGCCGTCGGTTGCAAATTCGCGACCAACTGGTATTTATTGATCCGAATCGCACGCCGCGGCCTTCTTGAGGAAAGAGCCGACCGTGCCAGAGACGGGGAGCGATCTTGGCAGACCTGGTGCAACACGACGTGCTGATCGTCGGAGGCGGCGGCGCGGGTCTGCGAGCGGCGATCGCCATCGCCGAAACCGACCCCAGCCTCTCGATCGCGGTGGTCTCGAAGGTCTACCCCATGCGGAGCCATACAGTCTCGGCCGAGGGGGGTGCCGCGGCGGTCGTCAAGCCCGAAGACAGCATCGAAGACCACATCTACGACACGATCAGCGGAGCCGATTGGCTGGCCGACCAGGATGCGGTCGAGGCGTTCGTCAACGAAGCGCCGGGCGAGATGACCCAGCTGGAACACTGGGGCTGTCCCTGGAGCCGAAATCCCGATGGCACCGTCGCCGTGCGGCCCTTCGGCGGGATGAAGATCGAGCGGACCTGGTACGCCGCCGACAAGACCGGCTTCCACATGCTGCACGCTCTGTTCCAGACCTCGATGAAATACGAGCCGGTCAAGAGATACGACGAGTGGTTCGCGACCCAACTGCTGGTCGAAGACGGCCGCTGTGTCGGGGTGACGGCGATCGAATTGAGGACCGGGCAGGTGCGAGGGATCACCGCCGGGGCGGTGATCATCTGCACCGGGGGAGCCGGCCGGTTGTGGCCTTTCACCACCAACGCCGCGATCAAGACCGGCGACGGGATGGCGATGGCCTACCGGGCCGGAGTCGCTCTGAAGGACATGGAGTTCGTGCAGTACCACCCGACCGGGCTGCCCGGCACGGGGATCCTGATCACCGAAGCTTCGCGCGGAGAAGGCGGCATCCTGGTCAACAAGGACGGACACCGCTACCTGCAGGACTACGACCTCGGCCAGCCCCTGGACATCGGCGATCCCGAGCATCCTCAGAAGCGGACAATGGAGTTGGGCCCACGAGACAAGCTCTCGCAGTGCTTCGTCAAGGAACAGCAGGCGGGGCGGACGTTCGAGGGCGAGTACGGGCACTACGTGCACCTGGACGTCACGCATCTGGGTGAAAAGGTCATCAACAAGAAGATCCCCTTCGTCCGCGAGTTGTCCAAGAACTACGTCGGCATCGACCCGGTCTACGAGCCGATCCCGGTCCGGCCGGTGCTGCACTATGTGATGGGCGGCATCCACACCGACATCAACGGGGCCACCTCGATGCCCGGCCTGTACGCGGTCGGTGAGTGTGCCTGCGTGAACATCAACGGTGCCAATCGACTCGGGTCCAACTCGCTGACCGAACTGCTCGTCTTCGGAGCCCGTGCCGGAGGAGCCGCCGTTGAATTCGCCGCCGCTCAGGCCAAGCCACCGGCCGCAGCGCTCGAGGCCCAGGTCAGCGACGAACAGGAACGCATCGCACGGCAGTTCATCCGGAAGACCGACGGCACCGAGCGGCTGGCGACTCTGAGATCGGAAATGAACGAGTCGATGGAGAGCGGGGTGGGGATCTATCGGGACGCCGAAGGAACACGCGCCACCTGCGACAAGCTCGCCGAACTCCAGGACCGCTTCGACAACGTCTCGCTCGATGACCACAGCCTCAGCTTCAATACGGAATTGACCGCCGCGCTGGAACTCGAGAACATGCTCGACATCGCACGAGCCGCCGCACTCGCAGCCAACCTCCGTGAGGAATCTCGTGGTGCCCACCAGCGGACCGACTTCCCTCCGCCTCGAGACGACGACAACTGGCTGAAGCACTCCCTCGCCTATCGCACCGACGACGGACCCCGCATCGAACACCTCGACGTCACCATCACCAACTGGCCCCCTGCAAAACGCACCTACGGCTCCTGAAGGCCACAGGCCGACCTACCGGTTACTCATGCCAGACGAAACAACCACCCTCGAAATCCAGCGGTACCATCCGGAAACCGACCAGGAGCCGAGTTTCCAGACGTTCGAGGTGCCCTACCACGACGACTGGGTCGTGCTCGACGCGATCAACTGGATCAAGGATCAGGTCGACGGCACGCTGACCTACCGCTGGAGTTGCCGGATGGGGGTCTGCGGCAGCTGTGGCATGATGGTCAACGGCACACCCCGACTGACCTGTGCCGTGTTCCTCAACGAGTTCCACCCCAATCCGATTCGAGTCGAACCGCTGGCCTACTTCCCGATCGAACGGGACCTGGTCACCGTGATGGACTCGTTCATGGAGAAACTCGAGAGCGTCAAGCCGTGGTTGATCCGCAACGAGGGTGAGGAGAAGCCCGTTGAGGAGGGCGAGTACCTGCAGTCACCGGCCCAGCTGGCCAAGTACAAGCAGTTCTCGATGTGCATCAACTGCATGCTCTGCTACGCCGCCTGCCCGGTCACCGGCCTCGAATCCGAGTTCATCGGACCCGCTGCGATTGCCCTGGGGATGAGATACAACCACGACTCGCGAGACCAGGGACGCGAGCAGAGGCAGGAAGTCATCGCCAGCGACGACGGGATCTGGAAGTGTACGTTCGTCGGTGAGTGCTCGGAGGTGTGCCCCAAGAACGTCGATCCTGCCGGAGCGATCCAGCAGGCGAAGGTCGAGAGCACAATCGACTGGTACACCTCGCTGTTGCCGTGGGCAAGAAAATGAGCAAGCCCTACACACCGACGATGCCGCGGAACTGGTGGAACACCAACTCCGCCTTCCGATTCTTCATGCTCAGAGAACTCTCGAGCGTCTTCGTCGCACTGTTCGTTCTCGAATTGCTCTGCTTCGTCTCCCAGGTCGGACGCGGAGAAGAGGCGATGAACCAGTTCCTCGTAACGCTCGGACATCCGCTGTACATGATCTGGCACGCGATCGTGCTGGGTTTTGCACTGCTGCACAGCATCACCTGGTTCAACCTGACCCCCAAGGTGATGGTGATTCGGCGTGGTGAGGAGCGAGTGCCCGACGTGCTGGTGGCCGGATCCAACTACGTCGCCTGCCTGGTGGTTTCGGTCGTGCTCTGGTGGATCGTCGGGGGCTAGGTAGCGAAAAAATGGCCAAGTCGAACGAACCGATTGTCTGGTCGCTGTTTTCCGCCGGCGGAGTGCTGACGGCACTCGCGGCCCCGGTGCTGATCCTGCTGCTGGGCTTCGCGATCCCGCTGGGCTGGATCAACCCGTCCTTCGAGCACCTCAGCAGCCTGGTCGCACACCCGCTGACTCAACTGGTGGTCGTGGCCCTGGTCAGCCTGGGCCTGTTCCACTGGGCCCATCGATTCCGCTTCACGCTGATCGACCTCGGACTGCATTCGCTGGAGACCGTAATCACGGTGGCCTGCTATGGTGGGGCCATCGTCGGTAGCGGAGTCGCGATCTACGTCATCTGGCTCTAGGCTGTACAATCGACGGCCAGGGAGTTGTCATCATGAGGTGTCCGGTTTGAGTGAATCGAAACAGGACTTTCGGATCGAATGGCACAGCGGCGTCTTGATCGTGATCCCCGGCGGCGACATCGAGTCGATGAAGTGGGACCTGATCGAGCAGGCGGCCGAGATCGTGATGCAGCCGCTTGAAGAGACCGACGTGCCGCTGGTTGTGTTTGATCTCAGCGAGGTCAGCTACTTCGGCAGCGTGTTCCTGTCGCTGATGCTCCGCTGTCACAAGACCGTCAAGCCGCTGGGCGGCGAGCTGGTGCTGTGCGGTGCGAGTGACATGGCCGAGGAACTGCTGAGGGTCACCGCGCTCGATACGCTCTGGGCCATCTACTCGACTCGCGAACAGGCGATCGAAGCGCTGGCCGGCTAGAGACGCCATGGCGAAGAAACGACGACGCGCGGCTCCGGACCTGTCCGAATCGGATGTGATGTTCACCGAGCACGACTCGGTGCTGACACGTCACCCGACCCTGATCGAACAGATCAAGCAGACCGCCGACCTGCTCAAGCAGGACAAAGCCTCCCGCGGAGATCTCAAGATCCTCAGCCGGGCACTCCGCGAACTCCGCTACGCCTTCAAGGTCTTCGCCCCCTTCCGACGCCAACGCAAGGTCAGCGTCTTCGGCAGCGCACGCACACCGCACGATGATCCCAGCTACCTGCAGTCGGTCGATTTCGGACGACGGATGGCCGAGGAGGGCTGGATGGTGCTGACCGGGGCCGGCGGGGGAATCATGGAGGGTGCTCACGAGGGCTGCGGGCGGACCCGGGCCATGGGCGCCAACATCATGCTGCCGTTTGAACAGGAACCCAATCCGGTCATCGCCGGCGACCGAAAACTCGTCAACTTCAAGTACTTCTTCACTCGCAAGTTGATGTTCATCAAGGAAGTCCACGCCGTGGTGCTGTTCCCCGGTGGATTCGGAACACAAGACGAAGCCTTCGAAACACTCACGCTCGTTCAAACCGGCAAACGCGACCTGATGCCGATCGTGATGATCGATCCCCCCGGCACCAACTACTGGGAACAATGGATCGACTTCGTCCGAGATCAACTGCTCGATCGTGAACTCATCTCCCCCGAAGACCTCTCGCTGATGACACGCACCAGCAGTGTCGAGGAAGCGACCGAGGCCATCATGGGCTTCTACAGCGTGTACAACAGCATGAGATACGTGCGGGGCAAGCTGGTGCTGAGACTGCACTTTGCACCCGATGAGGAATTCATCGAACGACTCAACGACGAGTTCGCCGACATCGTCGAGAGCGGTCGGATCGAGATGACCGCGATGAACCGGCTCGAAGCCGACGACCGGCACCTCAGGCACCTGCCCCGACTCGCCTTCCGCTTCAACCGACGCAGCGCCGGGAGACTCAGGCAAATGGTCGACCTGATCAACGACAGCCTCGGTGTCACCGAGTAGGACCCCGAGGCGATCGGTCAGGCTAGGGGGCCGAGACCCCCTGGGGTCGCTCGCGGCCGTCGTAGACCAGGCAGTCGGGCCGAGCCGCCCGCCACTTCGCGACCTCCTCGATCGATAGCCCCGACTGCACCACGAATACGCTCCGCAAACCGCGAAACTCACGCAACCTCGAGGCCGCCGGCAGGCCGAGCCGGGTGTGGTTCACGTTGAGCATCTCCAGAGAATTCTTCACCGGCCAGCCGGCAATCACCTCGTCGCTCAGACCCGTGCGGTCCAGGTACAGTCGCTTGATCCGCCCGCTGCTCAGCAGCTCCGCCAACCCCGCGCCCGTCAGGCCGGAGGTGTTGCCCAGGTTGAGCGATTCGAGTGCCGGGGCCACGGAGAGCTTTTCGAAGCAGCCGTCGGTCAGGCGACCGCCGCGAATCGCCAGGACTCTCAGTTTTGCCAGACCGGCCAACCGTTCGACCAACGCGTCGTCGGCGTCGGGGCAGTTCCAGAGCTGGATCTGCTCGAGAGTCTCGAGACCGGCCAGGTGTCGGCCCCCCGCACGGCCGATCTCCCCGTCCTCAAGCGACGCCACCACCGCCTCTTCAATGCCGTTGGTCTCCACCACAAAGCCCGCCCGGCGGAGTGACCTGATCGCGGAGGCCTGTGTGCGAGCCGCCTGGCTGGGCAACAACTCGCCCACTACGACCTCCTCTTGCGGCTGAGTCACCGCTGCCCCGCTCGGCAAGGTCGGCACTCTCTCGGGACCACTCGAGTCGTCCCCACAGCCACCGCCGCCACCGGCCACCACCAGCAGGCTCGTCACGACAGCCGCTTTGACCCATGCACCTCTGACCAACCCACCGACTCCTGTTGCTGGACCCCGCGACCCGCATTCCGCACGACTCCCGGCATGGTGTAGTATAGCGACGATGTCGTACCGCACGATGAAACGCCTGCTGGGCGAGACGAACTTCGAGCTGAAGAGCCTGGTGCTGTTCGGGTTGGGGTTGACCGTGCTGGCGACGATCACGTTCGCCTTGTACTGGTGGCAGACGTCGGGGCTGGTCGAGGAAGGAAACCGGCAGGCGGCTCGGCAGCTCATCCCGCCGATCATCCTGGCTCATCACTGGAAATGGGATCAGCCGGATGAGACGAAAGAGGACTTCAACGAGATAATCGAGAGGATGGCCGAGGACATGCAGCCGGCGGACCTGACCGAGTTCAAGTACGAACTCTTCAGCCCCGACCCCTCCTCGGCCACCTCGCCCACCGACCGACCAATCGATTCAAGCGGCTACGAAGCGGCTCGTGAACTGAAACAGATGCTCAGGGAGACTCCCGACGAACCTCTGGAAATCGTCCGTGAGGTCGAGGATGAGCAGGCGTCGGAGCGGAGCGAGTACCAGTTCTATGCCGGGATCGTCGCCAAGCAGTCGTGCATCGATTGCCACAAGTCGCTCGCAAACGGAGGCGACCTGCAGGTCGGGGACCTGATCGGAGTGGTCAAGATCAGCATGCCGCTGGACCGAACCCGCGCCTCGCTTCACCGTGTCTTCGCCTTCGTGATCTCCGCCGAATTGGTCAAGGTCGTGCTGGCGATCCTGGCCATCTACCTGATCGTCCGCTACGTGATCACCAAGCCGGTGATGCACCTCAAGAAAGTCAGCGACGCCATCGCACAGGGCAACCTCGAACTCAGAGCCGAAATCCGTACCGGCGACGAGTTCGAGGAACTCAGCCACGCGTTCAACCGCATGCTGCGGCACCTGGTCACCATCCAGGACGAACTCAAGGACGTCAACATCGACCTCGACAGCAAGATCGACCAGCTGGCCCAGGTCAACCTGAGACTCTACGAGATGAACAATCTCAAGAACGAGTTCCTGGCGACGATGAGCCACGAGTTGAGAACCCCGCTCAACAGCATCCTCGGCTTCAGCGACGTACTCGCCGCCGCCGAAAACCTCGACGATCGACAAAACCGATATGTCTCCAACATCAGGTCCTCGGGCCAGAGCCTGCTGGCGATGATCAACGACGTGCTCGATCTGGCGAAGATCGAGAGTGGTCGGATGGAAGTGCACGCCATCGAATTCAAACTGGAAGACCTGGTCGAGCGGCAGGTCACCTCGGTCGCACCACTGGCCGAAAAGAAGAACATCGATCTCGACTTCGCTGTCGACCCCGAGTGCCCCTTGCTGTTCTCCGACGTCGGCAAGCTCGAACAGATCCTGCTCAACCTGCTCTCAAACGCGATCAAGTTCACGCCCGAAGGGGGCCGGGTGCGGGTCCATGGACGCCGACACGACGCACGACAGGTCGACCTCGTGGTCGAAGACAACGGAGTGGGCATCCCGCTGGACGACCAGGAAGCGATCTTCGAGAAGTTCCGCCAGGGAAGCGGGACCCCCGGCCAGGAGGATCCGATGACTCGCGAGTACGGCGGCACCGGCCTGGGACTCTCGATCGTCAAGGAACTCGCACGACTGCTCGGCGGCAGCGTCGGACTCGAAAGCGAATTCGGCAAGGGCAGCACCTTCACCGTCCGCATCCCCGTACAACACACCGATCCGGTCGGGCTCAACGATTCCGAAGCCCAACCCGAAAGCCAACAGGTCGGACTCCACCGCACCGCCATCGCGCCCCTCGAGCACCAGGCCTCACCGTGACGCTCGAGTTGAACTCGGTGGCGATCGAGATCATCCCGGTGCTCGACCTGATGCACGGACAGGTCGTCCGAGGCGTCGCCGGGCACCGCGAGAGTTACCGGCCGGTTTCCAGCCGGCTGGTCGATTCGGCCGATCCACTTATCATCGCCGACGCCTTCGCCAACCGACTCGGACTCAAACGCATCTACCTCGCAGACCTCGACGCCATCAGCGACCAGCAACCCGCCTGGGCCACCATCGGGGCACTCTGCGACGCCGGATACCCGCTGCTGGTCGACGCCGGGTTGCAGGATGCCGCACGGGCACGTGAATTAATCGAACTCGGTGTCGACTCGGTCGTCGCCGGGCTCGAAACTCTGTCTCGACCCGAACTGCTCGAAGAACTGGTCGAAGCCGTCGGCGGCAAGCAGCTGGTCTTCAGCCTCGACCTGCAGGCCGGCCGGCCGATGACCGACGCCGAGGCCTGGCCCGACCCGACTCCGCTGGGAATCGCCGCAACGGCAATCCAGGCGGGCATCGAACGCATGATCGTGCTCGACCTGGCCGGAGTCGGCAGTGGTGCGGGACCGCCGACACTGGAACTGTGCCGCCAGGTTCGCAGTCGGCACCAGACGCTCGAACTGATCACCGGAGGCGGCATCAGGGATCGGCAAGACATCTCCGCCGCAGCAGACGCCGGCGTCGACGCGGTGCTCGTGGCCTCGGCACTACACGATGGCTCACTCTAAGGGACTGGCTCTCCCGCCCGTGGCGGGGTGCCTGTCCCGATCGTCAAGAGCCTCTCAGAGACCAAGACCGCCCCCCCTGACAGCGGTGTACCCATCCCGATCGTCAAGAGCTATTCAAAGACCGGGACAGGCACCCCGCCACGGGCGGCTGAGCCAGTCCCTACTCGCTGTCATCCCGCTCAAACACCAAAGGCGTATCCCCATCCGGAGTGACTCTCAGCGAGATCTTCCCGTCGAGCACATCGGTCAGCAGGTCCCCGCAGACCTCGGCCCGCCACCCGGTGCACAACCGTGGCGGACCCCCATCGCGGTCTCCGTGGACATGCCAGCGGACCAGTGTCTTGAGTTCATCGCTGGTCCCCACCAGCGAAACGGCCACGTCGAGCTCGGCACACCGGTTGGCCAGTGCGATGGCCAGCAGCTGGCCCAGCACGTGATCGTCGTCGTGGATCTCGCCCCGTCGCCTCGCCCGTTCGGGATAGTCGGCCTCTGAACCCGCCAGCACTTCGCAGACCGTCGCCGCCAGCGCCTCGGCGTGACACTTGAAGTTGCGACGGGTCATGTCGCGAGTGGCCAGGACCTCAGAGGCCGTCTTCGGCTTCCGCTTGGCCAGGTCGATCAGCAGGTCGTCCCGCAGCACGCGGCGGACCGGCTGATCGAGTTCCTCGCCGCAGCGGTCTCGCCACCAGTACACCGCCCGGGCCACCGCCAACCCGGTGCGATCGAGCCGGTTGACGCCCGAGAGGCGCCGCCAACTCTCCTCGCCACGCTCGGCCTCCACCTCGTCGATCATCCGCTCGAATTCCGCCTCGGCCCACCCCGGCCGACCCAACGCCTCCAGCGACTGAGACTGTCGCTGATGGATCGCCAGCAGGAAGCGGACATCGTCTCGAGCGTACTCGACCTGCCGGTCACTCAGGGGACGGCGACGCCAGTCGGTGCGGGACTGCGTGCCGGGGACCTTCTTGCCCAGCACACGAGCCACCAGGCGTTCGTGGTTCAGCGGGTAGCTGCGAGTCCTCAGGCCCTCGGCAATCTGAACATCCCACAACCGACACGGTCGGCTCGAGGCGCTGTCGAGGCAGAAGCGGACTTCCTGCCGTGCGGCATGAGCCACCACGGTCACCTCGTCGTCGGCCATGATCCGCCACCAGTCCGAGAGGTCCTCGACCGCCAGCGGGTCGACTATGATCTCGCGGTCGGGCAACGCCAGCTGCAGCAGGCACAACTCGGGCCGGTAATAGCCCTCGGATACAAACTCGGTGTCCATCGCCACGATCCCCGCCTCACGGATCGCGTCGCAGACCGCCGCAAAGTCTTCCTGACTGGTGACCAGGTTCTGAGCCATCACGTCAACTCCGATCCGACCGCCGCCTGGCAGGCCGGGCAAAAGAATGTCGAACGCTGTGCTTGGACCATCCGCACGATCGGGGCCTGGCAACTCAGGCACGGCTCGCCGGCTCGGTCGTAGACACGGTGTGAGTTCTGGTAACCGCCGTCCTGGTTCAGTGCGTTGCGGTAGGTACCGTCGGAGAGCGTCGAGCCCTCGTGGCGGATCGCCTCGCGAAGCACCGTCCGGGTCGCTCTCGACAATCGAGTGGCCTCGTCATCAGCGATCTGGTCGGCCGGGCGGGTCGGGTCGATCCGGGCCCGGAACAGGATCTCGCTGGCGTACAGGTTGCCGATCCCGGCCACCAGCGCCTGGTCGAGCATCGCCACCTTGATCGCCCGCCCCGTCCGTTGGCACAACCGCCGCCAGTCGGCGGCCACCAGCGACAACGCATCGGGGCCCAGACGCGGTGGCCCAAGCCTGTGGGACAACTCCTCGGATGTCAGCAACCGGATCGTCCCCAGCCCACGGCGGTCCCAGAAATAGAGGTCATCGACGAGATCGGGCGTGCCACAGGGCTCCAGACGCCAGTGATATCTCAGGTGACCACGGTCCGGCGGATCGCTGACCAGCATCAGCCCCGTCATCCGCGGCTCGATCACAAACGAATCGGTCGTCGAGAGATCCACGATCACCCGCTTGCCGATCCGACGCACTCCGGTGATCCGCACACCCCGGGTCCGACGGCGGATCGCCGCCGATCCCGGAGTGATCTCGATCGGACGGAACCGGCAGCGGTATCGCCGGGCCTCGGCCAAACGACGACCGGTCACGTGCCGGGCAATCCCCCGCACCATCGTCTCGACCTCGGGCAACTCGGGCACTGGAGCGTCCTGTCTCTCTGGGAAACCGCGTGGCGGTTGTGAAATTCGATGCGGCTGACGTGGAGTGATTGTGCGGTTTCGTGCTGCCGCGAGGCCTGTAACAGTTGTCCGGCCCGGCAGCGGAGGATCTATTGGTGGAATTTGATTGACGACTTGGCGAAGCTGCACAATGCTCTAGGTAGAGACTGCCCAGAATATCGCATCCCAACCCCGGGATGAACTCACCGACGCCCCGCGTCGGACGAATGGAGGCTCAGACATGTCAGCCCGAGATCCCAGACACGCCTATCTCAACCGTCGTCGGCCAAAGCGTCGGACCCCGATGTGGGTCGCGGCCACCGGCTTCGCACTGGTCATCGGTACCCTGGCCGTGATGGCCCGCACCACGCCGCCGCTGCCAACGGCCGCTGCGACAGCGGTCGTGGCACAGGCCCAACAACAGCCTCCAGCAGACACGGTCAGCGGGACGGTCAGCGGGCCGGTCAGCGGGCCGTCGCGCGATGAGGTCACACCGACATCAGCTCCGCTCCAGCCACAGCAGACGGTCGCCGGCGGAAACCAGGCCGATTACGACTCGCTGATCGACCTGATCCAGCAGGAAACCAGCGGTCCCTGGGAAGACGTCGACGGCTCGGGCGGTACGATTTCCGACACGGGCCAGATGTCGGGTATCCACGTCGATCCGGCCGGCCTCTTGACTCGGGTCACCACCGCCGACGCCAGCGGACGACTCGAAGAACTCAGCCTGATCGCCTCCGGCGGCGACACCGGCAACGCCGACATCACCCGACGCAGCCGCCTGCGGCTGGTCTCCCTGGCACGGCTCGAGCAGGAAGTCGCTCGTCGCCTCCAGACCGGTGAGCCTCTGCCCTCAGACATCCGGCACCTGGCCGGACTGCAGCAGGTGCGGTTCGTCTTCACCTATCCCGAAACCGGCGACATCGTGATCGGTGGCCCGGCCGAGGGCTTCAAGGTCGGCAAGACGTCGGGCACCGCGATCGGTGCCACCAGCGGCCATCCCGTCCTGCAGCTGGACGACCTGGTCACGGTGCTGCGAGCCTTCACGGCCGAAGGGGGTGGCGTGATCGGCTGCTCGATCGACCCTCGTCCCGAAGGACTCAAGAAGATCAACGACTTCGTCACCCGCTCGAACAAGAAGGGTTCGCTGTCAGCCGCGGCGGTCAAGAACTGGACCAGCCAGTTGGGCAAGGCCCTGGGCCGCCAGGACATCACCATTACCGGTGTCCCGGCCGACTCGCGAGTCGCTCGAGTGATGGTCGAGGCCGACTACAAGATGAAGCTGATCGGCATCGGTCAGCTCGATGCCGGAAAGCACGTGCCGGGAATCTTCGGACTGATGACCCCCGCCGAGCAGAAGGACAGTTCGCTGGACGCCCTGAGATGGGAGCTGACGATGAAGTACAGCTCGGTGCTGCACAGCGCCAGTGGCAACGCCTACCAGCTGGTCGGACGAGCCGTGCTCTGCCAGTCCGAGAACCAATTCATCAACGCCAGCGGACAGCGGGTGGCGACGGGCAAGACCGAGGGTGCCAACCGGACGTTTGCCCGGAACTTCACCGAGCACTACGTCGAGTTGTCTCACAAGGACCGCGTGTTCGCCGACCTGCAGAACATCTTCGACCTGGCCCTGGTCGCCGCACTGGTCAACCGCCAGGGGCTGGCCGAGCAGGCTGGCTGGCAGCTGGGCACGTTCGGAAACCATGGTGAGTTTCATCCCGCCGTGCACCCGGTGCCCCGCACCGTCGACTCGGTGGTCAACCACCGCGTCTACAACGGCCGCGACGTGGTCGTGCAGGTCGCCGGTGGCGTGCGAGCCGATCTCGGCAGCCTGCTGGCTGACCGAGGCACGCTCAAACCCAACTCGAAACTCAACCACATCGCTCCGGCCGCTCGACCCGCAGACCTCGACAGCGATCGCTGGTGGTGGGATGTCCTCATCCCCGTGGTCACGGCCAACGCCACCACGACCGCCAAACCCGCCAAGTAGTAGTCAACCCGGCGGCACAACCAGGATCTCCTTCGACGCCGGCCATTCCTCATGGAATGGTCGGCGTTTTTTCGTGGGTGAGCTCAACCCCCCTCCGTTGACCCTCAACCCACCTCACCCTAAAACCGATTCGACACGCACTGGCTCCTCTCCACACGACCACCCCCCCATGCCCCGCCTCACTCAGGCCGATCTCGCCGAACGCAACAAGGCGTTCGAGTCGCACACCCCGCAGGACCTGCTGAGGTGGGCGGCCGAAACGTTCCCCGGTCGTGTCGCGGCCATCTCGGCCCTGCAACGGGCCGGCACGGTCATCTGCCATATGGTCGGAAGCCTCGAGCTGAAGATCCCCATCCTGTTTGTCGACACCGGAGTCAACTTCCCCGAAACGCTGGCGACGAGGGATGCGATCGCTGAGAGCTACGGGCTGGACATCCGCACGCTGACACCCGAACAGTCGATGGACGAGCAGAGCGAGGAACTGGGCGTGCTGTACGTGACGCCCGAGGGACAAAAGGAGTGCTGCCGGTTGCGGAAGATCGAGCCGTTGCGGGCGGTCGCCGACCAGTTCGATTGCCTGATCGGCAGCCTGCGACGCAGCGAGGGAGGCCAACGGTCGTTGTGCCCGATGCTGGCTGCCGACCCCGAGATGAACGTGGTGCGGATCAACCCCCTGGTGAACTTCGAAGACGAACACCTTAACGGGTACATCGACGAGCACTCCGTGATTCTCAATCCGCTGCACGCCCAGGGTTACCCGACAGTCAGTTGCAACCGCTGCACGACCCCGGTGCTCGACAACGAGCCACGACGGGCCGGTCGCTGGCGACACCTGGGCCCCTGGCAGGCCTACTGCGGCATCAACCCCACCGACCTGGATGCCGACACCCAGACCGCCGTCGAATTGCCCCAGGCATTGATCGACACGGTCCTGGACCGCGAGACGGACTTCATGATCTAGCCCAGCTCTCGCACTCGCTCCCGGCAACCCAGGGACTGGCTCACCCGCCCCGATAACCGTCTTCAGCCCAGAACGGACCACGGCGGGGGTGCCTGTCCCCGATCTCGAAAGTCGTCTCTGCTACAGGGACAGGCACCCCCGCCCAGAACCGCCCCGGGTACGAGCCACCTTCCGCGGCGGGTGAGCCAGTCCCCGGACCTCGAAAGCTGTCTCTACCCCAGGGACTGGCTCACCCGCCCCGGTGACCGTCTTCAGCCCAGAACGGACCACGGCGGGGGTGCCTGTCCCCGATCTCGAAAGCTGTCTCTGCTACAGGGACAGGCACCCCCGCTCAGAACCGCCCCAGCTACGA
>Ga0310123_10002319_pt1 | contig 15236 bp, 12 predicted proteins | sample CB6_AW_1057_MG_FD_203505 | JGI IMG/M metagenome (GOLD analysis project Ga0310123, IMG submission 203505) | Marine microbial communities from Western Arctic Ocean, Canada - CB6_AW_1057 | ecosystem: Environmental > Aquatic > Marine > Oceanic | place: Canada: Western Arctic Ocean | collected... | reverse complement strand
CAACATCAGCAACTTTCAGAGTGAGCACAATGTCTATCTTCGCTTGAGACCGCGCCCGGACCCGGCGGCAAAAGAAAGACCGAGTGCGCCGCGGACCATCCCGTTGTTCACGGCAGCCGGACGCCGCGACAACAGTTTCGGACGCACCGAATTCACAACAGCTGATGGGGCATACGCTATCGAAGGAATCTACGTCGATCTAGCCGTCGCCAAACATGGCAGGGCATCCCTTTGGATTGAGCACCTGCGCATCGGCTTCCAGGGCAACCTTCCGGCGGCCGCACAACTCGAACGAATCCTGTCGGTGCCGCCTCCGGTGAAAGTGACAACGCGGCCGCAGAACGTCGGCGGCCTCGCCGTGTTTGTCAACGAAAAACCGGTACCGACGATTGGCTACAGCCCCGGCTGGTATCCGCAATATGCGAAATACAGCGATATGTCGCGCGCGTGCAGCATCCGACTGCATCGTGCAACCGTCAATCTCGGCGGATCCAGTGACGAACTCAGCCAGTTCCCGCCGCTCTGGACACATCCTGAATACTTCGATTATGAGCTGCTGGGGGCGACGCTGAAGCAGGCATGCCCGACCCGGGATGATTACCTGATCATCGATGTGATGCTGCAGAAGCCGCCGGAGTGGTGGGGGGGCGGAGCGGTCGGGATTCCTGCCTTCGTCCCGCATGCGGGACGAAGGCGCGGCAAGCAGGGTTCAGGAGTCAGGGAGGAGGGCGCTATCCCGACGAAGCCGCCGAGGTCGGAGTCGGGGGGAGGAAGGCGGGATGTGTGCGATCTGGATCCGGAATGGCGCGAGTACTGCAAACGTGCCTTGCGGCTGCTGCTTGCCTTCATCCGCGAGCAGCCCACGGGAGCCAATGTCATTGGCTGCAATGTGATATTCGGAGCCGGATGGAACGATCGCCCGCCGGCTGAACGCGAATCACATCCGGCCTATTCTGCCGCTTTTTGCACATGGCTGCATCGAAAGTATTCCGCCGACGCGGCATTGCGGGACGCGTGGGAGAACAAAGCGGTGACCATCGATGCTGCATCCCCGGCACCGATGTCGGAATGGCCGCGAGGCCGGCCGGAGCAACTCATTGCGACAAGGATACCGGGTCGTTTCCGAGACAGCATTGCCTTTTACAATGACAGTTGGATGCAGACGATCCTGCATTTCGCGCGGTTCATTAAGACGAACACACACGGCCGCTATCTTACCGGCCTTGTCAACGGGCCGGCGCTTTTCATGTCACAGCTATGGAATCCGCGGTACGCTGTGGACGGCGGCGTTCTGCGATCGCTGCTGACGACCACGGACATCGATTATGTCGAGATTCCCGCGTCAACGCTGGATCTGCGTCTGGGCGCGGGATTGTGCGGAACGGAGTTTCTGCTTGCCGACATTCTGCGGTCGTCCGGAAAATTATTGATTGTGCGCGCCGAATTGCCGATGTTCGGCGGGTTGATTGACGACGGACGTACGACCTTCACTCTCGACGACACCATTCAGGCTCTACGGCGCCTGTTCGCCGCGGCGCTGCTCAATCAGGCGGGCCTGACATTGTTCCAAACGGATACCGTTGGTTTCAACAATCCGTATCTGCTTGCGGAGCTCGAGAGATTTGTAACGATAACAAGCCGCGCGCACGAGCTGCCGATGACCAAATACGCTGATCTGGCGTTCGCCGTTGACACGGACGTGAATCAGCTGTTACCAACTTCACTTTCCCAATCTGATGAAAGGCCAACCGGCGAGGCACAGCGTCGCGACTGGTACTACGGGTCGCCGTCAGCTTCGTGGAAATTCTATCTGCTGGAGCTGGCGCGCGCGACCTGGAACCAAGCCGGGCTGCCATTCGACGTGATTCTCATCGACGATCTTGATCCGTCAAAGTACCGAACGATCGTTTTCTACCACGTCCTGCGGGCGGATGCAGAGCGGTTGGCGCGTTTCGCTCGCGGCAAGTCGGACGAACGAACGCTGATCTGGGTTTGGGCCGATGGCTGTGCGGGCGGTGACGGCACAGCGCCGGATGGATTGCGGCGGGCATCGGGGATCGATATCACGCGGCGACCGGAAGCCGTACGTTTCCAGCTGGACGCGGAGTCCGTACTGCTTGCGTATCTAGGCACCGACGGCGTCGCAGGATACCTGGGCTGGCAATACGCCCACAGGGAACCGCGCCGATGCTTCGCCATCACCTTCGGGCCGAAATTCACTGTCACGGACGAAGCAGCAACGGTTCTGGCTCGATACGCGGAGGGCGGTGAAGCCGCCCTGGCAATGCGGCGGTTCGAGGGCTGGACGTCGATTTACAGCGCCTCGCCGGTGCTGAATCCGGAGCTGCTGCGGGCAGCGGCGAAGGACAGCGGGGCGCATGTATATCTCGAGTCAAACGATATAAGCTTTATAAATGCATCGCTTATCGGCTTCCATACAACGGGCAGCGGCAGCCGTGTCATCCGACTTCCGTATGTGCAGGCGCTTTACGAACTGTTCCGTGATCAGGAACTGCCCCGGGCGCTGACGCATCGCATCGAGATCAAGGGGAGTAAGACGTACCTGTTCTTTCGGGGTACGAAGGAGGAGTGGTTAACCACTAAAAAAATTATTGACCAAGATCAAAAAATTTTCTAGTTCCGCTTCCAGTTGGTGATGTCGTCGGAATTGTTTGCGGTTGCGGTTTGCGCATCAGTGACGGCGCTGCCGCCGTCCCCGTGCTTGCCGTCCTGGCCCATGGACCACAGATCGTACTTTGACCCGTTCATGGTCCCTGGGGACTCATAATTAAAATCGTTGCCCCATGGATCGTGATAATTGTTACTGAACGGGGCGCCGTTGAAGTCGATAAAGTTGCCGATATTGGCCTCCAGCCAGGTCTGGTTGACGGTGCCGGCAGTGCCTTGCTCGGGATAGTAACCGACGTCGGCATAATACTGTCCGAGGGCGATCTTCATGGCCTCGATCTGCGATTCACACTTGGTCGTGTCCGCTTTGATGCCGACAAGGTGAGTGACGCCCAGTGCGATCCCCATCAGGATCATGATAATGATGATGACGGTAAGGATTTCGATCAGGGTGAATCGACGATGGTGCACAATGACTTCCTCCTCAGAAACTTGGATTGTCCGTCCGGCATCGATTGCACGGATTGGTCGATTGCCGTACAGGCTGGAAGCCTGTGCGGCTTTGGGCTGTCCGGCTGCTAACGCAAGTTTTCCGCCTCGGCGGAGGTGAGTCCCGTTGGGACGGGACAACGTCCCGAACGGGATCAGCCCCGCCACCGCGGGACCGACAATTCGTAATAACCGCGGCACTGCGAGGGGGCGGACGCTCTCAAAAAACTTTGTATTCAGCAGTTGGGGCCTGTTTTGCCTCTGCAACGCTCCTGACAACGATGAATTGATGTGTGGGATTGAGGAGAGCGGCCAATCGTCCCGATTCCGACGTGGATGCCCGGAGCGGAAGAGCAGGATAGATGGGATGGTCGAACTCTATTGATAAGCGGTGCCAAACGCTTCATCGGCGTGGCGGTTCCTTCTTGTCGGATTTCTTCGGTGGTTTATCATAAAGAACCGTAAAGACCTCCCACGATTCATAGAAATCTGCCTCGGCTTGCTCGGGGTCGATCGAGGCCAGCAACGGATCCTGGTACATGGCCTGCTGCATCCCGTGCCGCGCCTCGGCCATCTGCTGTAAGCTGGCCGCCAGTTGAACGTACCATTCGTGTGTTTTTTCTATGAATCGCGGTTCGAAAATATCATTTTCTTCACGAAACGCGCGGGCCTTTGCCGCCTTCCTCTCGATCGCTTTCGCCTTATCGGAATAGTAGGACACCGTGAGTTTATAAATGAGCCAATTGGTCGGTTCTTCGGCGAGAATCCGCTTTATTCGCTGCTCATGCTGTTCCCGCAGTTCATCCGGTGACGGCTTGTTTGGCGCCGGTTGTTCTGCGTCTCTGCGTTTGGCCGCACGTTCCTTATCGGGGCGGGCGGTGGTTCGCCGATTTGATTTCGAGCGCGAGTCCTGCCGTGATTCCCTTCGAGCCCGGGTCTGCGCCTCGACGACTGAAATCCCGATGATCCCGCATATCAGTATAGTGACAATGATTCTATTAATCATCCGGTTTCGTTACTCCGTGACATGCTCAAGACGCAACACTTCAAACGAGTTGTCAAACACATCATGACAGAGCGTAGCCATGATTTTCTGCTCTGCCAGTATGAAGGCATAGGTATTGTCGGTTATTTGAACCGCACCGGGGATCGTGGCGGCCGCGCCTATGTCCCGCAACGCCTGAGCCGTGACGATAATATTATAGAAATTCTGACCGACGGTAATGAAATTCCCGAACTTCTTGAAATATTTGTCATTGGCGGTTGTCACGGCCGATGGCATCACATCGACAATTCCGGCAATGGAACCAATTCCATGAAACGGATTACCGCCTGTCGTCCCGTTCTGCGCCAATATGTTGGTCGCTACGGTCGGGACGCTGGCGGCGTCGGATATACCGGAAAACAGGGCCTCGAGTACTGTCTGTTTTCTCGTGTTCAAATTGATCTTGCCGGGGATGCTTTGCGCTGTCGGGACCGTAAACATATCCAACAGGAAACCGTCATGGTACGGATCATCCAAGACGTCCCCGGAATCGAATTCACCATTAAGGTTCACATCGAGATAAGATGACCATAAGCGCAGGGAGCGTCCGGGATACCAGCCCTTGATCCGTCCAATCTCCTGATGCACGGGCACATCTGGAAAACCGGTACCGTAATTTCGAACAACGCAATGACCGTATGGCGCCGTCTGGTTGTTCCATTCCGGCGGCCCTGCAGCGCCCATTGCCGCCGGCCACGGTGGTGGATCGTGTCCAAACAGGACATCGTTATCTTTGGTCATGTAAGTGGAAAACAGAGGATGTCCCTGATGAAAGCCGTTCAAATGGACATCCTTTGCTTCCAGCGAAACATAGCAGTATCGAAGCGATGAGGCTTCTGTCCCGGGGGGAGGTGCTTCGCCGGCCTTCAGGAAAGCCACAGCCATGGGGGTGCCGGGATAGTCAACCACGGAGGAAGGGGTCGCAATATCCGACTCCGGTACCCTGTCGATGGTGTCAAGCGAGGAATCCCTGACTTTTATGTCCTTGATCCGGAAGTAATCCACCAGCACACTTGTCGCATCAATAGTCCCGCCACTAAATACAGTCGTTTCCTGCCAAATATAAAACGGCTCAGACCAAACATTGTTACCGCTGTGCGCGATTGTTCCGCCGGACGGCAGCACCAGATGATCAAAACTCGCATTGGGAATCGTGACGGACACCAATGCCTGTGTGTGTATGGCACCGGGCTGTTCTTGGACCCACCAAGGATAACCCGCCCTGATCTGCCACTCATATTGGATCACCACGTCGCCGGTGAAGAGCGCACCGGGCTCAAGTGGATTATAAAGCTCGACGGTAAACTCGGGCGTGATCTTCAATTTGTTAATAGGTTCTCCTAGGTCTATGCGCTCCAGTTTCAGCCACGCATACAATTCGCCAAAATAGAAATTCTCCTCAGTTCCCTGCAGTCGAGATTCGAAGGCGGCGGGGTCCCCGCCCGAAGTGAAGGCGTACTGGTTCGGGCTGGTCGAGACATAAAACAGCGCTGGTTCATCGTCCAGGTCCTCGCTGTCGACCATATTGAGGGCGACCTGAGCGGCAATGCGGCGCAACATCGGCGCATCGTTACTGGTAAACCCGGCCAATGATTTCAGCCAAGGGGAAAACATGCTGATGTCATCCCGCGTCGAGTTGTCCGGGAAGCCGACGAATGCATCGTACAGATCCGCCGCGGTGACGGCGCTCCCGATATCCGACATGTCGATACGGTCTTTGATCTCGCCATCATCGATGACGTTGTCACCATCGAGATCGGACCAGTAATTGACCTGATTATCGGGTCGACTGAACGGCAGCACATCCTTGACGACGACGGCGGCGCTAGCAACTGCCTGGGCTGAGGCGCGAAAGATGTGGGCGAACGAAAACCACTCCTCATCACCCGGCATTAGCCCTGGGGTGTATGGTCCAATTAAATTATCGGGTTGAAGCTCGGTCACGAGGTTGGGGATGGCAATGATGTCGCCGAGATTAATCTCTTCGAGGAGGTCACCCGCACGAATTTCAGTACCTTCATCGGTATCGGCTTCCTTGTTGACGATCAAGCTGGCATCCACGCCTTGCATCGCCTCAATCAAGAAAACGTTCCGCCCGATGATGACGTCCTTGGTGTTGGCGCTACCTCCTTGACCATCGCTGCTGGTATCAATGGTGCTCGTAATAATGTTCCAGCCGATATTGTCGTCCAATGTTGGATCGTCATTATTGTGTGCAGGCGTGAAATCGGCGCCGTTGAACTGAACGTGAAGCGCCGTATCCACTCCATCCCGGCGCCACATCTGCTCTCCCGGCCCCATATCTGTATTTATGCTGCCGAGCACGATGCGGCCATTCCAATCACCCGTACCGGCGGGCCGGTGGAAACTGGTCGTGGCCGGATATATCTCAGAACCTAATTCGTTGCCGATAAAGCCCGTGCTGCGCTGCACGCCGGATTCGGCCAGGAGCCGCGCGATGATCTGGTAGGTGTTATTCTGTGCGGCCTTACGTTCTATCGTCGTTGTTGACGCGAAACTGAGAGCAAGTATCAAGAGGAGAGAAATGATTCCTAAGGTCAACAGTATTGCGATGCCTTGCTCATTGCCGAGCCGTGCACGAACTGGCCGGAGTTGTCCGCCGGGTTGGCTCATCGGTTCCGCTCCATTTGGTTGAAATACAGACTCATACCAAGGCAACCAAGTTTGAGGCCAAACAGTAATCTTAACGCAGGTAGACCGTCTTCCGGAAGGTCCGCAGTGATTCGTCAATGACTGTGCCCGACGTTCCGGTCTTCCGCGGATCGTACAAGCTCACATCGATTTCTATTTTTGCGGGCCGCTTTGTCGTCTCACTGGCATTGCTTATGACAGTGACATGATCCGAATAGGCGGTAAAGGTGACGGACTTGGCCCCCTTGACGAGAATGGCCGAATCCGGATTCGGACCCCAGGAGTTCTCATCGGCCCAGATGACTGCAGCGCTGTCGTAAAAGTTCCAAGCTTCGGGGCCTTCACTCATACTGGTCATATAACGGACTATCGTACCGGCGCTCTCGTCATGTTGGTATCCTACTTCCAGGAGAATGGATTCGTCGGAACTGTCAGTACCGATTCCCGACGCCGACACGCAGGCGAACTTAAAACCGCTGTCCAGTTCGCCGAGTCCGTCCACTGAATAGTTAATCTGCGCACCACTTACATCGTTGACCACCATGGCCTGAAGGTCCCGCGTAACAATGTCAAAGAAGAGGCGCGCATTCTCGTAGATCTCCGAATTCGCACGGGTCGTGGACCAGGCGTCCTGCGCCCCGGCCAGGAACTTAAAGAGAATGCCGATCATGATGACGAGAATGACCATAGCCACCATCATTTCGACCAGGGTAAAGTGCGATCTCTGGACAGGCCGCTTCATTGGTCCTTTGAAACCTCCATTACAAAGTATGTCTTCTCCCTGCCACTGAATGTGACAGCCGCGGGATAACTGATTTCAATATTCAACTGCACCCGCTTCTTAAACGTCGTATCCGCATGCTTAACCCAACCATCAACACTGTTGTACTCCCACGCATCTGTCGGGCTCTTCCATACACGAATCATGGCATCAAAATCAACGACGGCGCCCAAGCCAGTAGTTGTTGTGGCCTGACGAATGCGGTAAACTTTTTCACCACTAGCCGGTGGATAATTCTTCCAATACAAATTGTCCGTGCCCGAAATCAGTGTCCACCCGCTGATATCGCCGGATCCGTCAGAAACGTCCGGCGGGGCGTTGGGTATGTCATCGTTAGTAATGACAGACCAGTCATCCTTAAGCAAGGCTGTGATCACATGGAGCATGTGATCCGCGGCGTCCCCGGAATAGCTGTCGGCGATGGCGTCGCGGCTGGCGTTGAAGCCGACAGGGAAGATGCCCATGATGGAAATGATGCCGATGATCACGACACTCAGGGCAATGATGATTTCGACGAGGTTGAAACGAAAAAGGCGAAGACGGGGTTTGGTTTTCATGGGGATGGTGCTTATTGTGTGCGCCGTGAGGCGTATCAGTCCCGCAAATCTGGGCTAATCCCGTGCGGGACATTGTCCCGTCCCTACGGGACTTACGTCCACCGGTGGCGGAAAACCCGAAAAATGTGCAGTTGCCTGGTTTGTCGGTCGTGATTGGTTGTAACGACTGTTCCGTTGCAAACTCGCACACCGCACAACCGGCGCCTCTCGACTGGCAAAAGCTCGAACTACGGCTCTTCGACGCGGCCGGTCAGCCAGTTGACTTTGAACTCGACTTTGTTGGCGCCGCCGTCTTTCGGCTCCAACGACGTTCCGCTCAGGATCATTTCCTCGATTCCCAAGGTGCCGAGATTAATTTGCGTTAGCGAGCCGGTGGGCTTGAAGATGAAGGCGCGAATCGCCGCCACCGTGTCGGAGTTGTCGTAGTTAGGAAATTTCACGCTGGTAACCGTCGAGCTCGGTTCGTTTGCGTAGTCGTCGATGTAAATTCCCTTCGGCAGAAAATGCCACTGCGTGCCGTCGATATACCTATCGAACACGCCGCTTGAATCGCAGATGCATGTGCGAATCGACGATGCCCGATATTCCTTGGAGCCGGCAATGCTGTCCGTTGAATCGAAAGCCTTTTCAGGAAGCATGACGGCAACATACTCGCGCTTCGTTATGGCGTACTGCCGAGCCAGCCGCAGCTGCGAGGCAACGAGACGGGCGCCGATATCGACGTTCGAACCCATTACCATTTTATCGAACACCGGCACTGCCAGTCGCAGCAAGACCGCCATGATCACAAGTACGACGATCAACTCGACCATCGTGAACGGGCCAGCCCTTAAACCACGGCGTCCCTGAAAACCTCGCCAGGTGGTCATAGTGGTCTCTCCTCTGCGCACAGATTGGCAATTCGGAACAGTTTCCCCGGAAAATACGAAGTTCCGGCGCCGATTACAAGTCACCACTAGACAATAATAGCTGGTCTTCAGCAAAATTTCAAGGGAAAATCCGCGACGTCTAATTTCCACCGCGGTCCCCGTACTGCACTTAAATGCCTGACCGAAAACCCGCGATTTCCCGATTCACGGCGGAGGCCCGCTGGAGGAGGTCGCCAATGGCCGACCGAGTTGCTCCAGCCTCAAACCCTCGTCGAATGGACCGGCGTGGAGCCGAGGGGGTTTCGGTCAGCCGGTAATTAGACAAATGGAATCTGCGCCACGTTCCTTCTTCGATGGAGACGATCAGGCGATTCGCAAGGTTAAGGATGAGCAAATAGCAGGCCGGCCGTGATCCCTCGACGTCTAAGAAATCCAGCGGGAACGCGTTGCATCCATGTGAAAATTCTCACATTTCGGAGGGATTGTATGATAATAAACAATATAATAGTGTCAATTTGGGACATAATGGCCCACCATCGAAGAGGTTACGGCGGCGTGATCTCGAATTTAATGGGCACGGTGAAAACGGTGGCCCAGTAGCCACCATCGCGATCCAGCGAATGCATGCTTTCCTCAGTCAACGCGAGGACGGCGCGATAATTTCCGGGCGGCAGCCGGATGACGGAGTTTTCATGGCGATAACGTGCATGCTCACGTTCCGCCCAGATCTCTTCCGTACTGACGTCCAGCTTCGGGCGGGCATAAATCCATGGATCGGCGGCATCGACAAGAACCCGGACCATTCGCTCGGGAGAAACAGGCTCTTTGTCGTAGCTTTGCCGGACCGCGTTCCACAGGACGTGAAGCGAACTGTCCAGGGCAAAGTTTCGAACAGCGTTACCGGCTCTGTCCGTTATAATAAAATCGAACAGGATGTACGCCTCTACTGCCGCCTTGTCGGAAAAGTCGTAATAGTCTCTATCGGTATAGTTGGTTTGCTGCCCGGGCAACCGCCATCGCCCCAGTTCGCCGATCCTTTCAAAGCCGGCGCGGTCATCAAAGTCACCCATCAGCTTCAGTTGATAGGCGAAATTCGGCTTCAGACGGCAGACCTCGATGCGTCCTTCGAGCACTGGACCACGTCGATTTATGCGCACCCAAACCTGTGGTCCGTCGTTGCCGGCATGCTGATAACTGAACCCATTGATGAACTCGGGCGCATAGTAATTACCGGCGATATCCGCCCAGCGTTCCAGTTTCGAATCATCGTGGCCGACCATTGAGAGCGCATTGTTTGCATTTAATTCAAAAACAATGGATTCGCCCCGCGACGGACCGGGCTGGATATTGATGAATGGCTTGGAGCGGCGAATCCGCATTGGCATTGCACCTTCCGACGAAACGCTGAGATCGGGGAAAAGCCGCCATAAAACGCCGCCGATAGAACGCCCCGATTCTATTCCACCGATCATCACCATAATGAAAATAAGAGCGACGAAAATACGGGACTTCGGGTCGCTCGGTAGTACAAAATTCGACACGGTCGCAGGATCGTTTCGCTTTACACCTTTTTCCGACTCGTTCCGCAGAGCGCCCTTTACGCGGGCGCTTCACTTGGTTATGTTATTGCCGATTCGCTCTCTTGTCCATGCCGGCTCCGGCGTGGGTTTTTACCTAATTCCTAATCGATCCATTCGTAATCGATGCTTGGTTAGGCCGGCGGTTACGAATGGATCGATTAGGAATAGGTCGATTATGAGTACAATTTCTGCCTGCCGAAACTGGCGGCGCTGGAAACTCACTGAATATTCACTGCGGTACCGAAAAACTTCACCCCTGACCTCTGACATCCGAGTTCTCGGGGTGTGGGCAAAGCCAGTGTCAGGGGGCACAAAATGCGCGTTCTCCTCGTCGGTGATATTGTAGGCAAGGGCGGCCGCCAAGCGGCCTGCCTCCTTATTCCAAGCCTGCGCCAAGAATTCAACTGTTGCTTTTGCATTGCCAACGCCGAAAATATCGCCGGCGGCTCGGGCTTGACCGAAAAGTGCGTGACTTCGTTGCTGGATCACGGCGTTGATGTCATCACGGCCGGCGATCACGTTTGGGGGCAACGCGATTTCATCGGCCAGATCGAGCGCTTTCCGAACGTCTTGCGACCCGCCAACTACAATAAGAGCCAGCCCGGTCGCGGCTACGGCGTATACAATATTCCCATCGGCGGTACGATCGGCATTGTCAACGTGATCGGACAACTCTTTATCGGTACGCTGAGCGACTCCCCGTTCGCGGCTGTTGACGAAGCTCTGGCAAAGATCGAAAGGCATACGAAATCTATTTTCGTCGAAATCCATGCCGAAGCGACAAGCGAAAAATGTGCGTTGGGCCGCTATCTCGACGGCCGCGCAACGGCTGTCTGGGGCACCCATACGCACGTGCCGACAGCTGATGGACGTGTCTTGCCGAACGGCACGGCATTCATCACCGACATCGGCATGGTCGGTGCCGCCGAATCCGTTATCGGCCGTGATATTTCTGCCGTCCTCAGACGTTTCACGACCGGTCTCCCGGCCCGGCTGAAGGTTATCGACGACGATATTGTCCTGAATGGCGCGATCGTCGACTTTGACGCGAATACAGGTAAAGCGACCGGCATTCAGCGTGTTGAACGACGGACAGGAATGACCCTATGAAATGCCCGAAATGCGGCTATCAGGAGGACAAAGTCATCGACAGCCGAATGTCGAAAGAGGCTTCATCGGTTCGCCGTCGGCGTGAGTGCCTGCAATGCAGCAACCGCTTCACGACGCTGGAGGAGATTGTCGCCGGCGAGATGTTTGTGATCAAGCGTGACGACAGTCGCGAGGAGTTCGATCCGCAGAAGATACGCGAAGGCGTCAACAAGGCCTGCTGGAAGCGACCGATCAGTGTCGAGCAGATCGATGAGCTCATGGAGCAGATCCTGCAGCGAATCGAGAAACACGCGGAACGTGAGATCAGCAGCGAATTGATCGGCAACTACATTATGGGAGAGTTGGAGAACTTTGACGAGGTCGCTTATGTTCGCTTCGCCTCGGTGTATCGGCAATTCAAGGATATCGGGCAATTTATCAATGAGATCCGGATGCTGAACCAAAAGAACAAGTAGCGGCTACCTACTATTTAGTGTCTCAACGATAACCCCTCGGCGGGGGCCAATGGCCGCCGCGCTTGAACGATGATCAGACTTCACTCCGGTTCCATTCTACTGAACAACGAAGACGGCGGCGAAGCGGTGCTCAGCATCGATGCGCTGCGGGAGGAGTTGTCACACTGCTGCCGGGCCGCGGATGTCGGCGATCCCGACTTCGCCGACGACATTCTCGCAGTGGTCCGTGACTTTCTCACGGAAAGCCGGGAATCCGGCCTCATATGCACCCGCGTCGATCTTGACGAATTGATCACCCGTATCCTTGTTGACACCGGATTGCGGGAAGTGGCCGCGCACTACTGCGAATGCCGCGACCTTACGAGTCATTCGAATGCCGAGCGACTCGTTGCGGCCAGCAAAGAAACCATTGTCGAGCTCTTGCGCGGCGACCCGTTCTTTCTTACCAAGCCGATCGCCGGTATCGCCGAACGCGTCGCCAAGACGGTGCAGAATCTGGGATTTGCGGCAACCACTGAACGGTTCCTCCTGGAGTTGGGCCGCACAATCTGGTGCCAGCCTCTCACGGATGCGCACCGGATTGGCCCGGTGCATCCATCATCCGATCGACGGTGGCTGCTGGACCGGTCGGAAATAGTGCGCCTCTTTTCCGCTACCGAACAGCAATTCATAACCTCAGGCACCATTACCTTCAGGCCGATCAGTTGCCTCCTGCCGCGCATCTCGGTGCACGTCCGCCTGACAGGCCTCGTCGGTGAGAACCTGCAGCCGGTCGTCCCGGAACTTCACCTGTTTCCGGCCTTTGATGCGCTCTGCGGACGGCTGCGGTCAATGATTCACCGCCTGAGCAGAGAAATCCACAATCGCGTCAACGGCAATGTCGTTCACGAGGGCCTGCCGCTCATCAGTTTTGTCCAGTTGCGGGAGCTGGCTACCGACAACCTGCGTCTGGCCGACTGCGCCGTGCCCGGACTGCGCCGGGAACTCGGCGACATTGCAGCTTTCAATTTCGAACATACGGATAAAATCCACTATCTGTTTGACTAGCCTGGATTATTCACGTGCCGTGAATAATAATCGCAATCCCTCCGGGGCCGTTTGGTTCGTGCTCGAGCACGAACCATCACGTCTTTGGGGGAACGAGTTCCGCCAAAGTGACCTATTCATAAACTGCGACAGTTCATGAATAGGTCAGGCTAGTGATCGCGTCGAACAATTGCCGATGTTGAAAATCAACTCGATTTGAATACATTAGACGACGGCGTGCAGCCTCGGAGAAGTGGTTCGCCGCGTCGACCACCATGTAAATCAGACCGGCACCGGCTACGCTCAGAAATCAACTACCGATTCCAATTGCATTTAAGCGACGACGTATGGCGGCAGAAGACAAATCCGATGACGTGTATCTGCGGATTATCAGCGGGCCCGCAGCCGGCCAGGAGTTTCCGTTGAAGGGCGCGGAGTTTACCGTCGGCCGGACCGAATCCGCATCCATAATGATTCCGGACATTCTCATTTCCCGGAATCATGCGCGCATTTTCCTTGACGGCGAAAGCTGGAAGATCGAGGATTTGAGCAGCGCCAACGGCACCTGGATTCTGGGCAATCAAATCAATGAGATCATGCCCCTGCACATGAAGACGGCGGTGCGTGTCGGCGACAGTCTGTTTGAGATTCTACGGCCGCAGGAAGCCGAGCTGGACACATCCTTTATTTCCTACCGTGTGCAGCCGATCACCATGGAGAGCCTGACGTCCGACAAGACGTCATTGGTGGTCCATCGTCAGGCTTCCCAGGAACAGCGCAAGCTGGCTGCCATTTATACCCTGCAGAGCCTGCTGGCCACCATCGAAGACGATACCGAGCTGTATGACCAGATTCTGGAAACCATCACCGATGTGATACCCGCCGACCGCACGTACCTGCTGCGGTATATCCCCGACCAGGACTCGCTGTTGCCGGCCGCCGAGCGCGACGCCAACTCCCGCGTCAAGGTCATCTCCGATACCTTTCTCAGCAAGTCCATCATCAGCTACGTTAAAGAGAGCAACGAGGCCATCCTCTCAAACGACGCCCTGAATGACGAGCGTTTCCACGGAGATTCGCTCAGTGGCTATGATGTCCACAGTATTATCTGTGCACCAATGCACGGAAAGCAGCAGTTCTGCGGACTGATCTACATGATGGTAACTCAGGTTGCGCACAAGTTCACCGAGGATGATCTGAAACTGCTAGCAACCGTTGCGCACTCCGCGGGAATGGCGATCGAGAACCGGGATCTGGTCGAACGCAATATTGCCGCCGAACGAATGGCCGCCATCGGACTCGCCGCGGCGAGTCTGTCCCACTACGTCAAGAATATTCTGACCAGCCTCGAAGGCAGTGTGTCTCTCCTGCGTATGGGTATCGATGCAACGGATGGCAAATTGATGAATGAGGCGTGGGACATCCTGTCAAAAAACCACAAGCGCCTGTCGACCCTGGTGCTCGACCTCCTCAATCTGGCCAAGGAGGATTCGGTTGAGCTCGGCGTTTACAATCTCAGCGACGTGGTTATCGAAGCCGTCAAGCTGGTTCGCCCCGCGGCCGCGAAAGATAAGATCGACATTGAGTTGAACGATCAGATCTACGACGAGCCGATCTATGCTGAAATCGACAGCCGCGGCCTCCATCGTGTGCTGCTCAATCTGTTGAACAATGCCCTGGACGCCGTTCGCACGCGGCATAAGGATTCCGATGAAGGAGGCATAAAGATTGACGTTCGGCGCGAGAAACAGGGCGAGAGCGTCATCATTGAGGTCAGCGACAACGGCATCGGCATACCGGAGCAAAACCTGGATAAGATTTTCGAGCTTTTCCATACCGACAAGGGCGAGACCGGCACCGGGCTCGGACTTGCTGTTTCGAAACGCATCATCGAAGGCCATCTCGGCACGATCACCGTCGGCAGCGAGGTCGGTGTCGGCTCCATGTTTACAATCAAGGTTCCAACCCGGCATCACATGACAAATACCAGTGTCATCGACCTGAAGACATTCTTTTAATTTATTTTACGGCCGAAACAAAACGC
>Ga0310123_10002318_pt1 | contig 15237 bp, 9 predicted proteins | sample CB6_AW_1057_MG_FD_203505 | JGI IMG/M metagenome (GOLD analysis project Ga0310123, IMG submission 203505) | Marine microbial communities from Western Arctic Ocean, Canada - CB6_AW_1057 | ecosystem: Environmental > Aquatic > Marine > Oceanic | place: Canada: Western Arctic Ocean | collected... | reverse complement strand
CCACCCTCTTCATTGTGAAACGCATACCTCTGGACCTGTATGGGGTAGTGTTTTTCCGTGACTTCTATGGGGATGTTGTAGGTGCTTCCATTGCCTGGACCAAATTGTCCGTTTTCACCATCTTTGTCAAAGCCGGCGCCCCAGCCACCGAGAAGCGGTTCTACAAGTAGGGCAAAATCATCCGAATCGGTTTGTTGGAAGGATAGAATGGTGGCGCATACGGAAAGAAAAGAGCCAGCTGGTAATCGTTTCGGCAGTTGGGCGGCTAGCGCCTTCCACACAAGATCGATCACAAACCCGCCGGATTCCCAATACGTTGATGTCGGCGCGGGTCTGTTAGCTGTGAAGACGGTGCCAGATGGACAGACTACTTTCAGTGGACGGAACATACCCCCGTTGGTTTGAAGGTGTGGTGCTGTTACGGCATGGAACACGCCTCGCGCCCGAGATTCTGTTCCGGTCCGCGTCGTGTTTATTGGGCCTCGCGCTTGCGGGTCTGACCCGCTGAAATCGATAGTGAACGTATTGTCAGTAATCGTAACTTTGACTTGTACGTGGTAGGGACCGCCACCGAGTCCGTCATCGCCGATCGAATCGCTTGCCTCAAAGACGCCCTTTGGTAATCGTGCGAGTTCTGCAAGCACTGCTCGTTCACCGTAGTTCAGTAAATCTTCCATTGCGTCTCGTACCGCATCTATTCCGTAACGGTCTAACACTTCAAGAAGACGTTTTTCGCCGACCCTGTTTGCTGCGACGCCAGCCCAGAGGTCTCCAAGTGTTTGGTCTGGAAGACGCACGTTAGCGGCTATGAGGTCGAGCACCGCTTGATTCATCTGGCCGCGATGCGCAAGCCTTATGACGGGAAACTGCAAGCCTTCCTGGTAGACCTCTGTTGCATCTGTTGTAAAACTGCCCGCTGCCATACCGCCAACTTCGGTCCAGTGCGCTTTGTTAACGACAAACGCGACTAGCTGTTTTTCGTAGAACACGGGAAGTGCAAGTGTGACGTCTGACAGGTGTGTTCCCCCACCTTCATAAGGGTCGTTGGTGATAAATAGGTCACCGTGTTCGATAGTGCCGCTAAATTTGTCGAGGACCGCGCGAACGGCCGCATCAAGTGTGCCAAGAAAGGTGATCACTCCGTTCCCTTGGGCAAGAATTTCACCCTTTGCATCTGTGATGCCAACAGCACAATCCAACGTTTCGTAGATGATTGGACTCATGCTCGTACGTTTAAAAGCAACGAAGATTTCTTCGCCGATTGCTGTCAGCGTGTTCTTGATAATTTCCCTGGTGAAGTAGTTTGGACTCATCGCTGGGAGGCTACCATGGCTCACGAATGGATCGTTAGGTGAAGGTTGCCAAACGTATCAACGGTTGCTGAACGCCCTGGTGGCAGCAGGCATGTGGAGGCTTCTTCTTCGATGATCGCAGGTCCTTTAACGCACATGCGCGGCTCAAGTGCGCCTCTGTCATAGATGTTCGTTTTGTGACAACCATCCTCATCGAAATCTACTACGCGGGTTCCTTTCTGAGCTTGTTCTAGTGTCTTACCCAGACAGGTCAATTCTTGCAGTCGCGTTTTGTTCGTGTGTCGACGAATTGTGACGTGCATCGTTACGAGTTCTACTTGTCGATCTAATTTGAAGGAATAGGCGCGGCTGTGCGCGTCGTGGAAGCGTTCCAAGTTGTCTTCAATAGTGGATGAGAAGGGAATTTTTACCGTGTGTTCCTGACCCTGATACCGCAAATCTGCGTAGCACTCCACTGTCATGCCGGTGGCATCTTCGTACCGTTCTACCGTGGTGAGCGCATGCTGTTTGAGTTGTTCAAAGCCATCCGCAACAGATGCGGCTGTTGACGGTGAGAGTGCTGTAATGAGTGTCCGCAAAAAGTCTTGCCGCCAGTCCGCAACGAGCATGCCCCATGCGGAAAAGACAGCAGGATGAGGTGGCACGATTACTTTTGCAAAACGGAGCGCCTCGCCAAGTGAAACGGCATGCAGCGCACCCCCTCCACCGAACGCGACCAATGTAAAGTCACGAGGGTCATAGCCTTTGTTAACAGAGACAAGTTTCAACGCGTTGGCCATGTCTGTATTCGCAAGGCGTAAGATGCCGCGTGCAATGTTGGGTATTGGTAGTTGTAGCTGTTCTGCCAACGGAGTGAACGCTGCATTTACGGCGTCTAGATCTGGACTGATCCGACCACCGAGTAAGTTGTTAGCGTCGATGCGTCGAGTCAGAATGTGAGCGTCCGTTGTTGTGGGGGCGGTGCCGCCACGACCGTAGACCGCAGGCCCTGGTTGGGCACCGGCGCTTTTGGGACCGACGTGTAGTTTTGCGCCGTCATCGAGGAACGCAATGCTACCGCCGCCACTGCCGATCTCGACGATTTCAATGACCGGGGTTTTGATCGGATACCCTGGGTTTGTGGGGGTTCTCTCAATGTAGTAATCAGTTGTTATTTTGGGATCGAGATCGGGGATTAGTGAGCACTTGGCCGTGGTTCCACCGATATCCACCGTCGCTAGGTTGCGCTCACCAAGTTGCTCGCCGAGAGCGACAGCACCTAGTACGCCTCCCGCGGGTCCGGACTCCACCATTGAGACCGGATTGCGCGCAGCAGTTTCAATAGTGGTGATGCCACCGTTTGATTGCATGATGTGAGGCGTAATGGCAAAGCCTTTCTTTCGCAGACCTCTTGCAAGGGTGTCCAGATAGCGGAACGTAACGGGATACACGAACGCGGACAAGACGGCCGTACTGGTCCGTTCGTATTCGCGCCATTCTCGGCAGATGTCGGAGGATGCTAGGACTGATACTTCCGGCCAGAGACGCATGAGCTCCCTGGCGACTGCTTGTTCATTCTCGCTGTTCGCGTATGCGTGCAGAAAACAGATGGCGATGGATTCGACCCCGTCACGGCGAAAATCTTCGACTATGTTTGGGAGTTCTGTGAGTTCGGGCGGCCTAAGTACACCACCCTGCGCGTCCATTCGTTCACTGATTTCACGTCTTCGGTAGCGAGGGATAAATGGAGGTGGCTTCCTAAAATAAAAATTGTAGAGGTCCGGTCGGTCGCCCCGAGCAATTTCTAGAACATCTCGAAAACCTCGCGTGGTAACGAGTCCTGTCTTAGCGCCGTTTCGAGACAAGAGTGCGTTAATAACAACCGTACTGCCATGAACGAAGAAGGTCGCCTGTTTTGCGTCGACAGCAGCAACAGCGTCCATTACACCGCGTTCAAACTCTGGGGGCGTGCTATCGACCTTATGTGTGACGAAGTGCACGGGTCGCCCCGCTTCGTCGGTGTCATATTCAATAAGGTCGGTGAATGTGCCACCGACGTCCGTCGCGATGCGCATACGTCGTAACCGCAGCCAGTATAGTGGCTTGTATTCGACCGGGTCCATGATTCAGGTTCTTGCGGCAACCATAGCCCGTTAGGCCTACATTTACTGTGCCGAGAGTAGTAGTATTTGACATTGGAGAGGGCATTAGGAATGCGTGTGCGTGGGAGGCTTCCGTTTAGTCGTGTCTATGCAGTGGCAGGCATGAGCGTTGGGTTTGTCTTGGCTAGCCTTGTTGCCGCGGGGCAGGACGCTTCACTTGCCGATGCCGTAGAACGAGAGGACAAGGACGCCATACGAGCCTTGCTAAGTCAGCAGGTGGATATCAATGAGTCGCAAGGGGATGGTGCGACGGCTTTGCACTGGGCGGTCTACCTGAACGATGCCGATACGACGGCCTTGTTGATCGAGGCTGGAGCGCGGGTCAATCAACCGAACAACTATGGCGCAACACCTCTCGCACTTGCGGCCAAGAATGGGAATGCGGCGATTGTCGCACAGTTAATAGAGGCTGGTGCCGATCCAAACGACCCGGTCCACGCGATCAATGCTGGCGAGACTCCGTTAATGCTTACGTCACGCACCGGGCAGGTCGGGGCTGTCGAAACACTGATTGCGGCCGGCGCCAGCGTTAACGTGCAGGAACAGTGGAATGGACAATCAGCGCTCATGTGGGCAGCGGCAGAGGGGCACGCTGAAGTCGCACACACGTTACTTGCTCACGACGCTGATATACGGGCGCGCAGTAATAGTGGTGCGACACCACTACTGTTCGCTGCGCGCAAGGGTAGTGTCGATGTTGTACAAGCGTTACTCGTGGCTGGAGCCGAAGTCAATGACACCAGACCTGACGGTGCGGGGCCGCTTCTCGTGGCGGTGATTAATGGGCATGAGAATCTTGTCGACTTGTTGCTCGAACATGGTGCTGACCCCAATGCAGAAGGTGGGACGACGCGATTGACGGTGCAGGGGATGAGAGCTGAGGCGGTACCGTTTGAGATTCGAAAGTTGGGGTACACCGAACGTGAGTCTGAAGGCGTTGTTCGAGGTAACGTTTTTGGGCGACCGCTCCAAGCCGCCGTGCACGTTGCGAATTGGCATATCAGCGATCAATTTATCTCGGTAAACTTGGATCGGCTGCGTGTTATCCGTTCGCTGCTGGACCACGGCGCTGATGTTAATGGGCGTAACTCCATGGAGGAGCCGCGCTGGTCGGGTGCGCGGTATCGTCGGCATATGACGGGTGCAACCGCTTTTATGTTGGCGGCCAAAGCGGCTGACGTTGAAGTGATGCGGCTGTTACTTGAGTATGGTGCAGACCCGATGATCAACACGGAGGACAACATCACATCGCTGATGGCGGCGGCTGGTGTTTCTTGGGCGTCGAACCAGGAACCGGCTAGCGAAGAGCAGGTGTTGGAGGCTGTGAAGCTTCTGGTGGAAGAGTTGGGCGCTGACGTTAATTTTGTGAGTGACGTGGGAGAGACGGCGATGCATGCGGCGGCGTATCGTGGTGCCAACAGTGTTGTGCGGTATCTCTTCGGACGGGGTGCGAAGCTCGATGTGGTCGCTAAGGACGGACGTACTTCGCTCCGTGTGGCGGATGGAGTTGAATATGGCAATTCATTTGCTACACATCCACACACAGCGGAACTGCTTCGGAGTCTCGGCGCAAAAGAGATAGAGTGTCCTGCACCGTGTGCGGCAGAGATTCCGTTGGAGGCCGTGAGACAGTGACGAGACTATACAAGTTGATGATGTTCGTCGCGGTTTGGTCTCTTGGTGGAGTCCACGACGTGCGTGCCCAGGCTGAGCCACCACGACAGGTATTGCAACAGTACTGTTTTGCTTGCCATAACGAGCGTGCCAAGACCGGTGGGCTTGCGTTAGACATCTTAGAAATGACGCGTGTGGGTGAGAATGCAGATGTGTGGGAGGCGGTCGTTCGAAAACTTCGAACAGGAGCGATGCCGCCTGTGGGACGTCCCCGCCCAGACGCGTCGGAATCGCAAGCTGTTGTGACGTGGCTCGAAGGGGAATTGGACCGTGCGGCACTAGAAAATCCGAATCCGGGTCGGCCGACGCTTCATAGACTTAACCGTGTCGAGTACCGAAACGCGGTCCGCGATCTGTTGGCAGTTGATATTGATGTTTCGCTACTTCCGGCAGACAACGCGGCGTACGGATTCGACAACAATGCCGATGCGTTAACACTGTCATCGGCATTGACAGAACGATACATGGCGGCGGCGGCGAAGGTCAGTCAAATGGCGCTCGGGTGGTCACAGGAAGTCCCCGCGCCTGAGACCATTTTTGTGCCGACCGATAGTGATCAGGACGGACGTATTAGTGACGACCTCCCCTTTGGTTCACGCGGCGGTGCAGCCTTTCGTTATTACTTTCCGACGGATGGTGAATACCGCTTCGAGATGCGGCCGGAGGAAGGCGGCGTCGACGGCGGGTTCGAAGGCATAACTGGTGAACAGCATCAGCTTCACGTTAGCCTCGATGATTTTCATGTGTGGACTGGAGCAGTAGGGGGACCTGAATACGAGGGTGTGCGAGGAGAGGCACGCACCAGGAAGGTGCTCGACAGCCTGCAATTTAAGACGGCAGTAAAAGCCGGTTCCCATTTGGTTCAGGTGTTTTTTTCGGCGAAAACTTCTGCCTATATCGAGGATTTGTTTGATCCGTCGTTGCGGCGAAACCCGTATCGAACGCCTAACGGTGAACCCGCAATTGCGAGTGTGACGATCACCGGTCCGGAACCGGGTACTGCTTCGGTGAGTGCGTCACCCAGTCGTCAGAAGCTATTCGTCTGCACTCCGGTGATGCGTGCTGAAGAGACTTCGTGCGCTGCGACGATTATTTCGACACTTGCGCGACGTGCGTATCGGCGCCCAGTAACAGAGGCGGATTTAGGGATTCCATTGGCGTTGTACCGAGAAAATGCGGAGAAGGCGGGGTTCGAGGCTGGTATCGAGTTGGCTTTACGTGGGATTCTCGTAAGTCCAAATTTTCTCTTTCGATTTGAGGACCAGCCATCCTCTGTTGAGACGGACGTGCCGTATCGGATCTCTGACATTGAGCTCGCATCCCGATTGTCGTTTTTCTTGTGGAGTAGCGTTCCGGATGAGGAATTACTAGACGTTGCGGTACGAGGTGCGTTGCATGAGCCAGCTGTACTGAGTAGTCAGGTCGATCGTATGTTGGCAGACCCTCGGTCTCAGGCACTGGTTGAGAATTTTGCTGGGCAATGGTTGCACATTCGGAACGTGTCTAGCTTTCAGCCGAGTCCAGAAGTGCTGTTTCACTTCGATGACAATCTACGTCGGGCTTTTGAACAAGAAACGAAACTGTTTTTCGAAAGTATCCTTAAGGAGGACAGGAGTGTCCTTAATTTACTTGATGCAAATTACACGTTCTTAAATGAGCGGCTGGCCAAGCACTACGGCATTAGTGGAGTTTATGGAGAGCGATTTAGGCGGGTCTCACTTCCTGTCGATAGTGTGCGTCGCGGCTTGCTTGGGCAAGGCTCGATTCTTACGGGTACATCGCGGGCGAATAGGACATCACCGGTTATCCGGGGGAAATGGATCCTAGAAAACATCTTAGGCACGCCACCGCCACCACCTCCCCCGAACGTCCCCGACCTGGAAGATGAGCGCGACCCGCGCAAAGTGCTTCCGATGCGGGAGCAGATGGCCGTTCACCGTGCGAACCCGGTGTGCGCCAGCTGCCATGCCCAGATGGACCAGTTGGGATTTGCTTTGGAAAATTTTGATGCGATTGGGGAATGGCGCGAAATCTACGCGTCCGGGCTTCCCATTGATGCCTCGGCCGAATTTCCGGATGGGACGAAGTTTGATGGTCCAGCGGAACTTCGTAGCTTGCTGCTGAGTTATTCAGAGGATTTTTTAACGACGGCGACGGATCGACTGCTGACATACGCGTTGGGAAGGGGTCTGGAGGCGTCCGATATGCCAGTGGTGCGCCAAATCAAGCGAGATGCGGCGGATCAAAACTATACTGTTGGCGCCTTGATTCAGGGTATTGTGAACAGTGCCCCGTTTCAGATGCGGATGGCTCGGGCACATGCGAATTAGTGATAAAACGGATTGGTATCGGTGGGAGGCTCTGCAATGGTGATTACAAAGGTAGCACTACCCAGACGGACGTTCTTACGCGGCATGGGTGCGACCCTAGCGTTGCCCCTCCTTGATGCTATGGTGCCGGCGATGTCCGCCAGAGCTCCACAGGTGCCTCGCTTTACGGCGATCTATGTGGGCAATGGTGCCAACATGTTTGATTGGACACCAGCAAGCGAAGGCGCGGACTTTGCGTTGTCTCCGACACTGAAACCGCTTGAGCCGTTTCGTGATCGGACGCTTGTGTTGACAGGCTTGGACAACTACCCGGCAACCGACCAAGGTGATACCGGCGGACAGCATCCTCGTGCAGCACCGGCGTTCATGAGTTCGGTCCATCCAAAACAAACTGAGGGTGCGGATGTCGAAGCTGGTACGACCGTCGATCAGATGATCGCGGAGCGCATCTGTCGGGATTTGAAACTATCGTCGTTAGAAGTTGCGGTAGATCGCAATGACGTTGTGGGCGCGTGCGATCATGGTTATGCCTGTGCGTACATGAATTCCATGTCGTGGAAGACGCCGACCATGCCGTTACCCGCTGAAACCAATCCACGGTTTGTGTTCGAGCGATTATTTGGGACGGGTAACACGCCCGAAGAACGTGAAGCACGAGCCGAGGAAGATCGCAGCATCCTTGATGGTCTTTCGCAAGAAATATCGACACTGGCGAATAAGCTCGGCGGGCAAGACCGCGCGAAACTGGGCGAGTACTTTGATGCGATTCGGGATGTTGAACAGCGGATCGCAAAGGTCGAATCGTACAACAGTGACTTTGAAGTGCCGGAACGACCGGTTGGTATACCGGAGACATTTCGGGAATATGCTGAGCTAATGTTGGATTTGCAGGTGCTGGCCTTCCAAGCTGACATTACGCGTGTTACCTCTTTTCTGATGGCAAGGGAGAACATCAATCGGTCGTATGAGGAGATTGGGTTGCCCGAGGCTCACCACTCGATGTCGCACCACGGGAACAATCCGGAAAAGATGAAGGCATTCTCTAAACTTAACCTTTACCACCTAGATACCGTCGCGTACTACCTGAGCAAGTTACGGTCAATATCGGATGGCGACGGTAGCTTGCTGGATGGCACGGTCGTACTTTATGGTAAAGGTATGAGTGACGGGAATACGCACAATAACTACAGTGTGCCCGTGGTCGTCGTCGGTGGGCCGGAGAATGGCTTGCAAGGAAACCGGCACTTGGTCTACCCGCAGGGGACGCCGCTCGCGAACCTGTCCATGACCCTCCTAGACAAGTTTGGCGTGAATGTTGAACAGTTTGGGGACAGCACAGGCTATTTGCCACTACTGTCCGGCGTATAAGGCGCCTGAGGCGTAACGCTCAGATTAGCGGTCCGACTTTTTTCTCACGTGAGTGCTTGGCTCGTCCTACCGGGTTGCTTGTTCCTCCCGTAACCGTCCTTCCAACAGTAGCGGGACGTCACGGTTGCCCTCGTGGCAGGCGTATTCGAACATCACGTAATCCGGATCCTTCGTGAGCGGCATCGATACCGTCCACGGTCCTTCATACACCTCAGGATCCTCGATGGTAACTTCCCAGAGGACTTCGTTCTCGGAGGTTCGTGTAAAGCGTTCGACTACATACAGCGCTTCACTCACAGGAACACCTTTAATGCGTCCACCACCTCCACTCGAGGCGATCATTCCACGGTCATTAAAATTCGTTGTCGTCACGACGAGCGTGTCTCCGTCCCAGTGTCCGCGAGAATCGCCCATCCATTGCCGTACCGCGTTGCTGATACGAGGACGGTTGTCCAGTGGGATGACACGAACGTCATGAATCATTTCGTACAAGATCACGACAGCGTCAGCCATCTGTATGATGCGGTAGGCGTTGTTGTAGCCAGCTGGGAACATCGACCCAGGGATGCCACGGGTCATACAGCGGTCCCATACACTCATGTGGAGGTAGTCGTCGCGCTCATGTGCGCGATTGTTATCTCGGTCAGCTTCGGCAGAGGCTCTTACAGGGACCCGTCCAGTCGGTGGGGAAACGACTAGTGACGCTTGGCGTGTTGATAGTAGTTGCGTGCCTGAATCCATTGAGCGACTGACATAGCTATCGTTGTCTTGACGGTTTTGAGCTGTGAGTGTCGCAAACTGGGCAGCCTCTTCTTCGGTGAAGAATGGTTTGTCCGCGTCGACATCAGGTACCGTGACACCGGAATAGGAAAAGTTCGTGCCCCGTTCGAACGGCGTAATGGTTGCGTTCGTCCAGACACCTTGCAGGTCTGGCTGGCCATCGGGCGTGCGAGGCACCTGCCACGCGTCGTTGGAGGCCGTATCCTGTCCAGCGGCAAGACCACCAGCCACTAGTATCATCACGATTCCACACATCAGCGACCCTCGAAAAACTCGTCCGGCCATATTCCCTCCTTCGTGCTCAGACTGTGTGACGAGCCTGACGTCTCCAAGCCTAACGCGGAACGCGTGCCGGTTCAACGAGGCGAAGCAGGAATTTTTGTTTGGTCATAACTTTGGGCCACGCCGGCCGCTGTGGCTGTAGCGAAAGGAGTGTTCCGATGGGAATGAATAGACGAAGTTTTATCCACAACTCCGATATAGCCGCGGCGGGGCTGAGTGCAGGGATGACGACACACCCGGAGGCGGCGGTGACGGCCACGATGCAACAACCGAGCGGCCAACAAAATATTAAAGTGACAGGGTACAAGACTCTATTGCTTGACAATATCGATCCGCCGATTGGGCATTGAAAATGGTTGTTCATCCAGTTATTTACCGACCAAGGGATTGTGGGCTTGGGCGAGCGGACGACCGGTGGCGCGTTGAATCTTGATTCCCAGATTAGCCTCCTTCATGACATGTGCGATCGATTCGTGGTTGGGCACAGCCCGTTCGAGATCGAGAAAATCTGGCAAAACATCTACTCCTCACCCCATGACTACCGACATCCCAGTTTGCACGGCACGCCAGCGCTCTCAGCGATTGAAATGGCGTGTTGGGATATCGTCGGAAAAGCAACGGATCAGCCCATTTACAATCTCCTAGGCGGAAAATTTAACGAGCGCTTGCGTGGGTATGCCTATCTTGATACTGCGGGCGTTTGGGAAAACCCAGAGCTTGCGGGGGAGCGTGCAGCTGAACTGGTCGAAAGAAACATTACCTGCTGTAAGCTCGATCCGTTCCAGCCAATCACGGGGGGGCCGCGGGACTATTCTCTGAAGACGATTAAGCATGTTGCCAAAATCTTCCGCGCGATGCGTGATGCTGTTGGGGATGATCTCGAGATCGGAATCGGCACACACGGCCAGTTCAGTACTTCCGGGGCCATCCGGGTTGCGAGCCTGCTCGAAGAATTCAATCCGTTTTTCTTCGAAGAACCCGTCTCTCCAGAGAACGTTGACGAAATGGCTCGCGTGGCCGCGCATACGAGTATCCCGATTGCCACAGGCGAACGCCTAGTCACGAAATTTGAATTCGCGGAAGTGCTGGAGAAAGGTGCCGCAAATATCATCCAACTCGATGTCGGCCAGTGTGGTGGGATTCTCGAAGCCAAAAAGATTGCGGCCATGTCGGAAAGTCACTACGTGATGATCGCGCCGCACATGTACTGCGGACCGGTCGCGGCGGCCGCCGCCGTGCAAGTCGACACCTGCACGCCCAACTTCCTTATACAGGAATACAACGGTAACGACTTACATCGAGACATTTTCGTGGAACCGATCGTGCTCGAGAATGGATTTATTGATCCCCCCACGAAGCCAGGTTTGGGCGTAGAACTCGACGAGCGCGTGGTGCAGCGACAGCTTGCGACGTGATCGGACTTCCGTGCTTGGTTTAACGGACGTGTAGTTCGGTGGAGGCCCGGCCCGTTTGGAGCTGCGAGGTGCAGGCGCGCACGCGTACTGTTGTTCGTCAGGCTTCTAGCTGGGATCTAGCCGAACAAAATACCGTGGTGGAAAACCCGTAAGAATTCGAAACACGATGCCGAGACGATGTTCTTGATCAACTCGGTCATGTTCAGTGCCACTCACTGGAACCGCGCGGTAGGCGCTTTTCGTTCCGTCTACGCGGACTTGCACGTTCGGATTTGCTAGGGTGTTGGTGTACCAGGCTCTCGGCCAATGGTTTGCGGCCACGTACAATTGACCGCTACTCTCAAGGTGCGCCAACACCCGGTCACTCAGGGAACCGTCCTCAGCGCTGGTGGTGATAACGAGGGTTCCTTGTCCGGCCGGTTGAAAGTATCCGAGCAGAGATTCGAATGTGAAGACGATGCCTACGTAAACGAGAAGTAGAATGATCAGCCACTTCGCGTTCTTCACTGCAGAGTTCCCTTCACTCTTTCGAAGACGGTTACTGTTGCGAGGCGGCTTCTTGCGCTTCGATATTGCGGTAGACCTCTAAGATGTGCCGGATGTCATAATTTCCTTCGTGGCAGGCGTACTCATACATCGGGCCTTCTGTGGACATCATCGGAATCTCGGCGCTCCACGGCTGGTCCCATGTGGCTGGGTCTTCGACGGTGAACTCGAAGTGAATGCGGTCATCGGCTACGCGGGTGAAACGCTCGATCACTTTGAGACCATGACTTGAGCCTTGCCACGCGGATTTGTCATTGAAGTGACTGGTTTCGATGACCAGTGTGTCCCCGTCCCAGTGTCCACGTGAGTCTCCCGGATATTGCCGAATGCTTTCGAAAATGTGAGGTCGCCCGTCGAGGGGAATGATCCGAGGCGGATTGTTATTCTGTTCCGTGGCAATGACGACGTGATCCGGGGTCTGGAAGATCTGGTGAATATCGTTGTACGACGGGTTTTGCAGGGGGGGGCCGTTGTAGCCGTAGTAGATGCAGCGCTCGCTGAGCGGACGTAACTCATGCCCATCAAACACTCCGCGGTCGCCACGTGCGGTCCGTCGTGCCTCTGCCCGCGCTTGGGCTTGAACGTTACGTGGTGGAATCCGACCGTTAGGTGGGTCAGTGACTAGTGAGGTTCGGCGGGTCGACAGCCCTTTCGGAACAGGCGTTGCGAGCCAAATGGCATTGTCGTAGTGGACGTAGGTCTCGTCCCGATGCGACTGATTGAGGACTCGTTCGCGTTCGTCGGCATCGGCAATGGTAATCACGTGACGGGCCAGTGGGTCGGCACCGTCAACTGTGAGCTGTGCTTGGAGTTCTGCCCACTCTTCTTCGCTGTAGAACGCCTTGTCGCCTAAATACTCAGGCCGCTCCATTGGCGTGAAGGTTTGTGTCGTCCAATATCCTTGGAGTACCGGCCGACCGTCTGGGGTACGAGGGACGGTCCACGTGTCCTCTTCGGTACCACTCTGACTGCCTTGTTGTGCAAGAGCCGGCGAAGAAAGAAGATTACCAGCTACAACAACTGCTATTAACAGCGCGAGATGACCCTTACTCATACGGCCTCCTTTGTCACAGCCACCATCGTCTGACAATGCTGCTCCCACGTCAATACCTAAGCACCAGATCGCGTCAATGGGCGATCTTTTGACAACAGATGTCAGTGATTAGTCTGGTTCGGTTAAACGGAATCGGCGTCTGGGCGTTTGTTGGAAGTGCTTAGCGTTTTGGGTTGGAAAGTTCCTTAACGTAATACGCCGTCGTTGACGCGTAGGTTACTAGTAGTGCGATAAGTTTCGCGAGGAAGAGGCAAGAGAACAGCAATGGGACATCGGCGATAGTAGTCGGGCGAATGGTCCAGAACGAGGCAACTGTTCCGAGGAACAGGACGCACAGATTGAAGAGCGACAGCACCACGACAGCACCGACCCGTCGCTTTATAAAGCGGCCAGCTGCCAAGATTGATCCGGCGACGCTTCGCCGACCATCCGTGACGGTGCGGACGGTAGCATACGTAAACAGCACAGAGGTTCCACACAGGAGTAGGACACTGGAGTACAGGATAAACGGCGGAGGTATACCAAACGGAGGCAGCAGAGTGGCGGTTACGACTTGGAGTGCCAATGCGATCAGAGCGATGGTGACGACGCCTTCAATTACCAGCAGACGAACCAGAGGCCAGAAGTACGTCACGCACGAGCGAGCAAATGCCTGCAGGTGACGAGACGATAGTCCAGCCAGGTGTCGAAGTATGCCGCCCAGCAAAAACGTCCAGCCGAGTAAATACAGTGGCCACGTAGCGAAATACGGAAGGATCCGTCCAATCGCAAGGGGTTCTGGATGAAAACTCGGAATGGCGTATTGTCGCACGAAGTTCCTGCTCAGTAACGTATTCAAGTCGTCAATGGCCGGAGAAGCTGTGAGTAGGCCGATCGTGATCACCGCGAGAAGAAGCGGAGATGTTCTTAGAAGACGGCGAAGACCATCAATGAAGGCTGAAATGACTACAGTCACGACTACAATTTCGGTTGGCGCCTAATAGTCGGTTGCGGCTAGTGAAACCCTGATAATTTCCCGATCGTTCCGCACGACGACGTGCTGGTTTGCAAAAGCAGGATGAGCCCAAAGTACGGTGCGGTCGTTCCAGCGGCCGGAGGCGCCGCCGCGCGTTCGGAGCGTAGGTTCCAAGAGTGGAGTTCGGTCTATTTCTTCGTAGCCCTCCGGCGTAAACCGCGCGATGATCAGTTCTCCCGAATCGTTCGTGACGAAGTGTCGGTCGCCGTTCCGCACAAAGTAGGCGGTTCCAAATCGATCCTGTGCGTTCATGGCATCGTTCTGCCACAGCCGTTTACCGGTTGTAGCGTCGATACCACGGAGTTCGCCGTAACTGCCGACACCATAGAGATGGTTTCCGATGATGATGGGAGTGGAGATGATCGAGTGGAGCCCGTCAGTTAGATGGGGGAGTTCACTACGGCTTTGTCCTTTCCACAGCATTCGTGCAGCGGGTCGGTCGCCGTTTAACGCCATCATCATCGACCCGTTGCGAAAGTGGCTGACGCCGAGATACTGGCCATTACGAATCGGGGTTGTGATAGCCATGCCATTGTCGAGCAGGAATTCCTGCTCCCAGTAGATTTCACCCGTTTTGGGGTTGAGTGAGGACAAGGCAGTTGGGTGCCACAGGATCAGCTGCCGAACGCCGCCCGCCTCGATGATGATGGGAGATGAGTATCCGGCCTCTGAGTTCATCTCCAAAGCTCGCCACGTTTCTTCTCCGGTCATTTTGTCGAAGGCCACGAGTTTGGCATCGGGGTCACCACCGACGACCGAGATCAGCAGGTCCCCTTCGACGAGTGGTGCGTTAGAAATTCCATAAACTGGGACGGTGGTGTCGTACTTGGCATCGATATCGACCTGCCACATGACGGCTCCCGTCTCGGTGTTTAGGCACACGAGCATGCCAGCCGCACCAAGGACGTAGACTCGGTCACCGTCCACAGTTGGGGGTGTACGCGGTCCGTTTGCAAACTTCCACATAATGTTGCGGTATGTCGCGGGCCATGTTTGCGACCAGAGGACCTCACCTGTATCTTCATCAAGTGCCATCAACCGTTCCGCGCCATCCATAGTACGGCTGCCTGGCGTTTCCTCATAGTCGAGCACGAAGACTCGTCCGTCGGCGACGGCAGGGCCAGCAAAGCCACCGCGGATAGGCACGCGCCAGGTGACCGTCAGTCCGGTATCTGGAAATTGTTCAACGACACCGGTGTCTGGCCAGTTGCCGTCCCGGTTAATGCCACGCCACTGTGGCCAATCTTCGGCCCGCAGGTCAGCTGTCGCGGCGACCGTGAAAACGCAGAACAGACAGAGGAGCCGGCAATGTTGTACGA
>Ga0310123_10002317_pt1 | contig 15237 bp, 18 predicted proteins | sample CB6_AW_1057_MG_FD_203505 | JGI IMG/M metagenome (GOLD analysis project Ga0310123, IMG submission 203505) | Marine microbial communities from Western Arctic Ocean, Canada - CB6_AW_1057 | ecosystem: Environmental > Aquatic > Marine > Oceanic | place: Canada: Western Arctic Ocean | collected... | reverse complement strand
GGTCAGACACACCGAGGCAACGGCAACGGCAACGGTGGTGAGTGACAAAGAGTGTTTGATCATGACTGTTTCCTTTATCGTGCTGTCCGTCAAGACATTCTGGAGTTTTCCGCACGAAGTCTCGCCACATGGGGCGTGGGTTTCCAAGAGCGAGCTGACCGGCACCGTGCCGACTGTATGAATCGGGAGAATTCCTCTAGAATTGGAGCCTTTCTGGGAGTGGCCGCGTCGTCGCATCATGGGCTGGTACGGTTCAGCACGGTCAGTCGAACAGGCGAAGACTACAGGATTATTACAGGTCCGTCGGAAACGACAAGGGTTTTGATATTCCACGGTGGTGTCTTGGTACGTGGACCGACATTGACGAGCCGCGGGAACAACGGTGTCAGGAAAGAGACTAGAGGTGGAGGACGACTCGTTGCGAAAGAACGCCAAGTCAGCTGTCAACTCTCACAAACAGCCGCACTCCGAATTCGTCCCGTTCGTGGCCTACGGTGCCAGCGCGACGACACAGGATCTGATTGCCGTTCGCGTTGACAGCGCGAGCGGCAAACTGATCCCGGAATTCGTACAGCGTGAGCCGTTGGGGTTCGAGGGAGCTCCCGTCATCTTTGATACCCGGCATCGATTGATCTACCTGGCGTCCTTGCGCGCCGAAACCGATGAAGGAAACCAGCTGCTGGTCATCTCCATTGACAGCAATGGTCTGTTGCAGAGAGAGAGCGAATTCCGGCTGGAGCACGGCAGTGCGTATTTGAGCCTGGATCGTACCGGGAGGTTTCTCCTCTCGGCCTCATATTTTGATGGACACGTAGACGTTTACCGACTGGACGAAAGAGGCATCCCGAAGGCAAATGTGAGTACCACGTACGAAGGTCGGGACAAAGCACACTCGGTCCTCACGAGTTGGAACAATCACTCTGTGTACGTGGCCTACGTTGACGATCAGAATGCGTTGTTCCAGTACTCCTTCGACGAGCAGAGTGGCAAGCTACTTCCACTCGATCCGCCTCAGGCGGAAGTCCCAGCAGGGATCGGGCCGCGTCACATTGCATATCACCCGACGAAGCCGTTCGTTTATTTCAGCAACGAGCAGCATGTTGGCGCCACGGCCTATCAAATCACTGGTGCAGGTCAGCTTCGGTTGCTGCAGGTGTGTCATCCGGGAAAGCTGAAGCCGGCAAGCGACGTTGCGGCGTCAGACATAAAAATCACACCCGACGGACGATTTCTTTATGTTGGCGTGCGGGACTTCGGGGAGAGCCGGGTCGATGCCATTCATCGCTACACTGTACACGACGACGGGACGCTGACGCACGAGGGAAAAACCGACTGTGACGCCATCCCTTGGGGACTCCAACTATCACCGAACGGTCAGCATTTGCTGGTGACAGCAACCGAAGGGGGAACGCTGACCGCTTTCAAGATCGACAACCAGGGAGACCTCAACAAGGACATGTCGATCGCCTGGGGAAACACGATCCGCGCCATCGCCGTCGTAGCATGTGAACGATGAAGCGTCTTGGATGGGATTTGCTGCGGCCTCTGTGTAGTTCGACGGCAAACAGTGCTGCTTTCCTGGAATCCGGCGCCTAGCTGTTTACCACGACATTCTGATTGTTTCCGCGCGAGTTCTCGCCACTTGGTCGTAGGGCTAAAATATTCAGCCGAACTTTATCCACAGTCCCAATTTGAACGCCATTCTCGAACGGTATTTCCGAAGTCTCAAAGAAGAGTGCCTGTCCAGAATAATCTTTTTCGGCGAAAAGTCTCTGCGTCGGGCTATCGAATCATTCATCGGGCATTATAACGAAGAACGAAATCACCAAGGCCTTACCAACCGAATCATCGAACCTGGTGATGAAGTTGGACAGAGCACTGGGGAAATCGAGTGTCGCGAACGGCTGGGCGGGATATTGCGATACTACAATCGCGATGCGGCGTGAGAGTTGGCTAACAGAGTTGTGCCTGTTCCCGAGGTTGCGGTGCGTGACCAGGCTGAGGTTCACGTTGAGTTTTCGTTGACTTTGTCGATTTCGATAGAGAGATCGGCCGAGATTTGGTAGTGAAATGTAATTCAAACTGCTTTGATGGACTCGTTTGAAGGTCGTTTCAATACTTTTACTCTACGGGGATACTGCGTTATTACTACCGCCGCGCTGCATAAATGCAAAGATGACGAAAGGTCTCCGTCTGGTGCAACGCTGACAACTTGCAAGGCACATCATCCGCGCCCTGTCTGGCTCCGCCTGCCATTCGAGGCCACAACGCTTGCTGATCAACCCGTTCCCTGCCCAAAGCTCGGCCGAGATTCAGTCAATTCGCCTTGTCAAAGGCTCTGTGGTCAAACAGCTTGAGGGGCGGCGGAATAAATTTACCATACGAGGATCTGTTGAATTCCCGTCGCGGCTCATTGTCTACCCGATGGCCCCGCAGAATTGTGACGCCTTCGGCGCCTGGTAGGAGACGTTCAACTCGGGCATGGCCAACCGACGATGACCGCTGATGCGCGATTCGAGGCAGCGCTCCAGCGTGCCGCTCACGAGGAGCGTCCGCTCGACCGGGTACGGTGCTGCGAGTCCGGAAACGATCATCTCTTCCACCTTGCCCATAAGACAGGCTGAATAGGTGATGTTCGGACTCGGACCGAGGAGGAACTGGGTCGCCTGCACCTCCGGCAAACCACGGACCTTCGCCGCAAAGGTGAAGTTCTGAACGGCACCGTTGAGCATCAGCAGCGTGGACCGAATGCCGTCGTTGTACTCGACGAAATAGGCCGACGGGTTCTTCACCAGCTCTTCAAGCTCAACGCTGTGGGCCAGGTCCTGCGGTCTGCCATCGCTCAGACCGATGCCGCTGCGCGAGTCGGAGCGGACCAACGCGCCTTCAAGCAAGCGTCTCGACCAGCGGCCTTCTTTGCCCGCTCGCCACACTTCGTTACCTTCGATGAGCTGTACCGCGCGCACACCGGTCTCACCGTCGCGGCGTCGTTCTACCATGCACTGCATCGCTTCCAGCGCATGGTAGTCCATCGCATCCGATACACCGACTCCGATCATCAGCGCATCTTCAATCTCGCCGTTCATGGGCATCTCTATCGGCGGCAACCGATAGGTGACCGGAAGCGATGAGCCTGCCAGAAACGAGAACTTCAACTCCTTCGAAGCCGCTACCATGCGCTTCGCTTTTTCGAAGCTGTACGAGAGGTGCTTGTCGTTAAACACCGGCACGGCGCGTCTGTCTCGTCGGAAGACGTCAACGATCTGTTCGAAGAACTCGTAGCGAGGGTAGAGTTTCTGCCCCTTCTCATTGTCGGGATAATCGCCGTGCTCGGCTGTGAGCAACACCGCATCGACGTCGATCTTGTCGGTTCCCAGACGGAGGGCATCGGTGATTGTGGGGTAGATCTTGAAGCCATACTTCTTAGCGCGTTGTCGGCTGAGGTCGCCTTTGGGCCGCTGGTCGACATAGACGCCGACCATGTCGATCTCCGGGCGGTGTCACCTGCCGTCGCGCGGATAACCGGCCAGGAACCTTTCGCCCATGTGGTTCGCGTGACTGCGCCAGTCCCAGGTGGTGGCGATGAGGGCCAGCCTTTTTCGTTGCTGATCAGGCATTACGTTCTCCGAAACGTCGATTATTCGCCCGTCTGGTACTTGATCGCGAGGTGCGGGGTGTCGACTCGCTTTTGGCCCCGCCAGAGCGACTCGATACCGGCCGCGGTCAGCCCCGTCGTCAGGAGGGTCCGCTCGACTGGATAGGGGGGCTTGCCAGTCGCGATCATTCGTTCCGTGTGGTGGCTGAGCGGGTTAAAGGAATTGGGCTGCATGCCATGGCCCGAGCCCAAATAGAAGAGAAGCGAGAAGGGGTCGCGCCGGTTCCTCAGTCGGGCAGCAGCTGTGATGTCGTGAACAAGTCCCTCCATCAACAGCATGCTCGCACGCAGGCCGTCGGCATACTCGAACCGGTAGGCCACCGGCGAGGACGCGACCAGCCTAGACAAATCCTCCGGCTTGGGATACGTGTGACGATAGATCTTGTCGGCCGGTGTCAGACTCTGACTGCGGCAGAGACAGGCCTCGAACAGCGTCGGATCCCAACCGCCGGCTTCCCACGAGTCAGACCTGAGAGCTTGCCAAAAGCGCTCACTGCGCAGAGCCTCGATCCACACCACCCCGGTCTCGCCGCCCCGGCGCCGCTCCACTAGGCACTGCATTGCCTCAAGTGAGTGAATGTCGTAGCCATCGACGCCACCCACACCGACGCTGACGATTTCCTCGACCTCGGCTCCCCAGGGCATATCGATGGACGGTATGCGTCGACACACCGGCAGCGACGAACCTGCGAACATCGAAAAGCCGAGCTCACGGCTCGTCTCGACTATTTCGAGCGCCCACTCCCATTTCCAGGAGAGGTGCTTGTCGCAAAACACCGGAACGCTCAGGCCACTGGCCCGAAAGACGTCGCACGTCTCTCGAAAGAACTCGTAACGCGGCCACAGGGTCTGGCCCTTCTCGTTCTTCGGGTACCTCCCGTGTTCGGCGATGAGGAGCACCCCGTCGACCGCCAGCCGACTGCCCCCTATGTCAGGGCCTCTGTGATCGTCGAGTACAATTTCAGGTGCGGATAGCGTGCCACACGCTCGCGGCTGAGGTCAGATTCGGGAAACTGGTCGACGTAGAGCGACACGACGTCCATCTCCGGGCGGTGCCAGCGGCTTTCCCATCCGTACCCACCCAGAAACCGGTCGACGATGTTTTGGCCGTGCGAGTACTTGCGATACTTGGTCACGAGTGTGGCGATCTTCGGTCGCTTCGTGGGCTGTGTCGCGAAAGTGCTGGCCGCGTTCCCAGCAAGGCCCGCCACGACGGTCGACGCCCCGGCGGCCAGTGCACGACGACGGGAGATCTTCGTTCCAGATGGGGCAGATTCAACAGGTCTGTCAGTCATGGTAATCGCTCATGGTGGAAGTTCACCCGCCTTTAATCCAAGGTGTTAACCTGCCAGAAAGCCGTATAAATTCGCTCGCGAAAGGTGAGATTAAGTTCTTCGATGATCTCGTTGACAAAGTCCGGAGCGAGAAGATTGACAAACGACAGAACATGTGCCGAAGCCGTGTGGTGTCGAAAGGATTTGATCTGGTCCAAAATCCATTTTTGCGTACGATCCATCGTCAGCGGCCTCCTTGCCTGGACGTGTTTCCTTGAAGCAACCAAAACACGCCGTGATGAATGGCAAAGATGCCGCTTTGTTTCTATGTCATTTCACCGCAAACAGATACGCTTAAGTACGTGCCATTCGGTTCAGAGACTGGTTAACTGACCATACGGGATCAAATGCGTTCGTTGATCTTCATCAGAAAGGACAGCAGGTCGGCCATTTGCTGATGATTGATTTTCTTTTCCAGGCCTTCCGGCATTAGTGACTTACCGCTGCTTTGGATTGCATCGATATTTTTACGCAGAATGGTGACGGTGGCGTTTTTTTCTCGCTTCAGCGTGATGCTTCCTTGACTTTGTGATGCGATGATGCCGCTTACGATTTTACCATTGCCCAGCACCACGACATAGTTGACGAATTCTGACGAAACCTCGCGGTTGGGATCGAGGATTTGGGACATCAGCGATGTCGGTGGCAGTCGCTTGCGTCCGTAATCGGACAAGTTCGGTCCGATGTCGTGTCCCTGGTCGCCCAAGCGATGGCAGGCCGTGCATTCACGAAGGAATAGCGCCTTGCCTCGTTCCGCATCGCCAGTGATGGCCAGCGATTGTTGGTAGGCGGCGATCACGTCGTTGCGTTCTCCCAAAACTTCGTCCGCCAACAAACCAGCCGCCTGCTTGCGGATTGCCGCGTCGGGATGTTTCAAGAGTTGTGCGCGGTGTGCGGCGGAGATCTCGCCGGCGGGGATTTGATTTTCCTTGACGGCCGCCAGCAACAGAGGGACCCACGCGTTCTTCGAAGCCAGCGTCTCAACAATCTCGCTCCGAGCTAGCGGAGTTGTTTTGTTCCACTTCTCGATCAGCAGCACAGCGGCGTCCTTGTCCGAGGACTGTGCCAATAGTCGAATCGCAGCCATCTGAACCTCGCGCGGTTGGCGAGAGTCAATCAGTGGCACAAGGATGTCCTTTGCCCGTTCAAACTTGTCGAAGACGAGAAACGCGATCGCGTCAGCGCGAAGCGAAGAGGCTGTCTCTTCGTCGCTTGCCATTCTACGGACGTGGGGCATCAGGATTTCGATCAGATCCCCGGAGAATGACGCCAAGAATTTCTGCTGATCGGTGCCTAGAAACTGCGTCACGAGTTGAATTTGCAGCGTCAATGAAAGGCTTACCGGTTTCAACCGCGCGATCGAGGACAGAGACCGCTTGATCTCCACAGGCTCATTTCTGGCACCGATCATAAATGCGACTTCTTTCAGCATTTCGACGCCGTCGCCCTTTGAAAAGGAGGGCACTGCCAGCAATGCCGCCAGCAACTGGTCCAATTTCTTGTAAGACGAACTGAATACAGCGGTTCGCATCCACGGGTCGTGTTGATCTCTCACGGCGATGTTGGCTAGAGCTTTCACGGCCCGTGTGTCGTCCACTTCGCCCATCGTGAACGCGACTTGAAATCTGACTCGTGCTGCATCGTCGCTGTGCGACTGGATCACTTTCGTCAATAATCGGGCCGACGTGTTTAACCGTGGCTCGGCTATGCGCACCGCATGTTCGCGCACAACCATCGAGCGATCGGACAGGGCAGCGAGCAAATCCTCGTTACGAATCCCGCCGAGTCCGTCCAGAGTCCACATTGCGTGAAGCCGCGCGGTCGGCGTTATACTGGCGGCCAGCATCATTCGTAACGGATCGACGGCTGATTTGTCTTGCCGTTCGACCAGTAAACGTTGCGCGGTTTCGCGCCACCACGAATTGCGGTTTTCGAGATATTTGACGAGTTCCGCTGTACTTGCCTTGCCGAGTCGTGGCGGCAACGGGAATTTGAATCCGGGCGGCGCGACTCGGTAGACTCGTCCGCGGTCTGATCCGCCTTGGACGTCAACGAGTCCCTTTTGCTTCAGGTCTTCTGGCACCCACGATGGACCTTCGACGACTTCGCGGTACATGTCGACCACGTGCAGCGTGCCGTCCGGTGCGTTGGTGAAATTTACTGGGCGAAAGAAGTTGTCGCTCGATGCGATGAACTCTGCTTTTTCGTCGGCACGCTGTGAATCGAACGTGACGCCGCTGGGAGTCAATGTCCGCCGGTGCACGAGATTCCCAGCGGCATCGCCGACAAAGATATTGCCGAGAAACTCCGCGGGCCAGGCGTTCCCGCGATAGATCGTGATACCGCACGAAGCGGTGAAGTAGCCTACCGCGTTGATCTCGCCAGGATTGGCCGGCTTGCCGAGCGCCTGTCGACGAAATGCGCGGACAACACGCCACGGTTCCGGTGGGCTGGTGCGGTACACTGGTTCGGTGCCGCCTTCCTTCGCCAGACTCTCGTAAACCGACGCGACGCGAAGGCACGGATTGCGTGCCAGATATCTCAGCGGCAACACAACGTGTCTGGCCGGGCCGGTGTTCTGGCAAACAAAACGGTTGTAGTCATTGTCGAAACAGTTTCCCCAACGGCTGGTGGCCCACGAGAGCGTTTCAAATTCGCCGGTTTGAGGATCGAAACAAAAATCGCGACCGATGATTGAGATCGGCTTGGCTGATGGGTCGTCAGCCGGACGAATACTGCCACCGCTGTGACTTGCAGCGCCGTAAATTTTATTGTCGACCCCCCATTTCAGATTGTTTGCCAACTGTTCAGCGTTGTTGACGCCAAAACCCGTGAACACCTTTCTGCGAACGTCTGCCTTGTGGTCGTCGTCGGTATCTTTCATGTACCAGAGATCGGGCGGCGAGGTGACGAACACTCCCCCCTTCCAGCAGATGGCGCTTGTCGGAGTCGACAGCTTGTCGGCGAATACATAACTGGAATCGAAGTTGCCGTCGTGGTCGTCATCCAACAGCAATCGCACTTGTCCCAATGCCTGCTCGTTTGAGCGATGCGGATGTGGATAGGCCGTCATTTCGACGACGTACATGGCACCGTTCTCGTCGTACGTGATCGACACCGGGTCCCGCAGCAACGGCTCGTGCGCGATCAATTCCATTCGGAATCCGTGCTGTACGGAAAATGTCTTCACGGCCTTCTGCGGTTCTTTCGACTTCAGCCGCTTGATGGAAGGTTCGGTGTTGAGCTTCGGAGATGACGGCTCTTGACCGTATGCAACCACCATTACTGTAAATAGTAAGATTGCCGAAACGCACGGAAGGTGTCTGGTGGATCGGCTCCAGATGCACAATTTTATTATCACAGGGTCTCTCATTTATCGTGATGAAGTGTCTGTTTGACCGGCACATAGTGAAAACCAACGTCAACGGTGCTGGTGTCGTTGACTTGATCGGTGCGTGTCGTGAATTCGTCGAAACTCAAGAAGGCGGCCAGCTCCGATCCGGCGTCATTGCAGGGGCTGGTTGTTTTTTGTCCGGATGCAGTGTTGCTGAGATAGAATCCGCCACTCGGCCCGCGCATGAATAACGGGGCCGCGTTGAAGTTGCCACCCTTGTCGATGACCGCCGAGGGAATCCGGCCTTGAATGCAGCAGTGGCTTACGGACGGTTTGGCGGCATCCAACAAAAAGGACTCTCGATTGCCCCACAGAATCGAATTCACGATCCGCGGCGATGCCTGTTGGCACAGAGCGATTACCGCTTTGCCTGCGCCCGTCAACGTACACCCAATGACTTGAACTTCCGAACTGCCGACGATGTTGACGGCGTGGTTGAAACCGAGATCGCCCGCCGCATCGACAAGAACGTTACTCAACGTGAATGTACCGGCCCGGGCATTGATGTTGATGTGCTTCGCCTGCGCGTTGCTGATCCGTACGTGCGTGTCGTGGAGCGGCCGCGAATCGCCTGGTCCAGGGTGGGTCTTCGGACCATAGTCCCATCCGAGGTGAATGGCGCCGAAGCTGCCGCCGACAATCTCGACGTTTTCCAACGGACCGTAAAAGAGAACGGGAGCCGGGCAGACGACGTTGTACAGGCGAACGTCGGTCAGTCGGTTTTTGGGGAACCGGTCACGCGGCGCGCTGTGGCTGTAGATTCCGTACTTGCCGCCGACGTTCGTGATTTTGACTCGTCGCAGTTCAATGTCACGCGAGACATCGACCGGTCCGGCGGTCCAGTGGTTACGGATACCGAACGCGTTGCCGCGCGGGACATTGCTGACCGAACAGTCCACGACACGCACATGGCGCACGCCGTCTTCGATTTCCCAGGCGTTGCCGGTCGAGTTGGGAGCGTCGCGGGCATGGCAATTGACAAACCGCACGTGGGTTGTGATCGCCCCGGATCCTTTGTCAGCGTCACCACTGACGTCGAAGGCGTCCTCGGTCCAGTCTTCAATGAGACAATCGTGGGCTTCACAGTTGCTGGAGCCCGCACCGAAGTCCAGACCGACAAACGTGCGCACGATTTTCATGTCTTTGACAAGCACGTGATCCGCGTATTCGACGACAATAGCTCGCGGGTTGTAATAATTTTTTTGTTGATAGATATTGGCATCGACAGTCAGCCCATGAATGCTCACGTTCTTCACTTGTCGGTTCCGTTTGCCTGCCACGCGAATCACGTGGACCTGGCTTTCGGTCGTGCGTTTCTTGCTCGTTCCGTTGGCGGCGCCGTCGGCGAGTTTGATCGTCGCCCCATGCCCAAAAAGCTCGACATTGCTCGACCGGACCTCGACGGTTCCGCCGACGAGGTACGGGCGGTCGCTCTTGGGAAATCGGACGGCGCCGCCACCGGCAGCAGACACGGCATCAATCGCCTTTTGGATTGCCTTGAGATTGTCCGTTCTACCGTCGGCGACCGCGCCAAAGTCGCTGATATTAACGTTCCGCTGCGTCCGCCGCACAGCTGGTTCAGCGGCCAGAAGAGGTGACATTGAAACAATGAAGACCGCTATCGCCAAATTACCAACAATCGAGCTCACGATTCTCATTTGTTTTCCGATCGTCTTGCCCACCGTCTATCCCTCCAGAATGGTTTTTCTGATTGTAGGATTTCTAAGAAAAACTAACCTGTCGCGCAAGCATAGGACATCCTCGCTGGCGCATCGAGTGAGTATGATCCGGTCTTGATAGACTCCCTTACAAATCCATAGACTGTTGCAACTTGTTGACGGTTGCAACCGCTTCCTGGACACACCTTTCTGTGAAGTCATCAAGTGTACGAATCATCTTTGCAATCTCTCTGGATTCTCTCTGGGTGATTGCTCGCTGCTCGACCTCCCTGCACTGGGCCATCCACTTCTGTTCCAGTCGATCGAAGGCGGATCGCACGATCGGTTGGCGCTTGTCGAATTCAGTGCCCGTCTCATCGCCTTTGATCTTGTCGAGCAGATCTCGGAATAGCCACCAGTAAGACTTCGCGGAAAACTCGTCACGCTTTGCCTGCAGCGGTGGTGTGACGGTCTTGCCCTGGCGGCCCGCAACGGTTAACACCTTCGGCAATCGGCTGGCCACGGCGAACACGGGAATATAAAGGCCTGTGCATGGGGTGGCCGGCGTCCACCACATTTGTGCGAGACGCTCCGAGTTGTCCGGCAGGATGAAGATGGCGGAACTGGCCGTGTTGCCCCAAGTGAATTCGGCAGGCGAACTGTGCATGCACAGGGTGAGGAAGTCCGGCAGTGCGGCGTTGAAATTCGGACCGTTCAGAAAAGTATCTTCGAAGTGGTCACGTAGAATTCGCATGACCCACTGCGGCGAGACGCCTCCGTTCTCCTTCTGGCACAATAGCTGCCGTGAACGCTGGACTCGAAGTTGGGAAAGATGAAGTGGAGTCTCCAAGTCGATGTATGCGCGGGCGAAATCGAACTCGTCTCTTTTGGATTTCGGCCACCAGCCTTTATCGACTGCATAATCAACCAGATCATGGCTGGCCAGATCCCATTTGGTGCGGATCGACGGTTGGTTGGAGATCGCTGCGACACCACGCGTCACTCGCCGGGCAACCCAGCGTTTGCCCACGGTCTCCAGAACCCACGCTTCCTTTCCGTCGGCGATAATGTAGGAGTTGTCGTAGCCGCCCGTTTCGTGGTCCATGCCCGGAACTCCGGAACCCCACTGACCGTAACGCTCGACCAAACTGGTAATCACGTCCAGTGCCTTGCGCGCTGTCTTGCCGCGTTCCAACCCAAGCCGCAACAAGTCCATTCCCAATAAGCCGAGTTGGGGCGGTTTGCCCGCTTTGCTCGCAGCAACTGCATCGGCGAATGTCTTTGTGAAAATGGCCTCGTTTCCTATCGCCACACCGAATTCATTGAGGCCCTCTTCATAGCCCCAGCACCAATAGGGACTCGATCCGATAGTGGCGTATGTTTCGTGCACTTGGGGGATCGTCCTATACTCAAGCTTGATTGACGATTTGGACGCGTACTTTTTTCGCGGATACTGGACCAGCGGCTGGCAGTCGAAGACCGGTCGATCACTGTTTTTACCCAGCACCGTCGTCCCGGTTGTCGTCGCGTCGGGCAACGCGACCATCGTATCACACGACAGCGGACGCACGCGTCGGTTCACGTCACGCATCGACTGTGTCCGCGATTCTGTTTCCACCCAGGCAAACAGTCCATCGGGGGCGAGCAGACCCAGCAATCCGACCCCCAAAACATCGGTACCGGCCTGAAGGAATTCACGACGGGCGAGACGATCGTTCCACTTTTTTGGAAAAATCACATTCATTCTCCGTAAGTTGATTCGCGATCAAGCAACGCCAAGATGAACGGCCGCGCTTATGATTAAGTCTATCGATAACCGTGACAATTCTCTAACAATTCATCGGACCTCGATTTCCGCCAACTCGTAGCGATCAACCTGCTTTCCCTGGGCGTGCCAGATCTGATGCGGCTTTCCGGGAATAAAGTCGAATCCGCCAAGATGCATTTGTGTGCCACCAGATTACTTCTCCTTCAGATAATAGGGTCGGTATCTGAACATCTAAGAATCCTTGGGATTGACCGAAACGACGATCCCCGCGACGTTGGGCGAGCCGAAAACTTCCATTCGCGTGAAGTGCAGGTAGGTGTTTCCGGTCTCATCCTTCAAGGGCTTATCGATCCGGAAGTAGTGCGAATCGCCATGAATGCAGACGACCGGTTTGCGATACTTCGATAAGAATCCTCGCATGGCGGCGAGGAAGTCTTTAAAGCCTTCGCCGCTTCCTTCCTTGAAATTCGGATTGGCATGAATCACGACCACAACTCCCGGCACGTCTTTCCTAAGTGCCTCGGCAAAACTCTCTTTCAAGAATGCAAGGTTTGCCTTGTTCCGACCGCGGAATTCCTTCATCGACGTCGGATGGTCGGCTCGGTAGTTGTTCCCGCTCTCCACAACATGCACGGCATTCAACTTGTCGAGACGCAGCGTTTTCCGGTCCTTGAAGAACAACTCTCGCAGCTTGTCGAGCCGTTCGACCGGATAGGCGCCGACGCCGTGGCAGTCGGTCCATTCATTGTCGCCCGGTGTGTAGGCAACCGGTTTCGGATACGCTCGAAAGAGATCGCGAATCTTGCGAAATTCGTCGTCGGAGCACGGCGCGCTCTGCGCCTTGAAGTCGCCAACGTGTATCAGGAAGGCAAAATCCTCGCCTGCGGATTTCTTGAGAAGACGACGATACTTAACGTCCTGGTCCTGTGAGTACGGCAGATCTCCGGTGGCCAGAAAACGGAACCCAGAATCCTGCGCATCGGCGAGCTCAGTATGATCAGTATGCCGAGATACTTCTTGATGTTCATCGTCGAATTCCGATCGTTGTAAGGAGCTTGAACCCGTACGGTCAATAACTCAGCCGACCTGTATTTGCTTGGCCGTTTCTGGATTTGTGAATTCTCAGATTCTCCCACCTCGCCCGCTTGATTTTCCACGAACTCATCCAGATACTATCTGTTTCCCGCCAACGATCAGCATCTGGTGAACCATGGATTTCATTCTACAACCTTGACATCTGTATTTCCTCATCCCGACTGGTTGACCCATGAAGTAAAATCACATCTCCATCCTTTACTCCAATCTCTTGGCCATCGCGTTGGAATACTGGAATAGGGGGTAGGCGGTTAGCGACCTTGATGAATCTACAATATCTGGCGGGCGGTTGAGTCAAGTGCATACCTCTCTGTCGATAAAACCCGCCGCGAGTTGAGTCATATGATTGAGTCAAAGGCTGGTAAATGATCTGCCCCCACGTGTGGTAAGACTTGTTATGTTAGAGTCAGCATACCATCTTGCTTGAAGAGATTCTCTTTCGGCAAGCTCCGTCTTGCCGAGTCGGCCGATGGTTGGATTGCCTCTGGGGCCGGCGGACGGTAGCCGACGAGGTCGTCGCATCCGGACTGTTGAAACGCGTTCTGGCACAGACCGAGATCAGATTCTCGAACCCGATGATCGAATCCTGATGGCCTCGGCATTTCGCGGTCAGACGCCCGACGAGATGTACTTCGGAACCGGAAGAGACATCCCGAAGCAACTTGAGGCCCTGACTGGTCTCAAAAAGCAAGCCTCGCCGGAATTGTTGACGCTGGTCGGAACGGGCAGACATAGCCTGCTCAGACGCCGGCCGTAGCTCCGCTACCTTGGTGCTGCTGCCCGCGGTCAGTGCAGCCGCACCGATCGCTTCGAGGCTCTTCAGGCTCGATCGCCAGGTAAGTTGATGTTTTTTATTCATGGATGTTGCGAATTGGCTGAATCTCTGCCCAGCTTTGGTCAGAGAACGGGTTGATCAGCAAGCGTTGTGGCCGAACGGTTAAAATTTTCAGCCGAACTTTATCCGCAGTCCCATTCGGCACTTGCGTCTCGTCGGAATTACGGATCTCAGCCGCTTGATTTTGCACAATTTTTCCCGGATGCTGGTCAACTCACGCTGATTCTGCATCCGGAGCACCGATGGACTTCACCCGGAATCCCTGGCAACTCTATTTCTTCATTCTGGCCGGTTCCTCTGTGTCCAAAACACCATTCTATCACTTTGGCGCTGGACTCGGTTTAGGGGGCAAAATCAGTTTGCGAAGTTACCGCGACGGGAATGATCTCAGGCACTGCCGGATCGGTTTTGGTTGGAGGCGGAACAGGATCAAACAGTATGGCTCGACTCACCTCCATTCTGCCAGGCTGTGTTGCTGCATCCATGTCGCACATGCTTTCGCTCTTGATTCATGCGGCGTCCCCTCGGAAAATCAACACGTTGGCGAACATCTTGCGTTTCGTTCGGGGAGGCGTCCGCCGAACCTCCCGCTAACGGTGCTTCTAGATGAATGGTGAAATTGTCCAGATCGTCGCACTGACCTGTCATGGAAACGTGATTCTTCGCGGGATGAAGATCCCAGAGTTCTTTCTATCCAATTCCACCTGCCAGTTCTGCGACAAAGTCACGTTTGTCGAAATCGCGAAGCGATTCATAGGTGGCCAACGTGAACGACCGGTTACGGATGCACCAGACCAGTGGTTTCAGTACCTCACCAAAATGGGAGCTACCGGCGTCCGTCTTTCGCAAAGTCCACAGAGCAAAGATTCAATGCCCGATCGGATGTTGGCTGGATTTGTAGGCGGTGGCGGAGTGTGGACTATGGAGGCCCTTTACCCATCCGGCAAGGCCGTGCTCTGGATCTCGCACTGGGACGTGTGGAATCAAAATGCATCAAACAACAAGATTTGGCGCGTAACCTACCGTCACGTTACTGAAAAAGTAATCTCGTCATTCAACGAACATGACTTGTCCAAGGTATCCGAACGTCTATTTGCAGCTCTAACAAAGATTCGAGCGTTCTCGGACGACCATCACTGCGGCGGTTTCACTCAATGTTTCGACGAAGGAATTGAATCTCTAACGACATCAAAACGCAGTGGTTACCACAAGGACTTGGCGCCCGATAACTCGATCCCACCGATCGCGGTGGCAATATTGGATGCTTGCCAAAGTGCTTGGGTGTTTGGGGGAATGGGATCGTGGAATGACATGGGCTTCGACGGCGACGATCAATTGGACCCGCATTTCCCAGATAGAAACTAAGATCGGGTGGTTCCGGAATCGTGTTGAGCCTATAAAATGAGGGGTGTGAGACACATACGCAACTCATGGATCGGGGAATGCGATGGGTGAAGGTAAACGGGATGCCTTGCGGTTCGATTTTGATGGCCAGATT
>Ga0310123_10002316_pt1 | contig 15238 bp, 16 predicted proteins | sample CB6_AW_1057_MG_FD_203505 | JGI IMG/M metagenome (GOLD analysis project Ga0310123, IMG submission 203505) | Marine microbial communities from Western Arctic Ocean, Canada - CB6_AW_1057 | ecosystem: Environmental > Aquatic > Marine > Oceanic | place: Canada: Western Arctic Ocean | collected... | reverse complement strand
ATATGTACAGGTTCTAGACAAAGGCTTTGTAGGACTCGTTGATTGGATGGGTTCAGATAATGCAGTTGTGCAAGCCGCTCGTGTATCATACGGCACAGGTACTAAAAAAGTACAAGAAGATCGCGGACTCATACGTTATCTAATGCGACATGAGCATACAACGCCATTTGAAATGTGCGAAGTAAAGTTTCATATCCGCTTACCTATCTTTGTAATGCGCCAGCTTATACGCCACAGAACAGCCCAAGTAAATGAATATAGCGGTCGTTATTCTGTTATGACAGACGAATTTTATGTTCCTAAAACATTTCAAAAGCAAAGTACTGCAAATAAACAAGGTAGAGAAGACTCATTAGATGAAATACATGGTAAGTTATCGTGGTTAATGGATGATGTCCATAAAAATGCTTATAGTAAATATGAAGAGCTATTAGGAGTTGATGTTGCTCGTGAGACTGCAAGAGCTGTATTACCTGTATCCAATTACACAGAAGCATACTGGAAGTGCAACATTAAAAACTTCTTACACATGGCTTGGTTACGTATGGATGCTCATGCACAATGGGAGATACAGGAGTTTGCTAAGGCAATGTATGGCCTCGTAAAGCCTTTATATCCGTCTATATGCGAAGCATATGAAGACTATAAGTTGTATGCAGTACGATTAAGTCGCATGGAAGTAGGACTTACTAAAGCAATCGTTGGTATTTTTTTCGATGAATGGAATGAATACATCACAGATTGGTTTGATCAAAAAGATAATTCGCCAGAATGTATCAAGGAAGCAGAAAAATTGTTATGTAAAAAGTTTGGCTTAACTAAGCGAGAGTTAATTGAGTTTAAACAAAAATGGATTTAGTAGCAAAAATATATGATAACTCCCAACAAGACGAATTAAATAATTTTTGTAATGAATGCAAAAAAATAGGTTATAAAAATAATGAGAGTTTAAAAAAATTAAAGTTAGATAGAGTAAAATATTCTTGTATATATGATAAACATAAAATTATTGCAATTTCGGGTACCCACCACGTAGACTACTATACCGGTAAGCATGATTGGGGAGTTTGGTATAGAGTTGTTATTCTTCCAGAGTATCATACATATTTTAATCAAACTATGCCGTATGGTTCTTCTAGTATTGCCTTTAGAATCTGTTTAAAAGAAAATATATTATTTGCTAAAAAACATGGTGCCGAAATATTTTTATTCACGACAAATTTAAATAATGATCAAAGTCCAAAAATGATTAGGCAAAATAGCCATGCTAGAATGTTTGAAAAATTAGGTATTCTTAGTTATTTAGGTGAAAGAGAAATATTTTATACTCCACAAAATTTATGGAAGATAAATATTAAAAGCTATTTTAATTACCTAGGAAAATTAAATGTCAATTCAAACAAATAAAATTACTTCAGATCTAATCAATGCAGTACAAATAAACGATATTGATTTAAATAATGATGACGAATGTAATGAATTAGGTAAAATTGTTTCGCAAAATACTGTAGTAGTTATTAATTCAGCATGTTCAGAAAAAAGATTATTTGATATTCAAACAAATTGGGGGAATCCAAGTAGGTGTATAATTCACGAGGCAGTAGTAAACAGAAGGTTAAAAGGTAGACATTGGCGAAAACTTTACTTACATTTAGGTTATACTACAAAATTAATAGATCCTGAAATACGATCAGCAATGTGCAGAGTTTCATTTGAGAACAAAGATGGAAGACCGTTAGGAGTATTCGAAAATAATGATACATTAGACTGGCATTCCGATCAACCATCTGTTCCAGATTCGCAACGTATAATTTCTTTAATGTCATTACATGGTACTGAAGGGTCAACTACATCTTTCTTAGATACCAGCCTTGGATATGAAAATTTATCGTCTGATGATAAATCTATGGTTGACGAATTGACAACTGTTTGGAAATGGGATGGTGGATATGTTACACCAGGATTAAGAGACGAACAAGTAGCAATGACACGGTATTTTTTCTGTCCTATTGATGGGTTACAAACCCCACTTATTAACGAAACTGCAAGCGGAATAAAAGGAATTAAATTTCCTTATAATTGCTGGTGGAAGTTTGATGAATTAACCCAAAAAGAAAGTGATAAATTTCGAAATCATTTATGGGAAAAAATTAATAAACCTAAATATGTTTATGAACATATATGGAAAGATGGACAAATTTGTTTTATGGATCAAAGCATAACATTACATGCAAGACTGACATCTGTTGCTAAAAGTAGCACAAGAACACTTTCGAGGTGTGTTACATATTTAAATAATATCATTGAAGGTACAGAACAAAAAAATCATGTTTGTTATCAAGGCAAAAAATTAGATGTCGATTCTCTTTTATCGTTAGTTGACAACGAACGGCATAAAGAATTTCAAATAGCTTTTAAATAAATTTACATCCATACCTCATATTATCTGGCCTTTTACCACAACTATGTTTGCATCTATCTTGATTATTATGATCTAGCAATTTATTAAAATTTGGTGTCTCAAAATCATATCCAAATCTTAAATAATGATCGTAGTGAAAAAAACACGGCCATATATTTCCTTTCACATCTACAAAAAGTCTATTTTCTTTTTCATGAATACAATCAAATTCGGTAACATTGGGTATTGCTGTTTTTAAAATATAATTAGTGCCTTCGCCTTTATTCACACTTAATTTTAAAATATCCGGCATGGAATTTTTTTTTAATAATGGAAGAACAAAAAAAGAACATCCATACATTTTTGCAAAATTTTTAACTTCGTTTATTTGATGTTTATTATGATCAAAAGTTATAAATTTCCACTCAAAACCATGATTAATATTTTTTATAGTTTCTAATCGTTTCGTAATTCTGTTCCACTTGGCATTTATTCTATATAAATGATTTGTATCTTTTAAGCCATCTATGCTTAGAGTTATTTTTATTTTATTTTTTTCTCCTAATAAAGCCAATTTTTTCCATAAACCAATATTACCTAATGTTCCGTTCGTTGTTATGTTAACAAATATATTTTTTGAAATTGCAAAATCTATATATTTTTCTAGTTCATTATTTGCAAATGGATCGCCAGAAACACCAGAAAATTTTATTTTTGTTGTAGGCTTGTTTGTTAATATTTCAGCAAAAATATGAAATGGTAAATTATTATTTAAAAATTCAGGATGAGTTAGAGTATGTGTACGAACACAAAGAGGACATTTTAGATTACATTTACTACTAATTTCAAACTCTATATTATAATTCATTTCAATAAATATATTACAATAAATATTTATTAAATGCATACTTTTCATTTCAATATATCTGTTTTTCCTTCAAACTATTTACTGTGGATTAATAATATAATTCCTGACGACTTCCAAGAATTAATTAAAAGTCTTTCCGCTTATGATAAAATAATAAACAAAAAATTTGCTACAATTCAATGTTTCGATGAAAAAATAGTATGCGAAAAACAAATAATAAGTATTTTAATAAAAAACTTTCAATACTTTATTGATAAAGGAGATGAAAGTAAAAATCGAGATAGGCATTATGGTTATCTAATATATATATTACTAACATACTATCCTAGTTTACCGCCTACATATGAAACTCATAAACAAATATGGGCATTATTTACTAGTGAGTATGTTAATAGGATTAGCTCTTCAAAACCAATAGATTACAATGACAATAAACCACTTGTTTGGGTTCAGCCTATAAGTTTATTTGAGTATAATTTAATTTTTAAATTTAAATATGAAAAACTAGATGTAGAAGATTTGTGGAATCCAGGTATTGAAACTCGAAATTTACGAGATGATATAAATTTACTTGGCCAAACATTAAAAGATATTTTTCCTGTCACAATAACATGCACATAAAATATGAAATAAGTTTATTTAATCCAAATTGGGAGATCTTTAATAATGGTGTTAATTTAGAAGAACACAATTATAAGAAATTAAATAAAAACGATAAAAAAGATGTGTTAAATTTTTATTGTGAACTACTTTATGACCTAGAAAAAAATTTTAAAAAACAATCAAAAATAAGAGTACCATTTGCTATTTTTATATCTCAAATTATTGCATGTATTCATAAATATTCGTTATATGAATTTACAAATAAATTTGAAAATGAATCTAATTTTTGGAAATATGCAGGAGTAATAATAGATAAAAGTTTAATTCTTCGTTCTCTTTGCTATTTGCCTGATAAAGCACCATTTCGAACATTAATATGGAACCATGCAATTGTTTTAAATAAAAAAGATTTACTAGATAAGACGTGTAAGGGTATAAATCCCGTTACAAGTAATATTAATAGAGACAAACAAAAACTACAAAATTATCAATTATTAGGCAAATTTGCAATATTATCAAAAAATTGGACAGAATTTGAATTACATTTATATTATTCTACAGAAGAAAATTACAAAAAAGCATTTACAACTAATAAAAAAATTGCAGGCAGTCCTGCGTTGTTTGTAGATTTAATAAATTTTTATAAAAAAATATTTATGGTACATAAAATTAAAGTATCGGATAAATATTTGCATGACTGAACTAATTTATGATGATGGCTCTAGATATGTTGGTGATGTAGTAGATGGCAAGCGTCATGGTACTGGTTATCTAACTTTCTCAGATGCTACCTTAAATATAATGAAAGATTGGGATACTAAAGATGATGCAGATTTTTCTGAAGGCCTTGAAGACCCTTTTGGAATATCTACTCCTAGCAATACTGGGGATACAGACAATATTAATAGTACATTATTAGAAGAATATAATAAACAATCTACTAAGTGGGCAGAAAATTATGCATATATAGGTCAATGGGAAGATGATGTATTTCATGGTATTGGTACTAGAGTTTATAATCAAAGAAAAGCCCCGGGCAAGGCAATAACAAAATATATCGGTGAATGGAAAAACGGTTATAAACACGGTTTTGGAAGAATGTTTTGGTTAACTACTACAGGAAAAAGATGGGCTTGGGGAGTATTTCAAAATAATAAAGGAAGTGGCCCAGGATATGATCGTACAACCCTTTTTAGATTATCTACTACATGGAAAAACGGAATGTGGTCTGATACAGAAGATACCTTGCTACATTGGATTAAAAAAACAAGTTGGGGAGCGACTGCTAGTTGGCAAGGAAAATTAAATTTTCAAGGATTTACAAATAAAGACGATGCACCTACAGAATACGAAGGCACATTAACTGTTCTTGGTATTTTTCCAGATCCAATGACTATAAACTTTTCCGATGGTTCTAAATTTATTGGAACATACAATTTTGATACAAACAAAGGAAATGGCACATTAACCCTAGCCAATGGATATACATATACTGGTGATGTAACAGGATCATCTGATGATACTATAATTTTTGACGAATTTGAAATTCCTGCTTTAACTGGTTATAAATTTAATTGAGAAAAATAATGAGTATATTACATGTTTATATATTTGAATATGTTGGAAGCAACAATGTTTCATGGAATTCTGTTGATGAAGGATTTGAATATATATCTAATGTTGTAAATACTCACGGAACAAGCGACGAATATACAGAATTTTTAAATAGACAAAATTCTTTTAATTTATTAAATCCAACCGATGAACTAATAACTGAACACCTGCTTAAACGTGTAATAGAATTTCCAGACCAAGCCACAATAGATTCTACATATATTTTTGACCCTGGCTTTGATTTTGATTTAATTTTTGAAAAGGGCGACATTATATTTAAAGAATTGTTCATTAATTCATGATAAACAAATACAAATAGATTAATGATTATTGAACCGTTATCATTAGATGCTAAAAATTTTATTAAAATATTTTGGAATTTAACAAATACATGTAATTATAATTGTGATTATTGTAATCCAATATACAAAAATGGAACATACAAATGGTTAGATAATGATAATTATTATGCATTTGTAGATAATCTTTCTACCCATTTTGTCTCTAAGGCCATTAGTATACAATTTACAGGCGGCGAACCAACCATTAATAAAAATTTCCTTCCTTTAATGGAATATTGTAATAATAAACTTCCTCATGTATATTTAGAAACATACACCAATGGTACAAAAAATTTAACTTGGTGGAAAAAAGCAATAAAATATTTAGATGTTGTTCATTTAAGTGTCCATAGTCAATATGATACGTTTAAAATAAAAGATTTAATTTATTTTTTATTAGATAATGGATTACAATTTTTAGCTTGCATGGTAATGGATGACAAAAGACACCATGAGAAAGTATTAAAAATTTGGGAGGAACTTGATACTATAAGGCATGAAAATCTTTTTGTATTTTTAAAACAGTTACATAACAGTCACGGATACCCCGATTTAGGGAGTAATTATGATGAACTAGACAAACAATTAATACAATGCATTACTTTTAATAATTTGAAACGAATATTAGCTCACCCAACTGCCATTGCTGTAAGTCATTATCCTGCTATTTTAAAACAACAAAACAAAATAAAATTATTAGAAAACAGTCATTTTAATAAAAATTTAAAAGGATGGATGTGTCATGCTGGATATACTAGTTTTCATACAAATTGGAATGGTGATATAATTAGATGTGCAAGTAATAAAACAAAGGTAGGTAATATTTTAAATAAATCATTTAATCCATTAGTAAGGCCTCAAACGTGTGAAAGCAATTTGTGCGGATTTTATCAACCGCAAATTCAGCCAAAAAAAATATTATATTAATTCCTGTACTTTTTTAACACTATCAGAACATAATGCAATATTAAGAATTATATTTATATTTTCATCCATAGAAAAGATAGCATGTTCTATTGCTGTATTCATAATATACATAAAACCATAATCAAACTGTAATAATTTATCGTGTAACATAAAAAAACACTTTGGATAATTACTGTTAGAGATAGGTATTATAATTCTAAATGTATCAATAGTGAAACCATCAGAATCAATATGAGGCGGGAAATAACCACCAGGCTTTAAAATTATTATATGGGACCTACAAAGCCAAGGTTCAAACGGTTTTATTATATCTTTAAAATTAATTTTATGATAAAAACTGGTAGGTGTTTTAAAATCTAATTCTGTATATTTTGTATCGTTTAATTTATTATATTCAGGCAAACTATCTAAATCAGGTATTCCAGTCATACCTCCGTCTAAACTAGTAATCGGAATACCATATCGTTCTATATTTTTTCTAGGATTATATTTGACAAGATACTTTTTATTACTATGTATTTGTTTTTCTAATTTCTTATAATCAACTTCTATTCTTAACTTATAATAATTAGATCGTAAAAATAAAATATTATGTAATTCTAAATTTGTTATCATATATTTTTTCTAGTTCGTTGATAGGTTGATATAATGATATTGAAAATACAATTCTATCATTATCAGTTGAATTGTTTACTGCATGATAGTTATTTACATTAACTACTGTTGGAGCATCATATAAAACTTCTTCCGTTAGATTATGATACTTATCATAAAAATTCATTGGTTCGATACGAGCAGATTCGCTAACGGCAATATTTAATGCACAATTTCTATTAAGATCTCTGTGTATAATAGGTTCAGTATGTGGTAATATTTTCATAAAAAAAACATTAGATTTATGAAAATTAAAAGGTACTTTATCTAAAAACGATATATCTTTTACAAAATTATAACCATAATCAACACGCAATTCTAATAATTCTTCTACTCTGTTATTATTTTGATTAAAAACTTGCCAGTAATCAGATGATGCAATCTTAATTAATTCATTAAGGTCATAATCTAAATCTATCTTAAAATAATTTTTTTCATTATCTAGAAAATCGTCATCGGGTAAAAACCTATCATGATGTTGTTTTTTATAATTTGTCATACGTTTTATCTCCCGGCCATAACGGCATTTTTGTTCCTGGTTTACGTTTTGGTATTTTACTATCTGCAGAACTTACACAACTATTACTAATACAAATTTTTGGGCCATCAAATAATTTAAAATCATCATATATGTAACCTAGCGGTTTATCGTCGCAACTATATGATCGTTTTATACTACCGTCTGGTTCACGAATAATAATACTGCGATATCCGGACGAGCATTCCCATCCTTTAAAGTTATTAAACTCAAAAGCATTAAACCGCTCTGCTTGATCCATATACCACGGACCGCCGTCTCTGTCTCTAAACTCAACTTGAAAATGTTGAGGTACATCCTTATTATTTTCTTGATATATCGGATCAGGACTCTCAACAAATGTCGGTATTGGGCGTTCTACATATTTATTTTTTGCTTCAGTATATGCTCGCTGAGGCATGCCATTGTGTAACTGTTCAAGCATTTTATCATTGTATCCTTCTACTACAAAATTAGCATGTGGATCACTTTGTGGCTTTAGCGTCACATTAATACCTCGTTCATGAAAGTACATTACTTCGTCCATTATTAACCAAAACCATTCCGGTACCATCACACAATTAATTGTAATTTGTACATTATGTTCTTGGCATAATTCTAACTTGTCTGCTAATATTTTGCGCCGTTTTATTTCACTATTATACTCACGATGGTAACTGCATGTAATACTTGCTCGATGAAATGGTGTTACGGTCTTTACATATTTTTCAAACCAACGCATGCCTGGCGAACAGTTACTGGTCATATGTACAGATGTATAATTTGTATTTTCAATATCATCGCCTAGATACTTAAGAATTTGTAAATAACCAGGATGCAAAGTAGGCTCACCACCAGAAAGACTAAAATGGAAACTATTAAATCCTCGCTCTCTGGCTTGTTCTTTAATTTTGTCAATTGTTTTAAAACAAAGTTCTGTAGATCTATGGTCTTTATCATCACTCCTCCCATGTTCCCAACAATAACTGCAATGGTAATTGCAAAAGCGGCCAAGCAACCAAGAGACTGTAAACAAGTCTCTATAGAGCATACTACGTTGACCTACTCTTACGAGTTTATTAAATGGAATTTTTGTGAAATCATATTTGCTTATATTTAATGAGTTATTCATTTATATTATTTAAGAAGGTAAACATATGGTATTTTTGTGAAATCGTGCATTTGGAGGAATAAAATGTTCTTGATAGTCAATTATTGGCATATTAGGATTTAAAGTTTTTAATACATCATATAAATGTGGAAATGTTTCATACCAATTTATTTCTGGTCTTTTATTTTCAAAATATTGAATACAGTGAACTATTTCGCTATATGTATGTTCTGTTATAGAATTTCCTATTATATTGCGTATTCGTTTTAAATTTTCAGCATAGTCTAATTTTTCTAAAATACAATATTCTAATGCGTTATCAATATATTTAACATAATGTTTTGGTAGATTTTGAATAGATAATCCAGGCTCCATAACCATATTAAAACCTATTCTTTTATTTAATGGCTTTTTGTATTCATTAAATAATTTAACAAAAAATTGTAAATATTTTTTTAATGTTGGTAAACTAAAAATATTTAATGTAGGAGATAATCTTACTTGTACATTATCTAATGATAATAATATTTTTAAATTATTAAATACTCTATCCCATTTAGCACCATATCGTATCGCTTCAAATTGTTTATCCAAACAATCTATGCTACATTGAAATTGCCATATTATATTTGAATGTTTATTAATTAGATCAACATATTTGTCAAAAATGTTTTTTTTGGTATTAAGATTAGATGAAAATTGTAATCGTAATTTATGTGATGGTACATAATTTATTAATTTTTCTAATAAAATAATAGTTTCAGGATTATATGTCGGTTCGCCTCCACTAAAAGAAAAATAATAACAAGGATCATCTGTAAAATCTTTATTTTTTAAATAATTTATAAATTGATCTAATATGAGATTTTTCCATTCTTCATTTCCTACATTCTTATTTTGATTGGTTTCCTTAGCCCAACTAGTACTATCTTTAGGTCCACAATATACACATTTTAAATCACATACACTACTTAATACAAATTCAAACAAACGGCCTTTATCACCTTTATACATTTCTTTTTTTTCATCATTTGTAAATATAATTTTTTTATCATGATAAACATTATACGACGATCTAAACCAATTATTGGGTTCCAATTTTAAACAATAATCACAAGCATCAGGTAATCTATTTTCAAATAACATTATTGCTTTACGCTTTAAATAATCTGTATTTTCAATAAAGATATTTTTATTATTTTTTAATTCGTCTATTTCTAAATGGATATCTTTAGTTTTGCAACAATTCTTAACAGAGTTATACGGAAATTTCATATTAATATCTGTAAACATTTTACTACAAATATATTGTGTCATACTAATATTTCCATATTATTCATATGACCGCTTAAAACATTTTTAAATTTATCTAAAGATTCACTTTTTGGTACACACATACCACAACCACATGTATGTTTAGAACATTGGAGAATAGGTAATGATTTATTTGCTAATTGTTCTTTTAACCAATCAAGATGTTTATATAACTTTTCTTTACTTAAATCACAAATAGGCCCTCGTTTTTTGTTCCATAGTTGTTTGCAAGTTTGATGATGAAGCAATTCATTGTCATGTTGATTAATATGTAAAAAGAACCAATTTACTGCACAATACCAATCTTGAAATCGTGTATCAGATATCCATCCTGTTTCGATGCTTTCATTATTAGTCGAATTTAATAATGTAAGTTGTCGTAAACTGCAACATGCTCTGCCGATACTTCTACCATGTACATTACCTTTTTGTTTTGTTTTTTCTTTTTTCCAATAATTTAAAATATAATTTAATTGGTCTGGTGTATATTCATGGGTGTACGGTGGATTAGGAGATCCCGAATCCCCAACTATTCTAGGATTAAATTTTATATTATTTTTATGTAACTCATCACATAACTCTTTACATTCGTCAAAATATTTTTGGTGAAACATTACATTTACAGCCACTCCGGCAGTAGATTTATCTAAATTTCTTTCTTTGTTTATTTTTAAAATATTTTCAAAAGTTCGTTTTTTAGCATTTTCATTTGCTTCACAATGCCAACTAATAGTTATCCAGTCTAATTTTTTGGATATGAAATCTCGTATAGTGTTGCTAAAGGCACCATTACTTGTAAGGGTTACAAATAATTTTATCCCATTTTCTTGTTTTAAGTTTTTAAGATATCCGGCAAATTCTATAAATTCAGGATATACTGTTGGTTCACCTCCTGTTAGACTTATATTAAATTCATCCGATATTCTATAATCTTTTACTACCTTTAAATAGTCTATTAAAAATTCACTAACATCATCTAATTCTTTTCTAGAAGGGTACGGACTTACTAAGTCATGTCTATGAGGAGGACAGTATGTGCAATCAAAACTACATCGACGTAGAATATCCCATGTAATTGTAAACGGAACTTTAACTGGTTCATTTATTGTATCATATTTAAATTTACTTTCTTTATTCATATAAACTCCGTATTTGTTTTAGATGAGGAAAATAATTATCAAAATTATAATTTGGATAATATTTACTATAAACAGATTCGATATACCTTGTTGTACGTAAAAAAGTTTTAATTTCGTTAATAGGCACATCTTCTTTTAATGTATCTGATTGTTGTTTTAAATTTTCAATTTTGATCATCAAATCTATCCTATTTTTATCATGTTTTTCTTCCAATTCCTCAAAAATTTCTATGGCTCTTTTTACTGCATCTATTGCATATTTCTTAGGTAAGTATCTTAACATCATCCAATCAGGATTAGTAAGAGTATTAAAATTAATATTTATTTTTTTTCTTAAAGAAGAGTTATCTGTAGGGAAAGGAAAGCCTGCCCATGTTGAACCAAGAGTTGTGATTGGAGGTATTTTTGTGTTTAAGATAGAATCAGAAATATATTTGGCCATTTTATCTATATAAGGTAGACTCATATTACTTAAAACTGTGAAACTAGTTATATCTTTTATATATGGAGATGCTATATAACTGCAAAAATTATTTTTAACTATTTCAGGATTTGATAAATGTCTAATTTGTGCCTGATCACCTACTGCATCTTGGCTAACCATTATAGATGTTGTCCAATTATTTTTACGATAATCTCTATATAAATTTAATAATTTATTATTTAATGAAGGTTTAGCATTTCCATTAGTAACTACAGAAAAAACAAGAATTTTATCTTCTGCTTTATATTTCCCCATTTCTATTAATTCTTTTGCATCTGTATACATAGATTGTTGGATAGTTGGTTCGCCTCCTAAATATGCTATGGTTAAAGTGTTAGATACATTTGCTTTAATACATTGAGAAATAAAATTTTTCATACTTTTTAAATATCTTTCAATATAAGGATGTCCGTTAGATAACGGTTTTTTTACCCCTCCTTTATTGCCTCTTACATCATGATCTTCCGACCATATCTTTTGCAGAATAGTACTATTACCTATATGACACATATGACATCCTAAATTACATGTTGATTCGGGCCATATTTCTATTCGTTTAACAAAATTGGTTTCATTATTCAACTTTTCTTTAGGCCAAAATTTAGTAACATCCGTACCCCAGGTTGCATTATAATCATCAAATGTTCTTAGTCTGGCACTAGGAAGTCCATGCTCTTCACAAGTCCAACATTTAATACAATCAAGAGGCTTGATATTATTTTTTAAATCTTCTTGTCGTTTTAATAAAGCAGGATGATACATAAAATAATCGTCACCTAATTGATCATATATTTCTTGATTCCATGGTATAGATTCTGTGTCACAACATGCAGTAAAATTTAATTTTTCTGGTTGAAATTTAAATACATTATATGTTTGTAAACAATGAAGATCGTTTCTATAAGGTCGAATATATTCTAATCTTTCATTGTTACCTGCAAAACCTGGAGGGATTTTAAACTTTGTTGATTTACTCATAATAATTTTTCCATTTCAAAAAATGTTTTTGTAAAATCTGTACCACGTACTCTATCATTAAGTATAATATATTCTTGAAATTCTGGCATACGTCTAGACCAATCTTCTTGATACATAAAATTAATCATACCTTCTAGTCGTTTTATTCCATAATCTGCTTCACGCCATTTTTCATAGGTAACTTTTCCTTTATGCCAAGACGGAATACCCTTTTCCCAATTCTTTTCCCACCACGGATAAAAGTCTTCATATTTCTGCTTAGTTTTTTCTTTAAACCAGAGAGGAAATATCTTAACATTAAGATGAGGGGGCCAATATACAAAATGATAGTTAACGCCACCTGCTCCAAACGGCCACATATTGATTTTTTTAAAGTTTTGCTCAAGTTTCCATTCTATTAAATCTGGTATATAGTATATATTTAATGCCTGTACTGCACAGGCAACTGTTACTTCTACATTATCGTCTGTATTATCTAACACATGAAATTGCTTTACTTGATGATCCCATTTACTTGGAAAGCGAATATAATCATTCATTTTTCCGACAGAATCTATACTATAATGGAATCGTACTCGCCTAAATTTATCCCATAAATTAAATAATCTATCATGTAATTCTATGCCATTACTGTTATAGCGTAATTCAATATTAGAAGCATAACCCATTTCAACTACTTTTTCAAGTAAAGTATAATGTTCTTCTATTATTGTACTTTCTCCTCCAGCAAAATACAATTGATAAATGTTTGGTATTTGGCTGTATAGGTCTTCCCAAAACTTGGGATTTTTCTTATACCAATTATATGTTGCACCCCATTCATCGGCACCACCACCATGCCACTGGCATGAATCTTTAAGTGTTTTGTTTCTTATTTGTGGATAAAACGCTTTCCAATCTTTAACCCAATCACTGGAATCATGTGGCGAACACATAATGCATCTAAGTTGACACTTAGAACCTAAACGCAAATCAATGTATCTTATTTTCGGAGGTATTTCGCCGTCGTCTTTTGTTTCTCCTATCATATCATCTAAGCTAAATCGGTCCATCCAATATGCTGTTTCCCATTGTCGTTTAGATAAATGACCTGCATCTTCTTCTTTAAAGCACTTCATGCAACTAGGAGGCTTTTCTCCTGCAAGCATTTGCAATCTTATATTCTTCATATAAGAATTATTCCAAGATTCATTTAACCCTGCCACATTTAAATTAGCTGGCTTACCGTCATCAGTCCGCAACTCGCCTACTTTTGCCCCCAATTCTTTCACATTAGTAGGTCCGACACCAGATGCATTTGCGGTACAACATACTCGCATTGCCCCATCTGGTCGTGTGCTAAGGTGCATCCAAGGTAATGCACAAAATGTTTTACTGGGTAAGTTGCTCATCTATAAACACATCACGATCTTTTATTTCACAAGTCTTTTTACATTTTTCAACAGGTGCATCTGTATTCCAAGAATTTATAATGCCATTAAATAATGGACCATCTAATATTTCTTGTATTGTTTGGGCATGTAAACTGTTATTATATTTTGCATTAAGTTCGCCAAACAAAGTTTTCGGAGGATGCCCTGCTATCATATTTAACGATTCAGAATTTACATAACAACACGGTATTAATTCGCCAACATGATTTATAAACACTCGTTTTTGATTTCCATATTTACATTCTATCATTGTTGTTTTATCTCTCCACTATTTTTTCTATGTGAATATATTGTTCTAAAACGACTAAATCCTTCGTTATCTGACATTTGTTTTGCCTGTTTCAGTAAATGTTTATTATATTCAAACACTATAAATTGCCAAGTTGCTTTCCCTCCGGCATTTATAAATGCCCGCCAATTTTCTTGAACTTTTTTGAAACTAGCCCCAACTCTATATTTTTCTAACGATCCTTGATCAATTCCATCTAATCCAAAAAATACAGATATTTTTCTTTTTCCTAACTCTTCCCAAAATTTAACGGTTCTCGTTGAACCATTAGTAGCAACATTAATACCAGTAAAACCTAAAAAATAATCAACAATATCTAAAAATTCAGGATGCGTAGTAGGTTCGTCAACTGATCCGCAAAAATTTACTATTTTTAATTTTGGTAGATAATTAGGTGGGATCCATTTTTTTAAATTTTCTAATGTAATATATGATTGATTTAGAATATGGCTCACTTCGTTATGCATTTCCTGTCGTAAACAACCAGGACAATTTATATTACAATAACTAGTAAGTTCAATATCTACCCACTCTATTGTATTACAGTTCCACATAATTTGAATGC
>Ga0310123_10002313_pt1 | contig 15248 bp, 15 predicted proteins | sample CB6_AW_1057_MG_FD_203505 | JGI IMG/M metagenome (GOLD analysis project Ga0310123, IMG submission 203505) | Marine microbial communities from Western Arctic Ocean, Canada - CB6_AW_1057 | ecosystem: Environmental > Aquatic > Marine > Oceanic | place: Canada: Western Arctic Ocean | collected... | reverse complement strand
CAAAGTGCGAAGCACGTCAAGGGTCGCCGGGTGCACGGCGGACAGCGACAATCGTTGCCGTTACGAGTCAACCAGGCTGGTGTGATGCCGATCATTTTCGCTTCAAGCTTGTTGATGTTTCCGTTTTTCTTGTTTCAACAACTCAGTCGGTTGGCTCTGAGCCGTGACTGGCCCGAGGGCATTACGGCACTGCTGTCCAATCTCGACGCCGCATTCGCCGGTCGAGGCTTTATCTACAATCTTTGCTACGTCGGCTTGATCTATTTCTTTTGCTATTTCTGGACGGCCATCACTTTTAATCCGAAAGATATGGCGAACAACTTGAAAGACTACGGTAGTTTTATCCCGGGCTATCGACCAGGAGGCCGGACCGCCGTGTATTTGGAACAGGTCATGGTTCGAATTACTTTTGTCGGCGCGGCCTTTCTGGCAATTGTCGCAATCATCCCGACGCTCGTAGCCACGTCGTTGAAAATTCCGTTCCTGATCTCAAGTTTTTACGGGGGAACCGGATTGTTGATCGTGGTGTCTGTTGCATTGGATTTAGTGCAAAAGATCGACAGCCACTTGGTGATGAGAAACTATCCAGGTCTGTTGGAGCCGGATGAGAAGGGAAGTCGATAGTGTCCCGTGTTTGACGTGTTTGTGCGATCTGGGAAGTCAAGTGACTACATACAAGGGCGGGTGGCATGTCTGGAATGTTTTAGTTCGATCAAGTTTGCAGCGAGTAGATTGGCAGTCTCGCAGCAATGACGGTTATCGTGTAAAACTGGCCGACTTTACTTGTGAGATTCTTGTCAAGACGTTTATAATCACCGAAACCTGTGCTGAGGGGCATTTTGCTTTTTGGCCAAAGTGATTGGAGCGTCACGGAAGAGCCGTTTAGTCCGGACGTTTTAGAACAGTCGTGTTGTTTTTAGATCAGAAAGAAGTCGGTGAAAGTTCGGTCTAGCGTGAAGCGTATTTGCGAAAACTGCAAGGTCGTTCGTCGCAGGGGAACGATCTACGTGGTTTGTTCGTCGAATCCGAGACATAAACAGCGGCAAGGTTAGGCGTTTTGGTCGTTGGTGATCACTGGTTCTATATTTCCTGGAGTTTCGTCCAATGCCGCGTATTCAGGGTGTTGATTTGCCCAACGACAAGCCGGTGTACATTGCCCTGACATATTTGTTTGGCGTGGGTCAAAGCACAGCCATTGATACGTGTCACAGGTTGGGTATTAAGCCTCAGGTCAAGGCGAAGGAGTTGTCGGAAGACGACGTTGGCCGGATTAATAGTCATCTGGACAGTGAAGTCGTCATGGAGGGCCAACTGCGGCGTGGCATTCAGCAGGATGTTGCCCGTCTGCGAGACATTAAGTCCTATCGCGGTTTGCGTCATCGTCGCGGACTGCCGGTGCGCGGACAACGGACCAGGACAAATGCGAGAACCCGCAAAGGCGGAAAAAAAACAGTGGCTGGAAGGAAGGGTGTCAAGGACATGAAGCATTAGCCGATGTCGGAATCTCGGTTTGAGAGTAGTGTTCCAATTCTTGTCGCAAATCGTGGAAGATTAATACTTTGTGTGTGGTGAGAGAACGAATTGCTGTCCGGAAATATCTTGGACCGAACTGAGCATCTCAAAATAGCTTGCAAACAAATTTCAACCAAGGACCGAACGAGTGGCCAAGTCGAAGCGAAAAAAAATTAGGCGGCACACCAGTCGTGCCATTGCACATATAAAGGCGACTTTTAATAACACCATTGTCACAATTACCGATGTCAATGGTGAAGTTTTGTGCTGGGCGACGGCAGGAACGTCTGGATTTAAGGGCAGCCGTAAGAGTACTCCATTTGCGGCACAGAGGGCTGCGGAAACTTGTGCCGAACGGGCGGCGAAATTTGGCGTCAAAGAACTGGATGTCCGTGTCAAAGGACCTGGTTCCGGCCGTGAAAGTGCGATTACAGGACTGCAATCGGCTGGCATTACGATTAAAGCAATTGAGGACGTGACGCCGCTTCCGCACAACGGCTGTCGTCCTCCGAAGAGGCGTCGAGCGTAGTTCACGTAAGATTCCAACGCAACTTTTTTAGGGACTTTCCAATGCGAATCCGTTGGCGTGGATTGGAACTGCCAAGTAAGGTCATTCCTGATCGAACTACTATGAGTGCAACGTATGGCAGGTTCGAGGCGGAGCCGTTCGAATGCGGCTTTGGGGCGACGATCGGTAATAGCTTACGCCGAATTCTGCTGTCGAGCTTGGAAGGAAGCGCGGTGACTCGTGTGAAGATCCAAAGTGTCCAGCACGAATTTAAGACTATCCCAGGCGTTGTCGAAGATGTCACCGGTATCTGCCTGAATTTAAAATCGTTGATCGTCAAAAAGACTAGAGCTGCGGCGACAACCCTTCGGATCGAACGCCACGAGCGAGGTGTTGTCACCGGTCATGACATAATCACTGACGATACAGTCGAGGTGATCAACAAGGAGCTGGTCATCGCGACGATGACCGACGACGTGCCTTTGAATATCGAGTTGACCGTCGAAAACGGACGCGGCTACCTGCCAGCTAGCGAACACTACGAATTGGAGCCAGAAATTGGCGTGATTCCTCTGGACGCAACATACTCGCCCGTCATTCGGGTTCGTTATAAGAGCGAAGAAACGCGAGTTGGCCAGCGCACGAACTACGACAAGCTGATCCTGGAAATCTGGACTAACGGTACAGTTACTCCGGACATGGCATTAGTGGAAGCGGCCACAATATTGCGGAAACATCTAAATCCATTCATTACCTATCGTGAGCCGGGTCCAGAGATTGCACCCGAGGCCGGGCTACGGGGCATGATGGAAGCGACCGGTTATGCTCCAGTCGACTTGGAGTTGGAAGAAAAACTGAGTCAGAGCCTCGCTGAGTTGAACCTTTCAGTTCGTGCGACCAATTGTCTGGAGTCGGAAGGCATCAATACGGTGCGAGACCTGGTGAGCCGCACCGAGGACCAATTGCTGCAGGTACGCAACTTTGGCGAGACGACCTTGGTTGAGGTTCGGGAGCGATTAGGCATCATCGGACTTCGTTTGGGTATGAAGATTCCCCAATCATTGTCAACGTCTGGAGCCTAGTCAGACTCTTGACCCTCTGTGAAAGAAGAGTCAGAAACCATGCGACACCGAGTCAAAGGGCGTAAGCTCGGCCGCAACGCGTCTCATCGCCGAGCTTTATTTCGCAATATGGCCAACAGCTTGATCCGTTCGGTACGGGTTGACGAAGATGAACGGAATAGACCAAAGGTTCCTGGCCGTATAGTGACTACATTGGCCAAGGCAAAGGAAATTCGCCCGTACATCGAAAAATTGGTCACGCTGGCTCGCAAAGCCATTGAGCACGAAGCTCGGGCGGCGGAATTTGAAACCTCAGCTGATCGGAACTCAGCCGAGTGGAAGAGTTGGCGCGATTCAGAGCAATGGAATCAATGGAATCAGGCAATTGCTCCAGCTGTCGCCTACCGCCGACGAGCGTTCGCCTTATTGCGAGACAATCAAGCCGTTGACATTCTGTTCGACGAACTGGCCAAACGTTTTGAGGACCGAGATGGAGGCTACACGCGAGTTGTGCGACTGCCCGCCGTGCGATTGGGTGACGCAGGCCGGAAGGCGCTAATTGAATTTGTTGGTCAACGCGACCGCATCAGATCGAAACGAAAAACTCCGGTTGTCGCGCACGTCGAACAGACGGACGGCGACGATGCTCCCGAGTCGGATGATGTTTCCAAATCCGATGAAAAGGAAACGGAGTAGCCTTTCGCCAATTCGCTTGGCTGTTGACTGGCTTGGAAGGTCCAAAGCCGATTGTCACGCGGCTTTCAGGCGGCACGGACCGTTACTCTCGCTCGACTGCCTCAAGGGGCATTACGAACCAAGATGTGAGAAGGGATTTTCGATTCAGTATGTCGACGCTCGACCCATTCGATTTCAGTCGTGCAATGCATCGTTTATGCGATGATATCACGGCACGCATGACGGAATTCCGCTACATCCGAATGGACCAAGTGGCCGTTACAATTGCTCAAACCCGCAACCAGGTTTCCTACGGTCTTCAGGCCAAGCTTACTCCGATGCGTTTCGAAAATGGCTCACTCACCACTAGTTGCCACGGCTGTGATTGGACTGTCCAAAAACTGTTTCAGGATGACCGTGAGATGCTTTACATCCTAACGTTCTATTTGCCGCGGTTCTTGAACCAAACTTTCCATGAGAAGATAGTCACTGTTTTTCACGAGCTGTACCACATTAGCCCATTGTTTGACGGTGACATCCGTCACATGCACGGCCGTTACTACGCTCACACGCATAGCCAAAAGCAATACGATCAGCTCATGGAGCTATTCGTCGACCGTTATCTACAGCGCCAGCCTTCGAAGGCTCTGTATCAATTCCTTCGTCACAGGTTCCGAACCCTGCACTCCAAACATGGCGGCGTAGTTGGTCTGCAAGTCCCGATTCCGAAGTTGATACCCGCTTCGGCACTCGAGTCTGCGTAAAAAAAGAAACGATAACTCATCAGGCAAAGCGCGACCAAGGCGATTGTCAAGTCAATTCGAGCTGGTGATTTCCTGCAGAGCATGGATTGTAGCATCAATGTCTTCGCGGGTGTTAAAAGCTCCTGGGCTAAATCGAACGGTGCCACCGGAATTCAAAGTGCCGATGCACTTGTGAGTGCCGGGTGCGCAATGTAAACCGGCGCGGGTTTGGATTCCGAATTGTTCGTCAAGGATTGTCGCGAGAATCTGAGGCTCAAAGCCATCGACTGCGATGCTGACAACACCAACTCGCCCATCGTTGGATTGCGGTCCAAGAATGTTCAGTCCGGAAATCCCTTCTAGACCGTCCAATAGCGCCGCTGTGAGCTGCTGTTCATGTTGATGGACCCACTCAATTCCTCGCTCCTGCAAGAATGCCAGTCCCGCTTCCAGACCGTACAATGCGGAAACATTGTGATTGCCGGACTCATATTTTTCGGGCAACTTTTCTGGTTGATGATCATCTTCACTTTGAGAACCAGTGCCTCCTTGTCGAAAACTCTTCAGTCGATGTTCGACGCCGGGGCGAACATAGAGTAGCCCGGTTCCCAATGGACCTAGAAGTCCTTTATGTCCAGCACAGGCCAAGAGGTCGACTGGTAGGTCGCGAACATTGATCGGGACATGTCCGACGGTTTGAGCGGCGTCGACTAGAAATAGTGCGCCCGATTCGTTTGCGATTCGGCCAACGTCGACAATCGGTTGAATCGTGCCGGTGACGTTAGACGCGTGAATCAGTGCCACCAGCTTCGTATTCGGTTTGATGGCCGCTCGGATCGAATTTGCATCGACCAACCCAGATTCATCGGCGTCGATGCACGTCACTTCAACGTGCAGCCGTTCTCGTAGTTCTCGCAAAGGACGCCGGATCGAATTGTGCTCGAGAACTGACGTCACCACGTGATCGCCAGGATTTATGATTCCGTGAAGTGCCAGGTTCAGGCTATCGGTTGCATTGAATGTGAAGACGATTTGTTCAGTGGTTTCGGCACCCAGGATCTCGCTGGCCCGTTTTCTGCAGCGTTGGATCATGGCGTGCACTTCTACCGCCTGATGGTACGTTCCTCGGTCTGCAGGAGCGCCGATTTTACGATTGTACGTATCGATGGCGGTGTAAACTGCTACCGGCTTGGGAAAGCTCGTGGCGGCGTTGTCCAGGTAGATGCGGGTTGTTCGGGACATCAAATCTTAGAGTAACAAAGTGATATGACGAGGGCATTTGGTTTTGTCCGGCCATTGCCCTCGCCGCCGTTCGTTAGACCAATAACAATTAGCCTCCGATGGAATACATCGGTCGGTCGGGTTGGATGAATCGGGCGGTGTTGATCTCATGGCCTTCCTTTTTCGTAGCGATCGACTCGCGGATCACTCGGACGATTTCCTCATCCGTGCCTCCATTGCGCATGATCGTTTTGACATCCGTTTCTTCAAGAGAGAATAGACAATTTCGCAACTTGCCATCAGCGGTGATCCGCAACCGATTGCAGCTCATGCAGAACGGCTGGCTGACCGACGCGATCAAACCGATGTGTCCTATTCCGTCCTTGAAGACAAAATTGACGGCAGGTGCGGTCAGGTTTTGGTTCTCGCTAGGAATGAGCGCCATGATTTCTCTGGACAACTTCTCGATGATTTCATGAGCAAACAGAACGCGTTTTCGTTCCCAGGCGTTGTCGGCGTCAAGAGGCATGAATTCGATAAATCTTACTTCGACACCGGTTTCTCTCGCAAAAAGGCCAAAGGGAACGATTTCGTCTTCTGTCATTCCTCGCACCGAAATGGCATTGACTTTTAAGGGGTTGAAACCGAGTTGCCTGGCGACATGGATACTCTCGACGACTTTTTCGTAGCCGTCACGTCGTGTTATTTCTTTGAATTTTTCCGGATCCAATGCGTCCAAGCTGACATTAAGGCGTCGCAGTCCGGCGTCGTAAAGTGCTTGGGCGTGTTCGGCAAAGAGGATGCCATTCGTGGTCAGGCCGATGTCTTCAATTTCTGGTATTGCAGCTAGCTTTTCGATTAGGATGGGCAGATTGCGTCGCACCAATGGCTCGCCACCGGTCAGTCGTATCTTGTTGATGCCCAACGTGACAGACACGCGGACAAACCGCTCGATTTCTTCGAAGCTCAATAGGTCTCTGCGGTTCATGAACTGAACGTTTTCGGTCGGCATACAATAGAAGCAACGGATGTTGCACCGATCGGTGACGCTAATCCGTAGGTTATTATGGACTCGACCGAAACCATCGATCAGTGCCGTATGCGAGTCGCGGAGTTTAGCTTCGGGAGCATTGACAGAATCGGTCATTCTGGCTTCCTGGTACTCTGCAGCAGGTCATTACCTCGATTTTCCGTTGCCGATTCCGCGGCCGACACTGCGTGATCCGCACTTTTGACACAAGGATGTACCCACGCCGACGTCCCGTCGTTCAAGTATTCCTTTTTCCAGACAGGTACCAGTTCCTTTAAGCGGTCGATCAAGTGTTTGCCGGCTTCAAATGCCTGGTGGCGATGTGGGCAACTGACGGCGACGGCGACGCTGATGTCCCCAAGCTCCAGGTGTCCCAGACGGTGGACGATTCCGACACGGTCCACCGGCCACATTTTGCGTGCCTCGGATTCGATTTCAGCTAGCTTGGCTTCGGCCATTTCGTGATACGCCTCGTAGTCAAGTGCCACCGTTTGGTGTCCGTTGGTCATTTCACGAACGGTTCCCAAGAAAAGGACAATGGCACCAGACTGCTGTGACCGGACCGATTCCGTAAGTACCGCGTAGTCGATTTCGTGTCGAGTGAGTTTGATCATCGTGTTAGGCAGCAATTTGCAGAGTCGGTTCTTGTAAGTCGGCCTTTCCAGGACGACACCTTAGTTGTGACGGTTTCAAACGGCCGTCGTATCAACGATTTCAAGATTGATAGTGCATTAGCCACCGCTAACAGGTGGAAAACAGGCGACCTCGGCCCCGGGATGCAGTTGGGTCTGGTCATCGGCATAATCAGTTCCAATGGCGACCAGCAGTCTGGGAACCAATGGTGATAGATCGGGAAATCGCTCGATCAAGGCATTTCGAAGATCGCCCACATTGGCTGAGTCGGACACGTCTAACTGTACCCAGTCAGCTCCGGCGAGGTCTTTGGCACGAGCGAACAATTTAACATCCAACTTCATGTGACCACTAGCTTCTTCGTCGCCGGTTTTAGTTTTTCGCGGATTTCCGGCATCAATCCGTACGACAAGGCAAGCAGTTTCATTGGGTGCAGTGTCGGACTTGTCGTGCCTTGTTCCATTTGAAACTTGCAACTACTACATTCGGTTATTCCGATGTCCAGATCCCGGGCACGCATTCGTGAGATCAGCGGCCAGCCGATACGAATCGATGTGCGGTAATTCTCTTTGGTTAATCCATAAGCTCCCGCCATTCCAGAACACCCTTCTTCAATTCTATGGACCCTTAAGTTGGGAATCAAACTTAGCAGATCGCATGATGGGGTTCCTATTCCTAGCGCCTTCAGGTGGCAGGGCAAATGGTAGCCGGCGTCCATATCGAGAGGTTGGAAGTTGGTCCGCAATCGTCCACTTTGGTGAAGTTGGCGTAATAACGTACCGGATTCTATCACGTGCTTGGCGACTATGTCGACGTCTGGATGGTCCAACAACATGGGATACTCGTACTTTAAACACAAAGCAGCTGCCGGTTCGGTGCAGACTATGCTCAATCCTTCACGAGCCAGTTCGGCCAGTTCAAGGACGTTTTGTTCGGCGACTTTGCGTGCGGCATTTAAATCACCAGACGAAACCATCGCCATTCCGGATACGGTCTGCCCAGGCGGAATGTGCACATCGACATCGTTGTGTTCAAGAATACGGACGAAGGCCCGTCCTAATTCTGGATCGTGATAGTTGGCGTAATGGTCAACGAAATAAACGATGGGCCGTCCTTTTCTAATTTCTGACGCTTGCATTAGAGAGTGTCGCTTGGACGAGCGAAGAAACGAACGTCGTGCAAGCAACGGTAGCTTCCTTTGATGATGTACACCGATCAGTTTTTCCAACAACCAACGCGCCATGGGACTGTTCATCGCCCAGTTTAAAACGGGAGCCACTGTGCATCCGACCACACCAAAGGAATGAGCTCGAGATAGAATCCAGTCTGCTCGGTTTAAGCCATTGGCTTGGACGTATTCGGCCTTTGCTTCAATCATGAGTTGCGGAATATTGACATTTTCGGGGCACTCCAACTGGCATTGCTTGCAGTTGAAGCATAGATCGATCAGACGTTTCATGTCCGGTGCAGCGACATCCTGTGGCGAGATTGTTCTGCATGCGAAATTTCGCATCACATTGGCTTTCGCACGTGGGCTGGCATCTTCCGCCGGCGAGATGTGGAAGAAAGGACACATTCTGGAATCAGTGTGCTGCGTTCGACAGTCACCGCACCCATTGCACAGTGCCGCTGTCTGGTTTAATTCTTGAGTGTTCCATCGCAGGTTCAATTCGACTGTTGCAGGCGCTTGTACTGTCGGAGGTCGAAAATTTCTCAGTGTCACATGCGGGTCGTCGCTGATGATTTTTCCCGGGTTTAATAGATTGTGTGGATCGAAGATGTTTTTGATTTGCTGGAAGACTTTGTACAACGGGCCATATTGCGATCGGATAAAGGCAGTGCGCGACAGCCCGTCGCCATGTTCTCCACTGATCGTTCCAGCTACGGAGAATACGACCTGGTAAAGGTCCCTAGCGATCGCTTCGATTCGCGGGCCATCTTCAGGCATTGGAGCCATAAGGATCGGCCGTAAATGAACTTGGCCGGCCGCGGCATGTGCATACAGCGACGCCGTGACGTCGTGTTTTTGAAGAACTTTTTGCGCCCGAATTAGGAAATCATGAAGCATTTCGGTTGGCACTGCGATATCCTCGACGAACGGCAGTGGCCGCGCCGGGCCAGCAATTCGGGCCAGTAAGGGAACGACTGTCCGCGGCAACGACCACAAGAATTCGACTTCATCAAAATCGTATGCCTCGTAGGCGATCACAGCCTGACTGTTTAATGTCCGCACTTGATGGGTTACCATCTGGATTCTGTCGCGAGCCTGTTTAGAGCTGTACCCAGTTTGTTCCACAATGAGTGCCGCTTCGGCTGCCTGCGAGATGATCTTTTCGAAGTGCGGATGAGACTCGCGTGCTAATGTCAACACGCGACGATCCAGCAGATCACAAGCACTGGGTTGCTGCAGCGCAATTTCCTGCACGGCTTGGATCGCCTCTTCCAGCTGACCGAATAACATCAAGACGATGCCGCGATGCTCTGGCAGAGGAGTCGTGTGGAGTGTCGCTGCTGTGAACAGTCCCAACGTCCCCTCCGAGCCCACTAGCATGCGCGCAAGCCGAAGGTGATTGTTCGCGAGTATCCCGCGTAGGTAATAGCCGCTGCAATTCCTGATGAGCTGTGGCTGACGATCGACGATTAGCTCGTTGTTGTCCTCCAATAGCTTTACAAGTTTACTGATGATGGTTCGCTTGACGTTCAATTTGGCCGTTGAGTCGTCATAGCTGCCGGAATCCAAGAACGTTGGAGTCCCGGACGGCGGATGAGTTTTCAGAATGTCCAGCGATTCCGTGCCAAATTCGACCGTCGCACCGCCGGCTAGCACGACTTCAATGCTCTCGACGTGATCGCGTGCCGAACCGACGCGGACCGAGCGGGAACCAGCCGCATCCACTGCCAGCATGCTGCCGACGGTTGTGACGCGGGCGTTGTGTGGATCGGGCGGAAAGTATCGGCCGAGTTTCCGTAGCTTCCGATTCAAGACATCGTACACGATGCCTGGCTCAACACGAACGGTTTGGTCATCGATCCATTCAATCCGTCGCATGTTGCGCGAAAAGTCGACGATTAATCCGCCGCCCAAAGCAGCGCCTGTAACTCCGGTTCCCGCACCGCGCGCAATCAGTGGTATGTTGGTTTCCTCGGCGTAACGGGCCAGTGTTATCACGTCATCGCGATCTTGGGGAAAGACAACACCCAGCGGAGCAACTTGGTACAAACTTGCGTCACTGGAAAACATGGCAATTGCCATGGGATCGCAGCGGAGTTCACCTTTGAGCATTCCTGCTAGGTCTTCGGTGATTCGTCTGCGTTGATCGTCCACACCGGAACGCCTTGAAAGGACTTAGAATCGGGGACTCGCAGTGAAAATAGTTTTCACATTCGTCGTTCCGAAATTTAACATCCGCACGAACTTTACCGTTTCGATTCTGTCGATTTTTTCAGCCGGATCGCTTCCTGGCGGTAGCGTTCGGCCAACTCTAATTCGAAACGCGGATGATCCGTATCGTAAGTAGTTCGTCGATGACTAGCTTGGCAACGATAACACACCAAGACGTCTTTCATTAGAGTGTACAGAAGCAGATCGACAAGTGCGAATCCCATCAGAATACCAATTGCAGTGCGAGGCCAGTACTGCGCCCAGGCAATACTGCTCAACAATGCACCCAGAATGACGATGAACAATCCCAAACGTTGGGGAAAGTCCTTTTGCTTCCACAAGTCATCATTTCCGCAGGCTAGGCACCGTAGTGGTTTGTTGTTGTCGAGGTCGGCTGGTTGAACCTGACGCGACCAGTCGCAGTGTTGGCATTGCAGACAAATAGGCTTGTCAGAGATCTCCACTCGAATTGGTCGTTGGCAGACGGGACAATAAAAACTGAGATGCATGAGTTCAATTCATCACAGAGGTTGTTGCAGTTCGCGAAATAAGAGCGATGCCGTCATTTCTCCAATAAACGTCAATATGACTCCGACGTACAGAACTCCGGTTGCAGATTGAGTATTCTGATATTTCAGTATGTGCCACACCATTATGAAAACTACTAACGGACCGATGATACCGGTCAGCCATCGTAGGCCGAGCCATTCCCAATGAGTCAATGTCACCATTTGCCCCCAGGCAAGATACAATCCGACAGCGGACAGGGTCAGCCGGATCAGCACTGCGGTTCCAAAAACCTTGGTCAGCCACATCAACGGCGTGATTGAAGTTGTCGGTGCCGCTAAATACCAGTGACCCAAGAGCATGCCCGTTACCACACTGCCAAGTAACGTCGACGTCGACAACTCGGACATTAGATGCAGATAACCGGTCACCGAAGTGAACGATTGCAACGTTAAGGTCGAAAGCATTAGGACGACGGTTGAGACGACCATAATCACGAATACGAGTAGCTCGCCCTGCTTTCTACGTTCCAGTGTCCACATCACGGATCCTAGAAACGAGCAAACTGCAATCAGCGAACACAAGATTGTCGCTATTCTGTCAGAAACAATGGTTGTTTTCGCTGTGAAATGTCCAATGCTCAGCGCTGCCAGGACACTCAGCCCCAGTACAACCATCATTTGAATGCGGAAAAACCCCGAAGACACCTGGCTACGGGGCATGATGCTCCACATCAGACTCATTCCACAGATCAATCGTAACGCGAAGTGAGCGATCATGAGGCCTACCAGTGCTGGCTAATTTTATTTGGCCAGAATATGCGACGGGGACTTGACACCGAGCGAGTCATTTTCCGTTGATTAGAGCCATGACCTCGGCTCGGCTGGATTGGTTCGTTTTGAACAGTCCACGCACGGCACTGGTGATTGTCAGACTGCCGGGCTTGCAAACTCCGCGAATCGTCATGCAGGTATGAGTGGCCTCAAGAACGACGATGACGCCTTTGGCTTCCAATTGATCATGGAAAAGATCAGCGATCTGATGTGTCATCCGCTCTTGCACCTGAGGTTGGCGAGAGATTTCTTCGACAACCCGAGCAAGTTTGCTCAGACCAGCTATCTTGCCGTTCGGAAGATAGCCGACATGGGCCACGCCCATGAACGGCAATAGGTGATGCTCACACATGCTGCTGAAGCTAATGTCCCGCACCAGTACCAGTTCGTCATACTGTTCTCCGAAAACTTTTTGCAAATGCCGTTTCGGGTCGGTATGCAATCCGGAAAACAGTTCTGCATACATCCGAGCGACACGACTAGGTGTTTCGCGTAGATTTGGACGTTCGAGGTTTTCACCGATGGCAAGCAGGATTTCTCGCACCGCGTGTTCGATCCGTGCCAAGTCAACTTCTTGCACAGCAGACGATCTAATCTCTTCTGCGTCGCTTGGCTCATTGGTGATGCACTGGTCCGATTTGGGCGACAGGACACGTGGTAGAGTTCGGGACATCAAAACGTCTTTGCAATCAATTTCTACTGGAAGTACGATAGACAAATTCTAATCCGTCGATTCTAAATAGAACCACACAGAATCGAAAGTGGGCCGGGATTGAAAGCATAGATTTAGTGAATTTGGTGAGATTGACGTTGGACCGGGGCGACGGCGTTTCCGGTACGCGGCTACCAGAAAACGTTGACGTGCTCAACTCTAGTTGTAACGAGAAAATCACCAATTTGACAATTCGTGCGAACGCCAAGCGATTCGACGTATAGTTGGAAAATTCTAGTTTCTGATCCAGATTGTTGTCGTTGGGCGGATTCCACTATGTCAGTAGGAGTTGTTTGGATTTTTTTGATGATTATGGCGTGTACGATTAGGATCGCTGCGCACAGAAAATCGCTGTGGTACATGCTATTGAGAGTAGTTCATTGACTCGGTCGATTTGTCACGCGGGATTACTCTCACCTTTTCGGCAAGGCGACGGCATACAGCATTGTTACTGAACCAACCGACATCAGCATGAACGCGGACCATTGGGGCGGATCGACGACTTGCTGCCTTTGAGCATTCAGTGTCGTAAACAATCCGCGAAATCTCGGATCTCGGTTCGAGTCGTCTTTGGATGTCAGAACGATTCGATCGATCATCAAGAACGAAGCGCCCCACAGGCAGACGAATAGTCCGAGGGCAAAGAATATGGCTTTCATAATTAGGTTCACCTTCGTGGATAGAGGTGATAAGGCATCGCTTCAGTTTAGTCGCTACCAGCCAGGGGTGGTCGACTGTCAAACACGCAACGACCGCGCTAATTGCAGGCTGCGCAGGTCGACACCGTTGTCTGTATTATCGGGAGCTATTTCGAATTGACTTGATGCGTCTCAAAGTAGACATGCCGCGCATTCGCGATTGCCGATTGTTTGGGACGATTACGCTTGTTGTTCCGTGACCTTTCAGTGGATGGAGTGACCAGGTCGATTTAGGTCGTATGCGTTCTATACACTCTATGAGGTTTGAAGCGAGAATTCGGGGCGAAGAGAGGTCTTTTGAGGCGAGTTGATCGAAAAGGCTGGTTGCCGTCGAATGCGGGGTTCCGTTGGCGTTTGGTCTGCCAGTGTCCGAAGTGGATGTCCGAGATACGTGCTCTGGCATGAGTACGAACGCGGCCAGCTGGAATGGGTGAAGCCGTCTTGCTTCTCCTATGTTACGAGTCTCTGTAGCACTCGTAAGCAACCCACGCACTGCGGAAGTTCACAGATAGACTGCTAGAAAGATTTCTAAGCGTGCGTGGGGTAGGGAGGGCAATAGGCTATCCGGAAAAATCTGTAAAATTTTCTCCAATTCCAATCTGACCTTAGCGACGGATTGGGGTGTAAAGAGTCGGTATCAAGACCGAGGATGAGCCAAATCACCGAGGCGTATTGCATCTAGGACGTCGTAGGACACTGCCAGTCAGGAGCCAGAACTGCGGTCTTGGGTGGTTCAGCAGGAAGGCGAGTGTTGTTGGTATCGGGACCGCTGCATCACGAAGATGCTGGAACATCTTGCAGCGCCTGTTCGAAACATTCCCGGACCACCTTCATTCGTACTTTGGTATGTTCGGTTCGGGAACTTCATCGAGCAGTTGAGAGATGATGTCTTCGGGGGAAAATCCTTCAGCTTGAGCTTGGAAATTTGTCGATAGTCGATGACGCAAAACGGGAATCGCCACGCGACGAATATCTTCGAGCGATATACTGGGGCGACCATCCATGGCGGCCATTGCCTTGGCGCCGGCGATCAAGAACTTTCCCGCTCGGGGACCGGCACCCCAGTCGACCATTTCACGAATGAATTTCGGAGCCGCATCGTCTGACGGACGGGTCGCCCGTATTAGCCGGGCGACGTAGTTGATCGTCAGCGGACCGGCCTCGATCTGGTTGATTTGTTGTTGCAAGTACACGATGGACTTGGCCGTCAGTACTTTGCGAACCTCAGCCGAATCGTGGTCGGTGGAGGCCAGGATTTGCTCTTCATCCTCTAGGGTCGGATAGTCAACCTTCACGTTGAACATAAACCGGTCCAGTTGTGCTTCCGGTAGTGGATAGGTGCCTTCCTGCTCTATCGGATTTTGTGTGGCGATCACGAAAAACGGTTCGGGCAACTTGTAAGTCGTCTGGCCGACAGTTACTTCTCGTTCTTGCATGGATTGCAATAGTGCTGCCTGTGTTTTCGGTGGAGTTCGGTTGATTTCGTCGGCCAACAGAATATTGGTGAATACCGGTCCGTGAACAAACCGAAATTCGCGCCGGCCCGTGTCCGATTCTTCTAAGACGTTCGTTCCGGTGATGTCTGACGGCATCAAGTCGGGCGTGAATTGGATGCGTTTGAAGGCCACATCCAGAATCTGGGCGATGGTACTCACCATGAGTGTTTTGGCCAATCCGGGAACGCCGACCAGCAGACAGTGACCTCCAGTGAAGAGTGCGGAAAGAATCTGCTC
>Ga0310123_10002312_pt1 | contig 15248 bp, 9 predicted proteins | sample CB6_AW_1057_MG_FD_203505 | JGI IMG/M metagenome (GOLD analysis project Ga0310123, IMG submission 203505) | Marine microbial communities from Western Arctic Ocean, Canada - CB6_AW_1057 | ecosystem: Environmental > Aquatic > Marine > Oceanic | place: Canada: Western Arctic Ocean | collected... | reverse complement strand
ATCCCGGCAGACATCGACATCCTGCTAGAGGAAGCGCAGACCGGCCGTTTCATGTTCGGCGTGGGTGTTAACTCGGACGCGGGGGTTATCGGAAACGTTGTTGTCGACGAACGTAATTTTGACCTGTTTCGTCCTCCTCGCAGCTGGCAAGATTTCTCCAGTGGTCGCGTTTTTCGAGGCCGTGGTCAACAATTTCGGTTTGAAGCGTTGCCTGGTAGCCGTGTGCAGCGCTATTCGATGAGTCTGACCGAACCCTACCTTTTAGGGACACAGGTTAGTTCGAACATCAGTGGTTATTACTTCGAACGGCGTTTCTTTGACTGGGATGAAGGGCGCTACGGCGGACGGCTTGGGTTCGGTTACCGCTTGGGGCCTGACTTGTCGGTGGCGCTGAATGGCCGCGCAGAACAGGTCAAGATCAGCAGCCCGCGGACGATTGGCGCCGCGCCGCAGTTGGATGCGGCTATTGGCGAACATGATGTCTTCAGTGGCCGTGTTTCCCTATCTCACGATACGCGAGACATTGCGTTCGCACCAACAGAAGGCCACTTGATTGAGCTGTCGTACGAGCAGGTCTTTGGCAGCTTTGACTATCCCCGCGGCACGATCGACTATCGCCGGTACTTTCTAGTGCATGAACGGCCTGACTACTCGGGTCGCCACACGCTGGGATTCTCGTTCCGCGTCGGCGCGTCCGGTTCGGATACTCCTATTTTTGAGAACTTCTTTGCGGGCGGTTTTTCGACGCTGCGCGGTTTCGACTTCCGCGGCGCTTCGCCCGTCGTCAATAGTGTCATCGTGGGCGGCCAGTTTCAGTTTATCGGTTCGGTCGAATACATGTTTCCCCTGACGGCCGACGACATGCTGCGAGGCGTAGTGTTCGTGGACTATGGAACGGTCGAGCAGGACATCGAGATCAACGCGGAAAACTTTCGCGTGGCACCCGGGTTTGGCTTGCGGATCTCTGTCCCCGCAATGGGGCCTGCCCCGATTGCCCTCGATTTCGCGTTTCCCGTCGCCGACGCCTCCACAGATGACCGACAAGTCTTCAGCTTCTTTATCGGCATGACTCGCTGAAATTGGGTTTCAGTCGGATGGCACGCTCTGAGGGACGAAGGGCGTGGCGCAAACTTCCACACCCATCGCTTGTGCTCTGAGCGACTTATTTCGATTCGATCGGAATGACTCCATCCCATCCGTCGGGCGGCGTGCGATTGTGCTGTGCGATAAAGACGGTGAGAAAATCCTTTGCGCGGTCGTCGGCCGGGATGTTGTGAAGCAATTTGAAGGCCGCATTCCAGTCCCCGTTCAGCAGAGCGTCGACCGCTTGTTCATAAGTGGCAATGTGGTGACCGGTTAGCTGGGGATAATCGGCCTCTCTGGGCAATAACTCACTGACTTCGAGCGACTGCTGCATGCCATAAGGACGGATCACGGCCAGCCGGCGCACGCGGGCAATTTCGGTAGAAATCTGGCCACGAACGTAGTTGGCCGTGTGTTCGTCCAGCACAATTCCCGCTCGCAGTCGTTTGGTCATGCCTTCCAGGCGTGACGCCAGGTTCACCACCGGGCCAAATGCGGTCACTTTGACCTGGTCGACCGAGCCGATCTTCCCGGCCACGGCACGGCCAGTTGCCAGACCGAGACCAATCTGAAAATTGGCCAGGGGATGACCCGACCGGATGGCGGCAACCGAGAATTCGGCGCGGATGGCCAGCGCGGCTCGGCAGGCGCGATCGATCGCATCGGGTTGGGGAAACGGCCAACCCCAGAAGCCCATTGCTGCATCGCCGTGGAAATCACCGACGACTCCTCCTCGCTGGAGAATGTGGCGGGTCATGACCCCCATGGCCTGACTGACACGTTCCAACAGGTCCAGCAGGTCATTCGCCGATTGTTCCGTTTGCCGTGAAAACCCGCGCAAATCACAAAACAAAACAGAGACCTCCGTTTCGCGCGGAGCCAGCACGACATCAGGATCTTTTCCCGCTAAGGCTTCGAGAACAACTGGCGAGAGGAACTGGCTCAACCCGGCCAGCCGCCGTAAGTCCAGCAAGTTTCCCAACGTCGTGCCGGCCAGTTCGGTGAATTTGACTTCGTCGCGCAAGTCGTGTGGATCGGAGACGCGCGAACCGGCCTGGTTGGGAGCCGCAAAGCTGCCCGCCATGTAGATGACCCAGCCTCGACACGCGTCTCCTGGTACGGGAGTGGCCAACGCCCAGTCGACATCGTCGCGCACCGTATAGTTGGCTGCCTCCTGCGCACTGGGTCGGTTCCAGACATGCACGACGCTTTCTCGCTGCTCGGCCGCTTGACGAATCAAGCGTTCGCTCGGATGAAACGTCACCCCGGTCGCAAGCCGGCAATCCCAATGCAATACGGTGACGTTCCCTTCCCGCTGTGGATCGGTAGACTGCGGCTGGTCAAAACGGACTGACACGATCGCGGCCGCGTTGGCTCGTGGAACTCCCAACAGCAGGACGTTCACCAGTCGTGTGAAAAGTTCGCGGTCACTCGACGCACCTTCAATAATCTCTGGCAGGCGGGAAAGGACCTGGATCCGTTGGTCTGCATTGCGAAAAGCAAGCTGCCGTAGATATTCCGGGCTGAAAGTCTGCTCGGTCACAGGCCGTGGAACATTCAGCGAGATCTGGATATCTTCCTCCGTGAGAGTGAACATCGTGGTCCCGATGACAAAATGATCCCCAGCCCGCATCTGCAGCTGTTCGACCGCCCGTCCTTCGAGGAAAACGGGGTTGCTGGCCGAGTCGAGCCGCGTCACTTCGATGTGCGAGCCGGTCCACAATAATTCGACATGTCGCCGCGAGATTTGGTCGTCCCACGGTACGGCCCAAGTCCCACTAGCTCGACCCAACACAACCTTTTCCCCGATCGGCAAAGACCTCCGCCAGCGGAACTCTTGATGAACGCCTTGAGCAATCAGATCGGGCATACACGTCGTGAATCTTGAGTCTTGGTTCTTTATTTTTCACTCAGTAGTTTCCAGTTTGCCTGGGGTGGCACGCTCTGAGTCCTCGAAGGGCGTGCCAACTGAAAAGCACTGTCACTCTTCACTCTTCACTTTCCACTCTTCTGCAGCCATCGCGGCAGTCACCAGCCGGGTCAATGACGTGGGGGATTGCTTGAGCAGATCCGCCGAGGATTGGATCGTGGCGTTGGCGCGATCCAGGTACTTTGGATCGTCGAGCGCACCAGCCAAGTAGACGAGGTTGCTGGCGGCGACGGAGATTCCTGCAGGACGCACACCATCCACGGGATCCTTGGCGCGGGCGATCAATGACTGGTGATCGTCAGCCGTAAAGTAAAACCCTCTATGTTGGTCGTCCCAAAACAGCTCAAGCTGTGTTTCGGTCAGTTGTTGGGCGTGGTCGAGCCACTTGGGGTCCTCCGTGGCGCGGTGAATCGCGATGAGCCCGTCTACGAAAAACGCATAGTCGTCTAGATAGGCGGCTAATTCGGCTCGGCCGGATGTGTAGCAGCGGAGCAACCGGCCACCGGGAGTCATCAGGTTAGCCAGCACGAAATCGGCCGCGACCCGGGCCGAATCCAGATATGAATCATTTTGTAGGATTCGGCCTGCATCGGCAAAGCCACGAATCATCAAACCGTTCCAACTGGTGATGATCTTGACATCGGTCAAAGGCCGCTCACGTTGATTCCGCGCGGCGAGCAGCTTTTTCCGGATCGTTTCCAACATCGCCTCCCGCCGACGATATCCATCCTCCGATAGGTCTGAGAGTCGTTTCACTAATCGGGGGACGTGATAGCGCTGCTCGAAATTGGGTGGGCCATCTAATCCGTAAACCGGTGCCAGAAGATTCCACTCACTGTCCTCAAGTACCGGTTGAATCTCATCGAGTTTCCAGACGTAAAAACGTCCTTCGTGACCATCGGTTTCAGCATCGAGTGCTGCATAGTACGCACCGCTGGTAGCCGTCATCTCACGGGCGACAAACGCCAGTAGTTCTTCGACGACCTGCCGATAGACCGGCCGATTTGTTAGCTCGAATGCTTCGGCATAGACTGTGGCCAACTGGCCGTTGTCGTATAGCATTTTTTCGAAGTGGGGAATAAGCCATTGGCGATCGGTGCTGTAGCGGTGAAATCCACCGCCCCAATGATCCCGAATGCCACCTTCGGCCATGCGGTCCAGAGTGTTTTCGAGCAATTGCCGCGTGGCGGCTTGATCGCTTCTGCGCGACATCTCGATCAAAAACATCAGCTTGGGGGGTTCCGGGAATTTTGGCCGATCCGGTTGCGTAGCGCTATACCCAAAGCCGCCGAACTCTACGTCGGCCTCGGAGGCCAATTCCTGAAACACGCGATCAAAAAGTGATTGGTCCAATTCCACTTGGTCTGGTACATTGTTCCGTTCGAGATGAGCTTTCAATGCTACGGTCAATTTGTCGGCGTATTGGTGCACCTGTTGCGATTCGTCCTGCCAGACTTGTTGCATCTTGCGCACGATGGTAAGAAAACCCGTGGCGCCGGGGCGATCATTATCGTGGGCGGGAAAATAGGTGCCGCCGAAGAATGGCTTGGCATCGGGAGTGAGAAACATCGACATCGGCCAACCGCCGCGGCCACTGATCAGTTGGACCGCGGTCATATAGATGTTGTCCACGTCGGGACGCTCCTCGCGGTCGACTTTGATGCAAACGAAATGTTCATTCAACAGCTGCGAGATTTCTGCATCCGTGAACGATTCGCGCTCCATGACGTGGCACCAATAGCAACTCGAATAGCCGACCGATAGAAAAATCAGCTTGTTCTCTCGCTTGGCTTTGTCCAGCGCCTCCTGGCCCCAGGGATACCAGTCGACCGGATTGTGAGCATGCAGCAACAAATAGGGACTCGTCTCCTGAGCAAGTCGGTTCTGGTGCTGGTGCGGCGGAGCATTTCCGTCGGCAGCGGCCGCATCGGCGGGATGGATCTCAGCTGGCTCTCCCGCCTCCACTGTTTCACTGGCTGACTCTAGAAGTGTCGCTGCCTCTTCCGCGCTGCCGTTGGGGACCGAATCCACCTCGCCCGAGCAGCCCACTAGGTGGGTGACAGCGAGCACCGATAGCAGCGCCATTCCAACGCAGTCGCGAAAAAGACGGTACAGCATTCTCCACTTAGACACCATCGGCTTGGTCGCCAGGCTCGTCAAATCGCGTGAATTGTGTTTGCTCCCCTTCGATGGTCGAAGATCCCTCGTCAGCAACATCCTCGGAAAAGATCGACGAGTCCTCGTTCGAAGCGAAAGCCGCTATGTCATTGGTGCCAGACGGTATGTCAGCAAAATCCCCGTAAACGGCGCGAAACGTTACGGTGCCAACAGTTAACAAATCTCCCGAGGCAAGTTCTACCTCCTCGATCCGCTCACTACCTACATAGGTTCCGTTCAAGGATCCCAAATCTCGCACATACAGACGGCCTTGTGACTCGTACAACTCACAATGGCTTCTGCTTACCAGGGCTTGGGGCAGGGAGATTCCAGCCTCGCGTCCTCTCCCCAACACAAGCGGCAGCCGAACTGTGATTTCGGAGGGCCGTACGTCCCCACCCACCACAATAAGTTTCACATCCATATGCGCCCAGCTAAGAACAAGCGGACAGTATTCAAAATGCCACATCGACCGGGAGACCGAGTCGTCGCCCGCAATATGAGAAATAAAGTCTACAAAGAGAAGATCCAAGCGGCAACGGTCAATGGGCGGCTACAATCGCATATGTCCCAGCTCGGAAATCACTAAAGCGGCATATAAAAAGACTTTGTAGCTGACCGGTAAGCAAGGGAAACCCCATGGGAAATAGAGGGAATTGGTGAGGAAATCCCTGTATCAGACACCCAGTCCAATCGGCTCGTTACGGGGCTCCGCCTCGTAACACAATGTCTTTCAGGCTCCGTCTGCCCTTGGAGGCGGAGTCTGGGCTGCGCGAAATTGGCGTTTTTGTAGTGGAATTGCTGTTTGTGAATGGGGCCATTTTTTCATTGTGTGCTCTTATGGACGTATATATACATGGAGGGATTTGCGTGAACACATATCTACAACAATTCGATTCGCCTGCACGTGTATTGGTTCGGCACTTCGAACGGTATTGAGATCAATGGAAGTCCAAATGCCAGGAGACCAAGTCGAAAGTCAAGCTCAGAAATAACCAAGTTCGCAAGGAAAAACGATTCGCAGGCCAGCATAGCCGGGAAGGCCTTACCAAAAACGTCTTAGCCATGGCTGCGTCCGTCGTCGAGTTGACCGAGCAACGAGTTCAAGTAGCCCTCGCAGCACACCCGGAAATAGACTTTCGAAAGTAATGCAAAGAACAAATTGGAACGTCACTTACCGCACTATGGCGTCAACTTCTACCTAGCAAAACCGAAACAAAAATGGGATAACCTTGGTCCAGTGAATTCAACTAATTTCGCGCTGCCCATGTGGATCCCAGGAACGGAGGAAATCAGCTGCGCGATGAGCGCTGCGCAATAGGTGACCGTTCTGCGCAATGAACGGACAATACTCGTCCGTCAGCTGAGCAGCAGTTCCAGGTCTTCGGAGGTCAGATTTCCCATGACACTGTTGTCCGCTGAGATGATCGCGTTGGCCAATTCTCGTTTGTTCTGTTGAAGCTGCAAGATTTTTTCCTCGACCGTGTCGCGCGCGATCAAGCGATAAGCAAACACGCGGCGTGTCTGGCCGATGCGATGTGCCCGATCGACCGCCTGAGCTTCGACCGCTGGGTTCCACCACGGATCGAGAATGAATACGTAGTCGGCCGCGGTCAGATTCAGGCCCTGCCCACCCGCTTTTAGGCTAATCAGAAACAGTGGGCAATCGGAATCATTCTGGAATCGTTTGACGTGTTCATCTCGGCGGCGCGTCTTGCCGTCCAGATACTCGTACACGATCTGGCGCTTATCCAGATGATGCCTCACGATGGACAACAGGCTGGTAAACTGTGAAAAGACGAGCGCTTTGTGGCCTTCGGAAATGATTTCTTGCAGCTGTTCGAGCAACGACTCGAGTTTGGCGCTCATCTCCGTGAGTTTGCTTTTGTCGACCAGACCGGGATGACAAGCGGCCTGACGTAATCGCAGCAGAGCTTCCAGAACATGGATTTTCGAACGCTTCAACCCTTTTTCCTTCACGGTCTTGTCCAATTGAGCCCGGTAGTAGCCGCGCAATTCGTTATACTGCTTGCGCTGTTTTCCGGTGAGCTCGCAATAAAGTGTCTGCTCGGTTTTTTCGGGCAGGTCGGTCAAGACTTGATTTTTCGTACGGCGCAGAATAAACGGCCGCAGCGCCTGACGCAGCAAATCCAGGTCCGATTCGTCGCCGCCTCGGGTTGACTTGGACAGCGCCGCAAACGCTGTGGAACTGCCGAGCATCCCAGGATTGAGGAACTCGAATAGCGACCACAACTCACCCAAATGGTTTTCGACCGGCGTGCCGGTCATGATCAATCGTTGCTGTGCCAGCAGCAAGCGGCAAGATTTGGCGGACTGGGATTGCGCGTTCTTGATAGCTTGCGCTTCGTCCAGAATGGCATATCGGAATGACTGACCCTTGAGTGTGACGATGTCGCGCCGTAACGTACCGTAGGTCGTCAGGACCACGTCGTAATCGTTCAGTTGATCAGCGTACTGTTTACGCTCGGTGCCGGTGAAGTTGAGCAAGCGCAGCTGCGGCGTGAATCGTTGGGCTTCATCCATCCAGTTGAAGATGAGACTTTTGGGAACGACGACCAGGGAGGGCCGAGTCGTTCCGTCTTCGTCCGCTTGCCGCCGTACGTCATGCGCCAACAGGGCCAGCACTTGCACGGTTTTCCCCAGCCCCATATCGTCAGCCAAACAGCCTCCGAAGCTAAATTCGTTCAGAAACTGTAGCCAACCGAGCCCATCTCGCTGATAGCCGCGCAATTCGCCTTGGAAGTCGTCCGGTTCGTGTACCGGCCGGACCCCCGAAAAATTCTTCAGTTTTTCGCGAAACTGGATGAAGCGGGTGTCGAGCTGAACGTGTTCCTGCTCCGCCAACAGAGCGTCAAGCAGCAGGGCTTGATTGTTTGTGAACCGCACTACTTCGCCAGTCGCTTCGCCTAGTTCGGCAAGCCGACCGTATTTTTCCAGCCACGATTCGGGCAGCATGCCACGCGAACCGTTATCCAGTTCGATGAAGCGCGCGCCTTTGCGGACCGCCGCCAGCAGGGTCGGTAGCGACGCGCTCACACCACCATAGTCAAGCTGGCCTTCCAAGCCGAACCAGTCCACGTCCGACGTCACCTGTAGTTTGAACTCACCTGGTGAACGAAAATGGACCCCTTCCAAAATAACGGTCCAGTCTATTTTCGCGAGGGTGTAGACTACGTCGGGCAGTTGCTTCTTCGTAATGAGCAGGTCGGCGACCCGCTCCAAATACCCTGCGACCGTGCCGAGATCCAACGCCTGGATTTCGTTTCCCAGTTGCCGTTCTCGTTCCAGATCACGTAGCAACACCTGGCCGGCATCTTGCTGGTAAATCCCACGCCGGCGGTCATCTTGTGAGATCTTTGTCTCGCCGTAACCGAACTGGATTTTGGCCCACAAAAATCGTTGGTCATACCACCGCTCGGGCGGCTGGACCAACAAGCAACCGTGCGGTTGGCCAGCAACCTGTTTGACTCCCAGATTGTTGGGCAAGTCCATATCAGGAATCGACGGCATACTCCACAGCTGCTCGAGCAACTTGTCGCGGTCAGTGTAGGGAATTGTCAACGGCATCGATTCGGCCAGTGCGGTGGCCCAATGGAATTGGTCCACTTCGAACGAGGCCAGCATGTCGGGAAAAAGCACAAAACCGTCCTGGGACAACATGACCACCTGATCTATGCCCATCACCTGATCCTGGCAAACCAATTCACCCATCATATGCCAGCGTTTGGCTTGGTCGTCGGCAGCCACTTTCAGCCGGAATTGCCAGGCAGACCTTTCGTCCCAAGCCAGCTTTCGTGCCTCGTCGATGGGCATGTCGGAATTTAAGATCCACATGAATCGGCCGGTGGAGGCCAGTTGTGGCAACAGCATGTCGGCCCAGGCGACCGGTATGCTACCGTGTGAAACACCGTCCCAATCACTTCGGTATCGGCCATATCCGTCACCGTCGAAATCGGTTTCATTCTCTACCAACACTCCCAGAATCTTGCGGTCGGCCGAGTTGTCCAGATACGCAGTTTCGGCGGATGACATGGTCAACTTCTTCAACTTGCCGAACTGCCCGTTTTTTTTGACCTGGCGTTGATAGAATGCAATGACCAGCGCACCGCGTTCCGAACTGTCCGTCGCGTCCAGGATGTACCATATTTCCCGTGCTCGGCTCTTGCTGCGAGTCGTTTCGTTCGAGCCGACGTCCACGACAACTTGCTGGTCGAGACGATGGCTCAACTGCCGAAGCGTGGACTGCCACTGTGGAGCGCGGTGTTTTCGCCGGGCCGGAGGTCGTAACCGTCCGCCGGCATGGGTAACCGGATTTTCCTGGACCACCGCGACGTCAATCGCTTCTGCGAGACTGCCAGTGGAATCGGTCGTGGCTGCCAGCGCCCCGTCGTCCTCAGCCTCCTTGTCCGAAAAACGTGTAACATGCAATGGGTTCCTGCCCGGAACCCGCGATGAATAGCCAGACGAGTCGGCTTGAAGAATGACCGCCCAGACGTGTTTGCACATCTTCCCACTGACGAACAGCGGACATTCACACGTCGCCGTCAGTTTGCCATCGTCAACCCGCGACCAGTTCAAGTCGACGTCATAGGACCCCGAACCCTGCACGTTGGCACACAGCCGGTCTCCGTCGACATGCGTGATCTGGACCCGCCGATGCCGAAAATATTCTCGCCCGCGAGCCTTATCCTTGGATCCGAAGCAGACATTACAGCGATTGGCAAGCTTCATACAACATGTATCCGTACGCACAGACTCCGTCAAGAAAAAGAAAAACCACAAGCTAACTAATATGCCAAACCACGCCACTTTGGCCAAGTGCACCACCACACTCGTCCGCCAACCCGAGTTCTCCGAAGTTACCCCTACTGTCCTGTTCGAAAATTTTCAACTGACCCTCCAATTTTGCCACCGTCGTGCGGCGCGCTCTGAGGGACGAAGGGCGTGGCTGGTAGCACACTCTGGGAGAAGGGAGAAACCCAGTCGTCCACGCCCGTCGCTACGCTCTGGGCGGGCCACACATGGATTGACTTTTCAGAATCGAACCTCCCCGTTCACGTCTGCAGCTAAAGGAATTTTGGACCGTGACCTTACGTGTCAAGGGCTTGTCCGAAGACAAGTGAGCCAGACAAGGATTGATTAGACGACTCCCGAGGCATCAGGTTTTGACCGGCGTTGAGTGCCGCTGGTAAAGTAAACACGCCCCACTTATTGGAGAATACAATCACATGCGGGTCTACGAAAGAAACAGCCAATTCGATTACGGTCAAACACGCTTTGGCGACGTCAAGACTTATGGAATGCGCAGCACACGTACCAGACGCGTCACGATTACCGCTATCGAAATCCACGGCGAGTTGTTTGCGCCATCGCTCTGTTTTTGGCGATCGTTTTTTCACCGTTTCGGTATCTCGACCGACGTTCTGAGGCTGTACGATCCGTCAGAAGTGTTTGAGCGAGTTCAGCAGCGCGAATCCGAAACACAAATTCGATATTGTGTCGAGCGCGACACCAACGGCGTCGGTACTATTGTGGTCGTATGTGCCTCCGAGGAATATCTTGATCTCTCCCGGAATGGACGCTCACCAGGGTGGGTCACATGAGCCGAGTGTGACTCGGTGTCAAGGTGGTAACCACGATGAAGGAGCAAAAAATGTAATTGTGTCCGACTTACGATGCGAGCCAACTTGGACTACATTGTCAGCCGAGACGCGACGGTGTGTCTGGACCAGTGCAACGAGTGGGACCGCAAGTCATGGCGCGCAACGAACAGCTCATTCGACAACATAAGTTGCTGCAGATTTTGGAACGTTCTCGATTTGGACGCACGCTGCAGGAAATGCGCGATGACCTGGTCGACGAACTTGGGTTGTCCTCATTACATCCGCGTAGTGTGCGGCGCGATCTAGAGGCATTACAGGCTGCCGGCATCGATGTGGACGTACACGACACGCAGCGCGGACGGGTCTGGAAGCTGGGACCGCAGTTTCGCGGTACACAGCCGATTACCGCTTCGGTCAGTGAACTTCTCGCGCTGTCGATTGGCCGGGAACTGTTGTATCCCTTGTCCGGTACGCCGTTCTGGATCGGGATTGAGAGCTTTTGGTCCAAGATCACCGAACGCATGCCGCCAGCTGTCTGGCAACACTACGAACGTCTGCGGCGTATCCTTTACGTGCGAGGCACGCCGGCCAAGTCGTATCGCAAACAGGAAGGCGTCATCAAAAACATCAATCGCGCGATTCAACAGCATCGCGTCGTGCGAATCGCCTATCAGGGATTGAGCGAAACGCAACCTCGGACCCGCGAAATCGAACCTTACGCCGTCGTTGTGTACCAGTCGAGTTTGTACATTGTAGCCGCGGTGCGGGAAATGTCCGAGGACTCCGAGCGAATACGCCATTGGAAGCTGGACCGTTTTCGCAAGGCCGAAGCGCTGGATGTGTACTTTAAACCTGCCGACGACTTCGATTTAAACGAGCACCTGGCACAGCGGCTTGGTATTTTTGGTGGCGGAAAACCGAAAAATTTCAGGATCCGGATCAGCTCCTACGCGGCCGCGTGGGTCCTCGAAGATCCGTGGCATCCGGAACAAGAAATCGAACAACACAAAGATGGCAGCCTGACACTCAAAGTCCGCGCGGTTCACGAATTGGAAATTATTCCTCGCGTCCTGGCCATGGGCACCGAGGCCGAAGTCCTGACGCCAAAATCGTGCCGCGAGGCAATGGCCAAAACGGTCCGGAAAATGGGACAAATGTATCGCTGAAGCGGGGAGCAGGGGCAAGGAACAGAGTGCGGAGGGGACAGCGGGGAACAGGCACCGGAGGACACGGGACGCGTCGCACGGGAAGTTTGGAGCAAATGATGAGGCATGCGGGCATCGACCACGAACGAACTTCGCGCCCCCCATGCTCCTTGCCCTTTGCTCCCGGCCTCCGACTGACATCATTTTGACTACGTGTGCTAACATGGGCGCGCAGAATAGCGCAACTGTTTGAAGAAAATTCAATACATCCTGGTCCTTGCGAAGTCGGGCTTGGGCCGGTTGCTGAATCTATAAACCTATATTTGGCAACACTTTTTGTGTTGTGTGGGTTGAGCGAATCGTGCCGGATGAAGCACTTTTTCGACTGTCGGCATGCGGTTTGCGGTACAAGGAGTCATGTCCCGACCGGTTGCCGCTCGGTGGCGCGTTGTTCGGGCTTGCGGGGCCGGAACTCGCCGCACGTATGGCATCACTGCAACAAGATGGCCAAACGACGGGAGATTCGACACCAGGATTGGTTAACAAAAAAACTCGAAGGAATCTGTGCAACATCGAACTCTCCCAATTTTGGTGCGTACATAATGAGTATCAGGACGAAAAATCGACAGCCTGCCGCTGCCCGCGATTTGACCGTGACGCGGTTGAGTGATGAGCGACTTTTGCTAGGCTACCGCCAGTCGGGTCAACGGGATAGGTTTACACAGCTGGTTCAGCGTTATGAGAAGGAGCTTTTTAGCTATCTCCGCCGCTACACGGGAAATGCCGAAATGGCAGAGGATGCGTTTCAGACAACGTTTTTGCAGGTACACTTGAAGTGTCAGCAGTTTGAGCCGAGCCGCAAATTCCGACCGTGGTTGTATGCGATTGCGACCAATCAGGCGATTGACTTACAGCGACGGAACCGGCGGCACCGGGCTATCAGCTTGAACCATTCCAGATCACAAGACGGGGATGACGTGGGTCGGCTGATGGACTTATTGGAAAGCGACGAAACTGGACCGTTGAGACGCTTGCAGACGGCGGAACGTCGAGAGTGGGTACAGGGTGAATTGAACGAATTGCCCGACCATTTGCGGACCGTAGTGCTGCTGGTATATTTCCAAGGACTGAAATACAGAGAAGCGGCGGATGCGTTGTCAATCCCTGTTGGGACCGTGAAGAGCCGTCTGCATGCGGCAATCCTCAAGTTGAATGAGGCATGGCACTCCGCAAACACCAAACCAAAGTGAAGTCTTAGTATGCGACAACAGTTGCTTGGATATTTACTAGGAGCGCTGGATGCGCCCGAGCAAGATCGCGTTGAGAAACAAGTTCAGCAAGATCCGCAGTTGTGTGAAAGACTCGAGGAGCTTGATGCGAGTCTCGAACCGTTACGCCAACAGCGGCCGCTGCACGTCCCGCCGGAAGGCTTGGCGCAGCGGACTTGCCAGTTTGTTGAACGCGAAATCGAACAGCGTCACGTGGCGCTGGCGTCGGATTCGAATGCTGCGGAAGCGTCAGCAGCAGGACGCCGCCGCTGGTCTTTGAACGACATGATCGTTGCCGGCGGAGTGATTGCAGCGGCTGCGCTGTTGTTCTTTCCGGCCATCGCTAGTAGCCGGTTCCAATCGCAGAAGACCGGCTGCAAGGATCATCTGCGGCGGCTGCATGTCGCGCTTATGCAGTATGCAGATGCCAACCATGGTTTCTTTCCGGCCGTGCCGCCCCAGGGCAAATTGTCGTTTGCCGGCATTTACGGGCCTCTCTTGCATCATGGCGGCTATGCCGTTGAACCGAGCCTGTTTTTCTGCCCCGCCGTCATGGACACGAACGACGAGGAGCGCCCCGATATTCCGACTTTAATGGAACTGCGAGCGCGGCAAGGCCGAACACTGGCGGTGTTGCAACGTCGTTCGGGCGGCAACTATGGCTATACCCTGGGGATTATCGTCAACGGCGCCTATTCTGGTGTGCGCGAACGGGGCCGGGTGCATTTTGCCGTGATGGCCGATGCGCCCAGTGCGCACCTCGCGGGCCGACAAAGCGACAACCATGCTGGCCGAGGACAAAACGTCCTCTACGAAGACGGTCACGTTCACTTCCTGCTAACATGCCAATCCGACTGTGACAATGTGTTTCTCAGCGAACGCAATCTTGTCGAAGCGGGCCGGCATTGGGACGACGCCGTGCTGGGCCCCAGTACCGCTTCGCCAATTCCCTATCCATTTCGGCTGACGTCCGCTAGCCGCTAGCCGCGACCAAAGACCCCCGAAAATTTTGATGTTGCGCTCTACACTAGCCCAATGTGCGAGCTCGCGAGCGCAGGGCACTACCAGTGACGTAACCACTTCCTTCACCCATGGGCAGGTAGTTGGTAGTGCCCTTCGCTCGCGCGTTTTGTAGTTGCGCTATTTGGCGGAATACGCCATAATTTTCCATAAATGGAAGCCTGACTCGCGAGCTTGCGAGTCGGGCTAGTGGTTGTAAATAATCCCGGCGAAGAACGCTTGTCGAGTTCAATCACCGTCAGTCGGGAATCGCATGCACGGTCAGATAAACGTGCTCGGCATAGTCTTTGCCAGCGGCGTCACTGAATTGCATCTTTAGTGACACCTGGTCACACACCGACAGGTCCGGCATCTCCAGCAGGACGCTCTTGTTGCCGTTCTCTACCACGACATCGGTCACTGTTAGCTTGTCCCGACCCAGTTCACCCTGATTGCGAACGGAAAACTGATCCGAGCCATAGCGACTTGACCACAAATAGTCCCACATTTCGCCGTTCCATGCCTTCAACTTGCTGGCGCTCGCCGGATCGATAGAAAAGTTAAATGTCAGCGCCAGACCGGTGGCCGTAACACAGACCGATTCTATGATGCGCACGGAGTCACCCGTATAGCGCAGCCGCTGCAAGCAGCCGTCTTTGCCGCCAGGCGGACCCTGCCAGCCGGAGAGCCCCGTACCGTAAACCTGCCCGTCACGGGGGTTCACCCGCAGACGCATGACACCGGCATCCCACTGATGCGGTAACTTGACGATCGATGCCTGCGTGTGCTGATCGACTTGCTGCAGCGACAGGTAGTACAACCGACCTTTGCCGTAGGAAGAGTGAATCAGGCGTCCGGCCAGCGGCCCCCACCGCTTGTCCGAACACCAGACCTGACCTCCGCAGGAGTTATCCAGTTCCTGGGGCGTCCAGATGACAGGTTCAACAAACGTATCTGGCAGTTTGCCACCATGTTGTGCGCGGAGCCACGTATCCTGGTCCTTGTTGTTGGGCATGCAGCCGTGGAACCCACCTTGTTGAAT
>Ga0310123_10002310_pt1 | contig 15266 bp, 17 predicted proteins | sample CB6_AW_1057_MG_FD_203505 | JGI IMG/M metagenome (GOLD analysis project Ga0310123, IMG submission 203505) | Marine microbial communities from Western Arctic Ocean, Canada - CB6_AW_1057 | ecosystem: Environmental > Aquatic > Marine > Oceanic | place: Canada: Western Arctic Ocean | collected... | reverse complement strand
TGATTTCTACGATCCCTCGCATTTCTACAGAAAATCTACCGCTGGTCATTGCCCGCGACGAGAAGGACCCTCGTCATTCAAGCGTTTATACCCCGGGCGTGCATAAATATCCCTGGGCGGAGAATGCGTATTTCGCGTTTCCCTCGTTTTTCCGGCACACCGTACCCGACGAAGCCAAGCCCGGCGATGTACCCGACTCAGGAGTTCTGCAAACGCAGTTGCTTGTCAGCCGCAATGGCATCAGCTGGGCAAGACCCGATCGTCGCCCGTACGTGCCGTTGGGGCTGGTCGGCGAACCGGACAGCCACGGCATCTATATGGGGATGGGGATGCTGCGTCGCGGCAACTGGCTCTACATGTACTATGGCGGCTTCGCTTCCGGGTATGAGGATCCGGTCTACGACGACAGCGCGCTGATGCTCGTCACTCAACGTCTAGACAGATTCGTGTCCGTCGAAGCGCTTTGGGATGGCGGCGAGTTCACCACGCCACCGCTGAACGTGGAGGGATGCAGACTGCAAGTGAATATTGAAACATCCGTGTTAGGTTCGCTGCATGTTGAAGTTCAGGATTCCGCCGGTCGCTCGATTGACGGATACACGGCCAATGACTGCGATACCATTATCACGAACGACGTCGCGCGAACCGTGACGTGGAGGGGAAAAGAGGACCTGCCGGTAAACATCAGCGATCCGGTTCGGCTGCGATTCGCACTACGTAACGCGAAACTCTATGCATTTCAGTTTGTCGCTTCATGACCTTTGGCGGGGAACCGGAGTCCTTGACGGCAGGCCCGACCCCATTATACATCAGTCGTTTACTGCTGCCGTTCATCAGTGTCACCGTGTTCGAGAATTTCACGCGCAAGCAAATAACGGCCAACGGCGTTGCGATCAACGTTGTCCATGGTGGTAGTGGACCGCCACTGCTGTCCTTCCCAGGCCGCGTTCGATCACATGGATAGCCAACTCTCCTTCGCCTGGTTTCACTGGCATTTGATGCGTCAGCCATCGCCCTTTCCGGAAACGCTGATCGGCAACAGTGCCGAGGTGTATCTGAACTTTCTGCTCGAGCGTTGGACTGCGATCGATGGCGCCATCACAGGCGAGGCGTACGCCGAATACCTGCGTTGTTTCAGCGACCCAGACACGATCCGCGCGACTTGCCTCGATTACCGGGGCATTGAGCTCGATCTGAAGCACGACGAAGTGGACCGAGGCAGGAAGCTCACCTGTCCCATCCTCGTCCTCTGGGGCAGCAACTTGGCGAAGCGACCAGGTTGGCAGACTGGGGCCAAGCTTAACATGCTGTCTGTCTGGCGCGATCGGGCCACGAACGTGCGCGGCAAACCTCTGAACTGTGGCCATTTCCTACCCGAAGAATTGCCAGACGAGACAGCGGCGGAGATCCTGACTTTCCTTGCGGAACATGAATAAGGAGTCAATGACTATGGACGTTGCCCAACTGGAGCAGCGACTGGCAGGATTAGACACGCCGTGCCTGTGCGACGCCGAAAAGGCGCTGCGGACTAACTTGCGCGTGGTCGACCCCGCCATCCGACCGATCAACCTGGGTCTGCAAATGCTGGGCCGAGCTCACACCGTCAGTTGCCACGAGGACTTTCTGACGGTCATGGAGGGGCTCAAAGAGGCGAGTGCTGGCGATGTCTTGGTCATCGACTCGCGAGAAAGTCACAAAGCGAACGTGATCGAGCCGATTCTGCGCCACTGTGGTTTATGGGAGGGCCCGGTTCGCACGCTGGCTGCTGCGCGAGGGCCACCGACGGGCGCCAACGAATCTTCGGACCAGCCCCGCGAGCTGCAATTGGTGCTCGATCCGGAGTATCTGTAGCGGCGGGCGCCACTCTTTGATGCGTCTTCGGCGGACTTACGTTAGGCAGGGAACGACTTTTTTGCGTCGCCGCTGGGCAATTGCGCTGGTGGTACGCACCAAGCTGAGTGCCAATCGAGCCGATCGGCATATCGACCGTCAAACTTCGGCCACTCCGAGCGAACCGGTGGACCCATGTCGCGCGATTGACCGCAGAGCGACGCCATCGGCCCTGCATGTCCGCTTTCCCCGACGCTCCAGCCCCTGACCCTACACGGCGCGATCGCCTCTGAGGGCTCGATACCTGCAATGCCAGAGGTGCGTCGCGTCGAAGTCCCCGCGAGGAAAACTCGTTGTAACTCCTTGGCACTTGGGGGCTTGTAAATTTCCACGCGGACCTGAAATTGGTCGTCGCGGTCCCAAAGAGCCGTGGGTCAGACATAGTTTGACGAACATTAACGAACGTCGATAACTGTCGGCGCGAAATCGCCGAAAACACCCACATGATGCTTGTGACACCCGCCAGGACGATTAAAATTCCTATCAGTTATCAGTAACACCCGTTGAACCTGCTGATCGGTTCGCTCGTCGACCGGAATCGACAGGATCGTTCGCACGTTCGCAGGCACGGGGTCGGCAGTTGCGCCCGATTCCGTGGTTACCGCCAATCGATATCGTCCCAGATTGTTGGTTTGATTGTCGTCGCTGTTCCATCCCCCGTGGAACTGACGGATTTTGAAATGAATTCGCCATCCGCCTTCATTTTTCAAGGGGACCTTCAATGGAAATACCGCCTGGTGCGGAACGTTGCTTCGTCCGGGACCAATGTCAATTCCCCACGCCGTCAGCAGATCGCCATCCACTGCGTATCGAGCCGGCCCGGTGACTCGGCGCTCTTTCTTCCTGTAGAATAGAGCGAATAAACTCCTGAATTCTCTCAATAAAAACCGTACAAAGCTTCAAAAGTCCCTCCCGGCTTCCGCTCGTTATCAGAACTTCCGCCCGATGTGATATTGTAGATCCTTATGGCCTTAGCAGCCCTTTCTCTGTTTTTGGATGTTACATAAGATATCTCTTAACCTTTGCGGTAGCTGACATGCAGTACCGAGTCCTTCGTACCGTTGTAGATGGAGAACAGTCTCCTGCCGGAGACATTCCTGCAAACACTTATCATCTAGTCCATTACCCTCAAGATAACCTTATCGCGTGGACTGACGCGCGTTTTGAGGTCTGCCCTCTCGACATCCAGGAGCAGCTCGAAATTGCCCATTGTCCCGGCATCGGGCCAATTCTGAGAAAGCTTGAATCTACATCCGACGACATCAGTGTTGAGGCACTTGCAGATCTGTGTGGCGCAGGAGCCTACGATGTTTACCGCTACTTTCATGACCACAGGGACCATGATCCTCGAAGTCCCGCCGATCGCTCGAAAGAACTTGGGCATCTCTCAAAAGACTTGGCGGTGCGAGTTGCGACTGAGTTACTAAACTGGCGGGTGACTCCGCAGTCAAGGGAGATAGGCGAAGCTCACTATATGATCTCGGAGGGACTTGATGTCGCACTTACGGTAAATGCCATCTGTGCACCGCGCTGGATAGCGGTGAACTCCACGATCAGCAGAGACGGAATTCATAACCTAGCGCCCTACTCATGCAGCCAGTTTATCGCCTACAAGGAGCCGGTGTATACGTTCGGTGCTCAAGGCTACAATGAAGAACGGGGCTGGCAAGACACGGTGCAAAACATTCTTGACACGAAGAATTTCGTCGTGAACCTTGCAACGTACAACTGGCGTGAACAGATGAACAAAACCGCCATTTCAGCTCCCCCCTGGTTCGATGAATTCGAGTATGCTGGACTCACCAAAGGCAACTCCTCTACGGGATGGCCTCCCTTTGTGGTGGAGAGTCCGGTACATATGTACTGTGAGTTCCTTGATGTTACTGAATTGCCGGCCGCCGCACCCGATAGGAAAAACATAGAGGTGCGAGGGAAAATAGTACGTACTGATATCCTGAGGTCAGTGGTGCGGCAAGATGGAAGTGTCGATACGTTAAAACTCGATCCCATCGAACGACTTGGCGGTCCGACCGGCTACGTTCGTGTTGCGAAAGGAGATGAGTTCCATATGGTTCGGCCCAGGTGGCCGGATGATGCGGAGGAACAAAAACCTTGATACCTGATACATTACGAAATCGAGACCCTTTTTAGGGCCATTTGCCAGCCGTCCGGAAGAATGATTAGCAGATTCATGGAAGCGGAGCCAATGAGCGTCATGAACCCGGATTGCGCCCTCCGCAGAGAGCGAGCGCTTTCAAGCTCACGAAGGAGAGTGACCAGACATGTCTTCGCCCACGATCAAAGCCGCGGTCGTACAAACCGCGCCGGTACTGTTCGACCGCGAGGCCACCGTGGACAAAGCCTGCGCCCTGGTGCGGGAAGCCGCAGGCCAAGGCGCTCGGGTGATTCTCTTCCCCGAAGCGCTCATCCCCGGATATCCCCGCGGTTTGAGCTTCGGAACCGTCGTGGGAAGTCGCAGCGATTCCGGCCGGCGGCTGTTCCAACGCTACTGGGACCAAAGCGTCGTCGTCCCCAGTGACGCTACGACGAGACTCTGCGAAGTCGCCCGGGAGGCCGAGGCCTTCGTCTCCATGGGCATCATCGAGCGAGACACCGAGTTTGGGCGGCGGGACACTGTTCTGCACAAGCCTGTACATCGGCCCCGATGGCAGCATCGCGGGAAAACACAGAAAGCTGAAACCGACGGGAGCCGAGAGATTGATATGGGGCGAGGGCGACGGCAGCACGCTCACCACAATCGACAGCACCTACGGGACTATCGGCGGGCTGATTTGCTGGGAGAACCTCATGCCGATGGCGCGCATGTACATGTACGGACAAGGCGTGCAGATCTATCTCGCCCCCACTGCGGACGCGCGCGAGAGCTGGCAGGCAACGATCCGGCATATCGCTTGCGAGGGCCGCTGCTTCGTCCTCGGCTGCAACCAATTTGTCAACAAGAAAGAGTATCCGCCCGACTTGGAGGGGCTTGAAGACTTAAACGAACAGCCGGAGATTCTTTGCCGCGGCGGTAGCGCGATCGTTTCCCCGCTGGGCCACTATCTGGCCGAGCCCCTTTGGGATCGCTCAGGTATCCTCTACGCGGATCTAGATTTGAACGAGATCGCTCGGGCGAAGATGGATTTCGACGCGTCCGGGCATTATGCACGCCCCGACGTGTTTCGCCTCTCCGTAAACACCGACCCCGCGGATCCGGTCAGGACCGACTCACCGGCACACCGCGACTAGAACAAGCTGGGTTGCGCCGAGCGTTATCCATGAGCCTCGAGAAATGACCGTGGCCAATGCCGGCTTGGCCGGTATGGGAACTCCAGCCTAAAATTTAAGGGTTAAGGTTCGGTTGCACGAAGCAATGGGATCAGTACTCTATCAGTTAACGAACGTCGATAACTGTCGGCGCGAAATCGCCGAAAACACCCACCTGGTGCTTGTGACACCCGCCAGGACGATTAAAATTCCTATCAGTCATCGAAAGGCTTGCCAGCGGCCGACTCATTTTGGCCTGGAACCAGTTTTATCCTGACGGAAAGCGGCAAGTCGACTTGAGAAAGGCCGACTGGGCAGAGACGCCAATGAGTTGGCATCGACAGGAGTTGTCGATCGCCTTTTCCGACGACGATGGACAGAGCTGGACAAAGCCCGTGATTATCGCCCGCAGAGAGGGGACCGATGAGGCGAACGAACCTGCTTATCCTCACATTTTTCAGTCGCGACCGGGAATTATCTGGGTGGGAACCGCACGAAGGAACCTACGCATCGCACTCAATGAAGAGGAGTTTGTAGGACCATGAATGGCAAGTATCCAAGGCGGCAAAGCCACAAACGAATTCGGATGCGGGATACGGGATGCGGGATACAGGATGCACGATGCGCGCACGGCGCGCGCATCCTACTGAGTAAGACGCTAACGTTTTCGCCGCTGCTTGTCTGCCTGTTAACGACATGGTTTTCAGCAGTCTTTGCCGATGCTGCTGACAGTAATGCCCAGCCAGTGAACATCGGCTCACGGCTGGAGCTTTTTGTCGATGACTGGATGATCGATAAATTGGACGGCGCTACGCTTGAACTTCAGCATCCGGTGCCACAAAACGATGTCTTTGTTGCCGACGCACCCTGGGAAGGCAACTGCAGTGTAATTACCACGCTATTTCACGACGGTGAAGTCTATCGCATGTACTATCGCGGCTTGATGAGAGACATGCAGAAGCCACTCAAGCGGTTACCGAATGGGGATGGACAGCATGAGTATTACTGCTGCGCCGTTAGCGACGATGGGATTCATTGGCAGCGCCCCTCGTTTGGGCTGTTCGAGCACGAAGGCTCGAAAGAGAACAATATCGTCGCCATGGGTGAGAAGGCATGCGGTTTCGCACCCATGCTGGACGAGAATCCGGATTGCAGGGCGGACGAGAAATATAAGGCGATCGGCGGGAGATATCGCCTGGGACTCTTCGTCTGGTCTTCACCTGACGGCGTGCATTGGAAGCTCATGCAGGAAGAGCCCATCATTCCGTGGGTACCCAATGATGCCAATGGGCGATTTGATTCCGTGAATCTTGCCTTTTGGGATACGCTGCGGAAAAAGTACTTTGAATTTCACCGAGGATATCCCAATGAGCTGCGCACGGTGATGGTCAGTACCTCGGATGATTTCCTGCATTGGGAAGGGCTACAGTATATTCAGCTCGGTGATGTCGAGCCTCAGCATCTCTACACAAATTCCACGATGCCCTATTATCGGGCTCCACATATTTTTCTTGCCTTTCCTTGTCGGTTTATGGAGAATCGCCAGCCCGTGACTCCGCATTGGGATGAGGGCATCAACGATTCGCTGCTTATGAGCAGTCGCGATGGTCTGCATTTCCATCGCTGGGATGAGGCGTTTCTCCGCCCCGGCCAAAATCCGACAAGATGGTGGCAACGCAATAACTACATCGGTGCGGGAATGCTGGAAACAAAGAGCAGCTTGCCCGGAGGTAGACCGGAACTCTCATTCTATTCACGGGAGAACTACTATGTCGGTGCGGGAACCCATGCGCCGCGAGATATCGGTCCCGAGCCGTGCCGTTTCCGCCGCTATACGTTGCGCGTCGATGGGTTCGTGTCTGTCAACGCGCCGTACCGCGGAGGAGAAATGGTAACTCGGCCCTTCATCTTCTCCGGGAAGAAACTGGTCGTGAACTTCGCCACTTCTGGCGCGGGAAGCATTCGTTTTGAACTGCAGGACGCCGACGGGAATCCGCTGCCCGGCTATACACTTGATGATTCACCCGAGCTTTACGGCGACGAGCTTGAGCAAACTGCGAGTTGGATCGACGACGCGCCTTCGAATCTCACCGACGATGTAAGCCGCCATGCCGGAAATCCGGTTCGATTGCGTGCGGTTCTTAAGGACGCCGATCTGTTTTCGATGCAATTCAAATAAGAGTTTGCTGCGTCGAGATGTTTCACATACATGGCAGCTGGAGGTGTTATCCATCCATGTCCGCTTTCATGTTGTGTCCGAACAAACGCTGGGCATTGTTCCAGAAGATGTCTTCGACTTGTGTGTCGCTCAAACCCTGGCTCCAGCAGGCCCACTTCAACGAGCGGAGGTGTTCCAGTCCGACTAGGGCCGGCATGATCGTGCCGTGCCGCGACTGCAGAATCGGATTGTCGCCGTCAATGACTGCGAACGAGTCGCCGAGAGCGACGTAGCGGCCCAGGGCGTGACTGCACGGATAATCTGAACCGTATAGCAGCCGATCGTGCCCCATGATGCGTATTATCGTTTCGTGGGCGAATGGTTCGCAATTGACGCTGGTATCGAAGTAGAGATTCTCCAGGTCCGCCAGTTGTGGCAGCCCCTGAAGATTATGCTCCGGCTGGAAGCCGCGCGCCGAATGCGACAGCACCAGCTTCCTGAACTTCCTTTGACCGTGCGATACTTGAGCCCGATTCTTCTGCTGACATTGACCGTCGGTAACGCCTCGGCAGATGAGCATGCGTCAACAACATGGATGCAGGTGCTCCCGCGGTTGAAGGAGCGGTGCGTCAAGTGTCATGGGCCGATCAAGCCGAAAGCGGGACTGAATTTGAGCAGTGCCGCTTCTTTGGCGCTGGGTGGAGAAAACGGCCCGGCGATCGTGGCAGGCAATTTGGACGAAAGCTTGATTTGGCAGCGCATCTCAGCTGGGGAAATGCCCCCTGACGAACCGTTGTCCGCCGCCGACCAAACGATACTTCGCCGATGGATCGAAGCGGGGGCCGACGGGCTGCCAAGACCCGACGATCCCGCCACGAAGCGCGACGCCCTCCATTGGGCATTTCGCTCGCTGGTGAGGCCAACCGTTCCTAAATTGATTCGCCAGAACACCATTGTACGGACAGCCATCGACCGCTTCGTGCAGCAGCGGCTGGAGAGTGCCGGACTGTCGATTTCCAGTGAGGTAGAACGCGCCACATTGATTCGCCGCGTCTGTTTCGATCTTACCGGTTTGCCTCCGACCCCTGAGGCCATCCTCGAGTTCCAGGCTGACCGCGCGCCAGACGCTTACCAGAAGATTGGTGGACCGCTATCTGGCTTCGCCACACTACGGCGTCCGCTGGGGCAAATACTGGCTGGATGCGGCTGGCTATGCGGACTCCAACGGGTACTTCGCCGCGGACACCGATCGGCCGCTGGCTTATCGCTACCGCGACTGGGTCATCCGCGCATTTAACGAAGATCAACCGTATGACCAGTTTGTCGGCGACCAATTGGCGGGCGACGAGCTGGCCCTGGTTCTCCAAGCCTGAGAAACACCTCAAGAGGACCGCAGCGACGAGCAGGCCCGGCTTGTCGAGATGCACAAGCAGGAGCTGGAGATAAGTGACGAAGACCTGGCAAAACAATTCGGCGAGTTTGCGGCGGAGCAAGAGCGAATCCAGGCGGCGATCGGGCGTCACGAGCAGACGCGGCCCGCGCCACTGCCCAAGCTCGCGGTACTCGTGGATGCGGACGCCCAACCTGCGGACCATCACGTGCTCGTTCGCGGGCAGCACAATGAACTGGGAACGGTGGTACCGCCGGGTGTGCCGGTGGCGCTACAGAGCGAGAATAACCATTACCGCATCGACAGTGCTGGACTGACCAACAGCTCCGGCCGCCGGCTGGCGTTTGCGCGCTGGATTACGGCGCCTGACAACTCTTTGTTCGCCAGGGTGATGGTCAATCGTGTCTGGATGCATCACTTTGGCGAGGGTCTGGTCACGACACCAGCGAATCTGGGTCTGTCCGGTTCGCCGCCCAGCCACCCCGAACTGCTGGACTATTTAGCCGTCGAGTTTGTGCGGTCGGGATGGAGCATCAAGGCGCTTCACCGCTTGATCCTTGGCTCGGCCGTTTACCGGCAACGAAGTGCACCGCGCGAAGACGGGTTGGCCGCAGATCCGGACAACCGTCTGCTGTGGCGGTATCCTCTGCGGCGTCTCTCGGCCGAGGCGGTCCGTGACGCTTTACTCTGTGTTTCGGGAAATTTAGACGATCAGCTGGAGGGACCCTATGTGCCGACCGAGCGACAGCCCGATGGGCTGGTGAAAGTGAATGAGGATCACCTGGGCGCGAGGCGCCGCAGCGTTTTTCTTCAGCTGCGGCGCACGCAGATGCCGAGTATGTTGGAATTGTTCGACGCCCCGATCATGGTCACGAGTTGTCCACAGCGGAACACGTCGACCGTCCCATTGCAATCGCTGGCGATGTTGAACTCCAAATTCGTGCGGCACTGCGCCGGTGAGTTGGCCCGCAGGCTGGAACGAGAGGCCGGAGCGGACGATCGAGCGCGCACTGCTGCTGGCCGCTGGCCGCTCTCCCTGGCCTGTGGAACTCCAGGAGTCGGAGGAGTTTTTGAGAAAACAGCGCGCGGTATACGCCGATGGGGAGGATCCGGAACTACGCGTCTGGACCGATTTCTGCCAGATGCTGTTGGCGGGAAGTAGCGTATTGTATATTGAGTAGCGGGTATAGGATTTTCAATCATGACCGGGCCGACCAACCACTTTGGACTCAATCGTCGCCTGTTCCTGAATGGGTGCGCAGGAAGTCTGGGTCCGTTGGCATTGGCACATCTATTGAAATGTGAACGCGCTGTTGCTGGTGCAGGTCCGTCGGCGAAAGAACACCCGCTGGCTGCCGGCTCCGCCGATCACCCGACGCGCGCCCGGGCGGTGATCAGCCTATTCCAGAATGGTGGACCCAGCCAAATGGATCTGTTCGATCCCAAGCCGATGCTGAACCGTTTTCACGGCCAGCCGTATCCGGGCGATCTGGAGACGCACTTTCATGAACAAGTGGGTAACGTGCTGGCTTCGCCGTTTCGATTCGCCAAGTGCGGCGATTGCGGCATGGAACTTTCCGAGCTGTTGCCGCACACCGCCAAAATAGCCGATCAGATTACGCTCGTGCGCTCCATGAAAACCCTCTAGGTCGATCACGAGCAGGCGCTGCACGCGATTCATACGGGCCGTGTTCTGGCCGGGCATCCGGTGTGGGGTTCTTGGTTGGTTTACGCGCTGGGCACCGAACGGCTTGAGCTGCCGGCCTACGTCGTGCTCGCGGATCCTGGTGGGCTTCCCGTTGACGGCATCAGGAACTGGTCCTCCGGCTATCTGCCGGCTATCTGCCAGGGGACGGCCTTCGGCTCCGGCAAATCGGCCGTGCTAAACCTGAAAAGACCGCCCGACGTTTCTGAGGCGGCTCGCCGGAACCAACTCGAATTGCCCGGCAGGTTTAACGCCGCGCATCTGGCTGTGCAACAGGACAGTTCGGAACTCGCCGCACAGATCGCCAACTACGAATTGGCCTCTCAAATGCAAACTTCGGTTCCGGAGGTGTTGGACATCTCAGGCGAAATGGAACAGACGAGGCAGATGTACGGTCTGGACAATCCCACAATTTCTGAATATGGCCAGCGATGTCTGTTGGCGCGGCGGCTGGTGGAGCAAGGGGTCCGCTTCGTGCAAATCTTCATGAATTTGCAGCCCTGGGACACCCATAATCGCAATGCCGAGAGCCTGCGTGACCTGACTGCACGAACGGATCAGCCCAGCGCCGCCTTGGTAGCCGATTTGGCACAACGCGGATTGCTTGACTCGACCATCGTCATGTTCGCCGGCGAGTTCGGTCGGCTGCCGGTCTCACAAGGAGCCGACGGACGCGACCACAACCGCCGTGCTTTTTCGTTGTGGTTGGCAGGAGGCGGCTTTCGGGGAGGTTGTGTCCACGGTCGGACCGACGAGTTCGGCTACGAGGTTGTTGAAGACGCCGTCAGCGTACACGATCTCCACGCGACTTTGCTGCACCTGCTGGGCATCGATCACCGTCGGCTGAGCTTCCCACACGCTGGACGCCAGGAACGCCTGACCGACGCTAACGTGACCAACGCCCACGTCGTACAGCAATTACTTTCATGATAACCGGAAGAGTATTATGTTGTTGATCAAGCGGGTTTACGAAGTGGACCCATTGTCTTGTCCGCAATGTGGGGGCTAGATGGCGGTGGTGGCCTTTATCGAACCGCCGCAAGCCGAGGTAATCGAAAAGATCCTAAGTCACTGTGGCTTGTCGCGCTCATCGGCACCCAGAGCGCCACCGCCCACTGCTCACCAGGAGGGTATGGACGAATGGCGTGGACTTAAGCTCATTGAAGTTTTTAGTTGGTTCAACCCTTTTACTTAAGACCCCCGTGAGCTTGCTCACGGGTGAATCAAGAGTGAACACATAACGCTTAAGTCCACACCATTCAGGGTATGGACGGTGGCGCGTCGTTCGGACAGCGAGCCGAATGAACTGACCTACATTGACATGAACACGTTCCTAGCCAACTTCTAAAGACCGTAGTTTGGTCTGGGAACCGTTCTGCGCAGAAGACGGCCGGAGGTGTCATTTGTTGGCGCTTTTCGTGCTGATCTTGGGTAAATCGTGCGACGGAAGACTGTCGGCGGACTTCATCTCCCGCCACCAGCGCCAACCCGCGACGGAAAGCAGGGCTCAGGGCCGCCATGGCGGTCCTGGGCCCTGCTTTCCCTGTTGTTTTCCCAGTAAAACCCTAAACTTAGAGAAAATCAAATTTTCTATCAGTTCTAACGCTCCCGCCATGGACTTGGCCACCGCGCAGTAGAAGGCGTGTGAGAAATGCGGGCTAGGGTCATGCGCTCGGGACGCGATCATGATTCGCAGGTCGGAAGGATGGCAATTCTACGGCGCTCGGAATCATCATGAAACAAACTGATCGCCAGAACACCGAGGACCAGAACACCGAGGAATTGAGCCGACCTGGCGAGCCGGCCTTTATCGCCAAGGACATCACCAAAGTCTATCGTATGGGTGAGGTCGAAGTTCACGCGTTGCGTGGCGTCAGCATGGAACTACACCAGGGCGAGTTCGTCGTGCTCTTGGGCCCTTCAGGTAGTGGCAAATCGACTCTGCTCAACATTCTGGGAGGCCTCGACGTGCCCACGTCGGGAACGGTCAAGTACGGAGATGAGGAATTAACTCGATTCGACGACGCCCAGCTGACGCGCTATCGGCGCAAACACGTCGGCTTTGTCTTTCAATTCTACAATCTGATACCCAGCCTGACCGCCAAAGAAAATGTGTCCCTCGTAACCGAAATTGCCGACGATCCGATGCGGCCCGAGGTCGCGTTGGAACTGGTCGAGCTCACCGACCGGATGAACCACTTCCCAGCTCAGCTATCGGGCGGAGAACAGCAGCGCGTCGCTATTGCCCGCGCGGTTGCCAAACGACCCGACGTTCTGCTCTGCGACGAACCGACCGGAGCACTGGACGTGAAAACGGGGATCCTCGTCTTGGAAGCAATCCAGCGCGTGAATCAGGAGTTTGGCACGACCACCGCCGTGATTACACACAATGCGGTGATCTCCGAGATGGCAGATCGCGTCATTTCGCTCTCCGGTGGCCACGTCAGCCGCGTTGTGCGTAATGATCGCCACGTGTCGGCTCACGATCTTGTTTGGTAGCCGATAATGAATTCGCTCAATCGCAAGATGATTCGCGACCTGTTTGGCATCAAAGGGCAGGCAGCAGCGATCTGCGCTGTGATTGCTGCTGGCATCGCGACCTTCGTTATGTCGCTCAGTACGGTCGAATCCATTCGTTGGTCGCAGGACACCTACTACGATCGATACGGGTTCGCGGATGTGTTTGCTCATCTCAAGCGAGCCCCGAAAGTGGTGGCTGATCAAATCCAAGAAATTCCTGGCGTTGCTCGAGTCGAGACCAGGATCGTCTTTGACGTGACCGTGGATGTCAAAGACATGGTTGAACCAGCCGTGGGGCGACTGATTTCAGTCCCTGACAGCGGAAAACCACGATTGAATGGAGTGTATCTCCGCAGCGGTCGTTGGTTGGCTCCATACCAAAGTGACGAGGTGATGGTCGCCGAACCTTTTGCGGAGTCCCATCGATTGCTGCCTGGCGATCATATCGTGGCGATTATCAATGGGCGTCGTCAGCAATTGAAAATCGTCGGCATCGTCCTTTCACCCGAATACTTGATTCATGTCCCCCCCGGTAATCTACTTCCAGATGATCGGCGATTTGGCGTCTTCTACATGGGGTATGAGCCATTGGCCGCCGCTCTGAATATGGAGGGGGCTTTTAACGACATTTCCTTGACGCTGATGCGCGGAGCGTTGGAAGCGGATGTACTCAAGCGATTGGACGACGTTATCGAGCAGTATGGTGGTATCGGCTCCTACGGACGATCCGACCAGGTATCTCATCAGTACATTTCGGACGAAATTCGGCAGCTCCGGGCAATGGGGATTATCGGCCCCACCATCTTTCTTTCGGTCTCGGCTTTCCTGCTAAACGTCGTCGTGTCTCGCGTGATCAATACGCAACGAGAACAGATTGCCTCGCTGAAGGCGTTTGGCTACGACAAGCGGGAGATTGCGTCACATTACCTCAAGATGATCTTAGTCATTCCGTTGCTGGGAACCGCCATCGGTACAGGAGTTGGCTGTTGGATGGGGAATGGCTTGACACGGATGTACGCGCAATTCTATCGGTTCCCAATTTTCTCTTTTCAGCTGGATATGCGCGTGGCGATTTGGGGACTCCTGATCAGTTGTGTGGCGGCGATCGGCGGGACGTTGTGGGCGGTTGGTCGCGCCGTGGCGCTGGCTCCGGCCGAAGCCATGCGGCCGGAACCGCCCGCCAACTACCGGCCGACATTGCTCGAAAAAACAGGCATCGGTCTCATCCTGCCCCACACCTTAAGAATCATTTTGCGCAACCTGGAGAGACGTCCTTTAAAGGCCCTGTTTTCGATTCTGGGAATCGGGATGGGCGTATCGGTGTTGATCGTGGGCAGTTTCATGTTGGATGCCATCAACTACATCATGGATTACCAGTTTCGCATTGCCCAGCGTCAGGATGTCATTCTGACGTTTGTGGAGCCCAGTTCCGCCCGCGCAACTCACGACGCCAGGCACCTTCCGGGCGTCTTGCGGAGCGAGCCATTTCGCGCGTTGCCGGTACGAATGCGCTATGGACATCGGCATGAACGAACCAGCATCATGGGGCTGCCCAAGCCCAACACGTTATTTCGGCTGATTGACGATCAAGAGCGTGAAGTGGCGATTCCCGAACGCGGGTTGTTACTTTCGTCTAAATTGGCCGAGCTAATTGCTGCCGTTCCTGGCGATTTGGTTACGGTCGAGATCCTCGAGGGAGAACGAAAGGTCCAGAAAGTTCCGGTTGCGGCGCTGATCACGGAGTTCTCGGGGATGAATGCCTACATGTCGCTCGATGCGCTGCGCCGTATGTTGCAGGAAGGCGATACGTCAACAGGAGTGTTCTTGCAAGTCGACTCGACGCGCATCAATGATCTCTATCGGACGCTCAAGGAAACGCCGCGCGTCGTGGGGATAACGATCAAATCAGCCATGTTGGAAAGTTTTCAGTCGTCGGTGGCCGAGAACCTGTTGCGCATGCGCACTTTTAACATTCTGTTCGCCACCATCATTGCGTTCGGAGTCGTCTACAACAGCGCGAGAATATCCCTGTCTGAACGGAGTCGAGAGTTGTCGACGCTCCGGGTGATCGGTTTCACTCGTACGGAAATATCAGGCATACTGTTGGGAGAATTGGGCGTGCTGACCGCCGCTGCCCTGCCTGTCGGCTCGGCGCTGGGATATTGTTTTGCTTGGCTAGCGACTTTTGGACTGGATACCGAGATTTATCGCATCCCGCTCGTCGTTGAAACGCGGACCTTTGCCTACGCCAATCTGGTTGTCCTGGTAGCGGTATTGGTATCGGGCCTGATCGTGCGTCAACGTTTGGATAAATTGGACTTGATTGCAGTGCTCAA
>Ga0310123_10002307_pt1 | contig 15272 bp, 13 predicted proteins | sample CB6_AW_1057_MG_FD_203505 | JGI IMG/M metagenome (GOLD analysis project Ga0310123, IMG submission 203505) | Marine microbial communities from Western Arctic Ocean, Canada - CB6_AW_1057 | ecosystem: Environmental > Aquatic > Marine > Oceanic | place: Canada: Western Arctic Ocean | collected... | reverse complement strand
CCCGGGCCCTGAAGGAGTTCGTGGGATTGAGCGACTCATCCTTGACGAAGACGGCGCGGGAACCCATTGCCTGTTCGATCTGTCGCGCACGGATGAGGAGCGTCATCCCCTCGCCAAGAGTGACTGGTTCCTCGTCGGGGGGGGGGGCGCCGAGGGGAAGCGCCTCGCGATAGCACCAGAGTGTCGGCGTCAGCTCCTGAAGGCTATCTGGGCTCCATTGGGTCTTGAGAGCATCCAGCGCATAGCGCGCGAGAATGGGAGCGCCGAAGCGGAGCACAGAACCCGCTGTCGCATTGTCTTTCCCCTCTCGGTTATTGCAGGGGCCAGCGAACGCCGTTCCAGCGGGATTCGACCGGGCTCTACCTGCCGGCTTCTGCGGTCGCCTTCTCTTCAAGACGCGCGCCACGGAGGATGGTTGGCATGCTGTAATTCCCCTCGTGACACGCATACTCGTAGAGCTGATCCGGGTTCTTCTTCATCGGCACCTGGGCGCTCCAGGGTCTTACCCACGTCGCTGGGTCGGTGACCGTGTATTCGTAGACCAGCGTCTCCGCGTCCTGCCGCGTGAACCGCTCGGTCAGAGTCAAGCCCGCGCTTGAGCTCGGACCGGGTCGAGCGACCTGCTCATGTTTTCCGTTGAAGTTGGTGGTTTCTACAATGAGCGTGTCGCCGTCCCAGTGGCCACGCGAGTCCCCCATCCACTGCTGAATCTCGCGTCCCAGATGCGCCGGCCCGTCTATCGGGATGATTCGCACGTCGTGAATCTGTTCGTTGAGAATCGCGACATGGCCGGGTGTCTGAAACAGCTGCATGTTGTTGTTGTAGGCACCTGGGTTGATAGGTGGACCGGCCTTGCCGTGCTGGATACACCGATCGCCAGGGCCTCGGTCCACATAGCTGTCTGTCTGAGGACGTCCACGCTGCTCTTCACGACGAATTTCTCTCTGAACGTCCGCGTTCCGTTGCGCCTCCGGCGTAAGAGTCGGAAGCCGGCCATCAGGAGGATCGATGATCAGCGAGGTGCGTCTCGAAGAGATCACCGATGTCCCTCGGTCGTACCAGAATTCGTTGTAGGGCACGACGCCGCCGTCTGCTTCCGGGGCGTAGTTGAGCCCGCCCTGTTCGGAATCGATTAGGTCTCGATTCTGACGACGAGTCTGAAATTCGGCAAAGGTCGAGGCCTCCTCTTCGGTCAAGAATTCCTGGCCGCTGAGGTCCTCGGGCCGTTCGAGGGGTGTGATGGTACGGAAGTCCCACACGCCTTGAAGGTCCGGGGCGCCCCACGATGTGTGGGGTGCATCTGATCCCGGCGCCTGACCGTTAGCAGTGCCAAACCACAGACCGGCGATGACCACCGCGATTGTGCCGACGCGTAGTGACTTGAGACAAAGTGTCATATGCTCGCTCCTTAGGCGGTGACTACATCACGATCACGGGTCCGATAGATTAATATTTTGGCGGTTGGTGTCTGACTAGGACGTCGGTTGTGACATGCTGGTGGACCCGACTGACGAGTGCTGAGGGCCGCGTCCCTAGCCAAGGAGACCCGGAGAGATGGCATCGATTCCCACGGAAGCGCACACCAGGACTATGAAGCCAGCTTCCTCGGCGGCGCGCGGGACCAGCAGTGGGCCGGATGGTACTCGGCTTACGTCCTCGGTCGCCTCGGAGGTTTCACCGCCTCGGCGGTCACTGCGCTCCTTCCACGTGCTCAATTTTCGACGCACTTCGCAACGAGCTTCTTCGGGACAGTGAAGCCCTCTCCACTTAAACAGTGTCCAACTTTCAAAATGATTACACCGATTCCGCTCATTCTTGAACCGCCCGAACAGAGATCATTCCCGTTCCGCTGCAACTTCGATGTAAAGAAAGAGACAAAACGCGTAAGGGCAGCGAAGGGAACATTCACGAGCGAATTGATCGTGAGAGACAACAAAAGCTGAATGTTTAACACTTTCTCTATCCGCTCGGAGGAGTGGGGGCACGCGACCAAAGCCGACGGTCGTGCCATCTTGGATTTCAACATGCCCACGCAGCTCTTCACAGACGGGTTTAAGTCTGGCGACGTTTCGGTCTGGTCTTTGACCACAGCGAAGTTTACGAACGTCAAGAAGGCCAACAATGCGAGGATGGATTGCAATAACCGCAAGGTAAATCCCACGCGGTTTGTGCCCTGACTGCACCGCCTTGGCACTTCCAGAGTCTGGATGTCAGATTATTTTGGAGGAACGCATGACACAAAGAACGCTGCGGTATCTCGCAGTCTGCTTCGTGGCCCTGGGGGTGCAAGGCTCCGCGACGTATGCGCAGGAACCCGAGTCTTCTCCGCAGGAGGAGACAAGCAATGGAGCCGGACCTGACGACGAGCAGATCAAGCCGTACGACGAGGTGATTACCGCGGAGGCTGTCTCTGACGACGGGGTCTTCAGGGTTCACAAGGTCGACGACAAGATCTACTACGAGATCCCTCCCGACGAACTCGACACCGAGTTCCTCTGGGTCAGCCAAATCGCGAGAACCACTGAGGGCGTCGGATACGGAGGGCAACCGCTCGGCCGACACGTGGTCCGCTGGGAGCGGCAGGGCGATCGTATTCTTCTTCGCAGCGTGTCGTACGCAATCGTGGCCAACTCCGAACAGCCGATAGCCCGGGCCGTCGATGCCGCCAACAACGACCCGATCATCAAGGTGTTCGATATCGAAGCCATCGGTAAAGGCGGCGCGCCAGTGATTGGCGTCACCTCACTTTTCGCGACCGAGATCACCGAGTTCAGTGCGCGCACTCGGTTGGGAGCGCAGGGCTTCGACGGTCAACGGTCGTTTGTCGAGAGCGTCGTTGCCTTTCCGCGCAACATCGAGGCCGAGGCAACCCATACGTACACAGCCGCGCCGCCGAGTTCGAACCGCTCCATTGCCACTGAGCCGCGCCGCGGCATGCGGCCGGGAAGCGCCAGTGTCGTCCTGCACTACAGCATGGTCAAATTGCCAGACGAGCCAATGACACCAAGATTGTTCGACGAGCGGGTCGGATACTTCTCGGTGAGGCAACGAGACTACGGTCGTGAGGAGCATCGGTCGGTGGAACGACGGTATATCACGCGCTGGCGTCTGGCGAAGAAGGACCCATCCGCCGACGTGTCCGACGCAATCAATCCGATCGTCTACTGGATCGACTCGGCGACGCCTCGTGCGTGGGTACCGTATCTCAAGGCGGGCGTCGAAAGTTGGCAGCCGGCGTTCGAAGTAGCCGGTTTTTCGAACGCGATCGTGGCTCGAGAGGCACCGACGCCAGAAGAAGATCCGGAGTGGAGCGCCGAAGATGCTCGCTACTCTGTGATCCGCTGGCTGCCGTCGACCGTCCAGAATGCGAGGGGACCGCACATCAATGACCCCAGAACAGGCGAGATCCTGGAAGCCGATATCGAGTTCCATCACAACGTGATGAACCTCGTGCGTGACTGGTATTTCATCCAGGTGGGGCCTCTGGATGAGCGTGCCCATGACCTCCCGCTGCCTGACGAGTTAATGGGGACACTGTTGCAGTACGTTGCGGCTCACGAGGTCGGGCACACGCTCGGGTTCCAGCACAACATGAAGGCCAGTTCGCTATACCCAATCGAGAACATTCGGGACCCTGAGTGGGTCTCGGCGATGGGCCATACCCCGACTTTGATGGACTACTCGCGCTTCAATTACGTGGCGCAGCCTGAGGACGGAATCGACCCTGCCGATCTCGTTCCCCAGATCGGTCCGTACGACGTCTGGGCGACGATGTGGGGATACAAACCGATTCCCGGCGCGACGACTCCCGACGAAGAACTGTTGACGCTGCATGCTTGGGCGCGCGCGCAGGACGACACGCCGTGGTTTCGCTTCAGCACAGAGGGTTCGTCAGGAGCGGACCCGGGTGAACTCAGGGAAGCGGTCGGAGATGCCGATGCGGTCGAGGCGACGTCCTTGGGACTGAAGAACCTCGAACGAGTCGCCGACATGCTTCTCGACGCGACGACCGAACCGGGTGAGCCCTACGACGATCTCGGTCAGATGTACGGGCGCCTTGTCGGCCAGTGGGCGATCGAGATGAACCACGTGGCGCAGGTCGTCGGGGGCTACGACTCGCAGCAAAAACACGCTGGGCAGGACGGCGTCAGATTCGTTCCGATTTCCAGTGACCGTCAACAGATGGCCGTTGCATTTCTCAATGCGAACGCGTTCGAGACGCCGACATTTCTTATCAGGCCCGAGATTCTCAGACGCATCGAGTCGTCTGGCCTTCTCGCCCGGATCGGGTCCGCGCAAGGTCGTGTACTGCGTAGCCTCTTAAGCTCCGCGCGTCTGGTGCGGCTCGTGGAGCAGGAGGCGCTCGAAGGCGGCCTGGCATACGCCGCTACCACGTTTCTCGAGGATCTGCGCAAAGGCTTGTGGCGTGAACTCAGTGAGTCGGAGGTCGAGATCGACCCCTACCGTCGTGAACTCCATCGGATGCATCTGGCGATCATGAACGAGAGATTGAACGGCCGACAACCGGTGACGAACGATGAACGAGCCCTTTTTCGGGGCGAGCTGAGGGCGATTTACAATTCCCTTGGTGAAGCGATCGGTCGCGCCGGTAGCCGCACCACACGGCTACACCTCGAGGATGCACGCGACGAAATCGATAGGGCGCTCGACCCGAAGTTCGCGGCTGTGACTCGAGGAGAAACCGCGGGCGATAACGGCGTTCTGGATCTGCTCGACGGTATCGCAGAACTGGGTCGGTCTAACCCGCTGACGCCGTTTCTGTGCTGGCCGGACTCTGTAATCGGGACCATCCCCTAGAGCTGGCGGACACTCGTCGCCAGCAAGATCAGCAAAGGCGGGATGGGGCGACGTCGTTACTCTTCAGCGAGCGGAAGAAAGAGAGAGATTCGGTCCTCGGAGCCCACCGCGCGCGAGATGTGTCCCTGACTCTCCACGTCTTCGGCCAGCAGGATATGGCTGGAATGCAACCGGACCTTGGTTCCGTCGCCGATCTCGACCTCCCTTTCTTCCGCCAAGGTGATGACGTATTGGCGACGTGGGCGTTGGGCCAATCGATGAAACAGTCGGGTGACGTCCGACGGAACTAAAGGCTGGTCACCGGAATAGGATCCGCTAACTCGGTCGTTCGCAGGGGTGGTCCAAGCGACACGTCCAACAGCTTGGCGTGCGTCTTCCCGTCGTCACCTGTGTAGATCCGAGTCATCTCGATTGGCGTCCGGTCCTGAGCGGCAACCGACTCCGCGTCAAACTACCGTACACCGGCCGCGCCTGTGTGGCTGGATCGATCGTCGGCGTCGACGAGGATGGGGAGATTCCGTACAAGTGAGAGACAGCGGTCATCAAGAAGGCAAACTTCGACAACTGGGCCGACCGTGCGCTGAGCTGAAGTGCTACCTGCCGGGGCTCCCCCGCGCGATGTATATGCCGTATCCCTTCTCGATCACACAGGGCGCCAACCAGACCCAGACGGGTTTCACGTTCTCGAACGCGGCTCGCGTCATCCACATGGACCCCATGACGGCTGGGCCGCCCGACTTCACGTAGATGGGTTTCTCGACCGGCCGGTGGGAGGGCGACTCGCTCATTCTCGATACCAGCATATTTAACGGTCAGAACTGGTTCGACCGGACGGGTAACTACCACAGCGACCGACTGAAGTTGACCGAGACGCTCACGCTCCAGACGCCGAGTGTGATCCACTACGAGGTAACCATCGACGATCCCGAGGTCTTCACGAGGCCCTGGCCGATCTCGATGCCCCTCTATCGCCGGATGGAGCCGACCACGTAGCTCCTCGACTACCTCTGTATCGAGCTTACCGAACAGTTTATGTATGGGGGCCTTCGCCGGGAGCAGCTCGTGAAGCGTTGGGAGAGCGAGACGATGATCATCGACGTGACCTGGAACGTGCCGCCGGGCGACAAGAACGGAGCAGAGCGAATCGCTGTAGAGTGTCGAGGGCGCGTGTATGAGCCGCGCGACCCGTACTCGAGAAGGAGGAAATATGTGCGATCAGGATCAATTTGAGCGGGATCGACTGGACTACGAGGCACGCGGATTGGTGACACGGCGGCAATTCGGTGTCCTTCTGGGCGCGGGGATGGCCATGGTGCTGCCGAAGGTCATGAACGCGGTCGGGGTGACCGAGTCAGAGGTGACCGTGGTGACGCCGGACGGCTCCGCCGACTGCTACTTCGTCCACCCGGCGAGCGGCACGGCGCCAGGCGTGCTCATGTGGCCGGACATCTTCGGGCTGCGGCCAGCGTTCCGCCAGATGGGTAAACGGCTTGCTGAATCGGGCTATTCGGTGCTCGTCGTGAATCCGTTCTATCGCGTCCAGCAGGCTCCGACTGCGACGGCCGGTGCTGCAACCCCAATTGAGGAGGTGAGGCCGCTCATGCAGGCGCTGACCGAAACAACACATATGACCGATGCGAAGGCGTTCATTGCGTGGCTTGACGAGCAATCCTCGGTGGCCACAAACCGACGGATCGGCACGCAGGGCTATTGCATGGGCGGCCCGATGGCGTTTCGCACGGCGGCTGCAGTGCCCAATCGTGTTGGTGCGGTCGCCTCATTCCATGGCGGTGGACTCGTCACCGAGGAGCCGAATAGTCCGCATCTTCAAGCCGCGAAGACGCAGGCGCAGTTCCTTGTCGAAATCGCCGAGAACGACGACATGCGTTCGCCCAACGACAAGAACGTCTTGAGGGAGACGTTTGCCAGCGCGAACCTGACCGCGGAAATCGAGGTCTACGCCGGCGCTGCGCACGGCTGGTGTCCTCCTGACTCGCGTGTCTACAACGAGCCACAGGCTGAGAAGGCGTGGGGTCGTTTGCTTGCTCTATACGGAAAAGCCCTGGCCTGAACGCGTGGATCATTGATCCGACGGTGACCGCCGTAAGAGGCTGACGGCGGTCGCTTGATTTGACGTTGAGGCGGAGAACTCCGACGCGCAGCTCAACGCATCCCACCAACCGAGCCAGCAAAGAACGGCGCTCCAACACTCGGCTTCCGACTCGGCCAGCTGGCCCGCGCTTGAGCGGGATGAGCAATTAATGACGCGGGCGCGTCTGGGTTAGCCCCGTAACCCTTAACATGTAACACTGGCTGGGGTTCGAGTGCACGCTACCATTCTGGAGACACTGGGCGGTCGCCCCAGGCCGGATTCTCGATCATTAGCTGACCCTGCTACAGAATACGGTCGTCTGCCGGCCGTTCTTGCCGCTTACGTGTGATGGAGCCAACGTGTGAAGGCAGCCGGGGTGCGATCCGACCAACGCGTATATTATTGTCGCCCCTCGACTGAAGGGCCGTGACCGGTTGGCGTTGCGGCGTTCAATTAGACCTACGACGACTCGCCAGGGAATGAGTAAGGAGATTTGTCAATGCAGAATCGGAACAGAGGGCCGATCAAGAGTTCGATGCTGGGAGCGATACTTGCCGCAGTCGCGGTCGGCGCCGTGATCTCGGTGTCGGTGACGCGTATGGCGGGCCAGGCGCCGGCGACGCGATCACTGCGGACCGTGGACGACAAGCCGAACTTCAGTGGAATCTGGCAGACCAACAACGAGGCCCATTGGGATCTCGAGCCCCACGCCGCTCGTCCCGGGTCTGTTATGCAGGAAGGCATCTACCCATATCCCTATGCCAAGGTTCCCGCGGCACCGGTGGTGGCCCTGGGCGCGGCAGCTGGCGTGCCCGGCTCCCTTGGTGTGGTGCAGGGTGATGGTGAGATTCCGTATACCCCGGCGGCCGAGACCATCAAGCGGGAGAACAGTGAACACTGGATCGACCGCGATCCAGAACTGAAGTGCTATCTCCCAGGGATCCCACGCGCCATGTATATGCCGTATCCTTTCAAAATCACTCAGAGTACGAACAAAATTCATATGGCGTACGCGTTTGCGAATGCCGCGCGTACGATCCATCTAGATGATGTGGAACGCCCGCCAGACTATACGTACATGGGCCACTCGGTCGGTCGCTGGGAAGGGGACACGCTGGTGGTCGACGTGGACTACTTCAACGGAAAGAACTGGTTCGATCGCGCCGGGAACTTCCATAGCGAAGCCCTACGTTTAGAGGAGCGGTTTACGGCAATCTCGCCCGATCTTATTCAATACGATGTGACGATCGATGATTCCAACGTCTTCACGCGACCCTGGCGAATTTCGATGCCGCTGTATCGTCGCGTAGAGCCGAACATGCAGCTCCTTGAGTACCGCTGCACGGAGTTTGCGGAAGAGTTCAACTATGGGCATCTTCGAAAGGAGCCGTTGGTGACGCTTTGGGAGGGAGAGACGATGATCGTCAACATCACGCGCAAGGTTCCGGAGGGAGACGCGCTCTACGACTGGTATCGAAAGTAACGCTGTACCTGTCTCGTGGGATAGCGAATTGGATTTGAAGTTTGATCGTTTTATCACTGGAGGGCCGCATGCGGGCACGAATACTCACACTGGTCGGTGTTGGGCTGGTAGTCGTCGTGGGACTGGTAGGTTCTACCCAGGTTGGTCTGATGGGCCAGACCGCAGGGACGCAGGCGGATGCGTCACTGAGAACACCGTGGGGTGAGCCCGATCTTCAAGGGATTTGGACGGAAGAGTTCGACACACCCCTGGAGCGACAGGAACGTTATGGAAACCGTGAGTTTTTCACGGACGAAGAATACGCGGAGGCGGATAACGAGCGAGCACGGCTGCTTGCGGAACAGTCGACCGGCGAAGGAGACAGACGTTCAGCACCCGGTAGCCAGAATGACGTCGCCGGGGCGTATAGCAACGCGCACCTGTCGTTCAAACACCTTGGCCGCCGGACTTCGCTGATTGTCGATCCTCCGAATGGCAGATTACCTGCGTTAACCCCGGAAGCCCAGGCATTAGCCAACACGGAGCGCGAATGGCGACGTGCCCTTCTACGTTCGACTGAGACCTGCGAGCTTGGATTACGAGCGTGCTCGGGCCAGGAATATGACCCGACTCCCTCACCCCGACGAGATGAGCCTGCGCCGCGATACAACACCGGCCGCATGAACCGTCACGACGACCCCGAAGATGGAGCATTCGGGGACCGTTGCCTGCTGGGCCACATTACCCCTTCTGAGACGGCGTTCGGGGGAAACTTTCGCCGGATCATCCAGACACAAGGTGGCATCACCATGTACTACGACCAGGGCCAAGGGCAAGGGTTCCAGCGGAGCATCGTCATGGATGGCAGCCCCCACCTTCCCGAAACGATTCGTCAGTGGTTTGGTGACTCAAGGGCTCAATGGGACGGTGATACGTTGGTGATCGACGTCACCAATTTCAGTCCCAAACAGGATTTCATGGGATCTCGTGAAAACCTGCATTTAGTGGAACGCTGGACGCGAACAGGTCCGGACACCATCGAATACGAGGTGACCATCGAAGACCCGACCGTCTGGGTGCAACCGTGGATCGTCAGACAGGAGTTACGCAAGCAGATAGAGCAGGAAAATCGTATTTACTATGAGCCGAGGTGCCATGAAGGTAATTACGGCTTTCCGGCCCTGTTGAAAGGGGCGCGACTCAATGAGGAGGCCTACGCGGCGGGTACAGGGCCGCATCCGGCCACCTTCGATAACGCCACCGGGTCTGGGATACAAAGATTTCCGGGAAGCCGATAACCGAACGAGCCTATAGTTCCAACACTCGGGTCTTTTCGAGGCCTTGGTTGGCAAAGGGTATGCTCCTCAGGAGTCCCAAATATTCTGGGGGAGAACTGGCTGCGGAGCTCGCCGCCGCCAACGGAATCAACCCGTGAGTGTTCGGGAGAAACTGCGTAGGTTTTTCGAGAACAAAAGGAGACAACTGTGATGAAATTGAAGCTCGCATCGGTGATCGGTTTGTTGGTCGTGCTGTTCGGCGCACCCGATGTCGTATGGGCACAAGGTACGGACGCCGATTACGACAGGTTTGTTCAAGTACGCAACACGTATCGCATCAATCTCAACGTTCCATACCGTAGGGCCAGCAACTGGGAGGGCACACTCGACATCATTCGGCCACGGGGAGAGACGCCGAATCCGACGCTTGTGTATTTCCACGGAGGAGGCTGGACTGGGGGGAGCAAGGACGGCGGTTTGATCGCATCGCTGCCCTACGTTGAAATGGGTTGGACGGTGGTGAACGTGGCGTATCGTTTAGCGGATGTCTCTCTTGCACCGGCGGCGGTGGAAGACACACGCTGCGCGCTGCGATGGATTTACAGGAACGCCGAGGAGTACAACTTTGATCTCGAGAAACTGGTGCTGACCGGTAACTCGGCCGGCGGTCATCTTTCCTTGATCACCGGTATGCTCACCGAGGAAGCTGGCCTGGATCTAGGGTGTCCGGGTGACCGAGGAACAGGAGAATCGCGCCGAGCGCCCAAAAACCTCGCCCCACTCAAGGTGGCTGGGATCATCAACTGGTATGGCATTACCGACGTGGCCGACCTGATCAAGAGGCCATCCGGTCCCTCAGGCAATTACACACAGCAGTGGCTTGGTGCGCAGGACAATCGCGAAGAGATCGCCAAACGGGTCTCCCCGCTCACCTACGTTCGGCCCGGACTTCCACCGGTGCTGACGATTCACGGAGACGCAGATCCGACGGTGCCCTATGAGCACGCAGTTCGTCTTCACGCGGCGCTCGAGTCGGCAGGCGTGCCGCACCGACTCATCACGGTACCCGGCGGAAAACACGGGGGATTCTCGGACGACGAAACGGTCATGATCTACGCAGCGATTCGCGACTTCTTGAGCGAGCACAACCTGGGGCCGGCGTCCAGTAACTAACGAACCTACGAAAAGGCAGGCCATCCGGTGATACGACGCTGAAGGATTAACGGCGTCTTCAAGACGTCCGTCGCTGGGCGATCGGCGAGCTCGATGAACATCGATCGAGGCGGTGACCCACTGCTCGCTGCCAGCGAGTTCACAGGATAGCGGTCCGGAGGACCGGTGGTCAGGCGTCGTGTGTCTGATACCGCCAGTTCGACCACACCCGGCGTGGCGTCGCACGTTGACATCGGCGGGCCGCAACCGTTTATTGGATCCGCCAAGGCGTCTACAAATGACACGAGGTTGACCCGCGCTGAGGGCGGCTCGTCAGACAGAGCCAACGATTCACCGAGAAAGGGCCTGGCTTCGTCCAACTCAGCGACGATGGCCCGAAGCAGGTGGGAGGAGTCGTCTCGTGTGGTCTCGACGCCTGGCGCCGTCGGAGCGGCCGATGGGCCACGTTGGGCACGCGCGACACCGGTGTTCGACTATGCCTGCCACGAGGGCAAGTACAGCCTACCGCTCATGCTGCGCGGAGCTCGGGTCCAAGAGCGTGAGGCGGCCGCGGCTGAGGGGCAGAAGTAACGCAGCGAAGTCTGGTGCGCACCTCGGCGTTATGGCGTTGCTGTTTCAGTGGCGTCCGCGGCGGCCCGTTCTTGGATCCGATTGCCTGCGAGAATACCGCTCATCGAGCGGTTCCCCTCGTGACACGCGAACTCGTAGAGACTGTCCTCGGAGCGCTTCAGGGAAATCATTGCCGTCCACGGTGCGCTCCATGTCGTCGGATCATCGATGGTGAATTCGTAGTTGAGCGTGTTCGGGCCGAGGCGGGTGAAGCGCTCGACGAGATGTAAGTTCTCGCTGGCCGAGAGCCTGAAGCGCGTGCGACCGGTGCCCCCCTGGTCGACCAGATTCGTGGTGTCGACGACCAACGTGTCGCCTTCCCAATGTCCGCGCGAGTCCCCGTTCCACTGCCGGAGCGCTGGACTGAGATGGGGACCGCCGTCGAGGGGAATGACGCGAACATCGTGATACATCTCTGTAGCGATCGCCACATATCTAGGTGTTTGCACGATCTGGTAATAGCTGTTGTAGCCGGCAAACAGGTTTGGTACACCGGGTGTGATACAGCGGAGGGAGACGGTAAGATCCTCGGGGCCGGCCGGCCGCTGCCGACCGGCCGCCGTGGCTGCGGCCGCTTTTATTGCCGCCTCGGACGTGACCGCCGGAAGTCGCCCATCTGGCGGGTCTGTGATCAGCGACGTTCGATTATCGAAGTCTCTGTCGACGAGCCAGAACGAGTTGTAGTTGCCGGTCTGACCATCGGTGGACTTGTAATCCTGCACCTCGGCGAGAGCGGCCAGGAACACGCTGTCACCGAAGGCGGCGGCACCATTGCCGTCAAAGAGTGCGGTCGCCTGCGTTTGTAGCGCAGCGACTTCCTCGTCCGTCAGAAATTTCCGGTCAGCCAACTCCGTCGGGCGTTCCAGAGGTGTCGCGACGTTGTTGGCCCAAACCCCCTGCAAGTCGGGTTGGCCATTCAGCGTTCGGGGTAGGGTCCAGCCGTCAGGGGCGGTCTGGCCCATCGCGAGGAGCGGTAGGAAGCACGCCACGGCGCTGACGCTGACCATGACGATCGCGACGCCTATACCACCTCGGTCACTCATTTGAGGCTCGTCTCCGTGCTCGGTCCCTCGGCGGCAGCCTTCTCTTGAGCCCGAGCGCCACTGAGGACATTAACCATGGCGTAGTTTCCCTCGTGGCATGCATACTCGTACAGCTGGCCGATTGTAGCGCCTGCCGCCCGATTCGCCCACAGGGGAGCCGCTGCCGTCCAGGGTCGCGTAAACATCGTCGGATCGGTTACCGTGAACTGATAGTCGATCGTCTCCTCGTCAACACGGGTAAAACGCTCGACCAGGTGTAGTGTCGGGCGGGACGCTCGCCAATCCTCAGCCCACCGATAGTGCGTCTTGTCGTCGAAATTGGTGGTTTCGATAACGAGCGTGTCGCCATCCCAATGCCCACGTGCGTCTCCCAACCACTGCCCGACGTTCGGGCCGACGTGGGGACGCCCGTCAAGGGGGATAATCCGCACCTCTTGATACATCTCGTGGAGAATGGCGACGTGTTGAGGCGTCTGAAGAATCTGATAATTGTTGTTGTAGAAGTACGGAACGAACGGAAGCCCGTCCGTGAGACACCGCTCGCCGGTGTCGATTTCAAGATGATTGTTGAAGGAGCCCATCCCGTATGCGGCGTCCGTCAGTTCCTGCGCCTTACGCGCGTCGGGTGTGTAGGGAATTCTCCCGTCCGGCGGATCCACGACCAGTGACGTTCGACCACCCGCGACTCGCGTTCCGCGGTCACCCCACACACGGTTATAGGTGCCGACGTCGCCGGGTTGTGGCGCGCGCTCGATAAAGAGATCCTGTTCGGCTCTGTGTTCGAGGTCCGCGACCTCTTCCTCGGTGAGAAACGGCTTATCGGCGAGCGCAGGAGGGCGTTCAAGTGGCGTGATCGTCGCGTTCGTCCACACGCCCTGGAAACTCGGGTCGCCCCAGGGCGTACGGAGCCGGATCGAGCCATCCGCCGGTGTTGTCCGGGGTTGGTTAGCAGCCAGAGGCAGAGCGAGTAACATGCTGACAACCATCATGACGGACGCATAGACAGACCGATGTGCCACAACAATCCCCATAATCCTCATGCTAACAGGAAATGTGACCTGTTACCCAGATGACATGAAACGACATCACAGCCTGATTCCGCTGTCACACGATCACCACGATGGACTGGTGGTCGCCGAAGGGGTGATCCTCGGTCGGTTGAAAACGCCGCGGTCGACGTGGCCCACAGGTCGTCGGGAGCAGCTCGACCGCGTCATCGGATTTTACAGAAGCCAACTGCGAAGGCACTTCGAGGTGGAAGAAACACACCTCTTTCCCGTGGTAGAAGGGCGACTGCGAAATGGAATGGACCTCGTGCATTAACTGCGTGACGAACACGAAGACATGAGAGTCAAGATCCGCGCCTTCGAGCAGGATTCCGAGAACGGTCTCGCCGATCGATTTCCAGCGTTCTTGGAACGTCTGAAGGCGCATATTCAGACCGAGGAACGGGTTCTCTTCGAGCGGATGCAGGACGAGATGCCCCCCCCCCGACCTTCTCGATACCATCGGGGCCGCGCTCCGTTCGACCGACCCATCCGATGCGAGTGCTGGATTTCCTGTCGGACCTAGTCGAGGAAAGCACTTAGCTTGATCGATCCAGCCGATTATTCCGTCTTTCGCTCTTGCTGGTCGAACGCGATGAGCAGAGGTAACTCTGTGGCGTGCTGGGCCATCAGCGCGATGAAATCCGAGAGCTCAGTCTGGTCGAAGATACGCAGGGCCTGCGCGTAGGTCTCTGCGCTAACGTGCCTCTGACCAAACAGCTCCCGCCCGAATGCGATCAATGCGGCTTCAGACTCATCCAGACCGGTGACCGGCCGGTCGTCGCGAACGACATCGATGATCGCCATCTCCAGGCCGTCACGTCGCGCGGCCTGCTCGTTGACTGACCAGTGATGTTGTTGCCTGTGGGCATGAGACGTTACGAGCACGGCCAGCCCCATGAGTCGCCGGCCAACGCTGGCTTCCAGGGACGCCAGACCGGCACCGTGCCGACCGATCTGTCCCGGTCCAGTGCCTTCGGGCGCCAGCGTGCGGCGGTAGAGTCCTGGATTCTCCGGCGTCGCAGCCTGCTGGGTCTGTGTCGGACGTAGGACGAGGGGCAGGCGGCTACGCGAGTCAGGGTGTATGTCCACAGGGCGGGTGAACGGGAGCGGTAGGAAATTCTTCCAGCTAGGAGGGAGGTGCTGGTTCACTGCCGTCAATCGCGTCGCGGTTCCCGCATACTGGGCCATCAAGCCCACGACATCGACGAGATTGCTCTGGCCCAGGAGCTGGATGGCACGCGCATAGGTTGCCGGACTGAGCGTGAACTCGCCAAAGAGCTCCCGACCCATCTGGATGATGACGGCTTCTCGATCGCCGAGTCCGGGGACAGAGTGCGTCAACAGTTGCTGGTTGCGGACAAGGTTAATCACCTCCGGTTCCAACCCGACCGCGACAGCTTCCATTTCGTGCAGCGACCACTCATATGGTTGGTGATACTCGCGTGCCTGGGTCAAGATCGCCAGCTCGGTCAAGCGACGGCCAAGGGGAGACTCCCAGCGGACGGCCACCCCCGATCCGTGAAGGCGTATTGCCGGTGCTCCCCACAGTTCTCCAGCGACACTGATCGCGGCATCATACGCGCGCTGACCAGGCTCGTCGAGGTCTTCTCGACGGACCAATGGAAGACGGTTGCCAGATTCAGGATAGATCTCGACTTCGGGAAGCTTTCCAGTCGGTTCATACTCAAATGGGGGAGTAGGCGCTTCCTGTTCCGACGCGCCAGACTCTGGCGGCGCGGCCGTCTGGAT
>Ga0310123_10002306_pt1 | contig 15274 bp, 16 predicted proteins | sample CB6_AW_1057_MG_FD_203505 | JGI IMG/M metagenome (GOLD analysis project Ga0310123, IMG submission 203505) | Marine microbial communities from Western Arctic Ocean, Canada - CB6_AW_1057 | ecosystem: Environmental > Aquatic > Marine > Oceanic | place: Canada: Western Arctic Ocean | collected... | reverse complement strand
CACAGAGGTTGTAAAGGAAGTCCCGGTAATTAAAGAAGTGGTCAAGGAAGTTTCCAAAGAGGTAATCGTAGAGAAAGAGGTGATCAAAGAGGTAGTGAGAGAAGTGGTGGTGGTGGCGACGCCGGCTGCCGCACCAACTCAACCTCCGACGATAAAAGGCCAATACGGCGGGATCTTTATCAAAGGCGAAGGGCGTCTGCTTAGCGGATTTGAGCCGACTCGAAACACGTGTGTCTGCCACCTAACCGTGATGAATGGCATCTTCAGCCAAGTTATGTATACCGACTCGCAAACCTTTGAGGTCAAGGGAGAAATAGCCACGAACTGGTCGGTCAGTGAAGATAGCTTGACTTGGACCTTCAACCTGCGAGACGATGTCAAGTTCCACGATGGAACACCGCTGACCGCCGATGATGTAGCGTACAGCATGTTCCGGTGGATGGAGCGGCCCAACAAAATCTCGGCGACTCGCAACGCCGGCGTGCGGTTTACAGTGGAGTCTTGGAGGGCGGTTGACCCAACCACCTTCGAGGTTACATTGAAGAGCCCCGATGTAGGTTTTATGCCGGCCTTTGGCAACGCCTTCGCTGGAATAGTGCCCAAGCATATATTTAAGCCGGCTGACGACGAAGGCCGCGCCTTAAACATAAAGGATTGGGTCGGCTCGGGACCTTTCATGGCCAAAGAGTTTCGTAAGGACGAGTTTTTCGAGACCGAGAGGAACCCCAACTACTTTGTCGAGGGGCGGCCATTCTTGGACGGTGTACGCGTTTTCCGTATGGACTCGGTGAGCACTCAGCAGGCCGCCATAAGGACCAACCGCATCACGATGAGTTCATTCTTCCCGGGATGGACCAAGACCGAGGCCGATGAGATTAAGCGGCAGTTGGGGGACGAGGTTGTTGTCCAGTCCTCTATGCCAGCCATCTTTTACTTCATGCAATTCAACATTAACAAGCCCCCATGGGACGACGTGAACATGCGGAGGGCAGTGCACCTTGCCATCGACCGGCAAAAGATGATTGACCTGGTAGTCCAAGGAGCCGGCGAGATCAGTCCTTGGTACCATTGGGCTTGGGACTGGATCGTCCCCTTAGAGGAGCTCAAGACTTGGGAGGGCTTCCGTGCGGACGGAAAAGAAGAAGATATAGCTGAAGGAAAACGCCTGGTAGCGGAGTACACCGGCGGAAATCGGTTAAAGGTCAACATGATGTGCCGCACGATTGACGTGTACTGTGACCTGGGTGAACTTATGGTCGAAGACTTAAGGAAAATCGGGCTCGACGTAACGCTAGAATCCTTCGAGCCTAACGCGGGAATACAAAAGTGGCGCCGGGGCGATTATGAATTGATCGGCGGACAGCGCAACGCCATGGCGTACGACGACCCTGAGTCGTACAACGCCTCGTTCTATCTGCCGGGGGCTGGGAACAACGTTCCCAATTGGGAGAACGCCGAATTTTACGCTCTCTGGCTTAAAGAGAAGCAGACCGTTGACCAAACGGAGCGTGGCAAGATTCTCCGTCAGATGGTGGAAATTTTGCGAACGGAGCTTCCGGATGTTCCCTTGATTGAGCCCGCTCAGTTCATTGTTTGGAGGTCTGATTTCAAGGGCTGGAAGATTTTCCAAACGGCCAACTCCTATTCTCATTTTAGCGACGTATGGTTCCAGAAATAGCCTTACCGGCCAATGAGGAGGGCAGGTTGCATTGCGCTAACCTGCCCTCATGGTTTGCACAGGACTTAAAAGCGCTGGAGTCCCACGCATATGCGACAATATGTTATTAGAAGGTTGCTCCTGTTTTTCCCGACTCTGATTCTCGTCTCCCTTATCATTTTCGGACTTATTAGAGTCGTGCCGGGCGACGCTGCGCTGGCCATGTTGGGAGAGAGTGACTTCTCGGATGAGGATTTGCAACTGGCTCGAGAGTACCTGGGCCTCGACAGCCCTCTTCACCTGCAATATATCAATTGGATTAAAGGCATCGTAACCGCAGACCTGGGGCTGAGTTTCCAAGATCAAACCCCGATCGGTCCAGAGATCGTCCGCAGAATTCCTCTTACCCTGGAATTAGCTGTATTGACCATGTTCTTTTCCCTGGTACTGGCCGTCCCGATCGGTGTAATCTCGGCCCTTAAGCAGGACTCCTGGGTGGATTACGCCATACGTAGCTTCTCAGTCCTGGGCCTCACCATGCCGACTTTCTGGGTCGGGACCATAGTAATAATGATATTGTCCATCTTCTTCGACTGGATACCTGCGTTGATCTTCAGGAACTTTTGGGAAGATCCGAGGGTGAACTTCACCCAGCTGATCTTTCCTGCCTTGGTGCTGGGATTCTTTGCCAACGCTGTTACCGCCCGCATGACCAGAGCCCAGATGTTGGAGATAATGCGCTTCGATTACATCCGTACAGCTCGGGCCAAGGGGCTTCATGAGCAGCGGGTTATAATCGGCCACGCCCTTCGCAACGCTCTGCTGCCAGTGACTACCATCGCTGGTCTTCAGTTCGGGGCTTTGCTAAGCGGGACGGTGATAACCGAGACCATCTTTGGCCTGCCGGGCCTCGGCCGGCTCTTCGTGTCCTCCGTCTTTGAGCGGGATTACCCCGTGCTTCAGACGATCACGCTTTTGTTCGCCGGTCTTTTCCTTGCCCTTAATCTCTTAATCGATTTGCTTTATGGGTGGCTAGATCCAAGGATTCGATACCAGTGATGGAGGAACGAGATGCAGTCTCAAGGGCGGGCTGAAGTCCTAGGCTCAACCCCAACTGGCGCCAGGAGACAGTTGAAGGGATTCGTTCGGTTCCTCCGGGCCAAACCGTTGGGGGCCCTTGGCCTGGGCCTTATTCTGGTCATGGCTTTGACGGCAATCTTCGCTCCCTTGTTGGCGCCATACGATCCTTCCTCGACTTTCTCGGGCCAGGGACAGGTTGGTCCCTTCAACGGCCGCTTTTTGCTGGGTACCGATTGGCTGGGACGAGACATCTTAAGCCGGATAATTTTTGGGGCCCGACTTTCTCTTATAGTGGGGTTATCCACAGTAGTATTGGGGATTGCGGCAGGAACCGTTATCGGGATTGTCAGTGCCTACGCGGGTGGCACCTTTGACCTGGCGGTGCAGCGCGTTATTGATTCGATTTCGGCGTTTCCCGCTCTGATTTTAGCGATGGTCTTGGTATCGATTATGAGCCGCGGAGCGTTCGCAGTTATCTTGGCCCTGGCCATCGTCAATATACCGCTCACGGCAAGGACAGTTCGGGCGGCGGCTCTCGGCATCAAAGAGCACGAGTACATTTTGGCAGCCCGTGCAATAGGGGCAAGTGGAACCCGAATCGTCTTCTTCCACATCCTTCCGAACGCCATGGCGCCCATCATAGTCTTGGCCTCGGTCACACTGGGCTGGGCCATCGTGGTGGAAGCCAGCCTCAGCTTCCTAGGCGTTGGAGTTCCTCCCAACATTCCTTCCCTTGGGGGTATGCTTACGGGGAAGGCCCTTCGTTTCTTTGTTAGCTCCCCTCACATGGCAATCTTCCCCGGCGTGGCTCTGAGCTTAACCGTCTTTGGCATCAACCTCTTGGGCGACGCCCTAAGAGATGTCTTGGATCCGCGGTTGCGAGGCACGGGGGCCGGCACCACCTAAACGCTTGACTCCACCGGTCATACCTTCCCTGTATTAGGAACAGACAACAGAAGAGGTCGTCCTGATACAGCTTCCCTGACCCTTGGGATAAATGGCTACGTCAATATCGGCCTTATGATCAAGGAAGATTAGGATTCCGTTGTATGAATGTTCCATCATTCCGTTTGATTGATCGAGGATAGATGACTGAGGATACGTCCGGCCAAGCCGGCGGTAGCCCCCATTGGCAAGGAAAGCCCGTTTATGGCTACGATTCTCCAATAGTCCAACAAGGTTACGTGGCACGGGAAGCAACACGGGTAGCCGATTTTTTCATATCATATCTGCAGCCTGGAATGTCCTTGCTAGACTGCGGGTGTGGTCCAGGAGCTATTACACTCGGATTGGCCGAACACGTTGCTCTCGGTGAAGTTGTAGGGGTTGACTTGGAACCCACTATGATCGAACGGGCTATCGCAATTGCCGGAGAACGTCATGCGGAAAAGGTGCGCTTCCAAGTCGCGGAAATACTCGAACTCCCCTTTCCCGATAATTCTTTCGATGCAGTCTTTTCCAGCGCTATGCTAGAGCACCTCGCCGACCCGGTCCAAGCGCTTCGGGAGATATTTCGGGTCCTAAAGCCAGAGGGCTTAATCGGTGTGGCCAGCACCGATTGGGTGGAGCCTCTAATTTCGCCGGCCGATGACGCGGTTACGGGGTTCTTCGAGCTTATTGAGAGGGGTTTTAACCACAATGGCGGGTCTTTGAACCGTGGCAGGCACCTTAGAGTTATGCTGGAACAGGCAGGGTTTAAGATCACGGAGTTTTCAGCAGCCTACAGCAACGCCGGGACTTCAGAGAGGGTCCGAACTACTGTTGAAGGATACGTTCAATGGATCGAGAGCTGGCCTTTATTTGATCAAGCGGTTGAGTTGGGCTGGCTTGACCGGGGGAGTCTGGAAGGTATCGTGGCCGGCCTGAAGCAGTGGAGCCAGCGTCCAGATGCATTTCTGTCAACGACGAATTGCCGAGGCGTAGGTCAGAAACAGTAGGTTGTTATCAACTGGCTAGGAGTCCTGCCAGGGGAGATCTGCATCATATGGTAGAGAGCTATCGATATGGGGAAACTAGCCAGTGCAGCTTTCCCCGGCTGTATACCACCGTCTCACATAGTAATCGCCTACACGGGGTGCCTCCTCTTTCCTTAGCCGGCTCTTGTATCCATTGACCGTTCAGATTTGAGGCCGCCCGGTTAGACCATGCTTTCAACACAGTTGTTCGGAGGTAGCTATCCATGACCACCATTCCGGCGCAAGACCTAGAGCAGTACGGGGAGATTATTGACCGGCTGGTGACCACGCCCATCGGCAGGTCCCGGGGCAACCTGTTCCAGCCAATGAAAATCGTGAACATGTACGATGCGGCGCGCGCCAAGTTCGGGCGTCCTCTCTGCTTGATGGCGGCAGAGATGATCCATGAAAGGGTAAAGCCCGGCGACAACGTGCTTATTCTCACCGGCAGCTACCATCCCCTGCATTTTCCTGTGGGTGAAATGGACGGTCCTCCAGGAGGTGCGTCCTTGGCTCTATCACTGAGCACCGGCCTGGGGGTCCAGCCCTTCTTCGCTAATGAGCCACCACTGGTGAAACTCATGGAAGAGGCCTGCAAAGCCGTGGGGCTGTTGCCGATGCCCTATGATCAAGCAATCCAGCGCGACCACACCGCAGTGGTAGTGAGTTTCCCCATAACGGATCATGAAGAAAGCAAGAGGGCAGCGCAGGAACTGCTTGACACTTACAACTTCTCCTGTGTGGTCACCTCAGAGCGCTTGGGTAGGAATCGCCAGGGCAGGTACCACAGCGCCGGCGGCACTGAGCGCGAGACCCAGGATAGGTGCAAGGTCGACCACATCGTGGACCTGGCAAGAGAACGGGGCATACTCACCGTGGGCGTGGGCGACGGTGGCAACGAAATTGGGTTCGGAAGCATCTTTGAGGAGACTAGAAAGATAGTCAACTGGGGCGAGGAGTGCCGCTGTCCCTGTAACGATGGCATTGTCAGTATTGTCGAGACAGATGCTCTCATCGTGGCCGCTACCTCGAACTGGGGTGTCGCCGGACTGGAGGCGGCCCTAGCCATGTTGACCGGCAACCAGGATATGATGCACGATCGCGATACTGAACAGCGCGTGCTCCATCGGCTTGCCGACATGGGCTGCGCGGATGGCGCCACCCTTATGACCACGCCAACCTGCGATGGCACCCCCGAGTCAGCGTCCCTGGATATAGTCGACCTGCTGAAAGGCACAGTTGGCCAGGCTTTCCGAACTTTCAATCGCCGGTTTTAAGCGGCCTTTCAATCCCCAAGATTCTGTCAAGGGGCCAACAGACATAAGGAGGCAACCGTGCCTGACATTCTTAGCAATCTGGACGCCTTGCAACGGGAAATAACCAATAGCGACTTCGATGCGGTGATTGCCATGTCGCCGGAAAACGTTCCTTACACATCAGGTGTCTTGCTGTGGACCCAGCGCTTTATCCGCGACCGCCTGGCGCTGGTGGTCTGGCCTAAAGACGGGGAACCTACTTTTATTACCGCGACCAACGAAGAAGGCTACGTGCGGGAGAAAACCTGGATCCAGGACGTCCGCGGTTATGTACAACACCGCTCGTCGCCCATCCAGGTTCTAGCCGAGGTGCTCAGAGAAAAGGGGTTGAGCGCCGGACGCATCGGCATCGAACCTGGTTATCTATCGGCGGAACACTATAGCGAACTTACCAGCACCCTTCCCGAAGCCCAATTCCTCTCCTGCGAAAGCCTTTTCAGCAAGGTGCGGATGATAAAGACTCCGGCGGAGTTGGAGGTGCTCACCCGAGGGGCGGTGGCCACCGAGCACGCCCTGATGGCCACCTACTCCACCGTCAACACTGGGGAAAGCGAACGCAATCTGGTTGCCAGGTTGGGCGGGAATATTCTCCAATCCGGGGCCGAACTCCCCGCTTTCCTGTATCTGACGGTGGGGTCCAACACCGGTCACGCTCATCCAGACCCAACCCCGCTTCAAGTGAGCGAGGGCGATCTGATCAAAACCGACTGCGGTGGTTACTTCTCTGGATACTACTCGGATATAGGGCGGACGGCGGTGGTAGGCAAGGCAAGCCCGGAGCAGCGTTCCATCTACGACCGGCTCATGGAGGTCCACAGGGCCACCATCGCAGCCATGCAACCCGGAACACCGGCATCCGGCGTCTTTGAAGTAGCGGCACAGGGTTACCGGGACGTCGATATCCCCTTTAATTTGGCGTTTGCTGGCCATGGGGTAGGTCTCTACATCCATGAGGCGCCCATGCTCGCCGCCGACGACCACACCGTGCTGCAGCCCAACATGTTCTTTGCCGTGGAAACACGGGTCAGGTGGCCGGGGCAACAGGGGTTCCACATCGAAGACATGATAGTTATCAGAGATCAGGGGCCGGAAGTCGTTACGACCTTCATGGACACCGATCAACTCATGGTGTTGTAACCGCTCAGGTTTCACAGGGGTCAGTGGATTTCGAGGCATAGAACAGGTGCCGAATTGCTGGCGAATTAAAGGCTAACAACGTGGTTGCCCCTCGGATACCCGATGACTCCGGACTGTAGGTAAATACACGATGCCACCAACACCACCAGTCCGTGTTTCAGGTATCGTTCAACTCTGACACGTCTCCACCAAGAACAACAACTTCAAGCAGCCTGATTGAGCCTATCAAGCCACGAATTGACACCAATCACCAAGATACCGGACACTAAAGTTGCTGTCGGTGGTGATTGCTCAACCCAGGGCGAACGGTTCGTCTAACCGCTATTGCTTGTCCTGTGACAACAGCGGAGTTGCAATGTCCGCAACGCAAGCTGACTCGACTTGAATCAGGCTTACCGCTTGGTGTACTGAGGCGCTCGGCGGGCCCGTTTCAGACCGTACTTCTTGCTTTCCTTGATGCGGGCGTCCCTGGTGATGAACCCGGCACGGCGTAGTCCTGGCTTGAGTTCTTCATTGTAGACCACAAGGGCTCTGGCGATGCCGTGGCGGATGGCTTCGGCCTGGGAATGCACTCCACCGCCTAGGACCTTGACCACCACCCGGAACCGGTTGACGGTGTCGCTGGTCCGGAAAGGCTCGACAATGATGTCGCGCCAGGGTTTGTAGTCGAAATATTCTTCGATGGTCTTACCGTTGACGATGAACGGCCCGTTGTTATCGTCCAGGTATATCCTGACCTTGGCGATCGAGGTTTTGCGTTTCCCGGTACCGTAGAAATATTCTTGGTCGGTTGCTGCTTGAACCAAAACTTTACTTACTCCTCTGCCTCATTGGCGTTGGCCGCAACCTGGGCCTCGTGGGGGTGGGAATCGCCTGCGTACACCTTTAAACGGCGCAACATCTGGCGGCCGTTATGGTTTTTGGGCAACATGCCTTTAACGGCTAACTCAATCACTCGGCTGGGATGTTTTTTCAGAATGTCTACCAACCTGAAAGTCTTCAAGTTGCCCACGTAGCCGCTGTGCCGGTAATACAGCTTCTGTTCTAGTTTTTTCCCCGTCACCCTAATGTCGGAGGCGTTTAGGACTATGACGAAGTCCCCTGTAATAACGTGGGGAGTATAGGCAGTCTTGTCCTTGCCTTGCAGGGCCACGGTTATGTCCCGGGCCACCCTGCCCAGGGTTTGGCCCTGAGCGTCAATCACCCGCCATTTGCTTGGAACCTCCCCAGGTTTGGGGAAATATGTGCTAGTCCGTTTCATCTTCTGTATAAACCTGCGACCAAAAATTCGGGTACGAGACTTTCATCAAGCACAGGCCACATGCCGGCGCTGAAGTCCATTCGATTTTCTCGCTACCTCGGTCTTCTAGAACCTGGTTGACCAGATCCCCTGGCCATCTACCTTTTCCGATCTCTATCAAGAGGGCATTGGCCCTTCTTATCATGTGCCTTAGGAAGCCGCTGGCTTCCGATTCGATAACGATATTATCATCTTGCCGCCGGACCTCCCATCTGTACACGGTTCTAACCGCGCTACGGTCAGCATCGAATCCCGGCGCTAAGGCTCGGAAATTGTGCCTGCCCACCAAGTGGTTAGCGGCCTCGGCCATCTTGTCAACGTCGAGAGGTGCACGGACCCAATAGCTCGAGTGCCGTCCCAAGGGCGAAGGCCACTGTCTGTTCGATATTTGGTATTGGTAAGTTCGGCTATCGGCTCCCTTACGAGAGTGAAAATCAAGGTTCATCCGGTAGGCTGCTTGGACTCGAATGTCCGGCTGCAGGTAGAAATTCAACCCCGGTGGATAAAGATCCACCTTATTCTTGCTGTGGGTTAGGAAGTCCACCACCTGGCCTTTGGCGTGGGCCCCTGAGTCGGTGCGGCTGGCGCCCCGTATCCTGATTGTCTCTCCGGTGAACTTGGTTAGACTCTTCTCTATCTCCCCCTGAATCGTAGGTTGATCTCTCTGGAGTTGGAAGCCCATATATCTGCTTCCATCGTATTCCACTATCAGAGCGATTCTTTGTGATGGTGAATCTGGGCTTTCCTTCGTCTCATCCGTTGGCAGAACAGATTCCTCTGCCCGAACTTATTCGTTTCCGACGAGTTCGATTATGGCCATGGACGCGCCGTCACCCTGACGCCGTCCCAGCCTGATGATTCGGGTATAGCCACCGGGCCTTTCGGTATACCTGGGGGCTACGTCATCAAATACCTTTTTCACGATTTTAGTGTCCGGTATCTGGGCCAATGCCAGACGCCGGTGGTGCAATGTTCCCTTTTTGCCGTGGGTGATTAACTTCTCAGTAACCACCCTGGTTTCCTTGGCTTTTGCCAAGGTAGTAGTGATCCGTTCGTGTTTAATCAACTCCGACGCCAAGCCTCTTAGTAAGGCCTTGCGTTGGTCCTTATACCGGCTGAGCTTTCTACCGGCTACGCGATGGGACGCCATTGTTGCTAGTTGTCCTCCTCGTCGTCGTCAAAGTCGTCGACGGCGTCATCATCTTCTTCGCTGCCGTCGGCGGCATCATCGAAATCGTCATCTGCGTCGGCCATGGGGGCCTCCCCGCCTGTGGAGCCGATCAGTTCACCCAAGTCTTCCGGGCTTAAGGAAGACACCTCTTCGGATACGGCGACTCCGTCTTCAGCCTCACCCTCGCCTAGGGCCGCGACCGGTGAGTCGCTTTGAGGAGCCGTAATGCCCCGCTCGGCAAGTTTTTCTCGCAGTTCGGTCAGGGACTTCTCACCGAAGTTCCGAATCTTTAGCAGTTCGTCATCCGGCATTTCCAGAACTTCGCCGACCTTAGTGATATGTGCCCGTTTGAGGCAGTTAAGGGTCCTGGGAGATAAGTCCAGACGTTCGATGGGAGTCTGGTATATCTCCGGAGATACTGTCAATGGAGAAATGCTAACCCCGGCCTCGACTGCTCTGTCCAGATTGCTGAACAAGAAGAAGTGGTTGACCAGATTCTCGGCGGCACGGCGCACGGCTTCCACCGGGCTGATGGTGCCGTCGGTCCACACTTCCATGACCAACCGTTCGTAATCGGTGACTTGTCCGACCCGGGTGCGCTCAACGTTGTAGTTCACTTTTCTTACTGGGCTGAAGATGGCATCCAGAGGCAGGACACCTACGGGTAGTCCTTCGACTCCGTCACCCTGGACAGCCTGTACGTACCCAACACCCTGCTCCACGTTGAACTCTATGGAGAGACGGGCGTCGTCCGAGTCAAGGGTCGCCAGATGTAATTCCGGATTCACAATCTCAAAGTCGCTGGAAGTAGCGATATCTCCGGCGCAAACACGTCCGCCACCTGAGACGTCCAGCCGCATCTTGCCCGAACGCTCCGACTGGGCCCGAACGCGGATGCGTTTGATGTTTAGCAGCAACTCCATGACTTCTTCTTTGACCCCGGGGATCGCCGTGTATTCGTGGACCACATCGTCGATTTTCACCCAGGTGATAGCGCTGCCAGTGGTGGAACTGAGCAGGATCCGGCGCATGGGATTGCCAAGGGTAAGGCCAAAACCCCGCTCCAGCGGCTCGACGGCAACCTTGCCGTACGTTTCCTCGGATTCGAGCACGTGGACTTCGGGTTTTATGGGCTCTGGTGCGCTCTCGGCGGGTACGGGAGCGAGGACAAAAGTGTCTAACATCGAACTTTCTACCTCGAGTAAAACTCTACGATCAGGCGCGAATTTATCGATTGCTGCAGGTCTTCATCGGCCGGCAGATTCAGGACTTGGCCGGACATATCCGACTGGTCCAGATTCAACCATGGCGGAACGATCCTCTTGGGTATGCCATCGGTGCGGTCCTTGAAATAATCGGTTGTTTTGTCTGCCTCTATCCAAGAGATCGAGTGACCTACCCCAACTTCGAATGAAGGGATGTCCGTCCTGTGGCCGTTCACCTGGAAGTGACCGTGCATAACCATCTGGCGGGCCTGCTTCCGAGAGTCGGCGAAGCCCAGCAGGAAGATAACGTTGTCCAGCCGCCTCTCCAGCGAGCGGAGCAGGTTGGTACCGGTAACTCCAGGCGCTTCATAGGCGTCGGCCATGTACTTTCGGAACTGAGATTCCAAAACACCGTATATGTACTTGGCTTTCTGCTTTTCCAGCAGGTGAATGCCGTAGTCAGTGGGTCTTCGCCGACGCCGCGATGGGTCGCCGGGAGTACTTCGCCGTTTTTCAACGGCGCAACGGGGTGTATAACACCGCTCCCCTTTCAGGAAGAGTTTTTCCCCGACTCGCCGGCATAACCGGCAGTTTGGTCCTGTATACCTACCCATATATCGTTATCTACACCCTTCTTCTTTTAGGAGGCCGGCACCCATTGTGGGGGATCGGCGTTACGTCTCGTATGCTGGTGACAACCAGTCCGGCGCCTTGCAGTGACCGAATGGCTGCCTCACGGCCAGCCCCCGGCCCCCGAATCAACACGTCTACCTGGCGCAGACCCTGGTCCATCCCCCTGCGGGCAGCCTGTTCCGCCGCCCGTTGGGCGGCGAAGGCCGTGCCTTTGCGGGAACCTTTGAAACCCACGGTCCCGGCGCTGGCCGAAGATATCACTGCGCCTTGCGGGTCGGTGATACTAACCAGAGTATTGTTGAAGGTCGAATAGATATAAGCCCGGCCCTGTACGACTGTCCGGCGCTCTCTTCGTCTAGTTCTTGGTCTAGGCATAAGTTTCCATCACCTACTTTTTACCACCGGTCCGGCGGCCACGTCCGGCAACAGTGCGGCGGGGTCCCTTCCGGGTGCGTGCGTTGGTCCGAGTACGTTGTCCGTGAGCCGGCAGGCCGCGCCGGTGGCGCAGGCCGCGGTAAGAACCAATCTCAATCAAGCGGCGAATGTTCTGGTTAACTTCACGCCTCAGGTCGCCTTCGGACAGATAGTCATTCAGAATCTCGCGGATCCGGTCCACCTGAGATTCGGACAATTCATTCATCCGAGGTGGGGAATCGGTATCGATGTCGGCTTTAACCAGAATCTCCGAAGCAATCATCGGACCGACACCATATATGCTGCGCAAGGCTACGTGAGCCTTTTTGCGGTCAGGTACGTCTACACCGGCGATACGAACCACTTTGGTCCTCCTTCAGGCGGCCAGCCTATCCTTGACGTTGGGAGTGCCTGGGATTGGTGCAGATTATTCTAACCACACCCTTCCGCTTAATTACGCGGCACCGGTCACATCTCTTTTTTACCGAAGCTGATACTTTCAACGTGTTTCCCTCAGACTAATACCGGCCAGGCACTGGCATGGCCGCTACTTGAATCTACTTTACTTGAACCGGTAGGTGATGCGGCCACGGGTGAGATCGTATGGAGAAAGCTCCACCAACACCCGGTCTCCCGGCAATACCCGGATGAAGTGCATCCTGATCTTGCCCGAAACGTGGGCCAACACCTGGTGCTCGTTGGGCAGAGTTACCCGAAACATACCGTTGGGTAGTGCCTCGGTTACATTCGCCTCAACTTCAATCGCCTGCTTTTTTGCCATACTTTCTCCCTGGAATATTTATCAACGCAAACATCGTACCTGCCGGCTATTAGCTCAGCGAGGTACTGTCATTATTTCCGGTCCGTTCTCCGTTATAGCGATTGTATGCTCAAAGTGGGACGAGATTTTCCCATCCGCCGTTACTACTGTCCATTGGTCATCCAAGATACGGGTGTGCCAATCCCCGAGGTTTAGCATAGGCTCGATGGCGATGCACATCCCTGCGCGCAATAATGGCCCAAGACCCGGCCGTCCATAGTTGGGGACTTGCGGGTCTTCGTGAAGGAATCTCCCCACGCCGTGACCGACAAATTCCCGGACCACACCGTAACCCTTGGACTCGCCATATTGTTGAACCGCAGCGCCGATGTCTCCTATCCGGTTGCCTGGCACCGCTGCCTTGATACCCTCCTCTAGGCTTAACCTGGTGGCGTCCATAAGTTCGATCGCTTCCTCAGCGACTTCACCTACCGCTACCGATATGGCGGCGTCACCGATGAACCCATCGATGGTTGCGCCCACATCCATCTTGATAATATCGCCCTCTTTCAGTACCCGTTTGCCCGGTATCCCGTGGACGATCTCTTCATTCACCGATGTGCAGATGCTGGCCGGAAATCCGCGATAACCCTTGAACGTGGGCTTACCACCGTGCCGGATTATCTCTTTGTACGCGATGTTGTCCAGGTCTTTTGTAGTAAGACCTGGCTCCACCGATGAACGCAAGATTGCCAGCGTGGCACCCACAATCGACCCAGCCCGGCGCATCGCGTCTATCTCCTTGGGGGATTTGATAGTGATTCCCCCGGTATAGTTCGATGGCGAGTTGGATGCAGTCTCAGTTTTCCGCTCTTTTTTCAACTTGTCTATTCTACCTCGGATCGGAAATCTTGGGAACCCGCGTTCCCTTGCCGTTTAACGGTTTAACCGCCGGTTGGGCGCTGATTATAGTCCCAGCGCCTCCAACACCTGTTTATGTATCTGCTCTACTGTGTCTACTCCGGAAACGTCCGCTAATATGCCGCGCTCCCGGTAAAAATCAAGCACCGGCACCGTTTCCGATTTGTACACCTCGATCCTTTGCTGCACGGCTTCAGGGCGGTCATCGTCCCGTTGATAAAGCTCTCCGCCGCATCGCTCGCATGTCAGTTCCGGGTCTGCCGGTCTATCGGCAGGGATACTGTGAGGAGCCTGACACTTGCGGCAAACGAACCGGCCCTCTAGGCGCCGGAGTAATTCTTCTTCCGGCACATCGATATAAACTACTTTGTCCAGATTCCTCGCTTTAGTTTGTAAGGCTTCCTCCAATGCTCCTGCCTGGAGCCGGTTCCGAGGGAACCCGTCCAGGATAAAGCCCTCTTCAGCATTCATCGACATCACCTTCTCTAAGGCGATGTCGATGGTCAACTCGTCGGGTACCAGAACTCCCCGGTTCATGTATTCGGCGGCCTTCAACCCCAGAGGAGTTCCGGCTCGAAGATGGTGGCGGAACAGATCTCCCGAACTTATGTGGGAAATTTTCAGCCGCTCCACTAACAGCTGAGCTTGGGTCCCTTTGCCCGCTCCTGGCGGACCGAAAAGGACCAATCGCAACCCTTGTGTCAAACTATCTCAAGAACCCTTCATAGTTTCGCATCATCAACTGCGCCTCTAATTGGCGCATAGTATCCAAGCCGACACCCACCATAATCAGTAGGCTGGTGCTGCTAAGGGATATCGCCTGGACATCTGTTATCAAAGAGGCAAGGTACGGAACGATAGCGATGAACCCCAGGAATAACGCACCGCCCATCGTGATGCGTACGATGACTTTGTTTAGATATTCTTGAGTTGGCGCACCCGGCCTGATTCCCAGAACGAACCCACCATTCCGTTGCAGGTTCTCCGCCAGGTTTTGCTGGTTGAACACCACCAGGGTATAGAAAAAGGTGAAAATCACGACCAGTATGAACACCATGATCCAATACGGCGGTGATGTCGGGATCAGCAGGTCCGCGAAGAACCTGGCGACGTCTCCAACGACTCCGGTAGTGGTGGCGAAGTAGGTGGCCATCGTTCCAGGCAATATCACTATGGAGAAAGCGAAAATCAGTGGAATCATTCCGGCGGAGTTGATGCGCAAGGGAAGATAGGTTGCCCCGCTCTGTCGATACATCCGTCCACCACGGAAGATGCTGCGGCCGTATTGGACCGGTATACGCCGGTGTGCCTCGTTGAACATGACGATCAAGGCGATGATTCCCAAGCCTATAATCGTGAAGAACCCGATTCCGAGGAGGTTGTCTGTATCCAGGAATCCCTGACTGATCAAACCTGGGAAACCGGCCACGATACCGGCGAAGATTATGAGCGAGATACCGTTACCTATTCCACGCTCGGTGATTAACTCTCCCAGCCAGACCAGGAACAAAGTTCCCGCCACGATGGACAAGAGAGCCGCTACTGTCGGGAGCAGGGAGGCTCCGAAGAATCCGACCACGAATGTTGGGGCGCCGGTTACATTGTCAATGAATACGCCCGAGCCCTGTAGTAGGATCAATTGTCCGTAGCCTTGGGCCAGGGCGATGGGCACGGTCAACCAGTGGGTTATCCGGCTCATCTTGGCCCGTCCGGACTCCCCTTCTT
>Ga0310123_10002305_pt1 | contig 15278 bp, 14 predicted proteins | sample CB6_AW_1057_MG_FD_203505 | JGI IMG/M metagenome (GOLD analysis project Ga0310123, IMG submission 203505) | Marine microbial communities from Western Arctic Ocean, Canada - CB6_AW_1057 | ecosystem: Environmental > Aquatic > Marine > Oceanic | place: Canada: Western Arctic Ocean | collected... | reverse complement strand
ATAGTTCTTTATCAGCCCGACGCCCTCGATCTTGATATCATAAACCACCCAACCGTAGTCCCGCTTCAGAAGGTTGTAGTCGACCGGGATTTCCTTGGAGCCGGAAAAAACCGTCGTTTCCACCACGGATTTGTTCTTGCCCAAATCCCGCGCAAAACCAAATTGTATCGACTCGCTGGAGTATTTGTCGAAGCTGTCCAGATAAACCCTTTCGAGCAACTTTCGAAAAATCGGCACGAACTCATCGCGCTCGTTGCCGGACAGTTTGTTCCATTGCTTGCCCAGCGCGCGTTTGCTCATTTCTCTGTAGTCGAAGTATTCGTTGAGGATGCCGCTCAATTTTTCCCGTCGCTCCTGGCGTTTCTCATCCGCCTGCAGCGCCGGGTCCTTGAGGACGTCAAAGACCTTGTTAATCCCCACCTCCACTGTCTCTTTCGGTGCAGCACCAGACGCTGAAAGTGCGCAGGCAACCGTCGCCGCCGAAACTGTAAGCGCGATCATGAGTATGTACATTTCTCTGCCTTCGTTTCTCCGTTTCGATAAATGAGCAACTTCGGGTCGATTAGTCTATGCCCCCGAAGACATATTTACTAATCAGTTCCTCCAAATCTATGGTCGACTCGGTCTCGGTGATGTAGTCGGTGTCTTCGAGGTAATCCTCGGAGCCGCCCAGCGATAATTTTATGTACTTATCGCCGATCAGGCCGCTTGTTTTGACCGAGGCGATGACATCATCTCCGAGCTTGATCTCGTTGCGAATGCGCAACTCAACGACGGCCACCTGGTTGTCCACATCGAGCTCCATACCCGTGACGCGTCCAACTTGAATCCCGGATATTTCCACCTGTGCATACTTCTTCAGTCCGGTTATCGAGTTGAACTCGGCCTTCAGCGTGTATTCGTTCTTTTCGAACACGTCAAGCTTGCCCAGCTTGACCGTCATCCAACCGATGCAGACAAATCCGATCACGACGAATATGCCGACAAAAATTTCAGCCACTTCCTGCTTCATAGTAATCACTCCCTATAAGAAACGATTCAGATTCCAGCAACGCCTCCGGCTCGAGGCGCAACCAACTATTTCAAATCAAACTCTCCAACAACCGACATGTCGCCGACGGCAGTACTCACCACATCTTCGATGTTCTTGCCGTCCGCCGATTCCGAGACTCCGACACTGACACTGTATTTCACCGGGCCGCAATCTTCGGGCGGTGCCGAGCTGTATCCCGCCATGGCTCCCGGCATTTTCTTGACCAGCGCCCGTGCCATTCCGATACGGATGTTGGGCAGAATGGTGACGACGATGTCGTCGCTGTAACGAAAATTGTCATCCGAGATTCGTAGATAATTTTCAATAAACTTGGCCAGGTGCTGCAGGACCATTTGACCGACGACGAATCCCATGTTTTCATTGATCCCATCCAGATCGTTGGCGCGAAACGCGATAACGGAATAATTCCACTGCGTATCGGCCGATGATGCCTTCGTTTCTTCGAGCTTGGTGACAATGACCGTCTTGGTCGCCAGACCGGTGAGGTCATCCCGCAGGCTTTCCGAGCCGCGGATAAAGTCCTGAACAGTGATATTTTCGATGGTTTCCACTTCCGCCGGCGGTGCATCGACGATAATCTTGCCTTCTTCGAGCATCAAAATCTTCTGGGAGATGTAAAAGACATCCGGGATCTCATGACTGACGACGATCCCCGTGAAGTTGAACTTGCGCTGCATGTGCGAAATCATACTGTGCACGGCGTTCTTGCGTATAGGGTCCAGCCCGGTCGTCGGCTCGTCAAAAAGAACAATCTCCGGATCCCGAATCAGTGCGCGTGCCAGACCGACACGTTTCTGCATCCCCCCGGAAATCTCCGACGGATACTTGTTCGCCGTGGTGACGATTTCCAGTTTTTCGAGATTTTCGTAGATCTTCGTGTGAATCGCTTTCTCCGTCATGTGCGATTTCTCCCGGAGCGGCAGAGCGATGTTATCGTACACAGTCATCGAGTCGAACAGGGCAATGTTCTGAAACATGTAACCCATGCGTGACTTGAGCCGATGCCGATCATGCCGCGACAGGTGCGCCATGTCGGCCCCGTCGAACAATACCTGGCCCGAGTCTGCCTGCATCAATCCGATGATATGCTTTAGGATCACCGACTTGCCGACACCGCTCTTGCCCATGACCGTGGTAATCTCGCCTTTGTGGATTGTGAACGAGATTTCATCGAGGATCGTCAGTGGACCGAACCGTTTGGTCACGGACTGAAATTGAATGATCGGCTCGCTCATAACTTTGGTATCCTGAATGCCGGCACGCTCAACCAAATAATAACGGATGACGGATGACCGAACCCTTCACAAAAGGAACGCAGTCAACACGTAATCCAGTACCAGGGTCGTCACACTGCAAATGACCACGGATGTTGTCGTTGCCAGACTCACACTCTCCGATCCTCTGACTCCCGGCTTTAACCGGTCGCAGTGGAAGCCACGGTAGCAACTGACCGCGGCGATGACAAAGCCGAAGAACAGCGGCTTGATCAGTCCGGTGGAAACATCCCGCATCGTCGTGCTGGCAACCATGCCGCTGATGTAGATGCCGGGGCTGACGTCGAGCATCCAGACACCGGCAACATAGCCGCCGAAGATCCCGACGATGTCGAACATGGCGGTCAGCAACGGCATTGAAATGACAGTGGCGGCAATGCGCGGGGATACGAGGTACTTGACCGGGTGAATGTCCATCGTATCGAGCGCGTCGATCTGTTCAGAAATCCGCATCGCGCCAATGTTGGCGGCGATGGATGAACCCGCTCGGCCGGTCACCATCAGTGCCGTCAGCACGGGCCCCAGTTCCCGTATGAGACTCAGCGCAACGGCACTACCGAGCAGGCCTTGAGAACCGAATTTCGATAGCGTGTAGTAGCCCTGCAAACCCAGTACCAGTCCGGTGAAAAAGGCGGTCAGGGAAACGACAAAAATGGAAATGACGCCGATGAAATACAGGTGTTCGATGATCCGCCGGATCTTGAACGGCGGCGAGAAAATAAACACCGTCGCCGCCACCGAGAATAACACCAGTTTCCCGAGATTCTGGAATGTCAAAACGGTGTAGGCGCCGATCGTGTGTAAACTGCGGCCAACCAGCTTCATGAAGTTCGATTCCCCTGCCCCAAAAGTTCGGTAATTATACGGAGTGATGTGATTCAGATCAAGTCGGCAACGTAAAAAACTGGACACGGCGGTGGTGGTGGCCTTGTTGGTACTCAGGCCGATCCGCGCCCGGCTATTGCCATCTCCAGCTTCCGGACTATATTGGTTGTTTTTGCTGGTTTTGAAACTCGTCGGATTCGACTCGTTCGATATTGTTACGGAGGACTCCCAATGGCACGACGCCGAAGTTCCATAACCCGGCAGCGGACCGACGCACCGCCGGAGCTCGATCCGCTGCATATACTGCGTCGGGGAATGACGAAGGCCAAACCCTACATGGTTCAGGCAGGCATCGCAATTGCTGTCGTCGTCATCATCCTTGTCGTTGTCGTTTCCCGTCGCAGCAGCCGCAACAGCGAAACGGCCGAAGCCTTCGCACTGCTTGAAGAAGGGGTCAATCTGGTCACACCGTTTACCTTAATTAATGAGAAGCAGGCGAAGACCAAGATCCAGGAAAAGCGGACGAAAATGGAGGAGATACTGGACAAATACCCGGCTACGCCGGCCGCCATTGATGCCCGGTTTCACTTGGCAAAAATCGAATACTCGCTGAAGAATTACGATGCCGCCGCCGCCAAGTTCGCGGAGTTTTATGGTGAGTATACAGACCAGCAACCGTTGACCGCTCTTGCCTATCTCGGCGAGGCGAACAGCATCATGTCAAAGGAAGATCACGCGGGGGCAATCGCCAAGTTCCAAAACATCTACAGCAATGCCGACATCCACGGCGGGAATTTTAATATTGCGCGGGAAGCCAAGAATCAGGCGGCGATCTGCCATCTTCTGAGCGACAATAGGGCCGGAGCCAAGGCGCTGCTCACGGAACTTGCCTCCGATGCCGCTGCCTCCGCTGCCGACCGCAAACGTACGCAGCAGATAATCGACAAATTAAAGATCCTGCCGCCGCTGAGTACCGCCTTTGTCGAGCCGGAACCGGAAAAGGATGATGCGACCCCGGACACGCCCGACGGGGACGGCGCTGGCGCCCAGGCACCGAGTCTGACAGGATCAGTTATCCAACCCGCAGATCAGGGCGGCAGCCCGACGACGGCCCCGTCCGCTGCCGCCGATCCAGCCCCGCTGCCGGCCGCCGTGAACCCATCGCTGGCACCGACCCCGACGAATCCTGCCGGTTCCGGTAGGCAAGGGGAGAACACTCCGGGCGGCGATTCGTCAGCGAAGTCAAAGGACCCGGATGCTCCCGGAGCGAAGGCGCCCGCGCAGGCCGAAGGCTCCAGCGCCAAGCCCTAAGGACTCGCGTCACCTGCACAACCGCTGAAAAAGGCCTGCCGCGACAGCGTTTTGCAGCGCTGTGGCTCGATGACTCAGGCCGTTCTTGACTTCAGCGGGTAGTTCCCCAAAGGTTTGCATGTACCCGGTTGGAATGAACACCGGATCATAGCCGAAGCCGTTCAAGCCGCGCGCGCCATGCGCGATCGTTCCGCGAATCTCCCCGGCCTTCGTTCCCACCGGTCCTGATGGTGACGCCACTGCAATGACGCAGACGAAACGTGCCGAGCGATCATCGTCATCCCGCAGCCGGCGTAAGAGCTTGTTGATCCGTTCGGCGTCCGTGGCATTCGGGCCGGCATATCGCGCCGAACGCACGCCGGGTTCCCCGTTCAATGCGAACACTTCGAGGCCGGAGTCATCGGCGAACACCGGATGTCCGGTCTCCCGGGCGACGACCGTTGCCTTGGTCAGAGCATTGGCCTCGAACGTATCGCCGTCCTCTGGAACTTCCGGAATTCCCCCGATCCCCCCCGGTGACATGCACGTTATGCCGTGCGCTTCGAGGATAGATCGAAACTCTTTCAACTTATGCGCGTTCGTTGTCGCGGCCAGGATTCGCATAGCAGCGGCGGGCGTTGGTATTCACGTTTAACGCGGGTCACACCGCCTCCAGCGTCACTCCGTCTCCAACTCGCCGGATGCGATTTCGATCTCGGACACGGATTTCTTCTTGTGGTCCTGCACTTTGTCCAGATGCTTGCGCAATTGTCGGTCGATTTTTTTGATGGCCGACGATATGGCCGCAAAGACGTCTTTCTCCCGCGCTTGTGCAGTGTACTCGATATTCTTGCCGTGCAGGATGACCTCCGCGGAATACCAGGACTTCTGCTGATCCAGCACGACGCGCGCCGAGGTGAGCTTGTTGTACTCTTTTTCGATCTGACTCAACTCGCCGTTGATGAAGCTCTTGACGCGATCATTGATTTCGAAATGGCGGCTCGCTGTTATTTTCTCCATTGTTTTCACCTTCGGCAAAGCGGCTGCGCCGCATGAACACTAGACCAGACATTGGTGGCCAAGATATACCTCCTTGACGATCGGATCGTTGATCAGAAACTCACGGTCGCCTTCCCGGATAATCCGGCCCTCAGCAATAATGTAAGCCCTGTCGACAATGGCCAGGGTTTCGCGATGACTGTGATCGGTTATCAGGACCCCCAACCCCATATCCTTCAGACGCGTGATGATTTGCTGGACATCCTGAACGGCAATCGGATCGACGCCGTTAAATGGCTCATCCAGCATGATAAAGCTGGGATTGGTGACCAGTGTACGAGTAATTTCGAGTCGTCGTCGCTCGCCGCCGCTCAAGGTGATAGCCTTCTGTTTTGCCACCGGCACTAGGCCCAGCCCGTCCAACAGATGGCGAAGGCGCTCCCGCCGCTCCGTCTTCGACAAATCGAGCGTCTCCAGGATAGCCGAAATATTGTCCTCGACCGTCATCTTACGGAAGACCGATGGCTCCTGTGACAGATAACCCATCCCCAGACGGGCCCGCTTGTACATCGGCAGATTCGACACGTCGGTTCCTTTGAAGGAGATCCTGCCGGCATCGGAACGGATGAGGCCGATGATCATATAGAAGCAGGTCGTTTTTCCGGCGCCGTTCGGTCCCAGCAGACCGACCACCTCGCCCGCCGCGATCTTCAGATTGACTTCGTTCACCACTGGCTTTCCCCGGTAGCTCTTGCACAAGCCAGACGTCATTAACAAATGATTGTTCCGATCGCCGTTGTGATTATCCGTTTTCATGGTGTCGCGCGATTCCCTAATCATTCCTTATTTCGATCCGCCATTCAAATCCGGCAGCCCAAAATCGACATCCTCCGCGGCATTTTCAATTCGCATTTGTGTCCGTCCGCCTTCGGTACTGAAATCACCCGTTTCTTTGTTGTAGCGGACCAATTCCATACCCCACGAGTGGATGCCGACCTGCCTGAGAACGGGATTGTCCGACAGCGTGACCAGCCCGGTTTCGACATCATACACCGCCTTGCCGCCCGCTGCCTTCGAGTCGTTCTTGGTGGTGGTAATGACGACCTGTCCCTCGGCTTCGATACGACTGACCCCAAATTCCTCATTTAGAAACGCGGCCATGCTGTCGGCGCTCAGTTTAAAGCGATTGTCGACGACGTGGACGTTGCCGTTGAAATTGAACCGGCGCGTATCGAGGTGAAAGTCCATTGCCCCGGAGAAAATCACGCTCCGCGTAATGGTTATCCCGTGCAGCGGCGTTGCCTTGACAGTCTTCGGCGCGGTATCGACTTTGCTGCTTTTGATCTGCAGATTCGGACGGCCACCGACGGTGCGAAAGAAGCCGGTTTCCTTGTTGTAACGGATTTTCTCGGCGCCGGCCAACTTGTTCGCTCCCTGGGTGATGATCGGGTTGTCCAGCAAGGTGATCTCACCGGTTTCGACTTCAAACACAGCCCGGCCGGCGGTTGCCCGGTTGTCGTCACGAATGATCTCAACGTTGCCGACGGCCTCGTTCCGTTTATGCCGGAATTTCTCGTCCAGCATCGTCGTCACCTTGTCCGCTTTCAACTCGAACCGGTCGTCAACGATTTGGACGTTGCCGACAAAGTTGATCTGGTATTTATCGGCGAGGAATTCCATGGAATCGGATGTAATATCGGTGGGCGCCACGGAGGTAGCGTTATCGCGGCGGAGAAGGTCGAGCGGATCCTGGCCCCCGGCCGGCGGGCTGCCGGCCATCAACAGCGCGATCAGGATGAACGGGCCGTAACCTGCGAACCGATGTCGTCGGAACCGGCCGTGACCGGCGACGCTGCAACAATCGGATTTCGGTACTCGCGGGAAGGAATAATCGCGATGAGCCGGGCAGCGGTAGGCGGATAATTTCATGGGGATTCCGGCAGGGCGGCGGGGGTGGTTTCCTTGCCAAGAAGGTCCACCGGGTCCTTGAAAAACCTGACCCTGACATTCTTGCGCACCTTGATCCGGCAACTCCCGAGGTCGAAGTCAAAGCCGACACCGTCGATGGTCATACTGTTGTTGCGGACATGGATTGTGTCGTTGCCGCGACCGGTGTTGTCGATTTTGTCGAATTCGCAGGAGGGGGAGAGGATCAACAGTTCGCCGCTGCTATCCAGATACAGCCGCGCCTGCAGACGGGTAATCACAACGCGGTGGCCGGCGGCCGTCGCTTCACTGCCGAGAAGGACCCAGTCAAGCTCGCCCGAGGTCTTGTACCCCTCAAGCTTGAAATGCTTGAGGCGAAAGGTCTGCTGGGGGAGGATGTTGTTTCCGAAGATATGGGAAAGAGGCAGGGCGATAAGCAACAGCAACCCGGCCGGTATCATGCGCCACGACGTCATTTTCATCCTCGTTGGGATTCGGGAATCTGCGCCGATTCTACTATAGCGTTTTTGACCGCAACCCGCAACTTTCAACCACTTCGTGAATCCGCTGGATTTGCGTCAGCACAGCTGCCATGTCGTCCAAGGCAATGGAGTTGGGGCCGTCGGACATGGCCGCCCGTGGCGATGGATGCGTTTCGACAAAGACACCGTCGATGCCGACAGCCGTGGCGGCCCGCAACAGATACGGTGCGAATTCCCGCCGCCCGTCGCTGACGTTGCCGTGTCCCCCGGGGATCTGAACGGAGTGCGTCGCGTCAAAAACCACTGGAATCCCGAATGAACGCATGATGACAAGTCCCCGCATATCGACGACTAGGTTGTGATATCCGAACGTTGTTCCCCGTTCCGTCAAAATCACTTTGGTGTTGTCCGTGCTGAATACCTTTTCCGCCGCCGGCTTCAGATCCTCCGGCGCTACAAATTGCCCCTTCTTGATGTTCACCGTGCGGCCCGTCCGCCCGGCAGCAACGAGCAGATCCGTCTGCCGGCACAGGAACGCCGGGATCTGCAGAATGTCGACAACCTCGGCGGCCGCTTCGACCTGGTGCACCTCGTGAACGTCTGTCAGGATCGGAACGGTCAATTCCGATTTCACTGTTTGCAGAATCTGTAGGCCCGTCTCCAACCCCGGTCCGCGATAGGACGTGAGGCTCGTGCGGTTCGCCTTATCGAAGGAAGCCTTGAAGACGTACTGCAGCCCGAGCTCCGCACAAACCGACTGCAGGCGACGCCCGATTCTCAGGCAGAGTTCCTCAGTCTCAATGACACAGGGGCCCGCGATAATCAGCGGCGGTTGTGCGTCGCCAATCCGTATGCCCGGCGCTATTTCAAAGCCGATCATGACGCTGCTCCTTCAGTCGGCATCCTCCATGAACTCGCCATGCCACCATTCCCGTCTGCCGATCTTCCCGTCTGCCAGTTTTCTATTCTTCTCCGCTTCGCCATTCGTCATTCGTTCTCCACTTCGCAACATCGCTTCGACCTTTTCGATATCCTCCGGAACGTCGACACCGACGATGCGTTCATCGCGGATCAGAACGAGAATGCGAGCGCCATTCTCGAGTGCCCGGAGTTGTTCCAGTTTCTCGTGGCGCTCCAGCGCGCTTTGGGGCCAGGAGACGAATTGTTCGAGAAACGCTCGCCGATAGGCATAGACACCCCAATGCCAGAGCGGCCGGACATCGCCCGACTCCGGATCTCCCCGATGCGGGATTGCGGCGCGGCTGAAGTACAGGGCATTGCCGTCATTGTCTATGACAACCTTGACGACGTTAGGATCCGTGAATTCGGCGTCTGCTGCGTTGATCGGTACCGCCACCGTTGCCATGTCCGGTGCCGCGGGTCCGGTCATATGGCGGGCCAGATCATTGATGACCGTCACCGGGATGAGCGGTTCGTCGCCCTGAATGTTGATGATCACATGGCCATTGATCTCGCGGATGGCTTCGGCAATCCGGTCGGTCCCGGTAGTGTGCGTTGCCGCCGTCATCACGTAACGGCCGCCGAAGCCGGCAACACATTCGGCAATGCGCGGATCGTCGGTCGCCACGACCGTTGCCGTGACATTGGACCGGGTTGCCTGCTCATAGACCCACTGGATCATCGGTTTTCCGGCGATCGCCGCCAGAGGTTTGCCGGGAAAGCGCGTGCTCGCATAGCGTGCCGGGATGACGGCCACGACACCATTATCGGAATTCGGCATGCGTCTCGCGATTGAAATGAGTGTGCCCGCGGAGATCGTGGATGCGGGTCGGGGGATCCATGGGAGGGCGTGTCTTAGAAGTAGTATGTCGCACAGCCGACTTGTATGCCGGTCCCGACGTTGATAATCAGCCCGATGTCACCGGCCTGTACCAAATTCCGGTCACGGGCCACCTGTAGCGCGTACGCCGCCGACGATGTGAAGTAATCCTTGCCGTTATCGGCGATGTCGATGATCTTATCTTTAATACCGCTTATCCGTTGCCTCAGGCCGTCGACGAACATCGGCGAAATCTGGGGCGGAAAAACCGCCTTGATCTGCGACATCTCCAGGCCTTCGGCGGTGAGCAATTCGCGGACCGCCTTGGGAATACAATCCAGGTAATAGTTTTCGATCTCCGGGTCTTTGGTAAAGCTGAGGAAGTTGGTCCCGTTCTCCTGGCCGATACGGGATCGGAACGCGTCAATGTGATCCGTGAAATAGCGGAACAGGAAACGCCCGAATCCCGTCCGGTCGTCCTCGGATTCATCCATGATGACCGCCGACCCGGTTTCGTTTATCCCGAGCAATGCATCCGGGCGCGTCTCGGCGTTGTTCTCGATTTCAGACGCGACGACCATAACGGTCTTGAATTTCTGCGCCTTGATCATGCAGGCCGCCGTATAACACGCGTTCAGGAAACCGACGGCACCGTTGAAGACATCGAAGGCGAACGTCTTCTTCTCTCCCTTCGACTTCACGGTAATCGCATCGTTGCAGTGCAACGCCCCGGCCACCATGGCGGCAATGGCCGGTTCACACACGAAATCGTCGCGATGAACGCCGGCGTGGATGAGGAGGTTGATGTCGTTGCGTGAGTATTTCGATCTACTGAAACAATGCTCGCCCGCCATGCGGGCCAATGAAACGGCGTCCACCCGTCGCTTTTCATCGGGGACGACCGTGCCGATGCTCTCGAGGCGGACACGGGGAGTGCCCATATCAACCGGCGTGCTCGGCCGCAATTCGGCCGGCGCCTTGTTCGGGCTGACTTTCTTGACCGCCATTTCCCGTAGCCGGTCCGGGAGATCATCCAGCGTGTAAGGCGCCGTGCCGACGGTGATCCCGGATGCCTGGATGGCAAATACTACCTTGTCCCGGGAGCGGATCTTGTTATTTAAAATATTGTCCCAGAGGGCGAGAAAATGCGTCGTCGTCGAAGTGTTGCCGCGGTTCGCCAGATTGACGATCATCTTGGTGCGCCCGAGAACTTCTTTCCGAAAGAAACTATTGACCTGGCGCGCCGTCTCTGCAATCGCCACATTCGCGGTCTGGTGCATGATAAAATGTTGGAACGATTGCCAGCGCCAGTGCAGTTTTCGCAGCACCTGGATGAGATGGCGGACGGATCGATCGATCGCCACTGCATGAAGCTTGCGCGCCTCGGTAAACATGATCGCGCCGCCGTGTTCCTCTTTCGTCGGCCGCGCAATGCAGTAATGGCTGTAGCGCCCCAGCGTGAACAGGTCGATTTCATGAAACCCGACCTCGTTGTTCGGCGCTTCCTCCAATATCATTGCCACGCCCGAGTCGCCCAGGGTCAGGCACGCCACGCGTTCGTCCGCGTCGTTCTTGATTTCCTGTTGCGCCGTCTTCGTTAAATGGGTGATGTACTCGCCGCTCACTACCATGCCCCGCCGCGCGAATCCGGATTTGAGAAAACCGTCGATGATGTTCAGCGCCGTGAACATGCCGGCACAGGCATTGGATACATCGAATACCAGGGCGTTATCGAAGCCGAAATGCTTCTTAAGCCGCACCGATGTGCTCGGCTCGAATGAATACTCGAAATTCGGACCGTCGTAACGGGAAATGTTACAGCAGATCAGCACGTCGATGTCGGCCGGGCCGTACTGCGACTTGGAGAAGCACGTCTCGATCGCCTTCTTGGCCAGATCGATGGAGAATTCCTCTTCGCCGGCCATGCGTCGCCAACGGATGCCCGTCAGCCGCTCCAGCGGATACAGCAGCCGGTTTTTACAGGACTGGATGATGTCCTTGGTTGCCACTGCCCGCGGCGGCAGATACACGCCGAGGCTCTCGATAATTGTATTGCCGCTATTTTTCGCCATTGCCAGCGGTCCTCAACCCATGAATTGACGGGCAACGATTCCCATTATATATAATGCATACCGTTAGAACCTTCGAAAAGCATGCATTGTAATAATTACGAAGGTGTTGGAAGAAACGGTAGTATAGTTCAAATCGTACAGGACGCAAGCCCGGCCCCTCCTTGTAACTCCTTCAAGTCCGATCACCAGAAATACCGCCGGCAGGCGCGCGTATATCTTACACCGACTTCAGGTCAAACCCCGTATCCTGCAGTTCGTCGTCACGACCGGTCACATCGATCTTTTTCTGCATGATGCTGCGCATGGCGCCGAATTCGCGCATGTCCGGATTGACTGCGAGACAGCCCGTCATGGCAGCGCCCGACAGATAGATGACAGAGAACGAATTTGTCTCCAGAGTGCCCCGAACCAGGATTCGATCGTGTCCGGTCTCGTCGCCGGCAAATTTCAGCGCCAGGTCGAAGATGTCGGACCAGACGAAGGACTGAAAGTTGTACGGCCGGTCGCCGCCGGCCATGTTCTGTGCCGCCAGAAGGCCGCAGTAATTGGCGTGCGACCAGTGTTCCACGCGCCGCCGTCGGCCACTCTGTGAATCGGGATAATTGATGATGTCCCCGGCCGCGTAGATGTCCGGGTGCGATGTCTGCAACCGGTCATCGACGACGATGCCGTTGTCCTCCGCCAGCCCCGCATTCCTGCCGATCTCGGTGTTCGGATGGATGCCAATGCCGACACAGACGAAATCGCACGGAACATGCTTTGCCGATGCCGTCACCACCGCCGTAACCCGTTCGTCTCCCCGAAACTCGGTCACTGTCTCGCCGCAATGGAATGAAATGCCTTTGGCGCCACAGTATTCCTGGAAATAGTCGGCGAGCTGCGCATCGATGAAGCGCGACCAGATGTAAGGGGCCGCTTCGATCACCGAAACCTTGAGGCCGAGCTTTGTCAACGACGCGGCCGTCTCCATGCCGATAAACCCGGCGCCAATGACAACTGCGGACTCCGCAGCTCGTGCGGCTGCGGCAATGGCCTCGGCATCATCGAGCGTCCGCAGATAGTGGATACCGGCCAGGTCACCGCCTGGGACAGGCAAGCGGATGGGTGTGCCGCCCGTCGCCATCATCGCTTTTTCGAAGTCGATCGACTCGCCGGTTTCCAGGGCTGCGGACTTCGCACCGGGATCCAGTGCCGTCACCGCCGCACCGAGGATCGTTTCGATGCCGTTGTCCTGGTAGTACGTTTCCGCCTCGAAAAACAGTTCCGGCCGCTCCTTCTCGCCCTGCAGAAACTCCTTGGACAGCGGCGGCCGGTCATAGGGTTGGTGCGGCTCGCTGCCGACCAGCGTAATGGCAGCGTCGGCGTCCTCCTTGCGTAGCTGCTTCACTGCCTGTTTGCCCGCCAGCCCGCCGCCGATCACTAGATAGCGTGTCGATTTCATAATCAATTCCTCATGTGATTATTCAGTATATCACGACACCGTACAGCAGGCAATCAGCCGGCATTGACATGTTCGGCCGGACAAACGTTCATCGGCGCGCCGGCCCCGTACCCCGCCGACGTCAACAGAGATAATACCGACGGGCAATGACGATCACGACCAGCAGCAGCGAGAGAGTAATAACACCGGCACATACATGGTTGAAGAAGGTTCGATTGACCAGGGCGAACTGGCGATTGTACAGGGACAGAAAAAGGACCGGAGAGATGGCGATGAACCACACATCGTCCCTGCGGGCCCTGGAATTCGCGGCTGACGTCGGCGCTGTGTCGAAATACGTTATGCCCAGGTTCCGCCCGCGCGTCGTACGGTGGCAACACCGTATGCGAAGGACCTGGCCGTCAGGTACGCGCCGCCCAGTCCGATAACCGAAGCGTTCTCGCCGGCTTTGCCGATCCAAAAGAAATCTATATGCCGGACAAAGATCAGCTGATTATCGCCGGTGCGATGGGTGCGGGGTGTTCCCATCTGTGGACAAACGACGCGCGGCACTTCGGATCTTTTTACGGCCGCACCATCGGCCGCGTCCGTGTCGTTTCAAGCATCATGCTGGCCGAGGAATTAATGGATCGCGGTTGGTCGCCTTGATTTTCCCCCTTGATCTTTCCACACAACTGTCATCTCGCCGCTCCAAGCTATTCGTCCTCCAATTCCATGACGATTTCCACCAGGTCCAGCGAATCCATTTCCTTTCTTTTCGACTTGTGCGGCGATCTGACTACCACCGGTAGCGCATGGCGGCGGTGCGGCGGGCGAGTTCGCTGGCCAGTGCCCGGGCATCGTCGATCGGCAGGTTGGCGACGTGGGGAGTGCCGCCGGTATAGCCGTGTCCGGCCGTGTGAATAGCGATTTGCGCGAGTCCGAGGCGGCGGTCCATCGGGTTTTGAAAGACGGAGACGCCTTGAATGTTGCGGATCGGGACGATGCAGGTGAGGCGGTTCAACCAACCGCGGCAGGTCCGGAAATAGTTGTCGTCCAGAGCGTATCCGAGCCGCCGGTATTGCACAACATTGTAGACCAGCACCAGCGGTAGCAGAGCGAGAAACCAGACTGTGGCTGGGCTGAGGCGCAGATAAAGGGCCGCCGAGATGATGACCATCGCCAGCGCGCCTTTGATGGTTCCGCGGCGAATGGCGATTGGTGAAACACGGTGCCAGGCCGCGTTACCCGGCTGCAGGTCCGGAAACAGAGCCGCAAGAATCCGGGTCACTTCGAGGCGCGGCAGCACCGGCAGCAGGACATCGCGTCCGGACAGCCGTGCCCGATCGGCGGTGCTGCCGGCCGTACTTGCCCGTAAGGTGGCGAATTGCATCAGCCGCATCAGGAGGTCCTCTTCGATCTCCAGCATCTGGATCCGATGGCGGGGCAGACTATGGGCACGCCGCGTTATCAGACCGTGGACACGTTGCAGGTCCTCGCCGATCCGCGACAGCTCGAAGCCGTAAAAGATCAGCACGGACCACAGCATAGACAGCAGCATGCCGACTACGACGAACAACAGAAACCCGGCAGTCGCGACGACGACGGCGCCGGTTGGGTTGGCGGCGCCGGCCGGTTCGGACAGGGGGCCGATCTGCTGAAACAGATAGTCCATCCCACGCTCGACAACCGCCGGCGAGAAGTCGACAACATTGTCCACGCCGATGACGCTCAGTGTGCCGATCGAGAGCACCATGGCGAGCCCGATGCGCCGGTGCGATAGACTTGCCAGCACGATTTCCAGCACGTGTACGCGGCGCAGAATCTCCCGCGAATCGTCCGCTTCCGTGCTCGACGCGGCGCTTCTGTCGCCGGCAAATTCCGGGCGTATCTCATGAAATATTGCCGCGCGCAGTTCTTCGACCCGTTCCCGGGAAAGGACCGACAGTGTTGCTTCCACACCGATGCCGCCGGCCGTTTCCACATTGGCTTCCACAACACCGAACAGTCGCTGCAGGAATGACTGCTCGATACGCAGGTCCTGCACGCGTTCGAGGGGGATATGCCGTACAGTTCGCCGCACCAGCCCGTCACGGATGATTAACTCGCCGTTTTCGATTCGGTAGGTAAAAACAAAGTAACGTATGAAGCTCAGG
>Ga0310123_10002304_pt1 | contig 15279 bp, 12 predicted proteins | sample CB6_AW_1057_MG_FD_203505 | JGI IMG/M metagenome (GOLD analysis project Ga0310123, IMG submission 203505) | Marine microbial communities from Western Arctic Ocean, Canada - CB6_AW_1057 | ecosystem: Environmental > Aquatic > Marine > Oceanic | place: Canada: Western Arctic Ocean | collected... | reverse complement strand
TCTCGCCGCTGGATTTCCTGGCGGAGTTCACGCAGCATATTCCCAACAAGGGATCTCACTTGATCCGCTACTACGGCTGGTACTCCAACAAGAGCCGAGGGCTGCGGAAGAACGCGGCCGCAGCAGCCAGAGCCGCCGCAGAGCCATCCGCCACGGTCAGCGCGGAGGAAGCGTCGCCAGGTCGCAGCCGTCAGAGTTAGGTGATGCTCATCAAGCGGGTCTACGGGGTCGATCCACTATCGTGTGCGGAATGCGGCGGCCAGATGAAGGTGGTCGCGTTCATCGAACCGCCGCAGGTGGACGTGATCGAGAAGATCTTGCGTCACTGTGGCTTGTGGCGCTGCTCGGCAGCCAGACCGCCACCCACCGATGCTAAGGGCAACGGTGTGCACGACGCCGGTCGTCCAGATGCCGAGTCGCACGAACTGACGCACGTGGACATCGACACGTTCCTGGCCAACTTCTAACGATCCCCGCGGATCGGCCTGAGCCCGTTCTGCGCTGATGACGCCCCGTGACCCCATTAGCGGGCGGATTTCGGCTTGGTCTGGGGGCATTCGCGCAAAGTGGACGGCCCGTCGATCTCCTCTCGCGTCAGCAGCGTCACTACACGCCGAAACTCATGGCCCAGGGCCATGAGTTCTCTGTTGTTTCCCAGTAAACCAGCAGTGGAAATCAAATTTCCTATCGGTCAGTAGGCGGCATCTGTACCACTACCTGCTGCACCTTGATGGCCTTGCGCCGGATGCCGGCCTCGTCCCTGTAGAGGAAATCCGAGTAGGCCAGGAGGAATCGGTCGGGTCCGTTGATGACGACGTCCGTGTTGCTGCAGCTGATTTGCGAGGGCATCTTCCATCGTACTGCCGGGGTCATGGCCATCAGTTTGGCCTCGGGAGGTCCCACCAGGGTCAAGGCCTCGCTCCATGTCCGACCACTGTCGGCCGAGGTACGCAGGTGGATGCCGGGACGCCCGTAGATCATCACCACTGCCCCGTTTCCCAGGCGTCGCAGATGGGGCGTGACGCTGAAGGGAGCGATCCCTCGGGGGGAGCTCCAGGTGAACCCGTTGTCGGAGGAGCGCACCGCCGCCAGATGATTCGTCGCCTCCGGATCCCGTAGTCCAGGACCTATCTGGGTGCGCATGACGCAGAGCAGATCCCCGTTGGGCATGCGTTCCAGGGATTGCTCGCCACAGCCGTAGCCCACGTCGGCAAGCTCAGGCTGGTCGGCAATGGTCCCCCGGATTTTCCAGTGGCGGCCGCCGTCGTCGGAGGCCAGCAAATGGACCCGGTAAAAGGTTCTCTCAAAACGGGGATCCTGGGTGGAATGGGCCCACAACAGGGTGCCGTCCGAGACCGTCAGGACCACCTTGGGCCAGTCGGGAGGTCGGAAGATGCTCCCGTCTTGGTAGTAGGGACTGATCCGGACGACGGCCGGGATGTCGTGCCACTCGCCCTTGGTGTTTTTAGCACTCACCAGGACAGTTAGGAGCAAGTCCGATGGGTCCACCGTTCCGAAGTCCTGCTGCCAGGAGGAACCGGATCCAGACCGCCTGGCCAGGGGAAATCGGCGCAGGTCCTCCGGGATGTCGGCGTAGCGATACTGGGCGAAAACCTGGACCTTGTAGGCATCCATGAAACGGGCGACAGGATGGATTCCGAGCTCCTCCAGAGAGATCTCCCGCCGCTTGCGGTGGCCGTAGCAGGAATAGTGATAGACAAACCTCTCGGTGCCGAAGGTAACCTCCTCGCCACTCGGAAGGGTGACGATCCCCGGGGAAAAATCCACCTCCCCCTCCGAAATCGACTGCCAGGATGAGCCCTCATCTCGCGAGACGAAGAACCGGGTGGGCTCGTGGACGCCCACCTCGGCATCCTCTCCCACATTCATTGCCAGGTAGATCTCCCCCCCTGGGCCCCGCCACATGTCGGGAAACTGGTAGAAGCCCCAGCGGCGCTCCTCGGGCGGACTCACGGCCAGGAGTGCCGACTCCGCCAGGACGACCCGGGGAAAAGGGGGAGAAGGGCCGGTCCCGGTCTCCTCACCGCTTCCCGCGCAGGAGGCCAGGACGTAGGACAGGAGCAGCACCGCCGCTTTCACGCTGTCTCGGACCTGTCTGGCTGTACTCTCCATGTTCCAACTCATGCACAAAGGTCGGGAAGGGCCCGGGAAATCTTGGCCAAGTATTCCTCTCATCTAAGAATGGATACCAGTAAAAAAAAAGACTCCTGGAAAATATTGTCAGAAATTGTACCGTTTAGGCCATCAGCTGTAGCCGATTCGGATGCGAACATCCACAGTGTGGACGGCCTCGGCAGGATCACCCTGTGCGGAAGGATCCACGGTCACCTGAAGCGTGTTGCTTCCCTTTCTCAAGTTGCGGGGATCGCTCTTGAATTCAATTCAGGCTGCGTCGTCCATCCAAGCTACCCCGTACCCTCCGTAGCGTTTGACTTTCGCTTCCTTGGGGTTGGAAAGTGGGACGCCGTTGAGTTCCCACTTGAAACGTAGGGGGGACTGTACCGAGCGCCGCCTACGTAACTTGTTTGTTTTCAACTCCGCCAAGCGGCGCGGAGTGGACTGTCCCCTATTTTTTCACAGCCCCTAAGGGAGCGGTTGTCATCGAGACCGCCATGACTTCTCGGCAGCACGGAACACCGCTATGTGGTTCGGGCTCGTCCAGGCCAGGATTTGGAGGAAAAAGTCATGAAACAGAAGTTGACTCGTAGGAACTGGTTCCATCGATGTGCCGCGGGGGGCGCCTTGTCATTGGCCTCAGCGGTGCCGCGTGCACGGCAGGTCGCGGCCGCCGCGGCCGCCCCTGCCGTCGTCGGCAATTCAAACATGTCGGTGAAGAGCATCGAGCAGATCTTGATCGATCTGCCCTTCAAGTCCGTGCCGAAGCGTCATCAATATCGTGAGTTCCACCATGAGGGGCGTCGCTTCAAGAAGCTCTACAAGGTGCACCTCGCCAATGGCGTCACGGGCATCGGCGAGGACGGCCTCGGAGACGGTGCGTTGAAGCGGGTCGTCGGGCAGAACGCCGCCGATCACATGTGGGATGACTCGGTCGGAAGCGGCTTGCAGATCGCTTTGTTCGATGCTGTCGCACGCACTAACGGCGTCCCTATCCATCGTCTGCTGGGCAATCAGGTACGAGCGCGCGCCTTCATGAGCTGGTGGGCGGTCGACATGCCCGGCAGAGACTGGGTGTCGGAGTGTAAAGAGGCGGTTTCAAAGCTGCCATGTGGATTTTGAAATATTAGCGTGAGCGCGTACTGATAGCGCGACTGCGAACAGCAGTTTTTGAAAATGGGCTGGAGGATATGAAGCGGTGGTGACAGGAGGCTCATCTCTGACGAAGGGATGAGTTGTTCTCGCCAACCTGGTGTAAGAGAGGCTCAGGGCCCCGAGCTGCCTTATCCGGCGTTCAACTCTCGACAGAGCGCCATACTTTCATGTCGGCCTTGCGCGACTGATACAAACATCGCCGCTGCGGCCATGGGGAGGACGGCGTTATCGAGCCTCAACTGTCGACCACAACTTCGAGACCCTGAGCTATTCGGAGTCTACGTCATGTACTCCCAGTCGAGCCAGTACAGCAACGAGTAAGGTTCCCAGTTCCTGCGGTCCGCTGCGACGACTTCGACGTCCCTTCCGGCAGATCTCGAGGATGGGTTTTGCTTCGTCTGCATGAGCGGTTGTTGGCAACTGCAAAGCCGCGCGTTGCAGATCCCGCAGAATCACAGAGGGCGAAGTCTTGTGTTCCCGATGAAACGTCAGCAGTTTGTCCATGATGTAACCTCGACCCAGGCAACTGGGATGTTGATAGATTTGACGACCGGCCACCATCTGAAACACGGTTCGAGTCATGCGATTGGCGATCCGACTTCGGATGTCTCGCGGATCAGCACCCTGCGACGACCATCGTGCAGCCTTGGCCATCCACCATGCGTTGCACTTGCACATGTTGTCCGCGACCATCATCCAGGCGCGTCTGAGTCGGCCGTTTCGAAAGCGTGTCAGGTTGCCGCCACGATCAACTTCGTCGCTTTGATAGCGTGACGGAAACAGACCCGCTCGACCACGAATGGCGGTTGCCGATGCGTAGTGTTCGATCGGCCCCAGTTCCCCGGCCAGCTCGGCACCACTGACAACATTGATGCCGGGGTGAGACAACAAGAGGATGTAAGGCGTGGCGGCCAGCAGTCCGGCCAGATCCTGTTCGCCAGTGGAAATTTGCTGCTTTTTCTGCTGCCAGTCGTTCAGCAGCGTCAGCCACACACGTGTGAATGCCTCCACCATGGGGTCATGCGTGGCAGCGTTGGCCGCCCACACGACAACGCGTTCGAGCGTACGTTGATGGCAGCGAATTCCTGCGTCTTCCATCCACCTTTGAACCCCCTCCTGACCGACGCCAGTAATCGCTGCTGCGGTACCGCCACGTTTTGCAATCTCCCCCAGAAGTGGCACGGGAGTCGCCTGAGTCCAGAGGTCGTCGCCTTTGAACAGTGCGGTGAATCCAGGAAGACACTGCTCCAGATGATGTCGAATCTGACATTGCAGCTTCGAAGTCTTGATGACCAGATCGCGACGATGTCGGGCCAGGATCTGCAACTCCTGGTAAACCGGATCGGCAGTCTTGTGTACCAGGCCAAATCCATTGACAACCGTTCGAAAGATAGCAGCCAAGTCATGATCGTCCGTCTTGACATCACCGTGCTCGACCAGGCGGTAGTGAGATGATGCGAACGGATGCACCAGCCGGGTTTCAAAACCTGCATCACGGAACGCTCGCCACACCGGTTTGTGATACGTGCCGGTCATCTCAATGCCGACGATCAGATCTTTCAACCCACGTTTTTCGACGGCCTGCCTGAGTGTAAGCACCGCGATCCCCAGGCCATTGCGATCGTGCTCAACTTGTGAAGGTGGCACAACGACATTGCCATAGAAATCCGCCAGCATCCATTTCGACCGTGCCTTCGCACAATCGACAGCGACGACGCCAAATTTCTCCGGGCCGACCTCCTGAACGCGAGGTTGAATGATTCCATCTGGCTTACCGAGGACTGCCTGACGAAACTTTCCGGATCGACCACCTTTGCGTTTTCTACGCGTCTTGATCTTCGTAACCATTCCAACTGTTTCCCTTTGTGAAAGAGTGAGTGAAACACTTTCCACAACGGCAGTTGAAATGGTTCTTTTGAATTTGATTCAATCGGCGCCACTTACCAGGGGTACACCTCGTTCAAGGGCAAGGCGCGGTCGTGGTTCGACCTGATCGATCAGTGCGAGGTGCTGGTGCCGACGTTGCCGAAGCACTTCAAGATCGACTTCGATTTCAACTCATTGCTGCTCGACAGCGGACACGCCGGACGGTACTTGGTCGAGTTGGAGCGCTTCTCGAACATCGCGATTTACGAAACGCCCATCCCGCAGGAGGACGTGGAAGGAAACAAGTTATTGCGAAGTAAGACCCGTATTCCGATCGCCATGCACTATGGCAACCCGCCGATCATGACGGCCTTGCGTGAGGAGGTCTGCGACGGATTTGTCATCGGCGGTGGAGCGAAGAGCGTGATCGAGGCCGGGACGATCGCCGCCACAGCCAACAAGTCGTTCTGGCTGCAACTGACCGGCAGTGGTGTGACGGCGGCATGGGCGATGCATCTGGCGGCGGTTCTCACCCATGCACGATGGCCTGCCATCAACCTGAACCACATGTTCGTATCCGACATGGTGAAGCCCGCGATCAAACTGGGAAATGGCTCGGCAGCCATACCCGACAAGCCGGGGCTAGGCTACGAGCTGGATGAGGCCGCGCTCGCGAAGTACCGCATTGATCGGATCCCGGACCGTCCACGGCCTAACAAGCTCTATGCGATTCGCTGGCCTTCGGGCGCGACGAGCTACTACCGCAACGCCGATGAGTTCCGGGCGGAGTTTGTCTCCGGCAAGTTGTCGGTGTTCGCCCGCGGGGTCTACATGGAAGAGGTCATTGATAACGGTGGCCGCGAGTGGAAGGAGATGCACGCCCGGGTGCAGAGGGGTGGCGTGCATTTGAAGGGCCGGCCGATGTAGGGCTTTACCTTGGACCGGCCTGCGGATCCCCAGGGTGTGACATCGCAAGGAGGATGAAAACTGTGATGCGGATTCTTATAACGGTCTGTACGTTGTTCGTGGCCCTGTCGGCGCCGCTCGCCGCCGAGAAGGTCGAAGGTTACCTGATGGACAAAGCTTGGTCGGCCAGGGTGGCCAAGGAAGGCGTCGATGCGGCCAAGACGCACACCAAGGACTGCGCCCTGATGCCCAATTGCAAGGACAGCGGTTACGGCGTCGTCACTGCGGACGGCAAGTTCTTGAAGTTCGACAAGGACGGTGACCGAGTGGCGGCCAGGATGCTTGGATTCGCGAGCGGAAAGGACAACATCAAGGCAACCGTCAACGGCGAGGTCAAGGGCAGCTCGATCGTCGTCACAGCCATCCAACTCAACTAGCACCTCTACCGGTCTTCTCTCGCTCACCCCAGCGTGGAACGCAATCCGTGCACAAGTGCGCGTCTCTTTAGGCGTGGCGACACAGACCTTTTCACTCGGAGGCTCGCGGCAAGCTACAATGACGCGGGCAGGCTTGGGGAGCCCTGGCGGAAGGGTATGGCACAAAGGGTGCAGCCCAGCCTGCTAAGAAAGCGGTCCACTCCCGCCGGGAGGCCCATTTGATGATGTTTTGTAAGCAAAGCGTGCGCTCGACGTGGCTCCGGGGAGCCGTCCTTCTATCGGTCCTAGCCGTCGCCCTGGTCGGGTCGCAGGCGCGCGCCGAAACCACTTGGGAAGCCGGGGCCGCCAGGATGAACATTAACCCGGCCGAGCCGCTCTGGCTGGCGGGCTACGGCGGGCGTGAGCGTCCGGTATCGAAAGTCATCCACGACATTCATGCCAGGGCCGTGGCGCTCGGCATCATCGACGAGACCAGCGACGACAAGAACGGCACCAAAACGCCTGGCGTCCAGCGGCAGCACTTGGGTTGCAGCGGCAAGCAGGACAACGGCATCGTCACCGTTAATCTGGCGTACGCGGCAGACGATTTTCATTGTCTGCTCGACGGCGAACTGTTCCTGCCAAACAGCTGGTCGGACGATCGGGACCGCTGCCGCGAAGCGGGCATTCCCGACGAAATGGTGTATCGCCCCAAATCGGAGACCGCGCTCGAACTGTACGACCGGGCGAACGCCAACGGCGTGAAATTCTCGTGGCTGACGTTCGACGAATGGATAGGGCGCGATCCTCTACGAAGCCGCCGATTGGACCTACCAGTTGCCCCTTTCCGACCCCGACCTTTGGGGCCACGGTTTTCTCGGTCGCTGTGGTACCAAGCAACAGTAGCCCACGAAAGCGATTTGAGTTCCATTGCCGATTCCCTTAGAATTACGTTCCGTATTGATGCTGCAGAAACTTCCTTCGTCCACGCGGGTTCGATTCGGCGTGGAATGCGTTATTGAAAGGGATCGGCATGCAAAAGTACTTGTTTTTTGTTTCGGTGACAGCCGTGTTGTTTACTGGAGACCTTCGCCAATCGGTTCAGGCCGGCAATTGGCCGATGGTGGGGGCCGATGCTGCCCGGAGTGGATATTCCAAGGATGCACTCCCGGCAAAGCTTTTCCCGCAGTGGGCTTACAAGTCGGCGCATGCGCCAGTCCGCGCCTGGCCTCGCGATGACCGGATGTTGTTCGACGCCGCTTATCATGTCGCAGTGGCTGACGGAACCTTGTACTTCGGAAGCTCCGCCGACGACAAGGTGACGGCTCTCGACGCTGCCACGGGAAAAGAGAAATGGACGTTTTTCACCGGTGCCCCCGTGCGTTTTGCCCCTGCCGTTTGGAAAGATCGTTTGTTTGTCGGCAGTGACGACGGCCACTTTTACTGCTTGTCGACAGCCGATGGTTCTGTGATTCGCAGTTGGCGCGGGGGGCCGAACGACGATTTAGTGCTGGGCAACGGTCGCATCGTCTCGAAATGGCCGGTGCGCGGCGGGCCGGTCATCGTCGATGACGTCGTCTATTTTGCGGCTGGGATTTGGCAATCAGAAGGCGTGTACATTTACGCCATCGATCCCGAGTCCGGCAAGATCGTATGGACCAACAATTCTTCCGGTGGCATCTACATGCCTCAACCGCACAGCGGCGCGAACGCCAAAAGCGGCGTCTCCGCGCAAGGTTATTTGATGGCGAATGCCGATCAGCTTTTCGTTCCGACCGGCCGAGCCGTTCCGGCTTCTTTCAATCGTGCGAACGGCAAGTTCCAGTATTATCACCTTCAAAAAAATCCCCTGTGGGGCGGAAGCCAGACGATCACTGCCGGGCCGTTCTTCTATAACGCCGGTGGAGCGTTTGAAGCAAAGACGGGCGTATTGCGAGAATCGCGCTTTCCCGGAGCCGTCGCCGCATTTACCGATGGCGTCGTTAACGCTTACTCGAACGAACTGCGAGGTCTTCGCTGGGTGGAGAAGAATATGAAGGACCGGAAGGGAAATCCAATCACCGTTCCTGCACATGAACAGCTGTGGAAAATCGGCGACGTTGCCGGCGGAACATCTCTTATCGTTGCCGGCAACACGGCCGTATCGGCGGGAGACCGAACCCTTCACACCGTCGACATCGAATCGAGAAAACGTGTTTGGTCGCACAATGTCGATGGAACCGCCTACGGATTGGCGGCTGCCGACGGTCGCTTGTATGTGAGTACGTCGAAAGGAACCATTTACTGCTTCGCCGGCAATTACCACACAACTCTTGAGACGAATCAAGCAAAAACAGAAGAGTCCCCGTACGGAAGCAACGAAACGTACCGCCGGGCAGCCGAAGAGATCATCAACAAATCCGGCGTGACGGAAGGATATTGCGTCGACGTCGGCTGTGGAAACGGTGCATTGGCCTACGAACTGGCTCGAAGAACCAAACTGCACATCGTGGCTATCGATTCCGATCCGAAGAATGTCGCCGAAGCACGCCGTAACCTTGACAAAGCCCGTTTGTATGGGGTGCGCGTTTCGGTTCACTTGGGGGATCCGAAGAAAACGAATTTTCCCAAATATTTCGCCAATCTCGTGGTCTCCGGCCGGTCGGTCTCCGGAACCGCTGACTTAGATTCCAAAGAACTTTTCCGTCTGCAGCGTCCTTACGGCGGCATCGCCTGCCTCGGAAAGCCCGGACAGACGAAACTTTCGAAACGCAGTGCGCTGAAAACGGCTGGAAGTTGGACACATCTTTATTCAAATCCCGCAAATACACTCTGTTCGTCAGACGAAGTCAAAGGCCCCTTGAGCGTCTTGTGGTTCCGGGACGTCGATTTGGAATTACCGCAACGGCACGGACGCGGACCTTCCCCCTTGTTCTCGGAAGGAAGAATCTTCGCCGAGGGGATGGACGCGTTGCGTGCTGTCGATGCCTATAACGGACACACACTTTGGGAGTTCGAGCTTGAGGGCATCTTGCGTGCTTACAACGCCGATCATATTTTGGGGACGGCAGGCACCGGCAGCAATTTCTGCGTTGCCGAGGGAAGCGTTTACGTTCGGAAAGCAAACGCCTGTTTTCGGCTCGACGCAGCGACAGGGAAGGAACTCGGACGGTTCGAGGTACCGCATCACGCAGACGGCACGCCCGGTTTGTGGGGCTACATTGCTTGTGTCGATGGAATTCTGTACGGCAGCATTGTGAACGAGAAGCACATCGTGCGCCATACGGGGCACCGGGCGGATGATAGCATGCGTCAATTGTTTACCGAGTCGACAGCACTGTTTGCCATGGATGCCAAGACCGGAAAACTGCTGTGGCGTTACGATGCCAACGAATCGATTCGTCATAACGCAATCGCCATCGGCGACGGTCGCGTGTTTTTAATTGACCGGGCGCTCGCGCTGGGTGATTTGCTGTCTCGTGCCACCGATCGTCGCCGGGCCCGCAGAGGGAAGAGCAGTGATCTGGTCGAGGCTTCCATCCCTCATCGAGGCGGAGAGCTTGTTTCGCTCGATGCAAAAACCGGGAAGGTTCTGCTGACAGCGGACGACGACATTTTCGGGACGATGCTCATTTTTAGCCAGGAATACGACATACTCATTTTATGCTACCAGTCGACAGAGTTCCGGCTCCCTTCAGAGGTCGGCGGACGGATGGCGGCGTTTCGCGCTTCCGACGGCTACCGTGTCTGGGACAAAAAAGTCTTGCACAACACGCGGCCGCTCGTTAACGACCGGACCATCATTGCCATGGGAGGTTCGTGGGATCTTTTGACCGGCGAGAAGAAATCATTCGACCTGAAAAAAACGTACGGATGCGGCCAGATTTCCGCATCGAAAAACTTGATGCTCTTCCGCTCAGGAACGCTGGGGTATTTCGATTTCACGCGAAAAGAGGGAGTCGAGAACTTTGGCGGTATTCGTCCCGGTTGTTGGGTGAACGCGCTGCCCGTTGGTGGCTTGGTATTAGTCCCCGATGCTTCAGCCGGATGTCTCTGCAGTTACCAGAATCGTTCCTGGGTTGCCCTTGAAGGGGTTGATTGAAGGTTCGTAGTTCTGCCGTCCGACTTGGTCAGATGTAGTTTGGGCACTGCCCACCCTACAGATCTACAGCAGTTCATGAATCGGTGTCGGATCATCCAGCACGCGTGTCGGGCGACCGCTGTCGTCGAACAGATATATTGAGGGGTCGATGCCCATCGCCGAATAAATGGTCGCATGAATGTGCTCGGGACGTACGGCACGCGTGTGTGGGCGATACCCTTTCGGATTGGTCGAGCCAATGATTGGACCGCCGTGGATTCCACCACCTCCCAGCAGGCAGAACACAGCGTTTCCCCAATGGTCGCGTCCCGGTGTTCCCTTGCTTAAGGGAGGCTCCGTCTGAGCGACCCGCACCAGTTTCAGGTGCGGACGACCGTCAAGACTGAACAACGCGATCGGTTCTTCCTGCTGGTAATCGATGATCAGCCGAATGGCATCGCAGCTTGTGGCGTCGATTTCCAGACCACGCTGGACAGCATCCTGCAAACCACATTCACATGCTGTTGCGGATACCGCCGAAGTATGCGGTTGCGTATACGCTGGGGTATTTGAAGGGCAAGAGTGCCGTTCGGATTCACCGGGAGTTGATGCGAACACGTGGCACACTGTTTGGACGGAGTTTCTGGTCACGCGGTTATTGTGTGAGCACCGTGGGCTTGGATGAAGCGATGATTCGCCATTACATCCAGGAACAGGACAAACACGAGCGTGACCAGGAACGGGGATTGTTCGATAACGTTGACTAATCAGTAACCCAAACGGCCCCTTCCAGGGGCCTTCCTCAAGCCACCGGCTCCGCCGGTGGTTCTGACTCAACGGCTGCGCCACGATCCGACCAAACGGTCTGCGACGCTTGACTCCGTCCCTACCGCAGTTATTGGTAGGCGGGTACATTCACCGAATTCGAACTTGTGAGTTAGTTAGTTCGGGCGAATCTCAGTGACTCTTGAGTTCACAAATCTCATCACAAATCGGTCGACTGGCGACACTGGACCACAGCCGCGCGCGTTCAGTCGCAGCTGAAATGGGGTGATTGTCGGCAGCAGGAAAAACACAACCCATCAGACGCAGGGTGACCCCGAAAGCGGCGCCCGAAACCCGAAGGAACTTGTTCTGGTGTTCTCTTTCGGGCAGTCAGACGAACAGGGAGTAGGCGCAGTGAAACCCAAAAACGAATTCGTCCAGTTAGCAGGGAAATGGAAAGCCTGTCATAAATCGTGTTTCATACACGTACGAGAATCAACTGAAAGGACCTCACGACTTGTCGACAAACTCTACGTCGCATTCGAAGCGTGCCATCGACAGGACTTTTTTCAACTCCTCCCAGAGTAGGCTGTTGATGCTGCTTCCAGTCTTCTCGACAGTGACCCCGAGACGCCCACCACAGAACGTATCAACGCTGAACGCACTTTGCGAGAACAGGGTATTGATCTCCACACTCGATTGTATCGTAAGGCACCGAAAGACGCGGACACGGTAGGACGATGCATTTTCAACGAGAGGTGGTACGAACGTGAGCGTCTGGCTCGTCTGCGATGGAGTTTGGAATACGAGGATAAATCTGGGCCTCTACCTCGGTATCGGTCCGCACCAGACTTAAACGGGCTGACGGAGCAGATTACAGACGTAGCGTTTCAAATAGAAATCACGTGTGGCGCCTTGGACCTCGTTGCCTCAATCGACGGACGCCCATTCAACAGCTCTGCCGCAGTGCGTATCGCCGCGGCACTTCTGAATCTGACGGATCCATACTGCGACTTCCATCCACGTCTGATCGAACTTCTCGAAGCCGACACGCACTGGCAATATCAGACGTATCGCGTGTTGAATTGGCTATGCTTCAAGGATGCCGGCGTCGAGCTGGTGCCTAATTGCAATGCATAGGCGAAACCGAAATCAGGCTGCGTGATTGCGACCATCAGATCGAAGTCATGAGCCTCATTTGCGGGTGGCCTTTTGTGCGATGGTATCGGCAACCGCACGCTCAATTTGCCTCGGCCGTCGTCTCAACTCGGAATGCACAACATGAGATTCACAAGACTTTGACACCGACGCCGTCAGATGGGACTTGTACCAATTTGTACCAAAAAACGGTGATACTCGGTGTCACTCTGTGAGTTGCAATGAGTCAATCGGCACCGTAAAACACTGGGAAGTCGGCTATTCACACTGCGCCTGATATGCACTGGGGGTGCAGAGGTCGCAAGTTCAAATCTTGTCGTCCCGACTTTTCTTAACCATTGCTGTTGTTCAACTTAGAACAAACCTGACGAACACGTCAGTGCGGCAAAAGAGGTCTGGTATCTCTTTCAGAAAGAGAGGCCGCCGATGCGTGTTCCCAAAATGCAGCACTTCAAGCCGAAGAATCTTGCCCGCGTCCGAATCTCAGGCAATGACGGCAGGCCACGGATTGTTTACCTCGGTCCGTGGGGCAGCGAAGAAGCCCGGCAGCGCTATGAGCAACTGATCACGGTGTTCCTGTCCCGACAGGATCATCCGGAGATTGTGGCGGTCACCATCAATCGGTTGTGCGTGGCGTATCTCGAACACGCGCAATCGTACTATGTCAAAGACGGCGTGATTACCTCCGAAGTGGGTGGCATCAGAAGTGCGCTGCGTCCATTGGTCGAATTGTTCGGACGCCAGATTGTTGCCGACTTCGGGCCGTTGAAGCTGAAGCAAGTTCGTGAGCAGATGATTGCACGCGGTTGGTTTCGGAAGACGGTCAATCGCAACATCAAGCGAATCGTTCGCATGCTCCGATGGGGTGTCGAGAATGAATGGGTTGCGCCCCACATCCTGGAAGCGTGCCGCGAACTACGGAACCTGCAGGCCGGCCGCTGCGGTGAGATCCCGGAAGGAGATGCGGTTGAACCTGTCGATATCGACCGTGTGGAAGCCGTCAAGCCTTTTGTCAGTCGTCAGGTGTGGGCCATGATCCAGTTGCAGCTGGCAGCAGGGATGCGGCCGCAGGAGGTGCGTATCATCCGCTGGAGCGACATTGATCAGATCAGCGATGTCTGGTGCTATGTGCCTCGTATTCACAAAATGCAGCATAAGAATCGCCATCGCAGGATCTACATCGGACCAGTCGGTCAGAGTATCCTGGGCGAGTTTCTGAAGGCTGACAGAGAAGCGTATATTTTCAGTCCTCGGGACGCCGAGCGTGAACGCCGGGAGGAACAGCGGGCAAACCGGAAGACGTCTCTGACACCATCACAGGCCGCACGGGTTAAGCTGGCTGCACCGAAACGGGTACCCGGCGCGATGTATACCAAGGACAGCTACAATCGCTGCATCACCCGGGCCTGCGAGATTGCTTTTGAGATGCCACAGGAACTGCGGTCCGTATCTTCAAAGCTCCCGAAGCGAGAACAGGAAGAATTGAAGGCCAGGGCCGGAGCATGGCGTCAGGAATGGTGCTGGACTCCGCTTCAATTGCGCCATACTGCCGGCACTGAATTGCGCAAGTCAGTTGACCTGAATGCTGCACGTCAGGTGTTAGGGCACTCGGAGAAATCGACGACCGAAATCTACGCCGAGCAGGACTTTGACGCCGCACGAGAAATCATGCGGAAGTTCGGCTGATATAATTGCTCACAAGCGGGCCTTTACCTGACCGGGGACAAGTGGCAATTCCGATGCTGCCTGGCCAGTTCTTTAATCGAGAATCAGTTTATCGGAGGTCGATACTGTGGGTGCTCACGAGCAACAGAAGAAGCATCAAGAGTCTGGTGCGGAGAGGGAGCAACTGCTTGACTTGCCGACACCCCAACTGGCCTTCGAGTTCTCAAACGACGAAACCAAAGTACTTGCCGCGATCGATGAATGGTTCGAGTTCTTTGATCAGGAGTTTTCGATCGATGATTGCGGGCGTGCCTCATGTCGGGAAGGAGACGGCGTTCTTGCCGATTTGGGACTAAAGCTGTGTCTGACGAGAATTGCTGAAGCCCTCAACCTTGCCGGGGCAAAGAATGAAGCCACTAAGCAAATGGCGAGCGGCCCAGAACTGTCAATTTACACATCAGAATGTAACGGCCCGTCAGAGCTGATTGACTATTGGTTTTGGGCGGAGCAGCGCAGGAACCATTGCGCCAATGTTCTGCAGTTTAGAGCGTTACATGCTCCCGTCAGACTCAACGGCAACGTCCTGCCATCCGAACTGCCGCTTGGTCTGATAATTGAGGGTCGCACAATCCGCCGCAAAGGGGCGCAGTATAGCTATCTCCCGCCAATCGATTGGTCTCAGAGCCACCGGAAGCGGCAGGTTTTCGCACAAGTGCTCCGTGCATATCCCGATACAGCACAGATCACAGACGGCAAGTCATCTGCAAACAGCCAACTAAAAAGCCAGATGAATGATGATCTGGGAAAGCTTGATTTGCTGATCACTCCTCAATACTGGAAGTTGGAAGAGAGTACGCGCTGACATCTTTTTTAAAAAAATGTTCAATCTGAACAGACTGACGATCTGCTGGCCGGAACTGAACATGATGTTCATCAGGGAATCTGAACAACCGCAGTAGCCTTCCACACGTTGAGTATTTCTCGTGTCAGAAGGCTTTTCTTATGGCTGCAATTATCGACCAAGTCGATTTGCTGGTGACCGATGTCGAGTTACTGAAACCGCTGGGATACGCAAGACGCTGGTGGATACCTCGCCGAGAGGAGAACAGGCCAGTGAGTCCCGCGACGATTAACAGGTGGGTTCGTAAGGGC
>Ga0310123_10002303_pt1 | contig 15281 bp, 14 predicted proteins | sample CB6_AW_1057_MG_FD_203505 | JGI IMG/M metagenome (GOLD analysis project Ga0310123, IMG submission 203505) | Marine microbial communities from Western Arctic Ocean, Canada - CB6_AW_1057 | ecosystem: Environmental > Aquatic > Marine > Oceanic | place: Canada: Western Arctic Ocean | collected... | reverse complement strand
CAGCTGCCCATGTGGCGACTGCCGCTCCCGAATTTTGGAAAGGGGCGCACGAGGAAGCAGCGCCCGGCCGTCTTCGAGAGCTGGGTGGCCAGCGATGCAGGCGCATTCCCACTCCAGGGCGCCTGGGCTGCGCCGCCATTGCTCACCGCCCAGACGGCCCTCGCGGCGGCGCTGGCCGGCGGTCGGATGCTGGCCCACCACCAGACCCAGACCGGCAAGTTCGCGTACACGGTCCAGGGTCCGAGCGGCAAGGTCCGCACCAAGAGCTACAACTACCCCCGCCACGCCGGCACCACCTGGTTCCTGGCCCGGCTCGCCGCCCGCACCGGCGATCCTGAGATCACTGCCGCGGCGGATGCAGGCCTGCGTTTCATGGCCGCGCACACGCAGCAGACCGCCAGCGGCGGGGCATATCTACACGATCCGCGGCGCAAGGATGGCAAGACCTGGGCCGGCACCACCGCCCTGGCGGCCCTGGCGGCCCAGGTCCGTGGACACCCCCTGGCCGGGCCCTGGGGACACTTCCTGGCGGAGAGCGTGGACGATCAGGGCCAGGTGCGCGGAGAGATGCACATCGAGTCCGAGACCTTTCCCCCCCAGCAAAAGAACCCCTATGGGCAGGGCCAGGTCGTGCTCGCCCTGGCGGCCCTTGTGAGAGGGGGCCAGGACGAGCTCCGCCCGGCGCTGGAGCGAGGCGCGGCCTACCTGGACGGCGACTATGCCCCAGGTGGTGTGGGACGCATCCTGACCCTGGACGAGCACTGGACTTGTCTGGCAGCCCTGGCGGCCCGGGACGCGCTGGGGACGGCCCATGGCGAGGAGGTCTGCCGGGCATACCTGGCAGCGGAGGCACACCAGGCCCCAGGTCCCACCCAGCGCCTGCGGCCCCACTCCGGCTCCGCTGGCGGACTGGCGGAGGCGGTGGTGGCGGGCGCCATTCTGGACCCGGACGGCCCCTGGCGGGCCCAGGCCCTGGCCCACGGACAGCGCTTCCTGGCCAATGCCTACCAGACCGAGGATGCCGCCTTTCTCCCGAACCCCGCGGCACTCATCGGGGGGTTTCGGGACACCCCGACCCGGCTCCATGTGCGGATGGACGCGGTGCAGCATGTGGGCTGCGCCCTGCTCGGGATCGAGGCCCTGCTCAGCCAGCCCCAGGCGGGCAGCCTGCCTTAGGGACAGGGCCAGACCCCCACTGCCTCAGGTATGATTCGGGAAGTCTCAGAGGCGCCCATGGCCATCCACTCCCTTCTGCTCGCGCTGCTGCTCACCGCCTGCTCCAGCACCGAGATCAAGGTCCCCGTAGGTCCGGGTGACCACGCGGACACCGAGCCAAACACAGCGGAGCTGGATGGCGATGACACCGGCCACCCGTGCCCGGACGAGGATGGGGACGGGGTCTGCGACACCGACGACATCTGCACCGGCGGGGACGACAATGTGGACAGGGACGGCGATGGCACCCCGGATGACTGCGACATGTGCCCAGACGATGACCCGGACGACTCGGACGGGGACGGGGTCTGCGACTCGGTGGACGAATGCGAGGGCGCGGATGATCACCTCGACGACGATGGTGATGGCGTGGCCAACGGCTGCGACCCCTGCCCCCTGGACAGCCCGGATGACACGGATGGAGACAGGGTCTGCGACTCGGACGACATCTGTGACGGCGATGACCACAAGGACACGGACGGGGATGGCATCCCGGATGACTGCGACATGTGCCCAGAGGACAACCCGGACGACTCCGACGATGACGGTGTCTGCGACTCCTCGGATGCCTGCGAGGGCGAGGACGACTTCTTCGACACGGACGGGGACGATATGCCCGATGCCTGCGATCCGTGTCCAGAGGACGCCCCCGATGACACCGACCTGGACGGCGTGTGCGACTCGGACGACATCTGCGAGGACCATGACGACACCGTGGACACGGACGGGGACCTGGTCCCCGATGGCTGCGATCCGTGTCCGATAGATGCGCCTGATGACACCGACGGCGACAGCATCTGCGACTCCGCGGATGCCTGTCCGGGGCACGACGATGCGCTGGACAGCGATGAGGACGGCGTGGCCGATGGCTGCGACATCTGCGAGGGCGGCCCGGATGACATCGATACCGATGTGGACGGCACCCCCGATCACTGCGATGACTGCCCCCTGGACGCCACCGGCGACTCGGACGGGGACACTGTCTGCGACTCCGATGACATCTGCGACGGTGGAGACGACCTCACGGACACCGATGGCGATGGCGTGCCCGATGACTGCGATCCATGTCCCGTGGACGATCCGGACGACTCGGACGGAGACACCGTCTGCGACTCCGATGACATCTGCGACGGTGGAGACGACCTCACGGACACCGATGGGGATGGGGCGGCCGATGACTGCGATGTCTGCGAGGGGGGGGACGATTCGTTGGACATCGACGGGGACGGTGTGGCCGACTTCTGCGACCCGTGCCCTCTCGACAACCCGGACGATGCAGACGGCGATGGCATCTGTGACTCCGATCCGATCCCGCTGCCCAATGGCCTCATCACGGCCTGGACCGGGCATCTGGACGAGGTGCCTGCGGGCTGGTCCATCTGTGACGGCACGGACGGCACGCCGGATCTGCGGGACCGATTTGTGCTCGGCCAGTCCTCCTCCCCGCTGGGCGAGACCGACGGCAGCACCGCCCATGACCACTCGGGCGAGTCGGACACCACCTCACTGGGCACCGACACCACCTCTCCGGGTGGGCGATCGTGTAGCTATCCGGGCTGTTGGTGCACCTTGAAGGCCTACACCGCCAGCCACAGCCACGACTTCAGCCACAGCCACGCGGTCGCTGAGGACACGCTGATGCCGCCCTATTACGAGGTCATCTACCTGATGAACACCGGCGCAGGCAGCGTGCCGCCCGGCGTCGTCTTCGCCTGGAGCAGCATCCACACCGCCCTCTCTGAGGACTGGGAGCTTTGCGATGGTGCAGGCGTGTGCCCAGATCTTCGGGGGCGGTTCCTCAGGGGGGCACCGGACGGCCAGGATGCAGGGGCCTTCGGCGGCTCGGAGACCCACGACCATGCCGGCGCCACAGAGGTGTACACCTCCACCGGCAGCTTCTCCGGCAGCGGCCGGGTGGTCAGCAGCGGCGGCGCTTCTACAACCGATTCCAACCACAGCCACGGCTATGAGCATGACCACTGGCTCACCGCCGAGGAGCAGATGCCGCCCTACATCTCCCTGAGCTGGGTCACGTCGCTCGAGAGTGCAGCCACCGCCGCGGGCGCCATCGCCATGTGGTCCGGGTCGCTGGACGATCTCCCTGAGGGCTGGCGGCTCTGCGACGGATCAGGGGGCACCCTGGATCTGGGAGCCTACTTTGTGAGAGGTGCGAGCTCGGAGCTCGAGGTGGGGGCCGAGGGCGGCACCGAGACCCACGATCACGTCCTGGCCTCCGATCCAGGCGGATCCACCACCTTGAGCGGAGGCGGGAACGGCAGCTGCACCGACGGTGGGGATCTGATGGCCTTCCACACCCACTCGATGCCCGGCCACGGCCACAGCCTGGCGAGCACGGCGCACATCCCTCCCTCCGTGACCCTGGCCTACATCATGTATCAGCCGGAGTAGCCAGCCCCAGCACAGCCCCGCGGCTCCGGGCCGAGGCCGCCATCGCGTCCGTGGTCTTGTACCAGTTGATGCCGCCGCAGCCGGCGCACACCCCCTCGAAGCGGCCCGCGAGGTGGTCCAGCCGCCGCTTTGTGGCCACCGGCCCGTCCCAGAGCTCCCGGAAGCCATTGTTCGCCAGGCTGCCCAGGTCCAGCTCACCCCGCAGATCCGCGCAGCACATCATCAGGTGGCCATCGTGGCGGATGACCGGGGTGATCCAGAGTCCCGGACAGGCCCCCCGGCCGCCCTTGTGGGCATCGTCCTCCTGCCAGGGCCGCGCAGACCAGGTCTGGATCTGGACATGGCCCAGCGGCCCCGCCCGAATCCCGAAGCGGATCATGGTCTGCTCATAGAGGGTATCGGCGGCCGCCTGCCCTGCAGCCCCGCCGCCCACACTCAGTCGCTTGAACATGATCTCGTCATGCCACTGATCGCCCCCGTACCGTGCGAGCAGATCCGACCAGTAGTGGAGGAAGTCCCCCGCCTCGTGGGCGTTGCCCTCCTGGACCACGAACTGCAGCTGCACATTGACCGGCACCCCGCACTCCTTGCGCCTGCGGATCATGTGGAGGATGTGCTGCTGCACCCGCGCCAGCGCGTCCTGCCCCTTGACCTGCGCATAGGTCTGTTCGGTGTGGGCATCCAGGGTAAAAACCATGAGCATGGGGACGGCCGCGCTCACCGCGTCCAGCAACCCGTCCATCCGCTCCGGGGTCAGCACGATGGCATTGGTGTCCACCCGCAGGTAGCCCACCCGACTCGCCATTCGCTCGGCTGTCACCCGAATCAGCCGGTGGAGATCCGGGTGAAGGGAGGGGTCCCCGAGCCACTGGAAGATGATGTGGTCGAAGCGACAGTCGTCCGCCACCAGGCCGTCCACGATCCGGGTGTAGAGGTCCACATCCAGCCGCCCCTTTGGCACCGCATGGATCTCCTCCCAGCCCTCATGGTGCGGGGCGCACATGGTGCAGCTCAGATTGCACAGGTCCGTGGGCTCGACCTGAAGCACGCCATCGTGACTGGGTTGCACGGCACGAAGCGTAGCATGGCCGAAACCCGACTTTGCAGGAAGCTCATACGTCAGCGACCGGTCCGAGATAGGTTTGAACCTCCGGAGAAACGAATGCGCTTGCTAATCGCTGCCGCACTGCTGCTCACGGGCTGCCAGAACGAGTGCCAGCAGATCTGCCAGAACATGGCCGACTATGCCGAGTCCGACTGCGACAAGAGTTTCCCGGAGGCCCAGATCGACGCTTGTCTCGTGAAGTATGCAGACGCGACCGAAAAGGAGCTGGAGACCTGCACCAGCTATGGAAATACCATCTCCGAGGAGTGGTCATGCGCGGACATCGGAGAGTACTTCTAGGGGTAGCCTCTCCCAATCGGACGTTGACCCCGATTGGGCCTGACCCCTATTCTTACGCTATCTTCCCCTCCGTTCCGAATCCCACGGCAGCGACCACAGACTGACCCACTATGAGTGTGTTCTCCCCCGAGTCCTTTGGCCGGTACTACCTCGTCGATAAGATCGCCGTGGGTGGGATGGCTGAGGTGTTCAAGGCCAAGACGTTTTCCCACGGCGGCTTTGAGAAGCTCCTGGTCATCAAGCGGATCCTGAACCACCTCTCGGACAATGAGGAGTTTGTGGAGATGTTCGTGGATGAGGCCAGGATCTCCGTCGAGCTCCAGCACCCGAACATCATCCAGGTCTTCGACTTTGGACGGATGCACGAGAACTACTACATCGCGATGGAGTGCGTAGAGGGCAAGGACACCAAGGGCATCCTTCGCAAGCTGGCGGAGCGGCGCAAGCTGCTTCCCAATGAGTACGCCGTGTATGTGGCCCACGAGATCTGCAAGGGCCTGGACTATGCCCACAAGCGGCCCGATGCCTCCGGCCAGCTCCTCGGGATCATTCACAGGGACATCAGCCCATCAAACATCCTGGTCTCGTACACCGGCGAGGTGAAGATCGCGGACTTCGGCATCGCCAAGGCCCGCATCAGCGCGTACATCACCAAGGACGGGGTGCTCAAGGGCAAGTTCGAGTACATGAGTCCGGAGCAGGCCTGCGGCGAGCAGATCGATCTCCGCAGTGACATCTTTGCCACGGGCATCATCCTGCACGAGATGCTGACCGGGCGCCGCCTGTTCAAGACCGAGTCCGACGTCCAGACCCTGGAGCGGATCAAGCGGGGGGAGGTGGACCCACCCAGCAAGCTAAACCCAGCGGTCCCACCCCGGCTGGACGAGCTGGTGCTCAAGGCACTCTCCATTGACCGCGAGGACCGCTTCGAAGACGCCCGAGCGATGCAGACCGCGCTGCTGGAGTTCATGTATCCGGCCACCCCCGACCTGGTCCGGGAGAGCTTGAGCCACTTCATGACGGAGCTGTTCTCTGCGGAGATACGCGGCGAGCGGGATCGGCTGGAGGAGGGCACCCGGATCGCCACCGAGCTCTTCGAGCAAGCGCCGGAGATCGACCTGGACGAGGAATGGGAGGAGAGCCCGGGTTCGGGCCAGACCATCCAGGTGGTCCAGGCTTCCCGCGCGCCCCTGTACATCGTCGCTCTCCTGCTGCTCCTGGCGGCGGGCGGAAGCATGTGGTTCTTCAGCCAGATCAAGGAAACGGTGGTGGAGAAGGTGGTGCAGGTACCCTCTGTCGTGGTCCAGCCCGCCTCGATCCGGATTCAGATCGCGCCTCCGGTTCAGGCCCGGGTCGCCATCGATGGAGAAGCGGTGGGCCGGGGCTCCGAGATGGTGCTCAACGGGCTCGTCGCAGGCAAAGCGCTGCAGGTGCAGATCGAAGCGCCCGGCTACGAGATCTACCAGGAGAGCCACACCCTGCGCCCTGGCGAGCGATTGAATTTGCCGATTCGGCTGATTCGCGTCGTCCGGGAAGACACCCCGGAGGAGGCCAGGCGCCGCGCGGAGCGGGAGGCCAAGCGGGAGGCTGCGCGAAAGGCCAAGGCCTTGGGCAAGACCACGGCTGAGAGGCCCGCCGGAAAGGGCAAGCTCAGCGTGATGCTCAGGGGCGGCTGGGGAGAGGTCTACATCGATGGCCGCCGGATCGACACCACCCCGCTGTACAACCACTCCCTGCCGGCCGGTCGACACAAGGTGCTGATCGTCAACGGCGTGACCGGCGAGCGCAAGAGCCGCACCGTGACCGTGGTGCCGGGCGAGTCCACCCGGGTGAGCTTCTAGTCCGGCCTAGGGCGCCTGCCTGGGACTGGGCACGACCACCGTTCCGGTGTCCGAGGTCTTGATCTGAGTACCGCCGCCACCGGTTCCCAGGGGAGGGTCTCCCTGAAGCGCGAAGGCCGCGCCTGTGACGCCCAGGGCCACCGCGCCCGCTCCGGCCCAGATGTACCACGGGATGCGGTGCTCCTCGAAGACCCGGTCCTCGTGCGGCCGCGGAGTCGGTGTGGAATCGCGCTGGCGGTGCTCCGGTCGGGTGTCCAGCAAGACCTGAGCGAGGACCGGGTTGGCCCCGATGTCCATGCCAGCAGCCGACCCACCTACCTGATCCGCACGGAGCACCCCGTCCTGGTTCAGAAAGCCGCCGACCTGCGCCACCAGGGAGATGAGGGCGCTCGCAGAGTCTCCGGCAGCAGGAGCGGTGAGAATCCGCGAGAAGTTCCCGGTGCGGGGCTCGAACACCTGCATGCCCACGGTGGTCGAGTTGATCTCACCCGCCAGGAGCACCAGGCCTCCCGTCACCCGATCCCCGAGCGCCCGGTATAGCTCCCGTACCTGCACCGACCGCAACCCTGTGTCACTGGCGGCCTGTCCCACAAAGCGCCGGTTCAGGCGGGCCGTGACCACCTTGCGGCTCCCGGGCTCCACTCGAACCACCACATAGCTCCGGTGTCCGGAGTCCGAGCCCACCAGCACATGGTGCGTGCCTGTGATGAGATCGTCCACCTGGACCCGCCCTTGGCCCCGAAGGCGGCCATCCACGAAGACCTGTGCATCCGGCCGGGAGGCCTGGATGAGGATCGATGCCCGCGGCGCAGCCAACACCGCTTGGCGCACTTCCTGGAAGAGGTGGACCACCTTGGGCGGGTAATGAACCCCGTCCAGCTCCCGCGCAGGGTCGAGGAGCAGGACCCGCTTGTATGCCTGCCGGGCCGCGTCTGACTGGCCCATGGAGAGCTGGACCATGCCGAGCAGCAGCAAGGCATCCACCAGGGGTCGGCTATCGGTGGTCCCCGCCATGGCGGCCTCGAGCGCGACCTCCGCCTCGGTGAGCCGGCCCAAGGCCCTCTCGAGGTCCGCCTGCTCAAAGAAGAGCCGGCCCTCCGCCAGCAGGGTACGGCCTCGCCCGGTCAGGGCGTCGTCCAGAATCTGGTCGCCTTGCCCTCGCACCCGGGCCCGCACCACCTCCGGCGGAACAGCCTGGAGTCCCGGCTGCCGGTCCACCACACTCACGATCTTCGCCGTCGTGCGCACCGCAGCAGTCTCTCCCTGCCTCGAGAGATGCACGCCCACGACCACAACCTCAGTCTCGGCCTGTGCGGCCTGGAAGCAGAGCAGGGTCATCGCCAGGAATCCACCGATCAAACTACTTCCTCCGAGCGGTCGTCCTTCCACGGTCGCCCAATGTAGCACTGGTCTTTGGGGTGGTGGGACAGGTTCAGGAGAACTACCTGTGGAACCTTACGTGAACGTGAGAGTATAATGAATTTGAGGATCTACGCTCCGCGCTGTGGGTCCGGGGGGCAAAATGCGGTTCGATGGTGATCAGGAAAAAGCTATGGCTCGGGAGATCCGGGCGGCGGAGTACAGTGTGCGGGACGCACTCGCAGGCATTGATGCCGCCGAGGATATTCTCCGCGCCAGACCCAAGCGCGAGGAGCGAACCCGTGCGGGTGCCGTGGACAGGCTGCAGCAGGCGGTCCTGAGCATTCAGAATCACGCCCGCGAGAGCCGAGACCCCGAGACCGTGGAGGCCGCGGTCGCGGCTTCCATGCACTGGGACCGGGCGGAGGCGCTGCGGTGGCAGCTCGCCATGTCCGCGCGGCGGATCGCCCGCGGCGAGGCACGGAAGCTCGCCTGCTCGCTGATGGCCGAGGAGGATCTGGTGCAGGAGGGCTACATCGGTCTTCTCCGCGCCGCTCGGCGCTATGACCCGGACCGTGGCATTCGCTTCACCACCTACGCCCGCTGGTGGGTTCGGGCCCAGATGACCCGGGCCCTCGAGACCGCAGGCCGCATGGTGCGCCTCCCCGGTGGGGCGGTGGAGCAGCTTCGCAACCTGCAGCGAGCCATGGAGAACCTGGACCGAAAGGGCATTGGCTACGATCTGCAGGATGTGGCGGAAGAGGTGGGCATCGACAGGAAACGCGCACAGCTGCTCCTGAGCCACCGCGGCATCGTCTCCATCGATCAACCGGACGATGACGGACTGCGGGTAGCGGACCGGCTCCCCAACCAGGGCGCCCGGGTGGACCCCCACGCCAATGCTCAGTTGCTCGAGGCCATCTCCCAGCTCGAGACTGCATTCGTGGATGTCCTGGACGAGCGGGAGCGCTACATCCTCACCGAGCACTATGGTCTGGGCGGAAGCTCAGCGAAGACCATGGCCGCGATCGGCAAGACCATGGGCCTATCCAGAGAGCGGGTACGTCAGATCGAGTGCAGCGCGCTGAAGCGCCTCAGGGCGACGATCTGACAGGCTGGGTCCTCAGTACTGACTCTGCAGGATCTGCGTGTGCACCGAGGCCTGCTGACCATCGTGCTCGACCTTGGCGATCTCCACGTTCTGGGCGGTGATCCGCAGCACGATCAGGCCAAGCTCCGGCACCATCTGACCCGGCTTGACCACGATCTCCTTGCCGCTGGGCAGGGCCAGGATGGCCCGCGGCGGCACCGCATTGGGCAGGACGCTCACCAAGTGGATGGGTCCCCCCGCGCCGTGGTCCGAGGCCTGCTGGCTCCGACGCCGGGCCTTGGCCTTGGAGGCCTTGGAAGTCTTGGCGGCCTTGGCCTTCGCGAGCTTGGCCTTGGCCTTGGCCTTGGCCTTGGCGCGGGCCTCGACCGGGTCCTGACCATCGGCGATGGCCTTGGCCGCCTTGGTCACCTCCTGAAGGACCTGCTCCGTCAAGTCGGGCGGGTGCTGAACAGGCGCCGGGGGCACTGGAGGTGCCGCCGCCACCGAATCCTCCACCGCCACGACCCCCAGTGGATTGTCCGAGGGCTCCATCTCCGCACAGCCCACAGACAGGGCAAGCAAGCAAAGGTTTCGCATTTCGCCTCCTCTGGGGTGGGTCGAGCATAACAAGTGCCGGACTCCAACCCCTCCCCCACAGCATATGATCCCCCTATGTCTCTGGAGCGACCCCTGCCGTGCACCATCCAGTCGGAGTGCGGCGGCTGCCCATCGATGGGCCGCTCGGTGGCGGATCAGCGGGCGCGCCGTCTGAGCTGGATGTCCAGGGCCATCGGGCATCCAGCAGAAACTCTGGTGCCCTCGCCCCGACAGCTCGGCTATCGGGCCCGGGTGCGCCTCTCGCCCGATGAATCGGGCCGGCTGGGCTTTCATCCGCCTCGAAGTCATGAGGTGCTCCCCATCCAGTCCTGCCCGGTCGCGCACGCCGCGCTCGCACCCGCCTTGGCAGCCCTTCCGGCCGTGCCTCGGGAGGTGGGCACACTGGAGCTGCGCACCGACGGGGAGCGTGTGGTGGCGGCGGTGCAGGCCCGTCGCGGTGCTGGGGGTCGTGTTCGGACCTGGGCCGAGAAGTTGGACCCAACCGTTCTCGGTGGCGCGGACCTGGCGGTGGACGGCAAGCCCGTTCGGGGAGACTGCCGGGTGGTGCTCACCGTCGGGGGCATCACCCACCAGCTCTCCGCTGAGACCTTCTACCAGGTGAACCTGGAGGTGAACGCCCAGCTCGTCACAGACGTGGGGGAGGCGGTGCGGGCAAGGGCACCGACGCAGGTGCTCGACGCCTTTTCCGGGGCGGGCAACCTCTCCCTTCCCCTGGCCGTAGCCGGAATCCACCTCACGCTGATCGAGAGCCATGCGCCGGCGGTGCGCGATGCTCGGGCCACCGCCAAGCGCCACGGGCTCACCGTGGATGCGCGGGTGGGGCGTGCCCAGGACTTCTGTGCCGGGGACGCCTTCTTCGACCTGGCGATCGTGGACCCTCCCCGGGCCGGTGCGGGTCCGATGATGGGGCAGCTGCTGCTGACCCGGCCAGCGGCCCTCGTGATGGTCTCCTGCAATCCCCACACGCTGAGCCGGGACCTGCGGCAGGCCACGGAGGCGGGGTATCAGGTGAGCCTGGTGCGGGTCTACGAGATGTTTCCGCAGACGGAGCATGCGGAGGTGTTGGTGGTGCTGGACCGCTGAGCACAGCGCGCTAGTTCCAGGTCACACTCGTCCGCAGAAGCTGCGTGAGCACCTCGAACTCCTGGGCGGTCTCATCGCTGGGCAGGTCCACCAGATCGCTGAGCACATAGGTCAGGTCCCGCTGCCGCTGGCAGAGCTGGCTGGACATGGCCCACAGCAGCTTGGCTGCACACCGATTGCCTTCGTCCATCAGGCTCAGGAAGACCTCCCGCTGCAGGCGCAGCAGAATGGTGTCCGTCACCGTGTGCAGGGTCGCCATGCGCGGAGCCCCATCGATCAGGGCCATCTCCCCAAAACCATCGCCCTGTTGGAGGTGGGCCAGCACATGGGGCGGACCGGTGGGCATGTTCTTGGTCACGCTGACCTCACCGCCCAGGAGCAGATACCAGGCGTCGCCATTCGCCCCCTCCTTGAAGATGACCTGCCCCCCTTCCAGCCTCAGAACCTGGAGGTAGCCCAGGAAGCTCTCAATCTCCTCCGGGTTGAAGGACGAAAAGAGCTCGGTCTTGGTCAAGAAGCCGGCGATCAACTCATTCGTGATCTGCATGGAGACCTCCCCGCTGAGGAAACGATATCAGGAAGCAGAGCCCTTCCACCATCCTTCGCCCATGAACGACGCCCGCACCACCCCCCCCAAGCTGCGTGTCCCGACCCTCCTGCTGGTGGGCATCGTGGCGGTCTATTTCGGGATGTGCATGGTGCTGGAATTCGTGGAAGGGCCGGGCAAGGCCAAGACCCTGGTCGGTGCACGCACCTTCGGGCAGTGGAACATGTTCACGCTCAAGGCCACCTGGAACAAGCAGCTGAAGGCCCAGGCCTACCGAGATGGTCAGTGGTTCAGCGTGGACCTACCAGAGCTGTACAAGGCCCGCTGGGAGTCCGGCCCCCGCTACCAGCGCCCGGCCTTCCTGCGCAAGACCTCGGTGACCGCCCTCCTGGCGCAGAGCATCTGCCAGCGCCTGGACCCCGCCCCGGTGAACGTGCGTCTGTACCGGATACGCTGGAAGCGGCGCCTGGGAGAGCGCCAGACCCCACGGAATCAGGAGATTGAGCTGCTGCTGGAGTGGCCTTGCAGCCGGCGGATCCGGCGCCCCGGCGGGCGGGTCCTATGAGCCGGCTGGATCGATGGTTCGCGCCGGAGTGGGCCGGCGGCTGGACGCTGTGCCGCTGGCTCTATGCCGCCATCGGGCTCGGCTTTCACGCCCCGCGGGTGCGGTGGATGGCGGACGCCTATGCGGACCACACCTTCCTGTACTCCCGGGCCCCGCTGTACGTGCCCGACTGGTGGGTCATGTCCCCCACCTCCGCCACCGTCCTCTGGGCGCTCGGCACGCTGGGCCTGCTGGCAGTGCTGTGGGGCGGGCGGGGTACCAAGCCAGCGCTCCTCTGCTGGGTGGTCTGCTCCACCCTGCTCGTGGCCCACGAGGGCCTCAACTGGAAGGCCTATGATCGCCTGCATGTGCTGATCGGCCTGGCCATGCTGATGGGACCCACCTCCGAGCGGGGGCTTCGGGACAAGGCGCGCGCACCCGTGGGGCGATGGCTGATGCTGCTGCTGTTCTGCAGCCTCTATGGCATGACAGGCTGGACCAAGGCCATGGAGCCGGGTTGGTGGAGCGGCGAGACCCTGGCCTACCACCTCGTGGATATGAACTTCGGCCACCAGGACCTGGGCATCTGGCTGAGCGGGATTCCCGCCGCCACCCGAGCGATGAGCCTGTGCACCCTGGCATTTGAGGGGCTGTTTCCCTTCTTGATCTTCAGTCGCCGGGCCAATCCCTGGCTGATCGGGGTGGGCACCGTGTTCCACCTGAGCATGGTGGTCTTGATGAACGTGGGCCCCTTCTCCATCGTGACACTGTGCGCCTTCCCGGTCCTGCTCCACCCGGAAGCGGCCAGGCGCCTCTGGGCCAGGCTGCCGCCCCGACAGGGGCAACCATGATCCGGCACTCCCCGGCCTGTGAGCGCAACCAGGGACCGATTCTCGAGGTCCTGGGGCCTCTCCTGGCCCGCAGTACCCATGTGCTGGAGATTGCGGCCGGCACCGGCATGCACGCGGTCCACATGGCCCCCGCCCTGCCCCACCTGCGCTGGCAGCCCTCGGATGTCTCCACCCGCTCCCTGCAGAGCATCCGGGCCTGGCAGGCGCTCCAGCCCGCAGAGAACCTGGCAGCGCCGGTGGCCCTGGATGTCCGAGAAGCGGACTGGCCGGTGGAAGACATCGACGCCATCTTCAATGCCAATATGATCCACATCTCGCCCTGGTCGGTCACCGAGGGCCTGATGTCGGGGGCGGGTCGCCTGCTGTCGGCGGGCGGCCTGCTCGTGATGTACGGGCCCTACAAGCTCGACGGCGCCCACACGGCCGAGTCCAATGCCCGCTTCGACCAGAGCCTCCGCGCCCAGGACCCGAGCTGGGGCGTGCGGGACCTGGTGGCTGTGATGGTCCTTGCCGACAGCCATGGGCTGGACTTCGAGCAGCGGGTTCAGATGCCCGCCAACAACCAGATCGTGGTCTTCCGCCGCCGCTAGTGGGGCATGAAGTCCTTGGCCTTGACGGTCTTGCGCATGTCCTGGCGGGCCCGATCGATCGCGTCATTGGCCTGGTGCCGCACATAGTCGCTCAGGATCTCCAGCACATCCGCGGAGCAGTTCATCCCCGCCCGGTCCTTGATGTACTTCTTGAGCTTGCTGGCCACGACCAGGACGTCCTTTTCCTGGATGGGATGGGACGACTGGGCCATCTGGCGCATCAGGCGTGCCCTCAGCTCGTCCGAGTCCCCACGACCCTGGGGCATTGACGGGACGGCAGCGGGCGCGGTGCGCTCCTCGGCCCAGGCGGCACGGTGGTTCATCACCGGCACATGGGCGTCCCAGCAGTCCAACTTGCAGAAGACAGGTGCAAAGCGCGCACCATTGCAGGTGGACACGCTGCACACCCAGTAGATGCCGCCGTGCGCGATCGGCTTCTTGCATGTGCCGCAGGCCTTCCAGCCTCCCCCGCTCGACTGCATGGATGCTCCTCTGTGGATTGCCACCGGCTAACACGACCCGTGCGCGGCGGTCAGGGGGGCACTATGATCTGTGCCGGAGGTCCCATGCCCGCCATCGATTCCCACGCTCCCGGAAGCTTCTGCTGGACCGAACTGGCCACCCACGATGTGGACAAGGCGCTCGCATTCTATGGCGCGCTCTTTGGCTGGGAGCCCGAGCCAGGTGAGCTCGGAGATGCGTCCAATTATGTGCGCTGCACCCTGAACGGCCGGCCCGTCGGGGCGATCTATGTCATGAGCGAGCAAGAGCTGTCATTTCAGGTGACCCCCTACTGGAATAGCTACGTGGCGACGGCCGATGTGGCGGGGCTGCTGGACAAGGTGGAAGCGATCGGCGGCACCCGCTTCGAGGGGCCCATCGTGGTGCCTGGGGCCGGTCAGCTGGGCACCGTGGAGGACCCGGGCGGTGCGCGGCTGTGCCTGTGGCAGGCGGACGGATTTGCAGGGAGCGGCTGGGGCCGGGAGCTGAACTGCCCGGTCTGGCACGCGGTCATGACCCGCAAGCCGGACGCGGTACGAGACTTCTATGTGGACCTGTTCGGGTGGACCCCCACCATTCGGGACATGGGCGAGCACACCTACACCAGCTTTGTGATGGAGGGCGAGGGCAAGGGGGGCATGGAGGTGATGGACGAGCGCTTCGCCGGGATGGCCCCCCAGTGGATGATCTATGTCGCTGTCGCCAGCACCGCGTCCACCCTGGAGGCAGCGACGGCGCTGGATGCCAAGGTCGTCGTGCCCCCCACGGAGCTCCCCGGCGTGGGCATCTTCGCCACCTTCTCCGATCCCCAGGGCGGGGTGCTGAGCGTCATTCAGATGGCGGATCTGGAGAACTGATCCGGTAGATCCGACCCTTGCCGTGGTCTGCGACGTAGATCTCCCCGTCCGCGTCCTGGCCAAAGGTACTGGGCAGCATGGTCCAGCGGCCCAGCGGCCTGAGATCCCTGGCCTCGGTACCCCCGGGGGGAGGCAGGATGATGGTCCACATGCGCCCGGTCACGAAGTCCGCAAACACATAGCGGCCAGAGAGCGCGGGGACGGCCTTGCCCGTGTAGACAAACCCGCCGGTGATGCTGGCCCCAGCGGCGCGGCCATACTGGAATACCGGCGGTGTCAGGCCCTCCGAGGCACAGTCTTCACTTGACTCCAGGCAGTCGTATCCCTCCCGGATGCTCCAGCCGTGGTTCTCACCCCTGGCCACGATCGCG
>Ga0310123_10002302_pt1 | contig 15286 bp, 9 predicted proteins | sample CB6_AW_1057_MG_FD_203505 | JGI IMG/M metagenome (GOLD analysis project Ga0310123, IMG submission 203505) | Marine microbial communities from Western Arctic Ocean, Canada - CB6_AW_1057 | ecosystem: Environmental > Aquatic > Marine > Oceanic | place: Canada: Western Arctic Ocean | collected... | reverse complement strand
TCAATATCCAATTGACCAAGGTCGGCCAGATCACGGATCTGGATCTTATAGGTACCATAGCTGAAATTGAAAATACCAGTTACACTGGCAAGTGTGGTGCCTTCTGCCAGATCAGACATGTAATTGTCCGCTGCCATATTGGCCATATCATCATCTATGAGACATTCCACCCCAGAATCATCAACGATACTCCAATCATAAGCATTAACAGCCGAAACAGTTACACCGGAAACTGTCACTAGGCAGCCTTCATAAGATTCCACCTCATCCGCATCTTGAGCAAGGTCTTCAGTTGAAACTAATAAAACTAAATTTTCCACTGAGCCTTCACCAGTAACTGTAACAGATGATACATCTATGATCTTGGTATTATTATCGTATTTGTAATGCCATTCAGCATCAAATTCTGCAACTGTACCAGTAATAGTTACTGCATCTCCTCTTGTCAGTTCAGTATCATCCCATCCATCAAAAATAATTCCATCCCAAACATCATTATTATCTTGAATTGCATAGGCTCCATAACCAGAATTGTACTGTACTGTATCAGCAGTAACAATTCCCGTGACAGTGACTTCACAATCATCATAAAGTGAATTTCCTGAAGGCCAATCAGTATATTGAATATTTTCAATATATAATACATCTATTCCCCAATAACCTAATTGATCATTCTCAATATCATAAGGATAAGTACTGGTTTTGGGTTCATCCTGATCGATACCGTCATCAGTTGCAGATATATAATAGTAATAGAGCGGGCTACCACCAGGGCTCACATGTGGAATAGTTCCAGTCCAGGTATCATCTGTACCTTCTACCATGGTAACTGATTGATACGCACCGCCATCAACTGAATACATGATCTCTGCTGAAGAAATATCAGAATTATCTGTGATTACAGCAGACACTACCACATCTTCATCATTGCCAGGGGCACATGGATCTCTAGAAACATCTGAAAAAACCGGCGGGCCTGCACCAAAATCAATATCAGATACATACAGCGGTTCTAGTTTATACGTTGTTGAATCTGAATAATATCCATAATGATGGTATACCCATCCACGTATAGAACTAACGAAAGTACCTAGCGGAGGTGGGCCTACACCATCAAAGTAAACCGCTATACTGTCTGAATCATCATCAACAAGGACGCCGCCTGAACCATCATCTACTTTAAAAATATCATATTGATAATCATTTCCAGTTACAATTCCTTCTTCTATGCTAACCATAACTGTACCCCATTCTTCTGCATCAGTTGGCCAACGCAAATCACCCGTATTTACAATAGGTTCATCTGGAACATCATTTCCGACAGATAAAATATCAGTCCCCCCAGAAATCCAAAATTCTGTCATATTAGAATAATCTGTACGGTATTCAGAAACACTACCCGTTGCTTGTATTTCATCTCCCTCATAAAGTACTGGGAATTCAGAACTATCAGGAGAATAAGACATTATTCCACTCCAAGGACCACCATGCTCATCTTGGAAAATGAATTTAACACCTAGGCCTGCATAACTTAATCCTGTAGGCATAGTAACTATACCTTTCACAGTTACAGTTGGTGAACCGGTCGGAGGTGTCCAATCATTACCATGTAAAGCAATTGCCATATACGATGAATCTGATCTTGTATCTTCTGGGGCTTTCATCAAATCACTATACAAGACTTGCTGGATTCTCTGCAAACGAACAGGATCACCATCTGCTTCTACAACATCGCGAGCCAACCTGGGTTCAAGTTTTGTATCACTATTTGTGTAAGTCATAACGCCGGCAACACCAGCCAATGCCTGCCCGCTTTCAGGAAAATAATAATAATCCCAAATAACATCTACACGCAAGGAATTGGTCCCATCTGTAACTGACCATTCACCATTACCAAGATCCGCGTCATCAACAGTAATATTTTCTACTTTTACCAGACACCCTTCATATGCTTCAGCATCAGATCCTCCAGTCATAATCTGACCGGTCGTAACAACCGCAGGACTGATCATATTAACGGCTGGCCCATGAACAATAACATCAGTTACATCCACAATTTCTGTTAAGTTATTATTTTCATCCACTGTTCCGGTAACAGTAACGCTGTCGCCCTCGGCGACAGAATGTACTGTACCTGCAGATGTAGAGAAATCAAAGTCATCCCAGCCATCATATTCATAACATACAATCCCGTTCCAGGGCCCTTCGGCATCCTGGACGTATAAATAACGATTACTGCTGCCACCCCAGAACTCTGCCGTAACCACACCACTGATTGTCACTACCTGACCATCTAAAGGAGAATCTCCGGACGCATCTGTTGTATATTGAATATCATAGATTGATGTAATAGTGCCTCCCGAAGGAAGGACTGTATACGTTTCTTCATCAGATTCTGTTGAGTTTCCACTATTATCCACAGCTGTAATAGTATAAGTGACAGTTGCCCCCGAGGTTTGAGCGGGTATAGTTCCTGTATACGTATCTCCTGTTGTATTATTCATCGCCACATCTGTGTCGCCCGAGCCTGTATCATAGGTCAACGTCACACTTACAATAGAACTATCATCAGTTACTGTTGCTGAAATTGTAACATCATCTGCATCTGTAGGTGCAGTTGGATCCATGGTAATATCAGCAATGGTTGGTGCAACAGCACCTGCAGCTGAAAAATCAGTATAATAACGCGGTAAAATCTGATAATCATTGTATTGCCCTGCTATCCCCTGAACATTAAATGGATCTGGGGGTTCAGGATTTCCGACAATATCCATGTCACTATCAATGCGCATTATTACTGTTGACGTGCCGCCATCATCACTGATTGTTAAATTTGCACTGCCGCCAGTTGGCCAAGTCCCGGAAGTAATACTAGCACCATTAATGCGGATTAATTCCGATTCATAGTCTTCACCATTAGCTACAAAATTAGCAACTGTTACTACTTGAGAAACTGGTAAATCATTGCCTGAGCTAATTATAGAAATATCACCTGCGCCGCTGGGTACAATCTCAAATTTTCCGTTAAACTCATCTAAATCTCCGGTGATTTCAATGCTGTCACCCACCGTAGTAGTTACAAAAGGTGTGCCAAAATGAAAAACAATGATTCCTGCTGTGGCATCCTGCAGTCCAAATTCGTTATGACTTGATTGAAAATTTGGAGTTGTTACAATTCCTCTGATAGTTACATTTGTTCCTATAGCCTGATTCCGTGCTTCAGCAATGGTAATATAATTTGCACTGCCAAGTTCTGTAATCCACGTTTGTACCAGAGCTATATTTGAAGTAGTCATTTGACCTGAGGGCGGCATCACCCCGCCAAATGTACCACCACCCGAAATTTTGTCATAAAGTACCGAGCTGCCGGGGTCGCCGCTGGCCACGCGCAACGCCGGTGCATAATTTTGTGATACCACATCCACCAAGTTGTTATAACTGCCGCTACTAGTGCTCAAATCCAATCCAGAACTATGACCATATACATGACAGCTGATACAATTGCTGGTCCAAATGGGTTGAATCTGGGCGTCATAATCTACTTGAGCAAATAAACCACCCAGTATAAATACACTTACAATTATCAGATTTTTCATCCTGTACTCCTTTGATTTATTTAATGATTAAAAATTTACCTTCTTTAATATCACCATAAGATAAACTTTCATTATCCAAATTTTCAACTGTAAACAAATATAAACCTGATGCAGCTGCCTGATCGTGGCGGGTAATAAGATCCCAGGCATGTTCTCCACCGCCGAATTGAGGATTTTTACGATCATCGATATTTTGAATATCAGTACCTTTGTATTCCTGATCATGATCCAGAATATCTACTAAATCCCCCGCCAGAGAAAAAATTCTTATTTCCGCTTTTGAGGGAAGATTTTTAAACCAAATTTGCCGTCCACGGCTGCCATGACCATCCCATTTTGCCTGGCCCCGATAGGGATTGGGATATACACTGAGTTGTCCAGCCCAATCATCTGAGGTCTTAACTCCTGGATAAACATACTTACGATTGGCATAGACTGAACTTTCCAAGCTTTCCAAATTGGCGCCTGGATCACCACGATCATATGCTGTGACAGCATAATAATTCAACCAGCCATTTTTCACATCACTATTTACAAATTTATAATGATAATAATTACCGTTTACTTCAACACTGTCTTGCTCACCAAATTCATTTACGATTTTTACAACATCAAACCCTGTATTATAGCCTATATCCAAATGATCCGGATGAGCTTTATCAAATTCTCCTAGCAATGTAAATTCTTCATCAGATTCGTTCATTGTTTTCCGTGCACCATAAATAAAATAGCCTTCAAAATCCTGCTCGCGGCTGATTGGATCTACAAACGACTCTGCATTTTTCTGCCAATAAACAGTGACTTCCTGGTCATCTACAGTTAGGGCAATATTTGGAACAGGCGGGGGTTCCGGAAGAATATAGCGGGTGATCTTACCATCCTCATCCAAATCTTCTCCCTCATCTAAAATATTATTCCGATTTTTATCTTCACCATCATACGCTTTTTGCGCCCAGTCATTGTTGATATGTAGATTTGCTCGACGTGCAGGTCCATCATCTGTAGTCCCTTGCCAGCGGGCACATACGATTGTCACAACCGCATTGCAGGAATCTCCTGGTGGCAATTCCCAAACAGATGAATCTTCATTGGCAGGTACACTACCAAAAGGACCAGCAGAAAATAAATATATCCAACTATTGGGTGCTGAAGGATAACCTTCATCGGTATAATCAGCACCTGTGCCTTTGGGCACATTGGTTTCCATCTCATCATAGCGATCTTCGTCCCTCAGGGGCATACTATATTGTGGATAATCTGCATTGTTGGAATTTGTCCAGACCCATTGGCTGTAATGGGATTGAACATAGGGTCGGGGAACTGTTCCGCCTAAAAATGATACTCCAATATATGATTCTGCCCAACCATCATCTCCATCGGCATCGTATTGATAGGCAATATCCCGTGTAAAGCCAGCATCATCAGCAGACTGATCGAAGCCATCCAGATTATCATACCACGAAAAACCACCGCCGGGCTCATATTTGTTGGTGTAATTCATATTAGCAACAGAAGCATCCATCCATAAACCTGTATAAATATCTTTAATTGTTTCATTGGATGAATTATGAATTGTATAACTCAAAATGACAAAAGCATCCGCATACGTAAAATTCCAGGCATACGATTCAAGACGAACATCAATTCCCAACGGAGTATGATTTGGAATACCATAATTATCGGTTGCTGAAACGCCATAATCCTTGAAATCCATGATGAAGTCCTGATGTGAAACAGCGTAAGGGGAATAATACTGTGCCATAGAGTCCAAAGATGTAGATGAAATGGATGATCGAATATCAAAGTTAGAGTTTGCAAAATATTCAAACCCTTCCTGTCCGGATTCAAAAACACCATCTACTATGGCTGTTGAAACGCGGCGCTCACCGTTCACTTTGCCGCCGATCCAGAGTCCGGCATAGGAAAAATGCTCGACTTGTTCGCGCAGGATTTCTGTCTTCTGCTTGTACATGCAAGATGGCTGAATACGGCCGTCAATTTTATTCCAGCCATTGCCCAAAACACCAAAATTGGTAACTGCCAAACCTAATTGGCCAACAGAAGTATATTTATCATAGACATCATCTGCAAACTGGGCTTGAAGACGTGTTAATAATCCAGCCATTAGAATCAAAAATGCGAAATGATACCAGTTTACTTTCATGTCATACCACGGATAAAAACAGCAGATGAGTCCACCTGCTGAAAAATGCGCTCGCCAAGTTAATATTGACGGCGAGGGAAGTCAATTAAGACTGGAAATTATTTTAATAAAATAAGCTTTTTCGTTTGCTGGAATGTACTATTTGACAAACGCACGAAATAGACACCGCTGGACTGGTTGGACGCATTCCAAATTATTTCATGCTTACCAGATAATAGTCTTTCGTTTACAAGCGTTTCAACCATCCGCCCAGTGATATCATAAATCTCTAGGAGAGATGCATGTGTTACAGTAATGCTAAACCGGATAGTCGTAGTTGGATTGAAGGGGTTGGGATATGCTGGATATAAAACAAACTCTTTTGGTAATGCAATAACATCATCAATACCGGCTGATGTGGAATCATCCCACGCTCTGCCTGGTGTACCATAATCACCCGCACCGTATACCATATCAGACATGGCCCAGCTGGTATCTACGGCATTGTCATAAACGACATTTTTTAAATACATGGACGCACCAGATAAATAAGGAAATGATGAATCATAAGCTACTTGATCCGCAACACGCCCTTCATCATCGATCAGTATTATCTCATCTTCACTGTTGGCCAGCTGAAAGCCCGAGTATTCATAATCAGCATTATAGCCGCCGTTTACTGAACTGTCGTTGTTCCGCCCGAATACAATATACTCTCCCGCTGCTATGCTTATTGAATCAACGTTATGTTCATCGCTCCCGCTACCAAGCAATTGCCAATCCAGCATAGAAATGATTACAGTATCAGCATTATATAATTCAAACCATTCTCCATAACTGTCTGATACTGCAGCCGGGTTAACCATCACTTCTGTTATCACAATATTGTATGGGGAAGGATCTCCGCTGGGAAAAGTAAAGGACGCCATGACCGGCAAATGATCTGAGGCGTCATGGAGTGCATCGGCCATGGCATCATTCACAGATGAATTGTTGCCATCATTAATGGCTTGGTTAAAATGATTGCCGTCATTGCCTATTGCCCAATAAGTATCCTCCAAAATATTGATCTCATAGGTCTCGGACAAGACCGCCTCCGAAACAAAGATCCAGTCGAAACGGTCATCCATCCCGCCATAGCTGCCGCTGCGGGGTGATTGGGTATGAACATCCGCAAAAGAACTATTGTTATGCCAGTAACCAATACGATCTATAGGATCAAACAGTCGGCCGTCGTCGTCATCGCCTTCGCCTGTTAACATTTCAAATGCCGGTTCTGATGCTGAACTATTGCTGTAAATATTGAAATCACCGGCTACAATAAAGTGCTTTCCTTCAGGTAAATCATCCAAATAATCTCTCAAGGCTGTGGCTTCAGCCAGGCGCCACTGGGCATTTGAGTTATCTGAACCGGCTTTAAGATGAACGCCATATACATTGAATTGAACTCCAGAATCATTATGCTCCATGATCCATTCAACAACATCCCTTGTTCCGGCAGACTGAGCGGTGTTAACTAAATCTGTGCTGATAAACGAAAACACATCATGGCGGTAAAAAAGGGCAATATCAATACTGGCGCTCTGGTTAATAAATGTCGCCCCGGACCATTCCCCTGGCGCAATGATTTCCAACACATCCGCTTGAAAATGATTGTAGCCGCTGGTGCCGATAACTTCCTGAGCAATGATGATATCAGGTTCTACATACTCAATAACAGTTATAAAATCATCTTCTCTGTCATCCTCGTCTTGATAATTAAGAATATTATAGGTTAAAAATGTGTGGTCGGATTGTCCAACGAGCAGACTGCAGCAAAGGAGGAACCAGATAATTAAATAATGTCGCAATATGTACACCTATATTTCTATAACAATTGATCCCACCTCCAGCAGGCGGTGGTTTTTTAAGGTTATATTACTGTAATTTTTAAGTTTTTCAAGTTCAGCACTAGTTAGCAGTTTAAGATTTTCCAATACAGCTAAGGCGACTGGCGGTACACAGCGCTGATTGCCATCCAGTATTTTTATAGCAATACCCAAAACTGAACCATCATCAGTGCGGAATCCAATACCTAGAACCCCTTCCCCGCCAATTTTCGTGACCGCACGACCTTTTAACACTTCAATGAAATTTGTGTCAAACCGATCTGTTCCGGCTACCAGCATCGGATTGGATACCATCGCTTCATAAAGCGGGCTCAAATCTTCATAATCATCACTGGCAAGTTTTTGATACATTAAGGCAATATTATATAAGGACATAAACGGCACCGGGGCACTGCAGCCGTCAACGGCCAAGGGGAAATCTTCTAGTTCTGAATATTTCTTTACTTGTTTCATGATAACCTGCTGGACAGGATGTTCAACATTGGTGTATCCCGCTGGATCTGCCTTTAGATATTTAGCTAGACATAACATACCGGCATGTTTACCACTGCAATTATTCTGCAATGGTGTCGGCTCTTGCGAATTTTTAATAAGATCAACTTTTGATTTTCTATCATAAGGAATATGGCTGCCACATTCGTAATAAGACATATCATAGCCCAATTTTTCTAACATTTCTTGAGCCGTCTGAACATGAATATCCTCTCCATTATGAGATGCACACATAAGAGCCAGTTCTGCAGATGTAAATCCTGCTGCACTTGTTGCGCCAGTAGCAACTGCCGCCGAGGCCTGGAAGGGTTTCAGTGTCGAACGAACGCAAGTTAAATAATAGGGATCGCCCCAATTCTTGACTATCTGACCTGCACCATCCAATACAACAACATAAGCAACGTGCATACTTTCAATAAAATCGCCACGCATTACTTTGCACATGATACCCATGGATTAGTTCACTACTTCTGAAACAAATACGAATTCAAAATTGTCAGCTTTGAGTTTGGGAATCTCCCGCTGCAGTACATTTAATGTATTCTCTTTCACATGGCCAATCCCAACGGCAAACCCACTAGTTTTGGCTTTTTCAGCAAGTATATATAGTTGTTGGCTTATCGAGTTTTCATCAGCATTATTATCCAAAAAAACATGCCGGCGACCTGTAGGAACACCCAAAGTACGCATTACTAATTCAGCTTGAGTCTCTTTGGTTGTACGGCTATCCAGAAAATATTTCCCATTCTCTTTCAACACAGTTCCCATCACATTCATCACCCGCTTGCTTGCTGAAGCCTTTGATCCTTGATGGTTGTTCATGCCCACTGCTTCCGGCAAGTGCTGCAATACTTTATCTATCCTTGATTCAATTTCAGCGCTGGTCATGGACGCTTTAATAATATATTCCTCTTCGCCATAGTTTAGAGCAGTGGTTCCCATGGGTATGTGTACGATGACTTCGTAACCCAATTGGAATGCCTTTTTAGACATGGTTTGACTGTATTCGTGCCCGGGAATAACAGCATACGTCAAATCCGCACCCATATTTAAAAACCCGTCAGAAACAGTGTCATTCCGATAACCAAAATCATCTATTATAATGGCAATTTTACCGTTACTGACTGGAGCTGCTGTTTCGATCGATTCAATGTCTGGAGCTTTTGTAACGGGTATTTTTTCTAGCAAGTTGATTTTATTAAATGTGCCGATATTAATGCTGGCAAGAATCAGCACAATAAACAGCAGAAAGACGATTATTGTCTGCTGACGTTCACCTGTATCTTTTTGATTAGACATATTATGGCAGTTGAATTGTTAGATCAATCATCTGGGGCAGTCCCAAATTCTGTGAACCAAAGCGTATTCCGTAATTCAATCTGTACATACCGAATTGTAAGCCTAAACCTCCTGAAATTTCCGTGATTTCTTTTGCAAGTTTGCTGCTTAAATGAAATGAAATATTTTTCCATTTCGAGACTGTAGAAACATAGAATACACTACCATTTACCAAGCTGGACCATTCGCCTGTTATTGCAATGTCATTTATTAACTGATCCATTTCATACTTAAGATTTGCAGTTGAAATAATTCTTAATGGCAACTTGGGCTCTTCAGTACTAAGGGCAGACATTTTTCCCAAATTCAAAATTGCACCACCAACATTTATTCTAGAAGAAATGTTTCTTGTTAACCCCACATCTGCAGCAAAACCGCTGCTGTTTTCTGTGTATAGATCAATTCTCACATAACGTAAAGCAGCGCCGATATTCATACCCATTAATTCTTTGCTGAACGAACCGCCCAAAGCAAAACCGCTTGCACCAAAAGTTGCTAAAGGATCATCGGTTGGTCTTTCAGAACGCAATTCCAAATCATCCAAACCAACATATTTCAAATCAAATCCGTAAGACATATTTTGTCCCGGAAACAAAATTTTTATTGTAGATATTTTGGAATCAGCTAACCATGATCCATATGAAATACCCATTGTTGGGGCTGGGCCATGTATAAAATGTGCTGCCGGATTAATACTATTTTTCTGAATAGCATTGGTACCGATTGCCAGCTCCAATCCATTTGAAGGAGTAGATAAAAATTGAGTACCTGTGCTATACAATGCACAAAAAATATACAGGAGGGAAAATTTAAAAATGGAATGCATACGTAATTATATGAGCCATTCCTGCTGGAAGTTCTGCAATCATAGCATAATCCAAAAAAGCGTCATTCTTTTTTATAAATGAAAAATTCATCCCGGCACCAACTCCAATTCGTCCATTTCCATAACCGCCGCGGAAAAAATAATTCTTCCGATATGTATATTCTACACCGGCACGTATTGATTGACCCAAATGTCCGTATGAGCCATCTGATTTTTCACCGGCGATGATTCCAGCATCACCCACAATATAGAGTTTTCTCATCTTATATGTTATACCAGCTCTAAATATCGAAGGAAAAACATCACGGTATACACGGCCTTCTTCCTCAAAAACTTTACCTGTATTCCATTGGTAATAGGAATTCAGATCTTGAACCATAAGCCCAATTGTCATACGCTTGCCAGGCCGCATCAGGACACCAACATCAAATCCTATTCCTTTTCCAGCTAGGTCACTTTCATTCATGGGCAATTGGTTGTACAGGATCTTGACGTTGATTCCAACACTGATCCAAGTCTGTAAACGCTGGGCAAAACTAATATAAACAGCATCTTCGGAGGTCGATAAAGTTGAAGTGGCTTCTCCAGCAGAAGTTCTACCGTCAATGTCATCTACTCCCGCACTGATCCAGGCTACGCCAACACCCGCTGTGGGCGGTAAATGAGTGGCAATACTGCTGGCAATAAACTTGCGTTCCAAAGCTAGAGTATGATAGGAAAAGGAAGCTTGACGTTTTTTTAAAAAGGCGACGCTGGCTGGATTATGATATGCAGTAAATCCTCGATCAAGTTCTGCTGTAAAACCACCGCCCATGGCCATGGAACGGGCGGATGTACCCATGCGCAGAAATGCACCTGAATATCCTGCATAGTCCGCAGCGTTTAATGACATTGTACAAAGAATGAATATGGATATTAAGTGCTTCATTTCACGACAATGAGTTTTACCCAATGATTGCTCGGAGATGCGTTCAGGTTTTGTGAATATTTTAGTTTAATAAAGTATACTCCATTGTCCACCAAACGGCCGTTACTGTCTTTACCATTCCACTTGATAGCACCTGTTTCCGGGTTTCGTCTATCAAGAGTAACATTATAAACATTTTCCATAGCGAAATTGTATACAGCCATTTCCACATCAGGCGAAGCCACATTGCCTAGATGAAATCTGACATACCCATTGCCATCCAACAGGTTATGGGAATTCGGCGAAAACGGATTGGGATACGCATAAATTTTTTCCGGATCATAATCAGCCCGATATATTTCCCAATTACTGCCATCCAGATCCGCAGAACGAGCAACACCATCGCCCGTACCTATCCAAAGCACCGGTCCGTTATAATATGCTCGTTCATCCAACACGACGGAATACACTTCACTGGATATTGTTTCATCGCCTTGCAGCGGCGTAACATTCTTAGCCGGCTTGAACAATGCCCAGTTTTGCCCATCTTTAGATTTCCAGAGCCCCTTTGCAGACGCAGCAAATACCAGTGAATCTTGGGCATGGACATTGTACACGCGTTCACCTTCCAAAGCTGTGTACCATGTATCGCCATCATTCAGTGTATAACTCACACCCCGCTGTTCCGTGGGGTCATCGGCATTCATCGTCGCTGCCCAGATGATACGCTGGCCGTTCCAATACTGACGGGCAATGCTGACAACAAAATTACCAGTCAGATTTTCAAAAGGATAGGCATAATGATGCCAGTCAATACAGCCCTGGCTTCCGAAGATGCCGCGATTGATGCCATTGGCAGTACCTACCCAAATTGTATCATTATATGATAACACTGAAAATGCTTTATGGTTGTGGTTGCCGCCATCAATTGGATCACGTGGATTCAAATAATAATTCTTAAGAATTTTTTTGCCATCCACCATTTCGTAAGATGAATCAGCGCATGTGATCAATGTAAGCTGATCATCTTGAGGAACAGGTACACGCTCCCAACTACCGTCAGAGATTTTATAGCGTCTTAAACCGCCGGCCCAACTGGTGATCCATACATACCCATTGCCGATGGAAGCATCGTAGGTAACATTATATTGCGCAACGGTAATAGGCAAGCCCTCTACAAAACCAATTCCACCCCAAGGAAATGTTTCCGCGTCAGCACCATCAAGAGGCTGATCATAATAAATCCACACCGGATTTTCAGTGGCTGAATTGGCCGTGTAAACGACTCCCTTGCCAATGGGGAAATCGTTCTCACTACTGGCAAAGGCAACAAAAACTGTGTCACCTTTAACAGCTATGGCTGATACTCCACCGACTGGGAAATAACCAGCAGTACTTGATTCATTGGTCAAATCAGAGCTGGTAAAAAAAGTTTCTATATTGAGCGAATCTTTCACCCTGGAAAGTCCTCGCCCGGTCCCTAACCACACCCAGCTTGTATCACCCTGTAATCGAATTTCCGAAATGACATTACTCAATAATCCGGGCTGAGACGTATCCGTGACTACTGTTGTTTTCAAGCGAGTATAATCACGTGGAAGCATGAATTTTTCAGTTGTGATCGCCTGTGACAATAAAACTGAAATAAATAAAATTAAACTGGTGAAAATCTGTTTCATTAATACACCACAAGTGTAGTTACAAAAGGTTCAGACAAAATTCCTGAATAATCCCTTGCATAAAAATATGAGGTATATGTGCCCACGGGATTGCTGGAATCAATAATGATATATCTGGAAAATTTGCCATCGTTGGCTAGCTCATCCCACAAATACATAGAAAAATCATCGTTGCCATCATCATATAATGAAATCGGACTGCCGCTGGAAAAAGTGCTGTCTGGTTTTTGAAACATCAGATAACACGTTTGCACATCTTCATGGCCATCAGGATCTGTCAGAGAAACAACAATAGTCGCCACAACTACACTATCTCCACTAGGACGACGTAAGGTATCCGGCATACTAACAGAAAGTATTCTGGGCCCTTGGTTTCCTATTTTGAAACTGGTCATTTGTTCTTTTATTTCAGTTCCGAATTCAGGCTGGTAAAAAAGGTTTCTATATTGAGCGAGGTATTTAATATAAACTTTTCCTGTGTCTGTGGGCTCTAAAACATATGTTACATAATTTGAATCATTGCTGACTTTGATTGAAAAGACATCATCATTTGGAATAATGTCGCCTGTGATTCCTGTATCATTCAAGGACAACGTATCTGCAATTCGTGTAGTATCAAATCCAAAATACAGTGCTTGTACAGCCTGGAGTTTTTTCCCAAGATAGGATGATTCAACCTGAGCGCTGAAATAAAGATTATTCAAGCCTTGGTGGTAATTAAACTGCAGATCCTGCAGCAAAGCAATTTCTTCTTCATCGATGGAATCGCCACTGGGGCAACCCATCATGAACAAAACTAGCCCCGCAAGCAGCCAAAAGGTTTTACGCATAGAAAAAAAGTAAAACTGATTCATCATTCGATTCCATAGATATGATAGGTTAATAATATTCCTACCTGTTCCAAACTACCAGCTGAACATTTATCCGGGGTATCTTCGAGCGTATGCCAATAATTATTATATTCATCTGGATAGTCAAAATCAATAATATCAATGGCAGGGATGTTTGCATTTTCCCAAAGCGGCACATGATCATCGTAGATCGTATAACCCAGCGTCTGGTCAAAAGCCGGTAAATTCAATTTATTAGCCAGTTTCCATATTTTGCGGACTAACTGTGGAGCATGGCTGTAAGAAAAGCGTTCGATTGGAAAATGAAGGTGTTGATCACCAACCATATCCAAAATGATTGCATGGTCCGGTTTTGGAAATGGCAGGTTTTGGGAAAAATACTGGGAACCTTGTGCATAGGATCTGTTTTCACCGGCCATCCCAAGATCTTCACCATCAAAAAATATAATTATTACGCCTGTTTCTGATGAATTTACTTTTAAGATGTGGGCGATTTCTAATAGTACAGCGACTCCACTGGCGCCATCATTCGCACCTATAAGTGGATTGTTTTGATCTTTTACATCTAATTCTTTATCTGACCAAGGGCGTGTATCCCAATGTGCACCTAATAAAATCTGTTTTTTAGCGTTTGGGTTAAATTGAGCAATAATGTTTTGCAAATTATAAGTGTCTCCCCGATGCGGATCATTATAGGTAAAAGGTTGTGTCCATACGGTATCAGCGGTTGATTGCAATTCCTGCATTAAGTATTTAAGGCATTTCTTATATCCTGCTGAACCAGGATTTCGCGGGCCAAATGAACATTGTTTTTCCAAATGCTGAAAGGCGCGCTCACCGGAAAATTCGGGCACTGTATTTTCACACCCGACAGTAACCAGACAACTGAATAAAGCGCAAATTAATTTCTTTTTCGTTTTCATTTTTTACCACAAACCAGTTACCATTAACCACTAATCGCAATATTTATATCAAACCCAAAATCACGGTCGATTTTCTTGCCAGTCGTTTTTGATTCTGATTCCCTGTATTCATAAATGATACCGCCACTGACTTGAGAACTAAATGAATAAGATATCCGTAATGCTGTTTTCCAGCCGGAGTTGAATGCAGTCTGACCAAATTCTGCACCACCATCTTTACTGCCCAATGACTCGCTTTCATTCATATCAAAATTAAGCGTGAAGTTTACGGTATTTTGGATATGCCAGTCGTCCATATAAGGCAGTGGTATTGTAAAACCACCCCGATAGCTGTAATTGCTACTGGCTGTCCATGTTTTTTCATTGCGCACGCTCAAACCATTGGACTCGTCCTGAACCGACTTAGACAAATTGTGGCGGATATTCATGGAAATACCTTTTTTCAAGTTCATGTTTAATCCAATGAGGGGAGCAAAACTGATGTTTTTCCTGGATGAGCGCTGATTATCATCATAGTCGTTGATGAATTGATCAAGATCAAATAGCGGCATGGCTGGTCCATCAAAATTCTCAAATTGCCAAGACCGGGATTCTTTACCATTCATGGCGTGTTCCATACTTGCGGTACGAGCGATCTTTTTA
>Ga0310123_10002301_pt1 | contig 15286 bp, 10 predicted proteins | sample CB6_AW_1057_MG_FD_203505 | JGI IMG/M metagenome (GOLD analysis project Ga0310123, IMG submission 203505) | Marine microbial communities from Western Arctic Ocean, Canada - CB6_AW_1057 | ecosystem: Environmental > Aquatic > Marine > Oceanic | place: Canada: Western Arctic Ocean | collected... | reverse complement strand
ATTTCCCCCCGCGCTCTACCCGGGATTCCCGGCTATGAGCACGTGGTCGCTAGCGATGAGCATATGCCCGACGGCGTGCTCATCAGCGATGAGTTCACCCACCCGCACAAGCGTAGGGCAATGATGGAGAAGCGACAGCGCAAGATGGACGGTCTGTTGGCGGATTTGCCGCCCCCGGTCATTGTTGGAGACCCAGATGCTGAGGTGACTTTGGTAGGTTGGGGCTCGACCGCCGGTGTTGTTCAGGAGGCTATCGAACAACTTGCGACAGCAGGCGTCGTCGTCAATCATCTGCACTTCAAGTGGCTAGTTCCATTCCATGCTGATGAGGCGACTGAACTGCTGTCATCATGCAAGCGCACCATCATCATTGAGAACAACTACTCTGGTTTGTTCCACCGCTATCTGCGAGGTGAGACCGGCTTCACGGTAGACGGTCACATTCGCAAGTATGACGGCGAGCCGTTCAAGCCGCATCACGTCGTGGCCGCGGTTCAGGAGCAACTCAAGGGTGACGAGACTCTGTCTGTACCATATGAGGAGATTATTGTTTAAGGAGGTGAATGGATGGCTGATACGAATACACAACTAACATTGACAGCGAAGGATTTCAAGGGCAAGGTTGACCCTGATTGGTGCCCCGGCTGCGGCGACTTCGGTGTACTTAGCGGCCTACAGCGAGCGGTTTCCGAGCTAGGCCTACAACCGCATGAGATTCTAACCATCAGCGGCATCGGGTGCTCGTCTAACCTTCCGGGCTTTTTCAAATCCTACGGGATGCACACCCTGCACGGTCGGTCGCTACCCCACGCTTCAGGGGCTAAACTCGCCAACCACGAGATGACGGTCATCGCCACAGGAGGAGATGGAGATGGCTACGGTATCGGCGGCAACCACTTCACCCATACCAGCCGGCGCAACCTCAACATTCTGTATCTGGTGATGGACAACCAGATTTACGGTCTCACAACCGGTCAGGTTTCTCCTACCAGTGAGGTAGGCATGAAGACCAAGAGCACCCCGCATGGCAGCGTTGAGTTGCCGATTAATCCGATTGCAAGTGCAATCACCTCGGGCGCGACATGGGTGGCAAGAGGTTACACTGGCAACATCAAGCAGTTGGTCAGGTTGATCAAGGAGGGTATCGAGCACAAGGGCTTCGCCCTGCTCGATGTGTTCAGTCCGTGTGTGACTTTCAACAAGGTCAACACCTACCAATTCTTCAAGCCGCGAGTTCAGCCACTCGAGGACATCGAGCATGATTCAAGAGACTGGAAGGCAGGTATTGAGAAGGCGATGGTTTGGGGCGATGTTATCCACACGGGCGTCTTCTTCCAGACCAATTCACGGCTGACGCTTGAGGAGCAGGAACCGGTACTCGATGAGGGTGGACCACTTGCCTATCGTGAACTCGGTCTTAGCGGTGAGCAGACCGAGATAATCGTCTCCCGCATGATGTGAGCAGAACTACCCGCACCTCTACGGACCTCCTCCTCCGCGAGCGCGCGCAAGCGTTCGAAAATTCATGTAAAGGGGGAAATACGGTAAAACTCTACCAATTCAACCCCCCACTTCATTGATAATGAAGGCATTAGTGTCGGGCGGCTATGAGCCCACGCTCAATACCCGCAATAACGATGACCGTGCTGATGATTTTGGCAAGCCTTCTGGCCGCCATGGACTTCGGTGAGGAAATGAAAGAAACTGAGTTGCTCAAAGTCAGCGAGCCGATGTTTGCAACTGACCCGGGCCATATGGTATTCGCCCAATACATCACTTCTGACAACTGTGGATTTTGCATGAGCTACGGCTCCCCAGCCCACAAGAAACTGAAGGTTGACTGGCCAGCAACCTACACTTACGTGTCACTACACTCGGCCAGTTACGGCAACACCGCTGACGCTGAGTCGGGCAATATAAACCCGATTCTTGCAGTCAGTCATCTGCAGCAGAGTGGTGGCGCACCCAAGACCTCATTCGGTGATGACGATGGTGACTGTTGTGACTCGAATGGAAATAGGATAGACACGACTTACTTCAAATCTGGTTGCGGAACCAACGTTTGCTGGGATACACCCTTCAGCAGCGGCGGGGGCACTCACAGCACTGTTGGCGACTATACACTAAATGTTGGTCAGTCCGACAATGGGGACGGGACCAGTGATATCACCATTACAGTGAGTTACGTTGGTGCCGGCAGCGCACCATTGTCGAGTTACACTCTATACGCCGCAGTCACCGAGAATGTATGCAATTCGCACGCGTATACAGACGGAACCAAGGGAGGCCATTGCTGGGAAGCATGGCTGCTCAATGGCGGTGCATACGTCAGCAACTCCGGTAACGTGGGCGGAGGAACTGGATTCGAGACTATCTCGCTAGCAAGCGGAACTGCCAGCGCATCGTGGACTGTTCCTAACGGCTTGGTAGCAAACGGGGCGAGCAACATGCTCACCGTCGGTGCACTATACAGTGGCTGGAGCACCAGCAACGGCGACTTCGACGTGTTCACCGCTGCGGATTCAAGCATGGCTCCTCTAATCGATGTCTCTGCTGAGGATGTGGTGGTGACCAATCAGGATGGTCTGCCCGGCTTCCTTACTGGTGACACCCTCGACCTTGAGGTGACCGTCAAGAACAAGGGCGCGGATGAGTACACCGATGGAGGTACAATCTCTCTGTATTGGATGGATGGAGGTAACGATGTGCTGATAGACAGCATTTATCTGAACAGCCTCGACGCCAGCGGTGCCGGGTCGATGCAGACCTTCACTGCATCCTTTGAGACCTCAAGCATCCAGATGGTGCCCAATGGTAACTCGATGTTCAAGGCAGTCATCTCTGGCTTGACCGACGATGGAAATGGTGGAAACAACCTCCACATCGGATACGCACAGCACGACTTCACCCCATCAGCGCACACACCGATTGCCGATGGTATGACTACACTGCCACGTGGCGGGTCTCTGGATTTCGATGCTACCGGTATGAGTAACGACAACGTCGACACGATGTTGACAATGACCCCTGAACTTGAAGTCAGTCCGACTGGCTCAGGCATCTGGTCATCAAGTTGGGTTAGCGGTGGTGAGCAACTGATTGCTGCTGGTACTCCGAATGAGCGCTACGTGTTTACAGTGACTCCAGTCAATACCGCTAGTAGTGGTGACTACGACGCGCGCCTGCGCTTTACAGACGCACGCAGTCAAGTCGGAGAATGGACTTCAATGAATGAGGCTTTTGAGTTACTTAACGGCCTACCCTTCGTCATTGACCCAAGCAACCCTGACGCTGTTCCGGACAGTTGTGATGAGTATACTGGTATCCCAACCGTCAAGGTTGAGACCAACGAAAGGGTCAGCTTGAATGGTTTGATTTGCGACGCTGAGACTGATATCAGCCAACTCAGCATCACCAGCAACGACCCATCTTTCATCGCATGGTATGCGGCAGATGAGGAAATCGAGGTTCACTTTGATACCCTGCAATGGGACGCTATGGGTAACCCGCTGCCTCAGGGAATTACAGTCAGCATGAACGACGGAGAGGACACCAACACAGGTATGCTGAGATTCAACGTGATTGAGAACGGTCAGCCTCGCTGGCAGAGTATTCCCGCCCAGTCCTTTGATGAGGGCATGGGGGTCACAATCCAACTGACTCAGTTCCTAACCGACACTGATGAGGACGGAACCCCTGTATCTGTGTCTGGCCTATCGTTGAGTGTCGTCTCAATGGAGCCTGCTAACATCGTCAGTGCTGACATATTTGGTCAGAGCCTGAGCGTGAATGCACTAGATGACGATGCATTCGGCAGTGTAGTATTGACTCTGCGAGCCGATGACGGCTTGCACGCCTCCGACACAGAGGTTCACGTGCACGTGCAGAATATCAACGATGCACCTCGCTTGGATGCTACTGACCTTGCTGGACTGATGGTACAGACCGATGACACTCTTGAAATCAACCTTGGTGTACTATTGTCCGACGTTGATGACCCTGATGATGAGATTTGGACCACTGTTCAGGCTAGCCCCGCTGGCGCTGCACAATACAACCCAATCAGCGGTATTCTGATGCTGCACTGGGAGATTGTAGGTGAACAGAATGTGTACATCACCGCTACCGACGCCCACGGCGACAGTGGCGTGTGGTCATTGATGGTCGAAGTGGTAGATGCACTACCGCTTGCCTGGAGCACCGATGGCAGCAACGGCGATCTTGACGTCGCTGTTGTTAACTTGTACATCGGTGACACTCCCAATGTCTACATCGTTCAACTCAGTGACTTGCAACTCAGTGATATTCGCATTGAGTGGCAAATCTGCAATACCGAGACTGGTATCTGCAATGATTTCGGAGCGGAGGCGCCGACTGGAGCGCAACTGATGATCGGTCAGAACTTCGATACAGAGATCATCAGCGGTCCTTCTGGTCTGCAGATGTATGACCAGTTGAAGATAGTTGTAACCGCTATTGATTCAAACGGCTTCGACCGCGAATCGAGTTGGATTATGTTCGATGCTACCACTGAGCAAATCGATGGTGGAACAACCGATGGAGGAGACAACAACGACGACAATACTGGCAGCGGATCTGATGATGAAACCTCTAGTAAGGGTGGCAGTTCGATGGGATTGATAATCGGCGCAGTCGTTGTAGTTGTGATTCTCGTTGTGTTGGCAGTAATCCTATCGCTGATGTTACTTGGAGGCAGTCGAGCACCTGAGTCAGTTGTCGAGTGGGGTGCCGAGGCATCCTTCACTGCACCCGGCGCACCACAACCTGCAATGGCCGCATCTGCTGGCGCTGAGACCGCACCTGACTACACGCACCTGCCCGCAGGTGGGAACTACGTCACTGGTGAGGGAGGCGAGACAGTTTACCTCGCACCCAATGGAACTGCATGGGCAATGCAGGCGGACAACTCGTTCGTCCGCACCCAGTAATTCCGTCTTGGATGACTGAACAGACCCCCACCAACCCTACGGGTTGGTGGATTGGGTCCGCCCCGTGATATCGCGTTTATCGTAGGCCTGTAGGGTTGAAGTGTCGGAGCCAAAGCCCCGGTCGGGGATACGATTGAGCACGCGCCCCGCAGGAGACCAAATCCGGACTCACATCGAATCCTACATCGCTGAGAATCAGGGTTGTCACCTCGCTTCCATCATCCGCGCGCTCGGCCTTGGTAACAACCAAGCTGCCCTGCACTTGCGGGTTCTAGAATCTGGTGGGAAGATTTGGTCGAGGCGTGATGGACGATTTCTCAGATTCCATACCAATGCCATTTCTAAGTTGTTTGATGAAGAGAGTTTACCAGTCCCTCCATCAATACACGCGCCTGCCCCTCTACAGATTGAACTGCTCGACCGGCTTGCCCGTGCTCCAAAGGCCTCCGCCACGCGGGGTCCGCTCACGCAGGGTGAGTTGGCCTCTGAATTGGATTGCAGCCAGCAATCGGTTTCCTACCACTTGACTGCCCTTGAATCAAGGGGTTTCGTAGTAGCGATGAGGGAAGGTTTTCGTAAGCGTTGGCGAGTGACTGCCGCGGGCCTTACTCACCTTACTATTGGTCTTGAGGCACTACCTCCCGCAGAGTTGGTTGGAGATGACGAGGAAACAGTCGACTGAGCGACTATTGTGGTGCGTTTTCAGTGCCAAATAAGCAGATATTACAGCCAATCTCTCATCGGCAATGAATAAAAGCGTTCAAGCGAGGCGGCTGCTCTATGTCCGTAGAAGGAATGGTCCAAACGATGATTGATACGCTGAACGACGCCCTAGGTGATGCTGCAAAGCACGACCGGGGCAACTCCGCCGCTGGCACCCGTGTCCGCAAGGCGATGCAGTCCGTGAAGGGCTCGGCACAGGACGTGCGCGTGCAGGTTCAGGCCGACAAGAACGACTGAAGTTCACTTCAGCAACAATGTGCCCTCGTCCGAGTTTTGGCTCGGGCGGGGGACTTTTCTCGTTTCACAAAGGGTTCACGGACCTGAGCATATTCTCCAGGTTCCGCCGCCATTCATCCAAGGGGCCTCGCCCGAGATCGAGCAATCCAATGTTTCTGGCACCTCAACTTCGGGGGCGAGGACAATCCACTCTACATCAGAGATATCTCCGCGGTTATTGATGTCAAGATTCTGAGCCATTTCTTCAAGCCAGTTTGAATCAGCAGAACGCCAGTGACCGGTGACTCCCCGAGAGCCGTCAGCATCGATTTGAAGATGGAAGGTGTATAGCCAATGCATTCCCAATTCACTATCGGACACCAGCAGGAATTCATCGCCATTAGTGATACGTGAATCCAAAGTGTTAGCCGCCTCATCAGTCCAAGTTGTCTGCCCATGAAGTGCAGTGAGCAGTGAAATGGGCAGTATCAGCAATATTCCGATTAGTACCACCTTTGACCTATCACCAATCTCTGTCAGGTTATCGGTCCCGGCAGATGCATGCAGTCTACTGAGCAGCCAGAAGGCGGGTACCATCAGCATAGAGGCATATCGGGCATTATTGCCCAGTGTCCAAGTGACCCATGGCCAGTCGGCGTCCCATAGCAGTGATTCTAGAGTCCACAATGCTGCGACATAGAGGATTATTCCAACTGTAGAGAACCCAATGAGCATGGCAATCACAGATGCCTCTCCATCCTGTTCTCCCTCAGCAAGCCTGCTGTTGATGAATGGCCACAATGTCATACCGAATAGTGAGTAAACGATGACCACATCGAAAACTGCGATAGCGACCGCTGAGATGTATCTCGCTGGAGCCTCGGAGGCTACACCGAGAGTGCCTCCATCTGCAAGTAACATGCCGATGACACCGGCAGAGATGGCCAAGGAGCATCCGAGAATGAACGACTTGCGCACATCTGTGATGATATCCCGTAACATCAGCACCAACAGTGCACCACCGAGTGCGCAGACAAGGATGGACATATCCAGACCCTTCACCGAGACTCCAACCCAAGCCCCCAGCAACAATGGAATCAGTCCCTTTGCCGCATTCATGCGATGCATCTGCATTAGACCATAGACGAAGGCGCACATCGCAACCAACATCAATTCTTCAGGATAAGCGCGGCCGGATGCGAATAGGAAGGTAGGATGAATACTGACTAATGCAACGATTCTGAGCGCAGTCGAGTCACCGAATAGATCCCGACTCATCAGCCCGATTGCAAGCAATGAGAGTGCGCTCAGCACCAAAGCACCGGCCTTCAGCGCTCCAACACTTGGCCCCATCAGCGCGAAAAGGGTGGTGTACCACAAGTGCCAAACGGCATATCTGTCCCCATTTTCCGGACTGTATGAAGGGTCACTGGCCTGCGGGTCCAATGGCCTCGTGTGACCCCAGTCAAGCCCGTCTTCACCCGCGCTATCCAAGGTAACGTAGGCAGCGTGGATGTGAGAGTCGAGGCCCAATTCACTGTTGAATGCAACTAAGGCATGTAGAACGAGGCCTACGGCCAATAGCAACTTCCAGAATCTGTCATCATTGACATCCAGCCAAGTGCGTTGCTCCACATCACCGCTGTAATGAAGCCGAGTCTTGATGCTTTGTTGGTCAGAAATCAAGCAATGTGGATTGACCTGCCTTACGCATACGGCCGGCTTTGGCCATGCGGTCAAGCGCTCGCTCTATACGCCGGTCACTGAAACCCCGTTCATCTTGCAGGAATTTGCGTAGTCCTGCTTCATCAGCCATCCCTGATGGTGGCAATGCATCATCACCGATAGGATGCTCGAGGAAGATGGCACGGATTTCATCGATATTGTCCGGGACCTCCTTGTCTTTTTCTTGGCAAACCGCCTCCAGTGTGCCATGTTCACGAATCAGTTTCAAGCCAGTCTTAGGCCCGATTCCTCTGATGCCGGGGTGGAAGTCAGTGCCTACCATGATTCCAAGGTCAACCAATTGCTCATAGGTGATGCCATGTTTCTCCAGCAATTCCTCTAGTACGATTTTCTCAGCGCTCAATCTGCGTCCAAAACTGCGAGACCCATGCGACATCAGGTTGCGCACCATTACTGGGCTGCCGTAAAGCAGCACGTCCCAATCCTGGCTTGCTACTGCTGCGACCTCCTTGTTGCGGCAGCGCACCGAAGCCGCTCCTTCTGCCTCCATTGGTGCCTTGACCCAAGCAATGCCTAGCAGGTCGAACATCTGTTGGGTTTCAGCAACCATTTCTGGAGTGTAAGACACCACCTGCGCTCCAAGTCGTTGAGCGGTCGGCCAATCTTCCGATTCGACTGCGGCCTCCCATTTTGCCACAGCAGTTTTCCTTCGTTCCTTACGCTGATTCAGTGTGTCTCGTTTGAGTTGATGTGGGCGACCATCAAAGACGAAAACCGGGTCAATACCGTTCTCAACCATTACGGTACTTCTGTCAAGGAAACCCATCAGATGCGATATAGGTCGCCCTTTACCATCCCGTAGTGGGCCACCATCTTGCCCATCACCACGCGCTCGGATGGTGGTGATGAATTGATAGGCGACAAGGAATGTGTCAATTGCCACCCTTTGGCCAGAAAGGTCCCTCAATTTGATTTCATGAGGTGTGGCGAGGTCCTTGAGATTACAGCCCATCGTGAAGCCCCCGCTCAGACATCGAGGTCGAGGTATTCTAAGTCATCGACCAAATCATCGAGGTCTTCATCCAATCCTTTGAGTTCATCTTCCTCGTCTACCTCATCCTCCTCATCGAAGAGTTCGTCATCATCAAAGTTGAGATATTCAGGGTCGTCAAGGTCATCGATAGCACCGTCGATGTCCTCGTCCGGTTGCTCATCTTCGCCCCTTCCCCCTCGGTTTGTCCTGAACGACATCCAAAATCCCACACCGCCGAGTATCAGTCCAATTGCAGTAGCTATCAGTGGATATAACCGCCATTTGTATGGAATGCCGTAGACCTCGATAGTTTCACTTCCATCGTCTTCGTTAGCCCACACCAACCAACGACCTCCGAAGTCCTCATCAATCGCAATAAATTGTGAATGTGGGTCGCCAGGGTCTGCCCACTGTGGTACTGTCCTCGAGATTCCATTGGCGTTGGTGTAGTTGATGAGTTTCACATTGATGAGAACACCTTGGCCGGGTGCAGGGTCTACCGAGAGCATGGAGAAGTAGAGTTGCACAAACTCCTTGCCACGTCTGCCAGTTGATGTATCAGATAATGCATCGACATTCTTCTCAAATCCTAATCCCCAGATAGGGTCGCCAGTGTCGGGATTCTTTCGAGTGTAAGCCTGTTTGTAGGTAATCCAGACCTGGAATTCGGTTCCCGCCACCAAATCGTCACCGAGGAAGGTCCCGTCGCGTTCATCCAATCCTGCAAGTTCGTCAATAGAATACACAGACGGTTCATCCACATTAGCAGCCACCCCCATCGCCATTGGACCAGAGATTACAGGCAGGATGAACATGGTAGTCATCAGACTTAATCCGGTCAGCACTATGGCTGCTTCCTTGAATGGAATTGCCGGTATCAGCGCAAAACCACCGACCAGAACGCCGAGTGAGAGGAAGAGGAAGAAGATCAAACCAAACAAAGATGTCGAAGCAGTATCCACTTCGATGAATCCTCCAGTAGTGGCATATGGAGAGACATAGGTCTCACCCTCAGCGAGTTCAAGACCGGGAACAGCCTCCGCATAAGGAGCTAGAATTGGCAGGTACATCTCAATATTGTTCTGGCCCATGTACAGGGTGTACCCGTCAAGGGTTTGGCTTCCCTTAGTGAATGAAACTTTGAGTCCAAAGACCTCACCGGCGGGAATTTCGCTGAGCCCGTGGTAGAACTCGAAATTGTAGCGATTTTGGTCATCGGGCATTTCGATAGACTGTTGGGCGATGTCTCTCTCACCTAGCCTCAAGACAATTGTCGTTTGCTTTGAGCAGGAATCACTGCTACCCGGGCAGGTAATATCAAGTGTCACGAAACCGGTGATTGGTCGTTGTTCATCCAATCCGAGACTGTCATTGGAGGGATATTCACCTCGGAAGATGAAGTCGCGTTGCCCACCTCCGTAGTTTGGGTCACTGGTTGGGAATTGATTCTCTTCCCAGACGTTGTCGGCCGAGTTTGAATCAGTGCTTTGTGCGTGTGTCCACATCGGCCACTGGTCATACCGAACCGAGGCATCCTTATCACCATAGAAATACGTGACATTGCGCTGATAGGTCACCACTTTTGGGTCTTCACCAGCTTGCATGGCAGAGACATCTCCACTACCAGCATTTGCAGAATCTGCAGCAAGAATTATTGTCGCTGCCAATAGGGAGAACACAAAAAACGCAGAGCGGTACTTGCGACCCACCCCGGTTGTCCTGCGGTCCGCCATGCAACCTTCCGTATGGTGCGACCGTTATAGGGATGAAGGCGACCGGGTGCTGCGGAGCAGCACAGCCGCGCGTGTGAGAGGTGGTATTTTGAAGGTAAGAGAAGGTAGTCTAGTAACCTCCAGTGGTTGGAATCCTGACCTCGCTCGATTGGAACACGATGTGCTCGCTGACCCTGCTGGAGAAGGCAGCGGAAATCTGCCGATTCATGAGAGGGCGATGGCTTGTGAAGATGGGGCTGCAGTTGCCCGAATATCAAGCAAATCGTCACTAATCAGCGAGGTGCTTGGGACCTTTTCATTCAGCCCTGTGACCACCACTTCTGAGCATGTGTCGACGATAGCAGATTGGTGTGAGCGCCACCTTGTGAATGATGGCTCAACCATCGTGGTAAGGGCAAAGCGGTATGGATTCAGATGTGAGGGCTGGGATGCGCGAGAACTGGAACGCTCGGTCGGAGCCTCACTTTACGCCGCTGGTTGGAGCATCGATTTGCACGACGCCGACATCAAATTACAGATATTACTGCTTAATGCGAGCACCGAAGAAGCCAGCGTAGTTTGGGATAAGCCACGGCTTGCTTGGGGAGTGAAGTTGCATTCCTCATCTACCTGGGAACAGCGTACTGCAACAAATCGCCCCTTCTTCAAACCGGTCAGCCTCGACCCAAGACTTGCCCGAGCAATGGTCAATATCGCCTGTCCAGATGGGGGGAGGCTGCTCGACCCATTCTGTGGTACAGGTGGGATTCTCATCGAGGGGATTCTCTCAGGTCTTGCCACATTCGGCAGTGACCTTGACCCTGAGATGGTCAGGGGGTGTGCAGAAAACCTCGAATGGGCAAGAACAGAACTTGGAGCAGAAGCCGAGGCCAATGTGCGTATTTTGTCTGCTGAAAATGCTGCCAGTGAATGGGGAGGTGAAGCACCTTTCGATGGGTTTGCATTCGACCCACCCTATGGTCGCAATTCATGGAAGACCGACGATGGCTGGGAATTGTTTCGAGCAACCCTCTCCGCTTGCGCTGCACTTGCTGCACCGAAGGCGAATCTCGTCACCCTGCTACCGTGGTCGCCGAGCGCCACTCACCTCGAATTGTACGAGGATGACATCGACCATCCGGATGCACAGACCTTCGCAAGGCCTTGGAGAGCAGTGCGAGAGGAGTTCGAAGCCAATCGCTGGTCGTTTTCGTCATACGTCCATGTGCCTGTGCATGGAAGCCTTTCACGCCTACTCGTCTTCTTGGAAAGAGGATGAGCGATGAGGGATTCGAACCCCCGTCGACGGGTCCGAAGCCCGTAAGGATATCCAGACTACCCTAATCGCCCAAGCCGACTCGCTCGGTTCCCCTTTTTCAATCAAACGGAGGGCTATGGCCAATTATTATCAGGCCATTGCATTTCTGTTCGTGTCCATAGGTCAACTGAATCACCACCCCAATCGATGGTTCCTACCTGCTCAAGTTGGCTCAATGATACTGTGTCAATACCTGCATGCAGCCCTTCTCCGAGCGTAACTGGAGAGTGGATGATGATGGCTCGGTCCACCAAGCCTTCGTTGAGGAATTGCTGCCATACGTGAGGGCCGCCCTCGATGAGTACCTCTTGAACCCCTTTGTCGCCGAGATGGTCGAGAAGTGCAGTAAGGTCCGCTCCTCCAGAGCCATCGGGAAGTGCGACTGTGCTGATGTTTTTACTATGTGCAAATGCATCACTTTCGTTTGGCCCTGCATGAACAATCAGCGTGGGGTTGCCATCGCTCATCACTTGTGAGTCTACAGGGATGCGCAAGGTTCGGTCCAGCACTACTCGCAGCGGATTATTGCCTTGGCTCAATTCGACGCGCCTGACATCGAGTTGTGGGTTATCTTGAATGATGGTGTTCACACCTACAATGATTGCATCAGCACATCGACGTAATCGATGTGCTGCATCGAGAGACTGCTCGCTTGTGAAGCGCTCAGCTTCACCCTCTGCAGCATCGACAATACCATTCACATCCATCGCTACCTTGAGGGTAACAATAGGGCGTCTGGTTTTGCACCAGTGCATGAACGACTGCATTTGCCGACGCGCTGCATCCTGCAATAGCCCTTCTCGGACAACGAGGCCCGCCTCAAGCAGTACCTCGATGCCTTGTCCTCTGACTGTCGGATTAGGGTCACGGGTCGCGACAATCACCTCACCGACTCCAGCCCACAGTAGGGCTTGGGTACATGGAGGAGTTAGGCCGAAGTGGTTACAGGGTTCCAGAGTGACATAGGCTGTGCTACCTTCAGTAGGCTCACCTTTCGCCTCTGCATCAGCGATAGCAGCTTGTTCGGCGTGTAAATCTCCCAAGTGGTCGTGCCATCCTTCTGCAATGATACGGCCTTCTCTGACCAATACACATCCTACGGGTGGATTTGGTGATACTTGACCCCGTCCACGTTCAGCCAATTTAAGAGCCCGCTCCATGCAAACCACATCGAGTTCACTCCATGTGGGGCTTGCAGGGGAACTAGTCAACATATGCTATCTCCGACATCCCGACAAACACATCCCTCATGGATGCTGCGCATGAGCGGGAACACCTTTCCGGGCGAATACTGATGACACAGACCCGCTTTCGGCAATCATGGTTCGCGTGGCGTGCATTGTCAATCCGGCTGGCCGCGATGGAAAAACAGGACGTCTGTGGCCGGACATTGAGCAGATGATTCTTGATGAGGGCCTTGATGTCGAATCTCACATTACTGAGCGGACTGGGCATGCTGCTGAGATTGCCAATTCATTGCGAGACCGCGAGGATCTAGACCTAGTGGTAGCAGTCGGTGGTGATGGGACAATGCATGAGGTTGCCAGCGGGCTACGGGGCTCAGAAATGCGTGTGGGCATAGTGCCGATGGGAAGTGGTAACGACTTCGCTCGCGCGCATGGGATTCCGCTTCGAGACACCGCTAATGCCGTTAAGTTGCTGCGAAACGGCGTTGATAGGCACGTTGGCGCGATGCGGGTTGAAGCCCGCCCAGCTGTCGCACTACCCAACTACCCTTCACCGACCCAGCAATCATGGGATGGGGAACCGTCAGAAGATGGCGCCGTAGTTCGTTGGGCTTTCTTGGAGTCAGATGGTGGAACCACCAGCAATGTCAGCAGAAGCAAGACCGAGGGAAAGGCGAAGTGGTTGCGTGGTTCGTTGAAGTACACATGGCTTGGCATTGTATCGATAGTGAAGTGGAAGAAGCAGTATGCTTGGTTGAAAATTGATGATGAAGAACGCGGTAGTACCGACATGAGCGGACTATTCACCGCCATCATGACCGAGACTTTTGGCGGTGGCTACCGTGTTGCTCCGGGAATGCGAGCGACGCGCGATTCGATGGACCTGATTATTGCTAGCGGGATGTCCAAAAGTCAGATGTTGAGAATCATGGGACCACTTCGAAAAGGTACCCACGTAGGGAAATGGGGTATCACCCAGCAGCCAGCGCAACGTTTCGAGATAAGAAATGTTGACTCAGAGGGCAACCCAACCAATGAACCACATGACCCACCGATGTGGATTCAGGTTGATGGAGAACCATGCTTGATGACGCCAGCAACCATTGAGTTCCACCCGAATCAAATCTGGATTCGAGGTGCATCTGTGATACCCAATGAATAACTCAGAACGTGAAGTCGCTGAAGTCGTCGTCATCGACAAGGTCTGGGCCCTTTGGCTTTGACTCAACCCTTGACTTAGGCTTGGGTTCATCTTCCTCGTCCTCGTCAAGACGAGCGGTTTTGCGGGTTTTTTTGGTCTTGCGTACCGCTCTCTTTTTTCTTGGCTCCTCAGCCACCTCTGGTTCGGGCTTTGCAGTAGTTGACACAGCGGAGCGGACCTCGCTTCGTTCTCCCCTTCTGAATCTTGGTTTCGTTGACATCTCAAGTGCAGCCTCAGCTTCTTCCTGTATTTCTTCAATCATGTCCTTCATTTCGGAGGCCTCTTCCGTGACTGTAACTCCACCTCCAGCGATGTAACCGCTGGAACTTGAGGAGTCGCCTGAAAGGGCAGCATCAACATCAAAAATGGGGACCGATGCAGCGGCTCCCTTCGCCTTTTGTCCAGATGCTGCAGCAACTTGAGCTTGCGAGCGTGCCTGCATTCTCGCATCATGGCGGTCCGCTTCGACGGAAGCACTCTTCGCTGCTGCAAGTTGCACATTGCTCATCATTTGCTGAGCCTGCGTGTTAGCATTCATTCGAATCATATTCCGAGAATAGATGAATAGAGCAATTGCACCTACAATTGAGAGTAGCAGAATAGTGGTGTACAACCCTCTTCCGAGGATTGGAATATCTCCCTCGATGTACATGTGCTGCGAGTCAACCTGTTTGCCCGACGGCCCATAGGTGATGTCAGTCACCACCATTGCTCCAGTCCAGCCATTCTTCAGTCCTTGGCTGGAGTGAGCCCACGGGCCCAAATAAGAAACGATTCTGCAGTCATCCTCAGTCCATGCCGGATTAGCCCACAACTGTGAGGTATTTTCATCATGGCTAGCTACCAGATAGCCTTCCAGTATTATCGCCTGATGCGGCTCAAGATTGTTGGCGGCGTTGAGCACATTCTCACTTGCTGGGATGATTCCAACGACGGCCCAGCCCTGATGTGGGAAGTCCTTTGGCTGGGTCTGTCCGCTTGGAAGTGCTTTGACTCGCAATGGGTCCTCCCATTCCATTACGCTAAGTCGAACATCTCCGGGATTGTGGTCCTGTGAATCACTGTAATGGTCTAACTGAATGAGGAATGAAGCCATGCTGGCCTGACTCTGTGGTGTGGTGACCGTACCACCTTCGGTGAACAGTTGAGTGGCAGCCAACCATCCCTCTACCCGCACAATCTGCTGAGTATCCCAAGACTCCTCCTGCGCCTCGTTGGAGATATCTTCGCCTTCATTGGTATCTTCGGTAGCGGCGTCGTC
>Ga0310123_10002300_pt1 | contig 15293 bp, 7 predicted proteins | sample CB6_AW_1057_MG_FD_203505 | JGI IMG/M metagenome (GOLD analysis project Ga0310123, IMG submission 203505) | Marine microbial communities from Western Arctic Ocean, Canada - CB6_AW_1057 | ecosystem: Environmental > Aquatic > Marine > Oceanic | place: Canada: Western Arctic Ocean | collected... | reverse complement strand
TCCGTCGTCAGCCCCAGCGCCTCATCGAGTTCCCGATAGGCCAGCAGACCAGCATCACTGGTGACGTTTGCGCCGTGGAATTCAAGACGAATCTGGCCATCGAAATCGACCCGCAAGGCATCCCGTTAGCCTTCACCCATCGCATTTCCCGATCCATGAGTTGCGTATGTGTCTCACACCCCTCATTTTATAGGCTCAACACGATGCCGGAACCACCCGCTCTTAGTTTCTATCTGGGAAATGCGGGCTAACATTTCCAGGGCCGAGGCCTGGTACAGCCAGCCGATAAACGTCTTGACCGCCGTCCCAACTGCCCCGCTGTAGGGTCCAGTCATATCCGGAATCCACCGCAATCACGCATGGCATTAGCGCCCGTGTTGTGCGTGGGGCCCCCGTAACTGGATTCACGATGGATCCCTTTTTCGCTCATCCAGTCATCGAGAACTAAAAGATCAATCGCGAACCAAAGGGGTCGTGCCGCCTCCGTCCCGTCCACCGGTCCTCCACTTTCTTCTGCTGCTCTCCAGTCCTGACGTCCGTTTCGTCGAACAGCACCACGCCGTGGGTGTGTTACCTGCGATGTTACCTCATCTGCACCTGGGCTTACATTATCCCACATTCGGCGCTCAACCTGGAGTTATGGGTGCTGACTATCGCAGGGTCATCACATAGCTATGAAAGCACCTATAGAATCAATAGTCCCATCGGTCAGGGAATCTCAAGAGAACACCCACATAGCGTTAACGTGTTCTATGCCGACGGTCACGGGGCACCGCTTTCGCAAGATCTTTCAGTGGAGACGATCCGTGCCCTGCTGACCCGCGCCGGCGGAGAGACGCTCAATTCTGAATAGTACCCTGTCAAATCTGGATTGACAGGTTGGGTGCCACTGGTGGCTTGCCCATCAGTGCCGGTGCGATCGACGGGATCAACGTCATTCGAGCAACCGACGCCAACTGGTCAATCGCACTGACAGACAAGCTACCAGTGGCACCCACCAATCGAGATTTGACGGCGTAGTAGGCTTTGCGCCGGTCCAGTGACTTCAGTTACCGGGACTGTGCAGAGCGGCTATTCTCCGACCTCGGAATCGGGTGCGAATCGCCCTGTTCGCGCAGCCGGCCGCTCTTCAAAAATCGGACGGTCGCGTCGATCGCCTCGCCGTGCCCCATCAGAAACGAGTGCAGACAATTGACGAGTAGAAAATCGTCGGCGCCGGGCAGGCGAGTGCTGCTGACGCTGACCGTACCGTCGTCGTCGCCGGGAACCAGCGGGTTGTAGCCCTTCAGATTGTTCCGGCCGCCGGCGATGACGGCAAACTCGAAATCGGGGGTCGGCAACTCGGCGATGAAACCGTTCGGGTCGCTGCCAAGCTGCTGCCCCGCCGGTCCGAACACGATCCGGTACAGCGCGTTGTTGCGTAACCGGTCGGCCATACGGGCGCCACGGTTGGGGACCGCCGACATCACCATCCGCTTGATCCGCTTGTCCCGATGCCGCAACAGGTACGTTCGGGTGACGATGCCTCCCATGCTGTGCACCACAAAATTGATCTCTTCGATTCCGTTGAGCGACTCGATAACGCTGTGCAGGAACTCGGCCGAATCGGTGATCTTGACGCGCGTGCTGGGGTAGTCGAATCCGATCACCACGTAACCTTCGTCCCGCAGCCGCTTGGCGATTGCGTCGAACGATTTCGATGAACGGACGATGCCATGCACCAGCACGACTGCTTTGCCGGACATCGGTCCGAACTGCTGCACCCGCTTGATTTCTTCGAGCTTGGCCTGGCAGAGCTTGCGGCTGCCACTGGCGTGGCGGAAGTCCTGCGGGTCAAGCAGCCGATAATGACCGGTGAGGACGTTCTTCTGAATTCGCCAGCCGTGAAAAAAGAGCAGGTCGCCCCAAAGTTGCCTGCCGCCCAGGGTTTTCATCGACGGTGTCCGCTTGAGTTTGGGGGCGGGTTTCTGAATCTTCTTCGGGGACTCGTGCTCGCCGGCCGAGAGGGACGGCGGGGCAGCCGACAGCCCCATCATTGCTCCCGCCAAACAAACGACACCCGCCAGATAAACGACCAGAGACTGATTCAGTACACAAACATCCCCTTTCATAGTTTTCTCCGTACCCGAGGGGACGGGAACTTCGGTCGTTGGATTTCGTACCGCCATCAGCAATTATTCTAGCGGCGGGCCGAGGCGTGTCGAGACTGAACTCCCGGCTCTGGTCAGTGTTTCAAGGGGGTCTGGCCCATTGTAACAACAAACTGTTCAGCATCGCCGATCTGCATCAATCCGCAACCATCTTTTATGGAGAGGGCCAGACCCCTGCCCGAGACCCCAGAATGAAAAACTGATCAACCCTGACTGAACTCCCGGCTCGGATGACTCCAGATGACGATCCGTATACACTTTGAGTTTATGCTGTTGTCTGACGAGACCACGATCGGTTCTTCCGGGCGATTTACTGCGAACCCGGTTTTTTCAAGGATGTGACGATTTGAATCAGCCAAACGATAACTTGCAACGGAACCCGTTGCTGGCCAGCGAAGGTTTACCACCCTTTGATCAGATCGAGCCGGAGCACATTGTTCCGGCGGTCCGTCATGTGCTTGCCGGGGCCGAACTCAAGCTGGCGGATTTGGAGCAGAATCTTACGCCGACCTGGCCGGGAACCATCGAGGCGCTCGACGAGATTGAGCGGCCGTTTGAATATGCTTGGGGACCGGTTTCGCATCTGTTCGGGGTGAAGAACTCGCCGGAGCTGCGCGAGGCTTATGAAGCAGTGCTGCCGGAGATGGTGGCCTTCGGACTTCGAGTCAAACAGAGTGAGCCGATAGACCGCGCCCTGAAGAGTTTGCAGCAGGGAAACGCCTGGCAATCGCTCGACGAAGCGCAGCGGCGGGTTGTCGATCAGAGGTTGCTGGAGACGGATCTGGCCGGCATCGGACTGAAGGGAGCACAGCGAGACCGGTTCAACGAGATCGCCAAAGAGCTCTCGCAGCTAAGCACCGATTTTTCGAACCACGTGTTGGATGCCACCAAAGCGTTCTCTTTGGTGCTGGAAGAACCGGAGGAGGTCGAGGGACTGCCACCGAGTCTGCTGCAACTGGCGGCGCAGTCGTTCAACGAGATTTCCGCTGAGGGCCATCCGGAAGCCACAGCCGATGCAGGACCGTGGCGGATTACGCTCGAGGCTCCCAGCTTTCTGCCGTTTATGCAGCATTGCCGCCTGCGCAGCCGGCGCGAAAGTGTTTATCGGGCATACATCACCCAAGCTTCGGCGGGCGACCTCGACAACAGCGGCATCATTCTGCAGGTGCTTCGGCTTCGCCGTGAGCAGGCCCAGTTGCTCGGATACGACAACTATGCCCAGATCAGTCTGGCCAAGAAGATGTCTGCGGACGTTTCTGCCGTCGAAGAAATGTTCGAGACGCTTCGTTCGGTATCGTGGGAAGCGGCCAAAAAAGACATGCAGGAAATTCAGCAACTGGCCGCCGAGGCGGGCTTTGAGGGGAAACTTCAGCACTGGGACGTCGGTTTCTGGGCTGAGCGGCTGCGCGAGAAACGGTTCGACTTCACCGATGAAGAGCTGCGTCCCTATTTCTCGCTGGAGCGGGTGCTGGATGGCTTGTTCGAACTGGTTCGGCGATTGTTCGGCATCGCGGTCACGTCTGCTGACGGCGATGCAGGAGTTTGGCAGCAGGACGTGCGGTTCTTCAAAGTCTTCGACGAACAGGGGGGGCACATCGCCTCGTTTTTCCTCGATTCCTATTCACGGCCGCAGAACAAGCGCGGCGGAGCGTGGATGGACGAGTGTCTGGTCCGCCGCCGCGTGCAAGGAAAACTGCAACTTCCGGTCGCCCACCTGGTTTGCAATTCGACTCCCCCGGTCGGCCGGAAGCCGTCGCTGATGACCTTCCGCGAAGTCGAGACTCTGTTCCACGAATTCGGTCACGGCCTGCAGCACATGCTGACGACGGTCGACTATGCCGACGTAGCGGGCATCAACGGCATCGAATGGGACGCGGTCGAACTGCCGAGCCAGTTCATGGAGAACTGGTGCTATCACCAACCGACGCTCGTTGGCATGACCGCCCACCACGAAACCGGCGAGCCGCTGCCGGACGATTTGTTCGAGAAAATTTGTGCGGCCCGGACGTACCGTTCTGGCACACTGATGCTCCGGCAGTTACTGTTCGGCATGACCGACATGCAATTGCACACGTGTTTCGATGCCGACGGTGACGAGTCGGTCTTCGAGCTGCATCGGCGGCTCAGCGAGCAGACGTCGGTTCTGCCGCTGCTGCCGGAAGATCAGTCGTTGTGTGCGTTTCAGCACATTTTTGCCGGAGGTTACGCGGCCGGTTACTATAGTTACAAATGGGCCGAGGTGCTCAGTGCCGACGCCTTCAGCGCCTTTGAAGAGGCCGGGCTGGACGATGAGCAGACGGTGGCCGAGGCCGGCCGGCGATTCCGCAAAACCGTGCTGGCCCAGGGGGGCGGTCGTCACCCGATGGATGTTTTCAAAGATTTCCGCGGCCGCGAACCGAGCCCGCAGGCGCTGCTGCGTCATAACGGTCTGGTGTGAACGGGGCCTTTCGGTGAAGTTGTTTGTGTACAACGAACGACTCGCGGTTGGTGCTGGGCTGTTCTCAAATGATCATCTCCGCGTGGCAAGCAAAGGATTTGCTTGATGTTGATCGGTGGTTCTTCATCGAACTCGTCACTCGTCGGTTTACGTTGTCCGGAAATATCAAACAGTCGAACTCAGCGGAGAAAACCGTGATGCAACTGTTCCCCTCAGCGGACAAAACCATTCAGGGAGTCGTCGACGCTCTGAAGTCGGGCCGAAGGACTTGTGTCGAGGTGGTTGAATCCTCTCTGGCGCAGATCGACGAACAAGAAGCGAAAATTCACGCCTGGGTTAACGTCGATCGAGACGGTGCGCTGGCGCGGGCCCGTCAGCTCGACGCCGACCTCGAAGCAGGCCGATTGCAGGGATCGCTTCACGGGGTTCCCATCGGTATCAAGGACATTGTCGACGTGGCCGGCTGGCCGACCGCCGCCGGATCGGAACTGAGGGCACGACAAGGGGTCAAGGCTCCGCACGATGCGGCCCTGGTTCGCCGGTTGAGGGAGGCCGGAGCGATCATTCTCGGCAAGACGGTCACCACGCAGTTTGCCTGTTTTGACCCGCCCGCGACCCGCAATCCCTGGAATCTCGACCGCACGCCGGGGGGGTCGTCTAGCGGCTCGGCGGCTGCCGTGGCGGCGGGAATGTGTCTGGCAGCCATCGGGTCGCAGACAGGTGGCTCGATCACCCGTCCCACCTCGTTTTGCGGCGTCGCTGGCTGCAAACCAAGCTTTCAGCGTGTCAGTCTTGACGGCGTCGTGCCAGTGGCGTTCAGTCTCGATCATCCCGGTCCGATTGCCCGCACAGTTCGCGACCTGGGGGTGATGCTCGATGTGCTTTCCGGCCACAATCCTCGTGACCCACATTCGCCGGACCCACCTGCTACAAACATTTGTGCCGCGCTCGATGCCGATCCTCTGCCTGCGCCCAAACTCGGCCGGTTGGGTGGAGCGTTTGACGAACTGGCAGACGCCGAGATGCGGGAGGCATTCGGACGGGCGCTCAGCACGTTGGCCGAGGCCGGCGCGGCGGTTGGCGCAGCAACTTTTCCTGACGACTTTGAATCGACACGCCGTTTTCACCGCATTGTGATGGCGGCCGAAGCGGCCGACTGGCACGAGCAGCGATTTTCCGACCATCCGGACGACTATCTGCCCAAGCTCTGTAGGTTAATTGAAGATGGGCTGGCCATTCCGGCCACCCGATACATCGAGGCTCGACAACACCAAGAGCGGCTGAAGCGGATGATGGCATCGTGTTTCGGCGAGATGGATGTGCTGGTCTGCCCGGCGACCGTGGGCCCGGCTCCCGATGCGTCGACCACAGGCGATCCGGTCTTCAATTCACCCTGGAGCTACACCGGACTGCCGGTCGTCTCATTTCCGATGAGTCTCTCGGCAGACGGGCTGCCGCTGGCGATTCAGCTTATCGGCCGTCCGTTCGGTGAAGCCGACCTGTTCCGCGCCGCCCTGTGGTGTGAGCGTGAAATCCAACAGGCCGCGGCAAAATCCGAGTGAATTTACTGTGATCGACTCGGCTATGTCAGTACCGACGACCAACAACCACGCCCGTACAACCCGCCGACGGTGCTGGCTGTTTCGCGGCTGCGGCGTTCTGCTGGGACTCTCCTTGTTCGTCATGGTTGAAGCGCTGCTGGCTGTGTTCGACCTCGGTCGCCCCAGCAACTATGACGACCCTTTTGTCGGTTTCAGCCGGGTTAACCCGCTGTTTGTGTCCAATGAGACCGGCGCGCGGTACGAGATTGCCAAATCGCGTCTGAAGTTCTTCGCCCCCGATTCGTTCCCGGCCGAAAAGGGACCGCACACGTACCGGATATTTTGTCTCGGTGGCTCGACGGTGCAAGGACGGCCGTACTCGATCTCAACATCGTTTAGTACCTGGCTGAAGTTGAGCCTGCAGGCGGCCGATACGGCCCACAACTGGGATGTCGTCAACTGCGGCGGGATTTCCTACGCCAGTTACCGCCTGGTACCGATCCTGGAAGAATGTCTGAACTACCAGCCCGACCTGTTCATCATTTGCACGGGGCACAACGAATTTCTGGAAGAGCGGACGTACGGCGACATCAAGCACGCCTCGCCGGTGTTGTCGGCTATCCAGCGGTCGGCCGCCCGTTTGCGATGTTTCGTCCTGCTACGTGAATTACTGCTCTCGACAACAGGTCAAGCATTGGACGATTCTCCGGCCGAGAAGACAGAAATGCCGGCCGAGGTCGATGCGTTGCTCGATTATCACAACGGGCTGAAGGCATTTCACCGCGACGAGCAGTTCCGTAGCGGAGTCATTGCGCATTACGAGCACAATCTTCGCAGAATGATCGGCATGGCTCACGATGCCGGTATCTCGGTCGTGTTGGTTCGGCCGCCCTCGAACCTGAGTGACAGCCCCCCCTTCAAATCGCAGCACCGAGACAATTTGGCGGAGGCCGAACTGCGCAAGTGGCAGTCTCTGTTCGATAAAGCCCGGTTGCGCTATCGTGACAATTTGATGGAGTCGATCCGGCTGCTCCTACAAGCTGCAAACATCGATGACCAGTACGCCGGCATTCACTACGAGCTGGGCAAGTGCTATCTGGCCGTCGGACAATTCGACAGGGCGCGCAAATCGTTCCTGCAGGCCCGAGAACTCGACATCTGCCCGTTGCGGATTCTCGCGCTGATGGAGCAGGCACTCGTCCGCGTGGCCGACGAAACCGGCACCCCGCTGGTCGATGCGCATGACCTGTTGGAGCGGGAATGTGAAAACGGCATTCTGGGCGGCTTGCAACTGGTCGATCACATTCATCCCAAGTTCCGTGGTCACCGCACAATCGCCGATGCCCTGGCCGGCGAGATGGTCCGGCAGGGATGGCTCAAACCGGCCGGTGACTGGGAAGCCCGACGCCAGCCAGCCTATCAGGCCCATTTCGATGCACTCGACGACATTTACTTTGCCCGCGGTTTGCGGGAACTGAATGCCTTGCGGGCCTGGTCCAGCGGACGAGCGGACGGCCCCCCCATCGAAACCCGGCTCAAGCATCTCGGCCCGCTGAAAAACCGGACATCACAGGGCAGAACAGATCAGGAGTAAGCGTGCATGAGCGTAAGTTGTTTGACCGATGCGGCAATGCCTGGGAATTCTCTGAGGCGTTGCTCCGATGTCCCATGGCGTCAAAGATTCTGCCAGATTGCGAATTGGTCCCGCTGGTCTTTATAACTCAAAGATTTGAATGATTTGAAAAGTGTGTGCGAACGTGAACAATCGGAAGAGCCATAACAACCGCAACTGGCTGTACTTCAGTTGTCTCGATCCCAAGGCGAAGACGATTGGGCACTGGATGCAAGAGGCCGGCTATCGAACTTGCATCGCCGGCAAGTGGCAGTTACAGAGTAACGACCCGCCCGACTATCCTGGCAGCGATCTTCGCCGTGCAATCAACACGCCGGTGGCCATTCATTGCGCCGATAGCGAAACGACGCTGCACATCGACGAACAAAAAAACCCGAGCACAAACGGCTGTTTCGCTCGCTCGGTAAGTATTGCTTCCTGGCCGGAAAGCAACGCTGGGTGCGAATTTCGATCGCTCGAACCGAGAGCAAGTATGTGATCGCCGATGCCGTGTAGTTCATTCATGCCGACGACAAAACGCCTTGAACTCTATACCAGACGGAATCTCTGAGAAACCAGATGGAACTTTACTTAATCCGCCACGCACAGTCGCAGAACAACGTCAAGCCGGAGGAACAGCGCGTCGAGGATCCACCGCTGACAGAGTTGGGACGTGAGCAAGCCAACTGTCTGGCTCAGTGGATACCGACACTAAAATTGACAAAGTTGATTGTCAGCCCCTTCCTCCGCACGCTACAGACCGCAGAGCCTATCTGGAAATCGACCAACTTGATGCCTTATGTGCAAACCGATTTGCACGAACTGGGCGGATGCTACTGCGGACATACTCCCGAGAACATCACTGGTCGGCCGGGGATGAATCGGGCCGAGATCGAGCGGCAATTTCCTGCCTTCCGCATCTCTAGAGAGATAGACGGGGAGGGCTGGTGGAGGAGCAAGCCGTACGAAACCAGAGAACTGGCCAGGCAAAGATCGAAGACACTACTCAAGCGAACTCGCGACGAATATGCCCAAACGGATCAAAGCGTTGCCTACGTAATGCACGGCGATATCAAGCTTCTGCTGCTGGAACAGTTCCATCCCGATCCCCTCGATACGCCGTGCAACGTTTCCGTATCGAAGATCCTGATGACTCCCCAGGAATGTCGACTCCAAGACTACAATCGCGTGCAACATCTGCCGCCGCCCCTGATTGCTCGCTTATAAACTGTCGTTTCGTAAGAAATGTTTGCTTGATGCGACAGTAAAATGGCGGGCTGAAGCTGTCGCCGGTCCATCCGTCCCAGATTGCTCGCGCGGGACGTTTTACGGCACTCGCTGAGTGGTGCCGTAATTCGATTCCGTTATGGAACCGGTTGCACCCCGTTCTTCAACACCTCTGGCACCACGCGCGCCGGGCGGTTATTGGTGATAATTTGTTGCTGGCCATTGAAGTAGTACGCCAGTTGCTTGTGGTCGAGGCCGAAGAGGTGCAACAACGTGGCCTGGTAGTCGTTGGGGGTGACGATGTTGGTGACGGCGCGGTGGCCGAATTCGTCGGTTTCGCCGTAGGTCATGCCCGGTTTGATGCCTCCGCCGGCCAGCCAGATGCTGAAGCCTTGGCCGTTGTGGTCTCGACCCGCTTTCTTCGGGTCGCCGTGGCTTTGGGTGACCGGCAAGCGGCCGATTTCGCCGCCCCAGTGTACAATGGTGCTGTCAAGCAGGCCGCGCTGCTTGAGGTCTTTGACCAGCGCGGCGGCCGGTTTGTCGGTGCGGCGGCAGATGCCCGGCAGGCTGGTGGCGATGCTGCTATGATTATCCCACGGCTGCCTGCCGAGGAAGAGTTGCACGAATCGCACGCCCCGTTCAACGAGCCGGCGGGCAATGAGGCAGCGTGTGCCGTACTCGCGGGTTTCATTTTGGTCGAGACCGTACAGATCCTGTATTGCTTTGGTTTCCTGGGAAATGTCCAGCGCCTCGCGGGCGGCGGTCTGCATGTGGGCGGCTAGTTCGTAGCTGGCAATGCGGGCTTCGAGATCGGCTTCGCCGGGATGGCGCTCCAGGTGACGGCGGTTGAGCGTTTGCAGCAGATCGAGGTTTTGCCGCTGCAGTTCGCCGCGCAGGTAGGGCGGGGCGTCGAGGTTGAGAATTCGCGGCTCTTTGGGACGCAGCACGGTTCCCTGGAACAGTGACGGCATGAAACCGTTCGACCAATTAGTGACGCCGTCGACCGGCAGCCCGCCGGGATCGGTGAGCACCATGTAGGCGGGCAGTTCCTGCGTTTCGGACCCGAGGCCGTACGTCAGCCACGAGCCGAGCGTCGGCCGACCGAGTACGCCGGGAATGCCCCCATGAAAGTAGCGAATAGAGACCTCGTGTCCGTTTGCCCCGGTGTGCATTGAGCGGATGAGACAAATGTCGTCGACGATTTCGCCCAGGTGCGGGACGATTTCCGAGACCTCGGTGCCGCACTCGCCGTGCTTGCGGAATTTGAACGGGCTGGCGAGCAGTTTCTTACTTGCCTGGTTGATGAAGCTGTACTGGATATCGCCCTTGAAGTCGGTGCCACCATATTTTTGCAGTTCCGGCTTGGGGTCGGTCAGGTCCATGTGGGCCGGACCTCCGTGCTGAAACAACGAGATCATCGCCTTCGCTTGTGGCTCGAAATGCGGCTGCTTCGGTTTGAGATCGAAGTGCGCGTTCTCGCTCTCGACACCCTTGGGCTTTGCCAGCAGATTTTCCTGATTAAGCAGCCAGGCCAGCGCGACGGTGCCAATACCCATAGCGTTATCGGCGAGGAATTGTCGGCGGGAGAGGATCATGGCTTTGTCCGTGTATTGGTGTAAGCGGTGACGCGCTCCCCGACCAACGGTTGGTCGGTGCCCGGTCGCGGCTAAACGGGGCCTGTCGATTATTCGATGTAAAGGAACTCGTTGGAACTCATCAGCACTTGGCAGAAGTTTGTCAGCGCCTGGCGGCCGACTGTTGTGTCCTTGGGTAACTGGGTGCCCGGCCTAGCGAGGTGTTCGAGTTGACGTGCAAAGAAATCGGTCGCCAGTTTCAATTCGTCGGCGGTTGGTTCGTGGCAGAAGGCAAGTTGCCATGCGCGGGCTGCCTGGGCGGGCAGGGCGGCGTAGCTCTCGGTGTTGACCGGTTCGTGGAAGCCTGAAGTTGAAGCCCAATGGGTCGCGGGTGCGTTCGTGCGGTTCTGTGTCAACTGCACCGACCATGCAAAGGAGTCGGACGTGACGGCGCTGATACCATCGGTGATGAAGTCAATGGTGTCGCTCGCTTCAACTGAAATGCCGGTCACATTCGTATCGGCCCCGCTGTTGTGAACCTTCCATTCTCCCGCGAGGCCGTTGCGGCTCGCCACAATGCGGCCGCGGACACCATCTCCGTTTTCGGTTCCGTGCGACAGTTTGCCGGTGATCGACAACACTCCCGAGATGGGGGCGATCCAGCGGCGGATGGCGGCGAAGTCGGGATTGTTTCCCGGATGTCCGCCGTTTGCGTTCACAAGGACCCAGCCGAGTTTCGGGTCGGGCAGTTTCGGTCCCCCTTGCCAGAATAATCCCGTCCAATGTGGTAGCGGCGTAAACTGAACGGTCTTTTTCTCGGCATCGAACCCGCCGTAACCGAATTGCCAAGACGGCTCGGCCGGTGGGGGGAGTTTCGGCAATGCTGCGGCGAGTTCGGCGGAAAGCGGCCTGGCATCTTTCGCCGCGCGATCGGCCAGCGCTTTCGCCTGCCTGAGAATAAAGCTGCCGTTAATCAGCATGAGGGACTGCGTGGCGACGGTTGATACCGAGCGAATGTCGCAGTTGGTTTCCATCACTGGCGCATCGAATGCCTGCAACATGGCAACCGGCTGGCTACGTCGAACCTGGACGTAGATGCTGCGGCGTTTCTGGTTGCCGTTGACGATCACCATACCGGCGTCGTTTTCTTTGATTGTCAGCGGCGAGCCGAACAACGTGCGGTCGAGGACACCGGCAGCCGTCAGCATGCGATCGCGGATCGTCTCGGCTTCCAACCGCAGCAGCGGTTTCCGCGAATAGTAGAGGTTGTCCGGGTCGATGGAATCGCTTTTTGGTCTACGGACCGACGACTGCCGATAGGCGGTCGAGAGCATGATGGTGCGATGCAGTTTCTTCAGGCTCCAGCCCTGTTGCATAAACTCGTTGGCCAGCCAATTGAGCAATTCAGGGTGCGTGGGCGTTGAGCCGAGTCGTCCGAAATCGCCCGGTGTGCCGACGATGCCGCGGCCGAAGTGATGCAGCCAAACGTGGTTGGCGATAACCCGCGCGACGAGCGGGTTATCGCCGTTGGTGAGCCAGCGGGCGAACGCAAGTCGCCGCCCAGTTGTAGGCAGATTGGGATCGTTGACGGGGAATTCCTGCCGCCCGTCGGCAGACGATATGACCGACAACCCACCCGGCTGCACCACCTGTTTGGGTTGGCGATGGTCACCGCGGTGGAACAGTTTTGTCTCGACGGACTGCCCCGGCTGTTCGAGCAATACGCGCAGGAATTCCTCCTTCGGTTTACCTGCTCGAGTGTCAGTGATGCGTTTGTCGTACTTCTTCAAGTCTTCGGCCGCCTTCGGCAGATATTGGTACAAATTGCCGGGCATGATGTTAACGCTGGGGTGCTTATTCAACAGTTGCTTCTGCGCGTCGGTTCGCTTGTTGCTGGGAGTCTTGTACGCTTCGCGCAACTGGTCGCGGAGCGGTTGCTCGTACTTCTGCAATTCCTTATCAAGCGCTTGTGCCATGTATTCGGCTTGTTTTTTGCCTTTCCCCGCTGCAATTTTCTGCGCCTCGGATTCAACCTCGGCCGCCCGTTTGCGATCGGCTGCTGTGTAGAGCGAGATGCGGCGCTGCTGCGGCGTCTGCCACTTCTGCCAGTTCAGCGCCGGTTCCAGCACGGCACGCAGTGCGTAATAGTCAGTCTGTGGAATGGGATCGTAGCGGTGATCGTGACATTGTGCGCAGGCGACGCTGAGTCCCAGCAACGACGAGCTGACGATTTTGATTGTATCTGCCATTACCTTGTTGCGGCCGTCGGGGTTGTTCGCGCCGCTGCCGGTGCCGTCGGCCGCCATTCGCAGGTACCCGGTGGCGGTTAGGAGTTCCATCTGCTCGGCAGTCAAATCGCCAGTGCGTGGCCCGACCAACTCATCGCCGGCGAGTTGTTCGATGATGAATCGGTCGAATGGCTTGTCCTTGTGGAATGAGGCGATGACATAATCGCGATACTTCCAGGCCCACGGGCGGATGTCATCTTTGACGGTGTTGCCTTCGGAATCGGCGTAGCCGGCGACGTCAAGCCAATGCCGGCCCCAACGTTCGCCGTAGTGTGGCGAACCGAGCAGCCGATCGATCAGTCTTTCGTACCAGTCAGGCGCGGCGTCATTCCGCGCCAGTGCGAGTTCCTTCTCACTCGGCGGCAAGCCGATGAGATCGAAATAGACCCGCTTGATCAACGTGAAGCGTTCGGCATCGGACGCGAACGATAAGCCTGCGGGCATTGTCTGCAGCAGCAGCGCGTCGATGGGCGAGCGGACCCTAGCTTCTGGTGGGAACTGCCGCGTTTGCGGACGCATGATTGGTTGAAACGCCCAGTAGCCGCGCTCTTCGGGCGTGATGCGGAGCCCCGGACCGATCTTGTCCGGCTCGGGCCGCGCGGTTTTTGCTCCCTCGGCGAGCCATTGTTTGAGGGTTGCGATGTCCTGCGGCGACAGCCTTTTCTCGTCCGGCGGCATTTCGCCCGCTGTCACACGCTCCAGCAGGAAGCTGGCATCGGGTTTGCCGGGCATGATAGCCGGTCCGCTTTCGCCCCCTTTGGTCATGGTCCGCACAAGCCGCAGATCGAGACCCCCTTTGAGTTCTCCAGTGGCGCCGTGGCAATCGAAGCAATGGGCACGAAAGATCGGCCGTACGTCCTTCTCATAGGTCAGCGGCCTGGCATCGTTCGCACGAGCGGTCACTGCGAAGAGAACGAGCAATGACGTCGAAACGGATATTCGTACGCGAAGATCACTGACCATCGAAAGCTCCAAATCGAGTTGTTCAGGCCGGCTGAGACTTGGACAGGGCGAGTCGGCGTCAAGGCAGGGGACGTTGTGGGGGGACAGTGTATTTTACTGATTATCCACTAATGACGGGCCGCCGTACAAGTGTCGTTGCTGTGCGCGAGAGACGCAAGCCGCGGCGGAAAGGGGTAAGAGTTGCAAATTGCAAAAGGTAAAAGTCAACCTGGCGGAATTGTAGGAGAAAGACCAGATGACTCTCAGATGCCTGGCAAGCAGCTCGAAGCGGTTTTCATCCGTGAACTCTGTGTCATCGGTGGTCTAAAATTTTTCCCGTTTCCAGTTGGAGTTTGCCATTGGCCTTCAAGCTTGGAAAGTTCAACGGTGGGCGGCCTGCACGCTGCCACTGGTAGGATCGTAAGAGACAGCGCTGATGTAGGCCACGTCACCTCGATCTGCCTCGTAACCCAACCGTCCGAAATAGGCTGTTTCCTCTGGGCTCCATGAATTGTCCAGAGTGAGTTTCATGCTTCCCTGCGTATGCATACGAGGGATATCGAGCGACTCGGCCATCGACCGATCCTCTGCAACGAACCCCAATAAAATGGAAGCGAGGGCATTGGGGATGCGACGCCCGCCTCGGCCGCCGAGGGCCAGCACCGGACGCCCGTCACAAAGCACTACGGTCGGCGTCATGTTGTTCAGAGGACGTTTGTGTGCTTCGATTGAGTTGGCGTAACCTGGCCGCGGATCGAACCGGGAAACCCCGTGCCCTAGAGTCAGTCCCATTCCGTCTACGGTCACACATGCGCCGAACCCGCCTCCGTGGCTCAGCGTCAGAGCGACAAGGTTGCCTGCCGAATCAGCGGCACTGATGTGAACCGTTCCGATCTGTTCGTACGAATCCATTTGCAGTTCGATGGGGGCCCGGTCTTTGACGGCCCGCAGCACTCGGTCTGCGAGCTTCCCGATAGAATCGTCGGTCAGCAAAGCAGCCACCGGTACATCCACATAGTCCGGATCGCCAAAGGATTGGAATCGATCGTGCCAAGCAAGACGGAGGGATTCCAGTACCGCGTGATGCTGTTCGTGACGATTGGCGAGCTGTTCCCGGTCTAAAGCTTTCAAGATTGACAAGGCTTGCAGCGTTGACAGACCACCGGCGGTCAAGGGCGCTGTCGAGATGGAATATCCATTCCACTGCATTTCGACCGGCTTGACCTCCCTGGCCCGGTACGCAGCGAAGTCATTCTGCGTGACGACTCCGCCTCGCTTTTGAAACTCGGAAGCGATGTCCCCCGCTATGTCGCCATGATAGAAGGAATCGACGCAGCCACGCTCGGCTAGGGTCTCGAGCATCGCAGCCAGACCAGGGTTTCGATAACGATCCCCAAGCTCGAGCGGCTGGCCGTTCTTGAAGTAGAGCTGCCGAGAGGCCGGGTCAGTTCCCAAATGTTCCGCAGCCTTGAGAAGTGAATCCGCGAATTGTCCGCCGACATTGAAACCTTCCCTGGCCAAA
>Ga0310123_10002298_pt1 | contig 15310 bp, 11 predicted proteins | sample CB6_AW_1057_MG_FD_203505 | JGI IMG/M metagenome (GOLD analysis project Ga0310123, IMG submission 203505) | Marine microbial communities from Western Arctic Ocean, Canada - CB6_AW_1057 | ecosystem: Environmental > Aquatic > Marine > Oceanic | place: Canada: Western Arctic Ocean | collected... | reverse complement strand
GAGGCCGCGAGGGCGCCGCCGACGCTGCCGAGAGCCGCGTCCCAGGAGGCCGAGGAAACGCGGGTGTCCGGGTCAAGCTCGACCAGCGCCCCGCTCGCCCGCGCGTGCGCCACCGCCGCGCGCACGACTTCGACGTGCTCGCGCGTGTGCACGGCGAGGAGCACCTCCTCGCCCACCTCCTCCGGCTCGACCGCCTCGACCCGGCCGTGCAGCGCCGGCAGGTCGCCGCCAAGCGCGGACGCGAGCGCGCGCAGCCTCCCCTGGTGCTCCGGGTGGCCCCACCCGGTGTCGTGCAGCGAGGAGGCCGGGTGCATCAGGAACGCGGTAGGGGGTGGGGCGCCCCCCCGGCTCACTGCGTCCGCGCCCTGTTCTCCATCGCGCGCCGGGGGTGAACGGGTCTCCCTCGATCAGGATCCGCTCCCGAGGGAGGTAGACCAAGAGCATCCCGCCGGCGTGGATATCGTTCTTCAAGCAGTGGATCACGAGCGTCCGGTTCCCTTCGGTCAGCTCGTAGACTGGGAGGTCGGTGTCGGGGTTCGGTTGCTGTCCGAGCCGGTACGTCTGGCCGGTGCCCTCGAGCACCAGCGTGTTCGTGGCCAGGATGGCCTCGGCACCTCCTATCGCATCCCGGGGCATCCGCGACGACGCCCTGGGGCGTGGGCGCGCAGCCGTGGATGGTGAGACCCGCGACCAGCGCAACGCTCACCCAACGATTCACCGAAGCTCCTGCGGTCAAGACTAGGGCGGGGTGCTGCGAGGAATGCGTACGCTACGCACACCCGTCGCGGCCGGGCAAGGAGCCCGGCCGCCGGCCCCGGGCAGCGCCTCCTCAGATCCCGATCGGCAGCACCGTCTGGCGCGCGCGCGCCAGACGTTCCTGGAGGCTCTTCACCTGATGCACGCTGGTGCGTAGCGCGACCAGCGCGTCGCACGCGGCGCTGGTGGCGGATATGGTGGTGAGGTAGGGCACCTTGTACGTGATCGCGGCCCGGCGCATCGCGTAGTCGTCGTATTGCGACTTCTTACCGAGCGGCGTGTTCACGAGCAGCTGCACCTCCCCGCTCATGATCTTGTCTACGATGTGCGGCCGGCCCTCCCCGACCTTGAAGACGCGCTCGCACTCGATCCCGAGCCGGGTCAGGTACGCGTGCGTGCCGCTGGTCGCCACGATGTTGAAGCCGAGATCGTGGAAGCGGCTCAGGATCGGGGTGATGGTCCGTTTGTCACGGTCGTTCACCGTGACGACCAGGTTACCGCCCTCCTCGGGGAGGTCGTTGTAGGCGGAGGCCTGCGCCTTCGCGAACGCCATCCCGAAGGAGTCGTCGAACCCCATCACCTCTCCGGTCGAACGCATTTCCGGCCCGAGGAGCACGTCCACCTCGAACCGATTGAAGGGGAACGCGGCCTCCTTTACGGCCACCCCGGCGATCGGAGGGTTCTCCGGGACGCTCAGGTCGGCCAGCCGCTCTCCCGCCATGACCCGGGCCGCGAGCCGCGCCAGCGGAACCCCGGTCGCCTTGCTCACGAACGGAATGGTGCGGCTGGCCCTTGGATTCACCTCCAGCACGTACACGACCCGGTCGCGGATCGCGTACTGCACGTTGAGCAGCCCCACCACGCCCAGCTCGAGGGCGAACCTACGCGTGAGGGCCCGGATCTCGTCGAGCACGTCACCCGACAGCAGATAGGGGGGAAGCACGCACGCCGAGTCGCCCGAATGCACCCCAGCGTCCTCGATGTGCTGCATGATCCCGCCGATCACCACGTCGGTGCCGTCCGAGAGTGCATCGACGTCGGCCTCGAAGGCATCCTCGATGAAGCGGTCGATCAGCACGGGGTGATTGGGAGAGGCGCGCACCGCGGTCTCGAAGTACTCGCGGAGCACCCCATCGTCGTAGATGATCCGCATCGCGCGGCCGCCCAGCACGTAGCTGGGGCGGACGAGCAGGGGATAGCCCACCTCCGCGGCCACCTTGACGGCCTGATCGAGGCTGGTCGCGACCCCGTTGTCCGGTACGGTCGCGCCCACCATCCGGCACACCTCGGCAAAGCGCTCGCGGTCCTCTGCCCGGTCGATCGCGTCCACGCTGGTCCCTAGAATCGGCGCGCCCAGCGCCGCGAGCCCCTCGGACAGCTTGAGCGGCGTCTGTCCGCCCAGCTGCACGATCACACCCATGGGGCGCTCCTTGTGGATGATCTCGAACACGTCCTCGAGGGTGAGCGGCTCGAAGTAGAGCCGGTCCGAGACGTCGAAATCGGTGGATACCGTCTCGGGATTCGAGTTCACCATGATCGTGGTAAAGCCCGCCTCGCGGAGCGCGAGCACGGCCTGCACGCAGCAGTAGTCGAACTCGATTCCCTGGCCGATCCGGTTCGGGCCGCTTCCCAGGATCACGATCTTCTCGCCCGGGGCCGGCGCAGCCTCGTCCTCGTCCTCGTAGGAGGAGTAGTAGTAGGGGGTCTCCGCGGGAAACTCACCCGCGCAGGTATCCACCACGTTGTAGGTTGGGCGGATCCGCCACCCCCAGCGGCGCTCGCGCACCTCCTGCTCGGTCTCCCCCCGGAGCGCCGCGAGCTGGCGGTCGCTGAAGCCCTCGCGCTTCATGTCTCGGAGCAGCTCGGGGGTGAGCTGGGAAGCGCCCGCGTACGCCCGCTCGCGCTCGACGATCTCGACCAACTGATCGAGGAACCACGGGTCGATGCGCGTCGCCTCGTGGATGTCCGCGAGCAGGACGCCGATTTCGATCGCACGCTTGAGCTGGAACGGCCGCTCCGCGGTCGGCCGCCGGAGCGCCGCCAGTAGCGTCTCCCGGTCGTCCGCCTCGAGCCCGTCATCCTGGAGTCGCGCGCCCATGACCCAGCCGGCGCGCTCGATCTCGAGCCCGCGGAAACCCTTCTGCCAGGCCGCCCGGAAGGTGCGGCCGATCGCCATCGTCTCCCCGACCGACTTCATCTGCACGCCCAGCACCGGATTCACTCCCGGAAACTTCTCGAAGGCGAAGCGCGGCAGCTTGACCACCACGTAGTCGAGCACCGGCTCGAACGAGGCGGGCGTGGTCTTCGTGATGTCGTTGGGCAGCTCGGGGAGCAGATACCCGACCGCGAGCTTGGCTCCCACGCGCGCGATCGGGAAGCCTGTCGCCTTGGATGCGAGCGCGCTGGAGCGGGAGACGCGCGGGTTCATCTCGACGACGAGCATCTCGCCGTCGGCCGGGCTCACCGCGAACTGGATGTTGCAGCCGCCCGCTTCGACCCCGATCTCGCGGATGATCGCGATCGCCGCGTCGCGCATCCTCTGGTACTCGACGTCGGTGAGGGTCTGCGCGGGCGCGACCGTGATCGAGTCGCCCGTGTGCACGCCCATCGGATCGAAGTTCTCGATCGAGCAGACGATGATCACGTTGTCGGCGCCGTCCCGCACCACCTCGAGCTCGAACTCCTTCCATCCGATCACGGACCGATCGATCAGCACCTCGCGGATCGGAGAGGCGTCCAATCCCTTTCGGACCTGCGCCTCGAGCTCCTCGCGATTGTATGCGATCCCACCGCCCGTGCCTCCGAGGGTGAAGCTGGGCCGAACGATCGCCGGATAGCCGGTCTCCTCGACGATCGCGAACGCGTGGTCGATCGAGCGCGCGAATCCTCCGTGCGGGACGGCGAGCCCGATCCGGCCCATGGCTTCGGTGAACTGCTCGCGGTCCTCGGCCATGTCGATCGAACGCGCGTTCGCGCCGATCAGCTCGATCCCGTAGCGCTCGAGAACGCCACGGCGATGCAGATCCATGGCGAGGTTGAGCGCGGTCTGGCCGCCCATGGTCGGGAGCAGCGCGGAGGGGCGCTCGCGCTCGATCACGCGCTCGACCCACTCGGGGGTGAGGGGCTCGATGTAGGTCCGATCCGCCATGTCCGGATCGGTCATGATGGTGGCGGGATTCGAGTTCACCAGGACGACGCGGTAGCCCTCCTCCTTGAGGGCGCGCACCGCCTGTGTCCCGGAATAGTCAAACTCGCAGGCCTGTCCGATGATGATCGGGCCCGAGCCGAGGATGAGGATGCTGTCGAGGTCGTCGCGTCTAGGCACGTGCGGACGGCCCGATGAGGCTCATTTCGGTAAAGCGCTCCGGATGGCGTAGAATCGGCCGCGAAAGCTGCCGGAACCGGGGAGGGCCAGCAAGGCTCCAGGGCATCCACAGTCCAGGGCGTCACCTCCGAGCGCGTCTCCATCCCGCAGGGGCCGTGCGATGGACTTCAGCCCAGGAGCCGCGACGCGCGCTCGAGTTCCGGAGCCTCACTGAGGGGTCCTCGGAGGAGGAAGGCTACTCGCGCCTCAATAGATGAGGCAGCCGGTGAGGGCCGGGATCCGACGCGGGGTGCCGGCGACCCTTCAGCGACCGGCTACCACGCTCCCGATGGGGCGAGTGGGCTGGATCCTGCTCTGGAGCGTCTCGCAGGTGTCAGCCCCGAGGTAGCGTTTGAATCTCCCTCGCGTTGGATGCTAATCCGTAACCCGCAAGATGTCAGGCGATTCAGGGAGCAGCATCGTGATGAGTCGTCTCCATGGATTACCGTTGCCCTCTGGATTAGCAGCCAAGGGTCGGTCGAGGGGTCGGAAATCATCCAGTCGAGCGGACGGGAGGACCTGGATAGACTCGCGCTACAGCTCTTCAACGAAGTGGCGCGCTTCCGCCCCGCCCAGCTCGGCGGGGTGCTCATGCCCATGTCGGCAATCTTATCGGTCACTTTCTCAGGCTTCTAGAGTCGAGCCGCGTCGTGAGCCGGGCGCGGAGCCACCTGGTCTTTGCCGACTTCGCCTTTGAGTTGCCTGGACCTGAGCGTTGCTTCTGCGAGTTCCCTATCCGCAGAGCTCCCATCCAGTTTCAGAAAGCTCGGGCTGGTCTTCCGAGTGTCGCGATCCATACGTCCAACAAATTTTCCGCCTCGGCACTCTGTTCCGGCTAAGCAATGGCTCGATCGTGTACCTCTTCCGCTGCGCGGTCTCGTTCCCCTGGCCCGCCGCGAGACTGAGCCACATAAACGCACAGACCAGGTCCACTTCCACGAAGCCATCCGGCTCTCGAGCGAGGACGCGCGCGCCTCCTCTACCGCCTCCCCGAGGCCGACCTCCACAGGCACACCGAACTCGTGCTCTCCCCCTCGAGCTGCTCGCGCGCCTGATGCCGCCCCCGCGCGTCCACCGCCACCGCTACCACGGCGTCCTCGCGCCCCACGCCCGGCTGCGCTCCGCGGTCGTTGCGCTCGGCCGAACTCGACCAGCGGCGCCCCTGAAAATGCGAAGGCTGCCTCGCTGCGGCGTCTGAGCCGCGGCTCAGGAGCCCCGACGTCGCGCTTGCGTACCCAGTAGGTCCATGATCGCCTGCGCGACCGCCTCCGACCGCTGCGAGGGCATCGCGTGACCCGCCTCGACCAGCCGACTCTCCACCAGACCCGTGAAGAGCTCGCGGTCACCCGAGAAGTCGCCCGGTTCTCCGTGCAGCACCATCGAAGGCACGGTGATTTGCGGGCGCTCGGCGAGCTGGCGCTCGATATCCAGAAACCTCGTCTCGCCCGGGGCGTTGCGGTGGCGGTGGCGATAGGAGTGGAGCACGACCTCGACCCACTTCGGATTTTCGAACGAGTCGGCGGTCCGGTTATAGGTCTCGTCGCTGAAGTTCCAGGTGGGCGACCACTCGTCCCACAACAGCCGGCAGATCGCGCGCCGGTTGGTCTCCAGCCCGATCCGTCCCTGCTCGGTGTTGAAGTACCACTGATACCAAGCCCGGCGCACGGACTGGGCTGAGCGCGCCCGCGCCTGATCGATCACGTTCTGGATCGAGTAACCTGTGGAAACGAAGCCGGCCACACGGTCAGGATGGAGCACGGATGCGATGCACGCGGCCCGGTTCCCCCAGTCGAAGCCCGCGAGGGCGAAGCGGCGCAGGCCGACCGCGTCCGCCAGGTCGATCACGTCCTGAGCGATCGCCGCCTGCTCTGCGGTGCCGGGAGCGGTCGGATCCCGGAACGTCGTGGGCCCGTATCCGCGCAGGTAGGGGATCACCGCGCGGTATCCCTCGTCGGCGAGTATTACCCCGACGTCGTGCCAGGCGAGCGCGTCATAGGGGAAGCCGTGCAGCAGGATGACCGGGAACGAGCTCGAGCTGCCGAGGTCTTCGTACCCGATGTTGAGCCAGGGGGTCTGGGCCATCTTTACGGCCTGCTGGTTCGTGCTCGTCTGCGCCCACGCGAAGCTCGCGCCGGGCCCGGCCGCCAGCGCGGCGGCGCCTACCATCCCGGTGGTCCTCACGAAGGTCCTGCGGCTCTGGTCCATGGCAGTCCTCCTCGGTGCTGCGTTGTGGCAGCCCTCGCCTGCTCGCGTTGCGTTGTGGCAGCCCTCGCCTGCTAGTGGTTAGGGGGCGCCAGGCTCCGATTGTCAAGTCAGCTCCAGCGACCGCTGGCCAAACAGTCTCTACAAGCGACGCGTGGGGCTCGCCGTGCTGGCCACTGAGATCGAGCATCCGGAGCTCGCCGTGATGCGGATCTTCGAAGACGAGCGGCGGCTGGGCTGATCCGCAGAGCCACTCGTGCGCCACTGCGCACGACCTGCGCTACGCCAGCACGCACAGGTGCGCCACGAGTGCGCTTTCACCGCGCAAGACGGCAGAGGCGGCGACGTCAACGCGAGATCTGCACAGAGATTCCGGCGAGCGACTCAGATCGGCCGGTTATTCGCGTCGACCGCGGAGAGCGCGGTCGCGGTGAGAAGGAGTCCGGAGACGTCCTCCACGTGCACCCGGAAGCGGAGCTCGCCCACGGCGCTGCCCACCACGACGACCCGTTGGTTGCTCGCCCGAGGGTCGGCGAAGGTGCGGGTGTCCCCCGCCCCATCGAAGCCAGTGATCCCGGTGCCGCGGATCCGGATGATAAACGGAAGCCGAAGCAGGGGTTCCGAGCGCGGCCTCCGCGGGCCGGGCGCCGCTCAGGGCGCGGACGCGGTGCCGCTCACATCGCTGCCGCGAATCCCGAGCTCGCCGGCGCACGCCCACAGACCATCGATCACGTTCTGGATGTGCTGGCTCCGCTCGAGCCCGATCAGCTCGACGCCCTTCTCCACCTCAGCGCGGCTCACCCCGGCCGCGAACGCGCGGTCCTTGAGCTTCTTGGTCACGGACTTGGGCGTGAGGTCGTCGATCCCGGTCGGACGCACGAGGCAGACGGCGTGGACGAACCCCGCCAGCTCGTCGCATGCGAAGAGGACGCGGTCGAGCTCCGTTTCCGGCACGACACCGGTGACCTCGGGGCGGTGTGCGAGAATCGCGTGGACCACCTCCTCCGGGTAGCCTCGCGCGCGCAGCTCGCGGGCCGCCGGCAGCGGATGCTCGTCCGGGTTCCGCTCCCAGTCGAGATCATGGAGCAGCCCGGCCAGCCCCCAGCTCTCCTCGTCCCCTCCCCGGAGCCGCGCGTAGTGACGGACCGCTGCCTCCACGCCGAGCATGTGCTTCCGCAGGTTCTCGTTCGGGACCCACTCCCCGAGCAGCGCGAGCGCCTCCTTCCGGTCGGGCATTGTGTCATCCTTTGCGGTACAAGTCGTTTCGAGAGCCGCACCCGGTACGCGGCATGCCGATTGCACAACCACGTCCCAAAACACAGCCTTCCGAGCCCGGGTATCCTCCATCCCCCGGAAGCAGTCGCCTGACTGCCCCGGACATCGGAAGGCTGAGTCTTTTCATACGCTTACGCAGCAATCGGGTAGCGCCCCGGGCGGGCCTTCCCCGCCCTCCCCTTTGCCCCGCGTCGCGCCAGCCTCGTTCCGAGGCAGTCACACCCCGCTGGACGGGCAGAGCTTCGAAACGATGCAGTCCTCGCAGCGGGGCCGCCGGGCCTCGCACACCCTCCGGCCGTGCCAGATCAGCAGATGGGCCAGCATGGTCCAGCGCTCCCGGGGGAACAGCTCCATCAGCTCCCGCTCGATCTTGTCGGGCTCCTCGTAGGCGGTCAACGCAAGCCGCGCGGAGAGGCGCTTTACGTGCGTGTCCACGACCACGCCCTCCTCGATCCCGAACGCGTTTCCGAGGATTACGTTCGCAGTCTTGCGCCCGACGCCTGGAAGCACCACCAGCTCGGCAAGCGTGCGCGGGATCTCACCGTCGCGCTCGGCCATGACCGCACGCGCGAAGCCGATGATGTTCCTGGCCTTGTTCCGGAAGAAGCCGGTCGTGCGGATGATCTCCTCGACATCCTCCTGGCGCGCGGCGGCGAGTGCTGCGACGTCGGGATAGCGCTTGAAGAGCACGGGCGTGACCAGGTTCACGCGCTGGTCCGTGGTCTGCGCCGACAGGATGGTGGCCACCGCGAGCTGGTATGCGTCCTCGTGCTCAAGCTCGCAGCGCGCGTCTGGATACTCCGTGCTGAGCAGCTGGTAGATGCGCGCGGCGCGCTCCGCGCGCGTGCGCCCCGACTCGCGCGGCCTTCTCGGCTTCGACCGCCGCGACCGGCTCGGCACGCTCAGCTTCGGGCGCTGCGACGCCCCTCGGCGCCGCGACCGCCCGCGCTCCGACGCGCGCGCCGGGTGACTCGGCGGTAGTGGAGCGTGCTCGGGCGCGGACCGTCGCCGGATGCCGCCCCACCCTCTGGCGCCGCCGAGGATGCAGGCTCGATGCCGACCGCGTTCTCCAGCCGCCGGAGCACGCGGGCGGCGAGCTTGAGCGCCTCCCCGGAGGATCGCAGCTCGTACAAGCCCTCCAGATCCGATCCCGGGAGCGAAGAGCTGAAGTCGCGGCCGTCCTCGCGCATCTCCATCCGGTTCCACTCGGACGCCTCGGCGAGCGGCAGATCGCTCAGCGGCACCACCGAGAGGCCGGGGCGGTCGGCGCGTATCCCGAGCGCGAGCAGCAGACCGAACCGGTCGGGACCCTCCCGCGACCAGAAGAATCCGTCCAGTGACTCGGGCGGCGTCCCCGCCGCGGCGCGCACCCACACCAGGTGCTGCGGGAGCTGCGCGTATCCCGCGGGAGGGTCGAGCGCGGGAACCCACCGCTCCGTCTCCTCCGGCTCCCTGTCGAGCAGCTCGCGGAGCGCGCCCGTCAGGAGGAGAAAGAGCGGCTCTCGGGCCGCGCAGAAGTGGAACGAGTGATAGAGGAGAAATCCGTATTGATGGATGAGGGCGGGATCGTCGTTGGGCCCGCGGATCTCCCGCAGAGCCTGCCCCGTCGCCGCGAGCATCACGAAGGCCGAGGGATCCGCCAGGTCCACTCCGCGGGCCTCGGCCTCGCGCCGAATGGCCGCGAAGTGCCGGCGCGCGAAGTCGAGGTCCGGGAAGGAGAGCTCGTAGGGGGTCAGGCGGGCGAACGCATCGTGTGCGGACATCGCGACTCGAAACTATCCCAGAAAGAAGAGTGGAGAAAAGATCGTAAGAACCTCGCCTACTGGTCCCGCCGCAGGAGCTCGACCGCGCGCGCCTCGGACTCGAGCACCTCGAGGCCGGCCCCCGCCAGGGCACGGCGCGCGGATTGCCACCAGGACCGCCGCCGGACCAACACCAGCTCGAGGGCGCGCAGCGGCTCCACGACTCCCTTGATCCACACGAAGTGGACGTCACCCAGACGCTCGGGGCACGGGATCGTCCAGCGTCGGCCGTCCCACATGAATGGGATCTCGTCGGCTGCCTCGAACGCGCGCTCGTCCCACGTCTGCTCGATGAAAAGCGCGTTCTCCACCCGGTAGACGCCCGCCCCCTCCGGGTCGCCGCGCTGATAGTACCAGGGGTCGAACTCCATGCCGTCCTGCCGCTTGAACCCATGGTCGGCCGCGTAGTCGACGTCCTCGAGCTGATCCTCCGCGGCGAGCGACTCGAGATGGTGGCGCAGCTCGTGGGTGAGCGTCTCCCAGATCTCGCCCTCCCAGTCGAACGCGGGATCCCTGGCCGCCAGGCTCCTGAACGATCCCCAGTAGAGCACGACCGAGGAGCGCAGCGTGTCCGGACCCTGCCACTCGGAGGGCCAGCTTTCGGTCACGCATTCGCCGAGCGTGTAAACGTCCGGACGATCGGGATGCGGCACGGATTCGCGCGAGACAACGAGCCCGTCGATCCCTGCCTTGTAGCGCTCCGGAATCTCCTCGTAGGCGCGTTCGGCGATCTCGCGGAAGGCGGCGAACTTCACGGCGCCGCCCACCCGATGTCGGCCCCGACGGGACGGTGATCGGAGCCGACCAGTAGGTCGTGGCGATCCACTCCCGCGCCCGCGCATCCATTACCGGCTCGCTCGCCGAAGCCGATGCCCGCGCTCAGCGCGTATCCAGCCGCTCGCGGATCCACGCGAGGACGCGATCCTCGGCGACCCGCACCTGCTCGAGGCTGTCACGGTCACGAACGGTGACGGTGCCGTCCTCGGTAGTCTGCCCGTCGACGGTCACGCACCAGGGCGTGCCGGCCTCGTCCTGGCGGCGGTAGCGCCGGCCGATCGAGCCGGTTTCGTCGTAGAAGGAGGGGATGGCCGCCTGGCGCAGCGCGGCATGGATCCTCTCCGCGCGCTCGGGCAAGCCGTCCTTCTTCACCAGCGGGAAGACCGCTGCCTTGATGGGCGCCAGCCTCGGGTGGAGCCCCAGCACGACGCGCTCCTCGCCCGCGATGATCTCCTCGCGGTAGCCGTCGATCAGCGCGACCAGCATGGTGCGGTCGACGCCCACGGCGGTCTCGACCACGTAGGGGATGAACCGCTCGTTCGTCCCGGGGTCGATGTACTCGAGCCGCTTCCCCGAGAACTCCTGGTGCCGTGAGAGATCGAAATCCGTGCGGTTGTGAATCCCCTCGAACTCCTTCCAGCCGAAGGGATACTCGTACTCGATGTCGAAGGCCTTCTTGGCGTAGTGCGCGAGCTCGTCGGAGCCGTGCTCGTGAAAGCGGAGCTTGTCTTTGCGGACGCCGTTCGCGACGTGCCACTCCATGCGCGCCGCCCTCCAGTGCTCGAACCATTCCTCGTCGGTCCCGGGCTTGACGAAGAACTGGAGCTCCATCTGCTCGAACTCGCGGGTCCGGAAGATGAAGTTCCCGGGCGTGATCTCGTTTCGGAACGCCTTGCCGATCTGCGCGATCCCGAACGGGACCTTTTGGCGGGCGGCCTGCTGGATGTTCAGGAAGTTCACGTACGAGCCCTGCGCCGTCTCGGGCCGGATATAGATCACGGACGCGGCGTCCTCCACCGGGCCCATGAACGTCTTAAACATCAGGTTGAACTGCCGCGCCTGGCCAAAGGCGTCCCTGGTGCCGCACACCGGGCACTGCCGGTCCTGCACTTCAGGGAGGTCGGCGCGAAAGCGGCGCTGGCAGCTCTTGCACTCGATCAGCGGATCGGAGAAGCCCGCTAGGTGCCCCGAGGCCTCCCAGACGCGGGGATGCATGAGGATGGCGGCGTCCAGCCCTTCGACGTCGTCGCGCTGGTGGACCATCGCGCTCCACCAGCCCTCCTTGACGTTGCGCTTGAGCTCGACACCGAGTGGGCCGTAGTCCCAGACCGAACCGGTCCCACCGTAGATTTCGGAGGATTGGAAGATGTAGCCGCGCCGCTTGCAGAGCGACACGAGCTTGTCCATCAGATCGGCGGGTTCAGCCATGGTCGAAACGGTCGCTGTGGGTATTGGGGGCGGTCCGCGGAGGCTGGAGTGCTCCGCGAAGCTTCCCCACGGGGGCCCGGCCGAAGGTAGACGTGGCCGCGGAGGGTGGGCAACGGACCGGTGGGCGCCGCCATGGGTATTTTAGGTGGAAGCTCGGATTCGGCCCTGAAGGGTCCTGGGGCCGCCGGCGACCCACTCCGGAGACATCATGCTGACGTTCACGGACCGCGCCCGGGAGATGGTGCGGACCTTCTCGGATCAGGGGGAAGGCGAGCTGGAGGCGCTCCGCATCGGCGTGGAGGGCAGCCCCGTCGCCCCCCGCTTCGACTTGACCCTCGTGAGCCACTCGGACCGGCGCAACGACGAGCGCGAGGTCGACCTGGGGGACTTCGCAGTGCTGGTGACGGAGTCCTCGCTCAACCGCCTGGACGGCGCTACGGTGGACTTCGTCGAGCGCGTCAACGAGAGCGGCTTCGAGGTGCGGCCCCGCGGCACCGGGGGGGGCTCGGGAGAGGCGAGCACGCGCCCGACCGAACCTCTCGCAGATCGCGTACGCGACGTGCTGGACACCCAGGTCAACCCGGCGATCGCGGCGCACAGCGGGGAGATCAGTCTGGTGGATGTGCAGAGCACGGAAATTTTCCTGGAGATGAGCGGCGGCTGCCAGGGATGCGCTCTCGCGCGCATGACGCTCCGCCAGGGAGTGGAGCGCATGCTCCGGCAAGCCGTCCCGGAACTCACGGCAGTGCACGACGTGACGGATCACGCAAGCGGACAGAATCCATACTTCAACGGCGACACCTAGGGAGTTGTCCAAGGTTTAGCACTCCCGAACCAGGAGGGCGCATGGGTCGTCGTGGCATTTCCCGTCCCGTTGCCGGCCTGCTCCCGGCCACGCTCCTCCTTGCCGTTCCTGTCCTCCTACAGGCCCAGGTCGACGACGCGCTGGTGGACGAGGCCGTCTACACCGCGCCCCGTCCTCTCTGCCCCTGCGTCGGCCCCGTCCGCGGCAGCATCGTGATCGCAGGCGGCGGAGCGCTCCCGGCCGACATCTACCGCACCTTCGTACGCCTAGCCGGAGGCCGGAGGTCGCACATCGTCGTGATCCCGACCGCCGGGGCAGGCGACCCTCCCCCCGCGATCGAGGTCGAGGCGTTCCGCGCGGCAGGCGCCGGTACGGTCGAGGTGCTCCACACGCGGGACCGGAGCGTCGCGAACAGCGAGGAGTTCGTCGCTCCGCTCCGGCGCGCGACCGGCGTGTGGTTATCCGGGGGACGGCAGTCGCGGCTGGTCGAGTCGTACCACGGCACGCTCGTGCACCGTGTGCTGCACGAGGTGCTCGACGAGGGCGGGGCCGTGGGCGGCACCTCGGCGGGCGCGTCCGCGCTCGCCTCGTACCTGGTCCGCGGCACGCCGAACGGCACGACCCGCGTGACCGAGCCCGGCTATGATATAGGGTTCGGGCTACTGCGCGGCGTGGCGGTGGACCAGCACCTGCTCGCCCGCGGACGCGAGGACGAGCTGCAGCGCATCGTCGAGCTGTACCCGCAGCTTCTCGGGATCGGGCTGAACGAAGGGACGGCGCTCGTGATCAGGGGTGATCTCGGCTGGGTGCAGGGTGAGAGCCAGGTCGCGATCTACGACCGGCGCGGCTGGCGTAATCCCGTCACCTTCCGCTTCCTGGACGTGGGCGACTCCTACGATCTCGGACAGCGGCGGTCGATCCGTGCCGTCGCGGACCGAGGAGGAGGAGGGCTCCTGACCGCTTCACCCAGCTCGGCGCACGCGAGGCTCTGGCGAGCCGGATCCAAACCCGATAGATGATAGTCGGAGGACGGCCATCCACGCCAACGTCGGAGGCTTCGCCATGAGGCTCGCGTTCGCCCTTCTCACGGTCGCGATGTGGTACGGGGGCTGGGTGGACCGCGCCCTCGCACAGGAACGCTCATCCCCGCCCGACCTGCCTTCCTGGGCCTACCCGATGAATCCCTCCCCGGGCAGAGGGGGCGGTGGCGGCGGCGCAGCGGACGACACCCGGTACGGGCTGCCGGGAACCGATCGCACCTTCACCCGAGCCGAGATCACCGGCCAGGAGCCCGCGGACTGGCGGCCCGACCTGCACCCACCGATGCCCGCGATCGTGGCGCGGGGACGCTCGGAGGTGCGCGCGTGCGCGATGTGCCACTACCCCAACGGACAGGGACGACCCGAGAACGGTCCGGTCGCCGGGTTTCCCGCGAGCTACATCATCCAGCAGTTGGTGGACTTCCAGAACGGCACGCGCGTGAGCTCGGAGCCACGCATGAGACCGCCCGCCAGCATGGCGCGGCTCGCCAAGGCTATGACTGCCGAGGAGATGGCCGAGGCCGCCGACTACTTCGCCTCCTTCCCCTACCGCAAGTGGATCCGCGTGGTGGAGTCTCCCACGGCGCCGAAGCTGCGCTTCGCCGGGGGGATGTTCATGCCGATCGACGGCACCGAGCCGATCGGGAACCGCATCGTGGAGGTGCCGGAGGACACCGCGCGCACGCTGCTTCGCGACCCGATTTCCGGGTTCGTGGCGTACGTTCCGCCCGCAAGCCTCGCGCGGGGGGAAGCGCTGGCGAAGACGGGCGGGGACGGTCGCACCACCGCATGCGTCGCCTGCCACGGTGACGACCTGCGCGGGCTCGGACCCGTGCCTGCGCTCGCCGGCCGCTCGGCTAGTTATCTGATGCGGCAGCTCTTCGACTTCAAGAGCGGGGCCCGCGCGGGCGCGTGGTCACCGCTCATGAAGGCCGTGGTGGCTCCGCTCACCGAGGGAGAGATGCTCACGCTCGCTGCGTACGCGGCGTCGCTGGATCCGTAGGCTTCACCGCAGGCTCACCGCCCCGGACGATCCTCGGCCGAAACCAGCGCGCTCTCGAAGGGCTACGTCGAGTTCATGGAGCAGGAGAACCGCCTGCGGATACCGGGGCACGACGGAGCCGCAAACGGGGCCTAGTTAGCAGGTCGCGCTCAGCGCCCCGCGAGGGTGGCCACGGCGGCCGGGCCGACCTCGAGCAGCTCAGCGAGTTGCGCGAGGTCGTAGGCGTCGGTGAGCTCGCGCACCACCCAGTAGCGGTCGACCGCGATCACCACCTCACGCGGCGGATCCGGGGAGATCAGCTCGAGCGCAACCTCCGCGTTCGCGAAGCAGAACCAGATCCGGGGATCGGACACGCCGTACGGGTCAGGAGGGAAGCGCGGGATCCTCGCGACCGAGGCGGGCTGGACCACGTGGACGCAGGGGAGCGCGACCTGGGGCCAGTCCGGGTGGCGCTGGTAGATGCCGTGCAACACCAGATCGCCCGCGAAGACGACACTCCCCACCCACACCGAGTCCTCGAGCACCCGGGTGAGCTCCACGGCTTCCGCGGTCAGGCCGAGTACGGTGTCGCCCGGCTGAAGCGTCGCCGGATCGAAGCGATGGATCTGCGCGGTGGCCTCGCCGGCCTCCAGCACGGTGGCGGCTCCGCCGGCCCCGGATGCGCGAGGGGCGTCCTCCGGCGTGGGTCGGGGGTCGCTCTCGCACGCCGCCGCCCCGAGCGCCACCAGCAGCAGCGCCACCAGCAGCAGCGCCACGCTCGGCAGCACCGGAGGGGTCGCAGGCCGCCCCCCGGTGAGCCCGTGCGTCACGGCCGCAGAGCCGCTCGCTACCGCCCCACCGCCGCGTCGATCTCGGCGG
>Ga0310123_10002297_pt1 | contig 15312 bp, 5 predicted proteins | sample CB6_AW_1057_MG_FD_203505 | JGI IMG/M metagenome (GOLD analysis project Ga0310123, IMG submission 203505) | Marine microbial communities from Western Arctic Ocean, Canada - CB6_AW_1057 | ecosystem: Environmental > Aquatic > Marine > Oceanic | place: Canada: Western Arctic Ocean | collected... | reverse complement strand
GCCATCGATTGTACCGACTGCTCGGATGCCCATGCCGCTCCCGCACACAATCATCTCGGACGCGCGTAATATCATGCTCAGAGTGAGTCTGGCGGGCCTGACCGGGATGCCTGCTGCCTCGAGCCCCGCACCGATTTGCTCGATGGTCACCGAGTCCAAGGCGCCGTCACTGTGCTTGGGGTGATAGGCCACGCCGTCGTGGTCCAGCAGCAGCGGTGCGCATCTGTCGCCGTCGATGAGGATGTCGTTCTCGAACAGCAGAGCGATGTCGGCGCCGTGCTCGATGGCCGTCTGCCTCGCGTCCCCGTACGGCTTCCACTCGGCGTGCTTTGTGCCCCTGACGGGCTCTTCCCAGTTTGGGGCCGCGAGGGAGATTGCGGTCAGGGGGGCGTCGGGCCACGTCCGGATGACGGCCGGCTCGACGGAAATCTCCCCGTCCGCCCTGACTCTCGCTCTGACGAGGAAGGCGGCTTGGTCCGCGCTGCCGTTGGGCTCGCCGGGGTGCTCTAGGGCACCTAGGGCCTCGAAGACCCTCTCGGCCAGGTCGTCCGGGGCCTCTATGCCCAGGACTGCGGCGTGGCGGGAGATCCTGGCGAAGTGCATGTCAGCTGCCAGCAGGGACCCCGCTCCGTCCCATGCGATGGCCGACCAGACGGCCGAACGAGGGTCGGGCATGCCGCGCGATGGGAGTCCGCGCTTCAATACCTGCTTCGGTAATCAGAGAATGTCGTCGAGGAAGGACGGGTCGACGTCCTCGTCGGCCTCGTTGAGGTCCTCGGCCATGTCATCGAGGTCATCGAAGTCCAGGTCGTCGGCCATGTCGTCGAGGTCCTCCAGGTCGACGTCACCGGACTCGTCCCCGAGCAGCTCGTCGACCACTTCCTCCGAGGCTGCTGGCGCCTCGGCGTCCTCGTCGACGGCCAGCCCCGGTGGAAGTGGTGGTACGGAGCCGAAGCCGGGAGTGTTTTCGTCGTCGGTCTCCAGAGACTCCTCGGCGTCGCTCAGCCCAGCGGCCTCGCGCGACATCTGCTCGTCGAGCTCGACCTCGAGCGCCCCCATCTCCCAAGGCTCGGGAGCAGCCTGCTCGCGAGGCCTGATGACCATCAGCGCGCCGATCAGCACCATCACCGCGGAGACCATGGCGATCAGCGTGTTCATGTCGCCATCCACCAGCTGGTCGTACCAGGAGCGGCTGGCCTCGCCCTCTCCTCCCTCGGACGAGCCGAACGAGGACTCGGACCACGGTCTGACCTCCAGTGGGTCGACGGCGAACCGATGCACCTCGCCGTCGTATGCGACAACGGCCAACCAGTGCGTAGCCGCACTGTCGAGCTTCTCGCCCTCGATGTCGGTGAGTATCATCATCGTGGTCGGGTCGTCGAAGGCACCGACAAGGACGGAGTCGGTAGTCCGCTCGAACGGCTCCTTGCCGACGAAGACCCAGTAGGACTCGACCTGTGGGTCCTTCGCCGCGTCCCAGCGTATCTCGACGTGGTCGCCGGAGGGGTTCCAGTTGGCGCGGATACCGGTTATCTCAGGCAGGTGGAGTCCGGGGTCGAGGGAGTTCTCGTCGACCAGGCTGATCATGGTCCCCTGCAGGTTGCTATCCCAGTAGTTCCCCGAGGAGTCGACTGCGGCTACAGCCACCCAGACCGGTACCGAAGGCGCCAGAGCCCGGCCGTCGGAAAGGAACTCGAGGAGGATCGGCATCTGCTCCTCGCGGCCCACCACGAGGGCCGGTTCCATGCCGCCGATGCTGTCGAACGGCGCGCCGGCGGAGGCGTAAATCCAGTACTCCCCGATGTCCGAGGCGTCGCTCTCAGGGAACGTGACCAGCATACCGTCGCCGTCGTCGGGCGAGCGGTCCTGGAGGAGTGGGGGCGAGAGCCTATCGGGCGGGGAGATGTCCCCCCTGTTGTCCAGAGGCGAGACCAGGACCATGTGCTCGTCCATGTCATTCAGATACACGTTGCCCAGGATGTCGTGAGTGGTCACGGTGACATACAGCGGTATCGAGGGTCGGATCGCTTCTGAGGTGAGGTCCGAGACCGTGTTCCCGTAGAGTGCGCTGGTCACCGTGATCTGGAGCTGGAAGGCCCCTCCTATCTGCCTCTGGTCGATCTCGATAAGCCCGCAGGAGGCGGGGTCGTTGCCGCAGTGACGATCGCGATCAGCTGGATCAGGATGTTTGTCCCAGATCTCGGTCAGGTCGTTGAGCGGGTACTCGGAGACCCAGATGATGTAATGGCTGAAGTCAGGCGCCAGAGAGCGGTTCCACATGATGTCTATGGCGGTGCCGTCGTCATCCGGGTGGTCCCATGCGTTGAGTCCGAGGACCCGAGGGGGTGGTTGTCCCACGCCTGCCACATTGGAGAGTGGGGTGGCGTCAACGACGAGAACGTCGTCGGGGTTCTCGTTGCCCCAATCGTCAGAGGCCACCACACCGACCCAGTACACGATCCCGTTCTCGAGCGGCGAGTCACCCATCGAGTCGATCACGATCTCGCTCGTGGTGCAATCGAGAACGTACTCGGCCACAGGCCACCCGTCGACCGTGGTGGGTGGTTGGAATCCCGAGGCGGGCAGCGCGTAGACCGTGTGGAAGGTGCAGTCCTCTTCGTCGTTCGGAGTCCATGTCACCAGGATTCTACCGCCCTCATCGTCGGGGGCATCGACCGCGGTGGTGTCGGTGATCGGAGCGGGCGGGATGCCATCGTCAAGGCCTCCCGCGGTCACGACTGGTCCTACGACGATGGCGTTTGCAGCGTCGAACTGCCCGGCCTCGTCGACGCAGACCGCAGCGAACCAGAAGGTCTTGCCGGGCTCCAGCTGGAGCACCGTCGAGTTGCCAGCCCCGAAGGCCACATCGATTCCCCCGGTGAGCGCGACAGCGCTGGTAATCGGCTGCTGGACGGCCCATATCCTTGTTCGGTCGGGATCGTACTCCATGCAGGAGGACCACTCGAGGTAGACCGTACCAGCCGAGCCTCCTGAGACCGGCTCAGCTGTGAGCCACTCGGGCGGGTATGGCACCTCATCTGTCGGAGTGGCGCTGTCAGGCCATGACATCGGCACCCCGACCGAGCCGTCGGGGTACTCGATGGCGACTGCGGCTCTGTACTCCCTGTCTTCCGAGAGCGGTGTGGGCACGCCGTCGTCGTCGGCCGTGATTACGGTCGCAGTGGTCTGTGACCAGAATGGAATGTACATGTAAGTTGAGAGTTCTGAAAGCTCCTCTATGGTCGGCTCCCAGTCGGGGTTGTCCGTGGAGTCCCAGACATACAGCCTGTACGCGCGCCAGGCCGCGTCCTCCGCTGGCAGCCACGAGGCTTCCAGAACCCCACCGCCGTCATTCGGCCTGTCGATCAAGGATGTCATCTCAGTGGGGACCTCTACTCGCTCCCAGTCGTAGGTGATTCGGACCTGTATGGTGCCGTTCTGAGGCGTCTGCATCTGCAAGTGCACCTGAGCCACTGTGGAGCCCGGGGCGAGATTGGAGATGGCTTCTTGGAACCCGTTCTCGATGGCTGGGTTCATCGATGCCAGATCCCACGAGCCCGAGTAGTTCAGGCTCCGTGACTCAGCCCACACCCACGCGCCCGACTGAGGGGCCGAGAGCGTGAGGGCCCCGGTGAAAATCGGGAGTTTTCCAGGTAGCCACTGTGCGGTGCCCTGCGGGATCTCTATCGGGTTCCCGTCATCGACCAGCACCGTCGCCATCCCTGGATGAGTGGTTTCGGTGATGTCCCACGAGTTACCGGCGTACAGCGCGACTAGCGGGTCGGCCCTGCGCTGATGCCCCCTGTCCAGCTCATTGAGGCTCTCGACCGGATCGAAGATGTGCAGGCCGTCTTGGCCGACGATATACAGTCCGGTGTTGTCTATGTAGGCCGAAGACAGCCCGGGCAGCAGCACGGAAGCCACCACGGAGTGGTCGTCGTCTGACTTCACCACATCAATGCCCCTCGGACTCAGTACGGCGATGTAGTCGCCGTCCGAGGCCATCTGGAACACCGGCCAAGACAGCATCGTTCTCGCTCCGAGGCCCGATTCCATCTCCATCGAGGTGCCGTTCCAGTGAACCAGGGGTTCGCTGGAGGTGCCGATGTGGACGCCCCAGTCATCGGCCGTTATGGCTCTGACATCGTTGCTCGGAATCATGTCGATGTTGTACGTGCCGTTGGCGCTGTCCGTGGCGATGTCCCATGCGGCGACTCCGGGTCTGGTCGAGCCCTGCCCGTTGTGCGAGATGAACAGGGCGGCGTCGTGGTGCAGGACCGTGGTCGAGCCGTCGGGGTTGTTCACCACTCGTGAGGTCGCTTCCGCATAGGTGATCCCCGACACCATGTTCCCAACGAGTCCGTCGGCGAAGTTTAGAGTGGTGAGGACAGAGAGGTTGTCCTGATGCAGCACCGTCAGCCCCGCTGGTCCGCCTACTAGTATCGTGCCATTGCCCTGTATTGGGGTGTCTATGATGAACAGGTGATTGGCAATCGGGGTCGGCAGCCCATTGATTGTGGTAATCGGGTTGTCCCAGCCATCCTTTGTGGTGTTCCAAAGTCCGATTCCTCCCCAAGTGGCCACCATGATGTGGTCACCGTGCTCGACGAAGCCGCGTACGATGTTGTTTGGTAGACCGGCGATGAGGCTGCCTTGCCCCCAGGTTCGTGAATCGGTGTAGAAAGTCTGGAAACCGGCAGCCGAGCCCTGATTGCCCATCAGCCCGACGTACATCGTGTCCTCGTCATCGGGGTCGAGGATCATCCCGTCCATCTGCGAATGCAGTGCCGCTGGAGTCGGAGAGAGGACTCGATTGGTTATGTCAATCGACCACAGGCCGCGTCCGGCAGTGCTGAGCCAGATCTGCTCCCCGTCGAGCTGCATCGAGTTGATGATGTCCTGATTGGCGTTGTAGCCGAACTCCCATCGGACGGAGCCATTGGGCAGGAACTCCCCTTGCAGCACCGAGGAGGCGTAGTACCCGGAGGAGCTTGAGGTTAGGGCGACCCACACATGAGTCTCGTTCGACTCGAACTCGACGACCCTGCCACTGGTCAGTCCCGCCAGCTCGTCGTAGCCACTGGCTATCAGGCCCGAGTTATCGAGCCTGTCAACGCGGTTCAGGCCGGTGGTCTGGCCTGAGCGGCCGATCGCGTAGACTGGTCCCGCTGTCGAAGGCGCCCTCTCGACCGAGCAGCCGTCCATCCCCGGGTCCAGTATCTGGCCGTTGGCGGTCGTTGTGCCTGAAGTGACGATTCTCGAGACGCCACCCGTGTTGACGAGCTGGTGAGCTGCCAGCAGGACGTTGTTGTGGTGGAGCATGCCGCCTGGGAAGACCCTGTCCTCCGAGATGCCGTCGTTCGATGTCAGCGTCCTGAGGAACGCATTGGTGTTGTAGTTGTAGCGATCGATGCCGATGCCCTCTGTGTCGTAGCCGACGTACATGATATCGTTCTGCTCGTCGCATGCGATTGAGCGGGGGTCGTCGTTCGCGAGTCCCTGGCTGTTATCGGTCAACGGTGAGATCCACTCGTCGGTGAGTCCGTCGTTGTCCGAATCGGACAAATCGAACCTCCCGATGCCCCCTTGGTTGCCCCACCACGAGAGCCTGCCGACGGCGACGTGGATGATGTCGTTGCAGAGTTGGATATCGGCCGGGTAGCCGTTGGGGATGTCACCGGTGCCCAAGGCCCACGAGGTCCAGTTGTCCGTGGCATCGTCCAAGCGCATGATGTCGGAGCCCCCGCTCCAGCCTCCCTGGTAGGACCCGACCCACAGGTCGTCGTCTATCAGGGCCATCGAGTAGAACTGGTCCCTGGAGCCGGAAGGCAGCCCGTCGTCCTCGACCCAAGGGGAGAGCCAGCTCTCGTTGACCGGGTCCCACCTCAGGATGCCTTCCTCGCTCGCGAACACGTAGGTCCCGTTCCACTCCTCCATCCCCCTGATGGGTCCTTCGATGTCGTACCACTCGTTAAGTAGCGTCATGCTGGTAGCCTGGAACCTCCTCATGATGCTGTTCCCGTAGGAGACCCACAACTCACAGTGTTGAGTGATGGTGGGAAAGCAGTTACCGAGGAAGCGCGCGTTGACCCTCTGCACATTGCCGATGGTGTCCATATTGTCGGCCCATGACTCGTTGCTGGCGTTCCAGCGGACTATGGTCCCGCTTCCACCTTGCCACGACCTCGGCCTGACGCCGATCCACAGTTCCTCGCCGACGGCGCCAATCCCGTGGACAACGCTAGTTGCGCCGATCTGGACACCGGCATCGATGATGGCCAGACTGGAGTTGTTGTCGAGGTCGATGCGGAATATCTCGTCGTTCGTGGCCCACTGTGAGTTGCTCCTCTGCAACGAGTAGTGCAGGACGTTGCCGATGATCACCATGTCTTGCATAGGGGTGTTGGAAAGCGTCGGGCCATCGGTGTTCGCGCCCCGGCTCCAGCTCTTCAGAACCGTGTCGTTCAACACGTCGATGAGAGTCAGGCCGAAGTCCCCGCCGGCCCACATGGTGCCGGCGTCGCGCCCGTGGACGAGCGTGGTGACGTCGTCGTCGTTGATGTAACCCTGAGTGCCGTCCCAAGCCTGCAGCCACGAGTGGTTGAGCAAGTCGTAGCGAGCGATGCCAGTGTTCTCGAAGCCGAGGTAGAGGATGTCGCCTATCTTCACTGTGCGGGCTCGCTGGGTGTCGTCACCGGCTGACCAGACTTCAATGACGGAGTTGTTGTTGGTGTTGATTACAGCGGCGCCGTAGTTGGTGCCGGCGTAGAGCCGGTCGGTGCCGATCTTCGCTATTGAATACACGAAGCGAGAGGGCATTCCGTCCTGATTGCTGATGCACTGCTGGAGAGCGTAGCTCCAATTCCACGTGCAGACCCCCCGATTGGTTCCTGCATAGATGCCGTCCACATCACTGGTGATATCGTAGAACACGTATGGATCGTTGTTGTTGCCGGGTATGGATGTCGGCAGCGAATGCCAGTTGCTGCCGTCCCAGCGGGACAGGCCGCCGTTGCTCTGGGACCCTGTGTTCGAGACGCTCGAGCCGACCAGCAGATCCCCGTAGAAGTCCAAGTGCAAAGACAGGACGTCGTCATCGGGGAGGTTGCCGTCCTGCGTCCAGTGGTCGGAGATATCGCCGGTGAGGCGGTCGATCACCAGAATGCCGAAGTCGGTCAGTCCGAGGTACAGCGTGTCGCCGTCGACGGCCACCGGAGTGGCCTGGAGATTATCCGCACCGAGGGACTGCCACGATCCGAGGACTGAGACGTCGAACAAATCAATCCTCATGACGCCGGCATCGGGGGTCGCGATGTACGCGATGCCGTAGCGCGTGACTACTTCGTCGACGAAGTCGGAGTCGAGACCGTCCTCAGTGGTAATGACATCGATCAATGTGTTCGTCGAGCTGTTGATCAAGGAGATTCCAGATTCGAAGTGCCCGACAACCAGCGTGTTCGAGTTAGCATCGTGAGCGAGGCTTGAGATGAGATCCGAGCTCATTCCCTGAGCCGTTCCTTGGAAGTTGGCATCACCTGCTCCGAATCTCAGCAGTCCCGCGCTGAGGGTGCCCACCCAGACCATGCCATGGGAGTCCTGCACAATGGAGGTGACGGCGGTCGGAGCCCAGACATAATCACTGATATCGATGGGTGCCCGCCACACCTGGTCGGCCTTGTCGAACCTGTCGATGATGTAACCGCCTGCGACCCATATCTCGCCCTGCTCGCCATCGTCTATGTGTGTGGCGATATCCATCGTAGATGAGAACGGGCTGCTGACCACCACCATGGTGCCGTCGAGAGACTCCCCGACCTGACGGGCCAGCGTGCCGGAGCCGTCGCTCACGAGGACGGTGCCGGAGTCGGGGCCGCGGTGGCCTTCCGTCGGCCAAGCCAAGATTGACTTGGAAGGTTTCAACAGACCCATGTCAGAGGCCTGCCTCTGCGAGCGGAATAGCATGGCTGTGGTGTCGTAGGAGTGTATGGTGTTGCCAGCGAGGATGTGTAGCCAGTCGTTCGTCAGGGAAAGTCCGCGGATCACGTTGGATGCCAGCCAGTTGTTGGTTGACCATGTCGCCAGCCATGACGAGGCGTTGGCGTTGTATCGGTTCACACCGCCGCCTATCGTGGCGATCAGCAGATGATCCCCCAGCAACTCGAACTGCGATATCGAATTGCTGGTCAGGTAGTTCGCGGTGCTCCACCGCGCGTTGCTATCGATTGAGATGTTGCTTAGGTTGGAGGCGTTGTTGGACGGTGAGTATCCAATGGCGCGGACGCCGCTATCCGTCGTTCCGATGTAAATGGTGTCGGAGATGATGATCATGTCCGTCACAATCTCGACTGAGTCTGTCGAGCAGAAGTTGACTTCGGTCCAGGAATTCTCACCGGGGGCGAGGTGGTGCAACTTGCAGTCCGTAGCAGCCCACACCGTTCCATATGCATCAACGGCGATTGCTCGGATTGGGGTGGTGTCGCCCTCCATCACCATCAGGTCGTCGAGTTCGGACGAGTCCACTAGACTGCGAGAAAGCACTTTGCCACCTTCAGTCCCGATGAGCAGTCGGTTCTCGTCCGCGTCGAGAGCGATGCTCCGACCCTGGATGCCGTAATCGATGTCGATGATTCGCTTCTGAGCCTGATCGTCGAGGTGCAGCATATCGTCGTCGAGAAGGACGTAAAGGCGGCCGTCGAGGGGATTGACCGCACTGTCGTGGATCTCGACGTTCAGCGAAGAGAACGAGACACGGGGGTCTGCTGGACGCAGCGCCTCGATGACCAGGTCGTCGATGGTGACGCCGCTCGGCAGCAGCCAGGATGCGTCGCTGACCGAGTTCGGCTGCAGCCAGGTGTCGAGGACACCGCCTTCAACCTCGGGGGGATTGGGGGAGAACGAGTTCTGACGACCGAGGTCGCCGTAGTCCCGCCAGTCGAGTATTGGTGTCTGGGTGTCAAGCAGGGTTACCTGCGGCTCGTTCGCCCAGTAGCCTTCACCGCCATCAACTGCAATCTCGAAGGTGAAGTTGTCCAACAGGGCTCCTGGAGCGAAGTCGAGGAAGAGGTCGGCATAGGCCATAGTGCCGCTATCTGGATCGGCTCCCGTTGCAGCGAGGGAGATCCAACCGGTGTCATTGCTGCCCCCGGCGCCCCAGGTCTTGGGGGTGGCGCGGCTGTCGTCGCTCTGGCCGTCGAGATGACTCGAAGTCATCGCCGACCATGGCAACATTACCATCAGCATGACCAACAGCAGGGCTAACCTCTGCTGGGGATGATAACTGGACGAATATGCCGACGGCATGTATCTCCGCCTCTTTGTACACATTATGAAAGAAGTGGGTCGATGTTTATGCTATGCTCAATCCGCCGTAGGCGGAGAATCCGTGATTCTCGGTGATTTGAGAAATATCGATAACGCTTGTTTTCAGGCCGATAATGCGTGTTTTCTCATTAGGATAGCATCATAGCAGAGGGGTATGCCCGGAGGGCTCCGGGGGTAGAATCCTGAACGATGATAGGCTCCGCGAGGATGCTTTGGAATACCACGCGTCTAAACCTGCTGGAAAGATCACCGTAGTGCCGACCAAACCGCACGGAACCCAACGCGAGCTGTCCCTGGCTTACTCACCCGGTGTGGCCTACCCATGCAAGGAGATCGAAGGAGATCCAGACGAGGCATACAAGTACACTTCGAAGGGCAATCTGGTGGCTGTCGTCAGCAACGGCACCGCCGTCCTCGGACTAGGTGACATCGGTGCGCTCGCAGGCAAGCCGGTGATGGAGGGCAAGGCCCTCCTGTTCAAGGCGTTCGCAGACATCGACGTCTTCGACATCGAGGTCGACAGGACGGACGTCGACGAGTTCGTCGAGGCCGTAAAGGCGATAGCCCCGACCTTCGGTGGGATTAACCTCGAGGACATCAAGGCCCCCGAGTGCTTCGAGATCGAGCGCAGGCTCGTCAAGGAGCTAGACATCCCGGTGATGCACGATGACCAGCACGGAACCGCAATCATCTCCGGGGCGGCATTACTGAACGGCCTAGAGATCGTCGAGAAGGATATCTCAGAAATCAAGGTCGTTGTCTCAGGAGCAGGGGCCTCGGCAATCTCATGCGCTCACCACTATGTCAGGCTCGGAGTCAAGCTGGAGAACATGATTCTGGTCGACTCGAAGGGCGTCCTGACCAACTCACGCCTAGAAGCGGGTGAGTTGAACGAGTACAAGGCCGAGTTCGCACGCGACCTGCCGGACGGCGACCTGGCATCCGCGATGGATGGCGCCGATCTCTTCCTCGGGCTGTCCAAGGGCGGCATCGTCAGCGGCGATATGGTCTCCAAGATGGCGGAGCGTCCGCTGATCTTCGCCTTAGCCAACCCGGACCCCGAGATCGCACCCGACGAGGTGTACGCGGTCCGCGAGGATGCTATCGTCGCGACCGGTCGGTCCGACTACCCCAATCAGATCAACAACGTGCTCGGGTTCCCTTACATCTTCCGTGGGGCGCTCGATGTCAGGGCCAAGGAGATCACCGAGGGCATGAAGATGGCGGCGACCTATGCGATAGCCGAACTAACCAAGCAACCTGTTCCAGATGATGTAGCCGCCGCGTACGGTGGTGAGCAAATGCAGTTCGGCCCCGAATACCTCATCCCGAAACCATTCGATGCGCGCGTGCTAATCTGGGAGGCCAGTGCGGTCGCTGAGGCTGCGGTCAACGAGGGCATCGCAAGGGTATCTGCGAAGGAGTTCGATGTCGAGGGATACCGGGAGGAACTCGAGGCTCGCCTCGGTCTGACTCGGTCCATCATGCGCAGGGTGATCAACATCGCCAAGAAGGAGACGAAGAGGATCGTCTTCTCGGAGGGAGAGGACCCCACCATCATCAAGGCGGCTTCGCAGTGCATCGCGGAGGGAATCTGCGAGCCTATCCTGCTCGGGCAACTCGAGCGGATAGACGCCGTCAAGGAGGAACTCGGACTCGACTTCGAGTGCGAGGCCATCGACGTCAGGTACGATCCACGCAGGCGGACGACCTACGCGGATGAGTTGCACAAGCTGCGAGGCCGCAAGGGACTGACCCCTGAGGACGCTGTGCGGATGCTGAAGTCGACGACATACTTCGCGCCGATGATGGTCCGCATGGGAGATGCTGACGGGTATCTCGGAGGTGTCTCGCACCATTACCCGGACATCGTAAGGCCGTGCCTGCACACCATCGGCCCGGACCCAGACTCGCACAGGATCGTCGGGATGTACATGATGACCGTAAACGGCCAGCTCATGTTCATCGGCGATGCGACCATCAACATATACCCGGATGCGAGGACCCTAGCCGAGATAGCGGTGCAGACGGCGAAGGTAGCACGCCGATTCGGTGTGACGCCCAAGGTGGCTATGCTCTCGTTCTCCAACTTCGGCACCTCGGAAGAGTTGCGCACCGACAGAATCGAGGAGGCAATTGCCATCGCGAGGGAGTTGGATTCGGACCTCGTCATCGATGGTCCGATGCAAGTCGACACAGCGCTGGTCCCGGAGATTCAGAAGGACTACCCGTTCATGGCCTTCGAGGGACCTGCCAACGTCCTGATATGCCCCAACCTCGCCTCGGCCAACATCGCCTACAAGCTTCTGCAGAGAATCGCGGGAGCAGAGATGACGGGGCCGATCCTAGAGGGTCTTTCCAAACCCGCACACGTGCTGCAGCGTGGTGACAGCGTGCGCGACGTGGTCCACATGGCCGCTATCTGCGCGGTCGATGCCCAGAGGCACGCGAGGGAGCGTCTCTGAGTGAGTCAGTCCCTACCCTATCCACCACATACATTTCACAGGGGGGCTCTTTGTGTCGGGAAGAGATGCTCCAAATTCGGCAAGAAGAGATGACAGTGCCGCTTCGATGGATTCACAAGTGCTAGTTATGACGCATTGCCGTGACAGAGGTCCCCGTTGAGAAGAAACCGCCTTCGGGGGTGCAGGAGGATCTGGTTCCCGAAAGGGTGGTTGACGGCCTCCCGACGATGTACTGCTTCGAGACCTGCCCGTTCTGCTTCAAGGTCAAGGCGCTCCTGGGCTCCAGGGGCATCGAGTACTCGAAGGTCGAGGTCGACCCTACCTTCAAGACGCAGCTGAAGTGGTCTGACTGGGGCATGGTGCCGGTGTTCGTCGACGTCGATGGCACCCAGGTGACCGACTCGAACTACATCCTCCACTACATCGACTCCAATGACTCGGGATCGTTCCCGCGAATGGGCGAGGACCCCGAGCAGGACCGGTGGATGGACTTCTCCAACAAGATCCTAGGGAAGTCCATCGTCGCAGTGATCTACACCTCGTACAGGACCTCCCTCCAGGCCCTCGATTACGTGACCAGGGTTGACAACTTCTCGTTTGGCAGCCGCCTGATCAACAAGTGGCTAGGGGGCTTCATCATGCGCATGGTAGGCAAGAGTAGAGCGAAGATGTTCGAGCTCCCGCCCCGTGAGAACCTCCAGTACCAACTGGACGAGATGTCCAAGGGGATCGAGGGGGACTTCTTCGGAGAGGAAGAGCCTAACGGGGCCGACTACGCCAACTTCGGGATCCTTCGGTCGATGCAGGGCCTGAATGGGTTCGACATAGTCGAGAGCCATCAGGTCGTGTCCGGCTGGTACGGAAGGATGCAGGAGCACTCCGGCGTGTACTGACTAGTACTGGTCCATCTTATCGCGGGCAGTAAGTTGGGTAGCCTCTGATTCAGGGTACCTCAAAGATGAGGCTGCAGCAGGTCAGCGCACCTTCGGCCTTTGCCAGTTCTGAGGATTCTACGGGCTGTACGTCGAAACCCCGAGACGAGAGACGCTCTCCGGTCCGGGGGAAGTCGGCTCCGAAGAGGACCGTGTTGCCGATGCGAACGACATTGGCGGCGTTCGGTTCAGCCGGATCAACCGAGATGCAGTCCTGTTCGGGAAAGGTGCCAGCATCTATCCACTCGGGATTGATGAGCAGGGTGTCGTCCGAGACTGTGGTTACTGCTGACTTCAGGTGGAGGCACCCGCGGAATTCTGTCTCAATCACTCGGTAGCCGTGGTCGGCGACTAGTGCTCTCAACTGACGCACGGCCTCAGCGTTACTACGGGTAGAGAGGCCGACGTAGATGCTCTTGGCTACGGTCAGTACGTCTCCGCCGTCGAGTATCCCGGGCGCTTGGATGTGACTGATTGGACGATACGGGGCGAGCGTTCGCTCGATCGACAGCCGTTCGCCACGTCGCGACAGGGCCCCCGGCCTCGTGATAATCGCGATTTCGTCAAGCACAACCGCGATGTCCTCGACAAACACCGAATCGGGAAAGCCGGGATCTCCGGCAAGATGTTCGACCCGACAACCAAGGCCCTCGAGGAGTCCTTCGTAGAGGCTGTGCTGGGCCCTCGCGGTGTCGACGTCGATTTCTTCACGCTCGAGGAGAGTCAACTCACAGTTTCCGATGGTCGGACTAACGCCTCTGGTGATCGCTACACGCATCGGACTCACCGCTCCGGCTTCTTCTTGGCCTTCACGGTCTTCGGATTCCAGAGTTCCGAGCCGTCAGTGCGGGTGGTGGCGAGGCAGGACGAGCGGTTGTGCCCAGTCCGTCCGCACCGGGAGCATAGAAACTCGCTCCTGGACTTCCCGGGAGGCTTGGCCTCTGCCTTCTTCTCAAGCCGGTTCCGCATCATCGAATCGGTCATTTGATCGTGACACTTACGGCAAATGTGGACGATTTTTCCCTGATTTCTGGTGAGCCACTGCTGGTCGTCCCCCTCGGTGTTGCCTTGGCTGGTGATGTGCTGTGGATCCAAGGTGGCGTGTTGTCCGCAAACCGGGCACTTCCCCCGGCTGTCGGTCTTGTCCCACTGTCGTGCCATGCTCCGCGATGTGTGGAACTGGCCTTCAAGATGGTTACAAATCTCGAGTCGCGTGTGACAGCGCGGGATTCAACCGAGGACCCGAGGCGCTGCGGCGAGGACCTCCTCACTGCAATCCTCGGCGTACTGCTCGAAGTTGTCGATGAACATCTGAGCCAGCAGGTCTGCCACATTGTCGAACTTCTCCTCCTCATGCCATGTTTGACGGGGCTGGAGGATCTTGTCTGGGACTCCCTGGCAGGTGGTTGGGACTTGGAACCCGAAGCGTTCGTCCTCCACGAACAAGACGTCGTCCAAATCTCCGTCGAGAGCCGCGTTCAGAAGCGCTCTGGTCCACTTGATCTTGATTCGGCTGCTTTCTAGGTAGCCGCCCGCAACCCAACCGGTGTTGATCAGCCAGCACTTGGAGTCGTTCTTGCGAATCTTGTCCGACAAGAGTCTGGCGTAGACGCTCGGGTGGCGCGGCATGAAGGGTGCACCGAAGCAGGTCGAGAAGGTGGCCTCTGGCTCGGTGATTCCGACTTCGGTGCCCGCGACCTTTGCGGTGTATCCGGACATGAAGTGGTAAGCGGCCTGTTCTGGGCTCAACTTGGACAGAGGGGGGAGTACACCGAATGCATCGCAGGTCAGGAAGACGACGTTCTTCGGATTGCCTGCCATCGAGTCGGGGGTGCGGTTCTCTATCGCCTCGATGGGGTAGGAGCCGCGGGTATTCTGAGTCAGAGAGCCGTTGTCGAAGTCGGGAGTCCCATCGGCGTTCAGAACGACGTTCTCCAGAATCGAGCCAGGTCTGCTGGTGGTTGAGAATATCGCCGGCTCGTCCTCCTCTGACAGTCTGATCAGCTTCGCATAGCAGCCTCCCTCGAAATTGAACACGCCGTTGTCGGACCAGCCGTGCTCGTCGTCGCCCACCAAAGCACGGCCAGGGTCGGCCGAGAGGGTGGTCTTCCCTGTCCCTGAGAGTCCGAAGAACAGAGCCGATTCCTCGCCGTCTGTATTGGCCGAGCAGTGCATCGGTAGGAGTCCTTTCGCCGGCAGAATGTGATTCATGATGGTGAAAATGGCCTTCTTGATCTCGCCTGCGTAGTGGGTGCCCCCTATGATTACCAGACCGCGGTCGAGAGCGAGGACGATGAAAGCGTCGGAGTTGGTGCCGTCGCCCCTGGGCTCGGCTCTCAGGTCGGGCGCGTGGAGTATGGTGTACTGCGGGACGTGTGAGACCAACTCCTCCTTCGAGGCGCGCACGAACATGTTGTGCATGAAAGCCGCGTGCCAGGCCTTCTCGGTGATCAGTCTGACCGGCATCCGATAATCGGGGTCCGCCCCGCAGAAAGCGTCCTTCACGAACAGTTGGTCAGAGTTGTCCAAGTACTCTCTGGTCTTATGCAGAAGTCCCTCGAACACCTCCGGTTCAGTCGGCAGGTTCACTTTAC